>Ga0209573_1000794_pt1 | contig 57808 bp, 38 predicted proteins | sample TNRBio252014_DNA_FD_185870 | JGI IMG/M metagenome (GOLD analysis project Ga0209573, IMG submission 185870) | Wastewater treatment Type I Accumulibacter community from EBPR Bioreactor in Madison, WI, USA - TNR Reactor_6/25/2014_ DNA (SPAdes)... | ecosystem: Engineered > Bioreactor > EBPR >...
TCCTGGCGGTGATGTCGTCGCCCGTGTCGGCCGAGATCACGCGGACGCGATCCCCCTCGGCGACGCACCGGGCGATGTCGTGGAGCGTGACGAAACGTCGCTCGCTCTTCTCGTACAGCTTCCGGTTCCGGTACCGGACGATCTCCCTGAGGCGGTGGCTCATCGTGGGAAAAAGATAACGCAGCGCGTAATACCTGTCAAGGAAGCCGTTCGCTAGCACGGCGCGTCACGCGACGCCAGTCCTTCCGTCCGGGTTCTCGAAACGGTTTCCGCGGGCGCCGTTCACGACCGAGCCGGTACTAACATCCGCAGCATGAGCACCGTGTCCGCTCCCGCCCGCTACTCCCCACCGGCCCTCCCGCGCGGGACGACGCTCCGCTGCCGCTCCTGGCTGACGGAAGCGCCCTACCGGATGCTCCTGAACAACCTGGACCCCGACGTCGCCGAGCGCCGCGAGGACCTCGTCGTCTACGGCGGTTCGGGCAAGGCCGCGCGCAATCCGGCATGTCTCGAGGCGATCCTGCGCGAGCTCGAGCGGCTCGGGGACGACGAGACGCTGCTCGTCCAGTCCGGCAAGCCGGTCGCCGTTTTCCGCACCCATGCGGACGCGCCGCGCGTCCTGATCGCGAACTCCAACCTCGTGCCGAAATGGGGGACATGGGACGAGTTCCGGCGTCTCGAGACTCTCGGCCTGACGATGTACGGGCAGATGACGGCCGGCTCGTGGATCTACATCGGGACCCAGGGAATCCTGCAGGGGACCTACGAGACGTTCGCCGAGGCGGGGCGGCGCGACCTGGGGTCGCCCGACGGATCGCTCGCCGGGCGCCTCGCCGTCACCGCCGGACTCGGGGGCATGGGCGGGGCCCAGCCCCTCGCGGTGACGATGGGCGGCGGCACCGCGCTCGTGGCCGAGGTCGACGCTCACCGGATCGATCGCCGGCTCCAGACCCGCTACTGCGACGAGAGAATCGACGATCTCGATGCCGCCATAGACCGGGCTCTTGCGGCGCGCGACGCCAGGGAGGCTGTCTCCATCGGAGTCCTCGCGAATGCGGTCGACCTCCTCGCACGACTGGTGCAGCGGGGGATCGTCCCCGACCTGCTCACCGACCAGACGTCGGCGCACGACGAGCTGAACGGCTACGTCCCGCACGGAATGGGTTACGGGGCTGCACTCGAGCTGAGGGCCGTCGATCCCGCCGAGTACAGCCGCCGGTCCGTCGCGTCGATGGGGGAGCACGTGAGGCTGATGCTGGAGCTTCAGGGGCGTGGCGCCGTCACGTTCGACTACGGCAACAACATCCGGGCGCAGGCGGTGAAGGCGGGCATCGCCGACGCGTACCAGATCGAGGGCTTCGTCCCGAAGTACATCCGTCCGCTCTTCTGCCTGGGCAAGGGGCCCTTCCGGTGGGCCGCTCTCTCGGGCGACCCGTCCGACATCGCCGCGACCGACCGGGCGCTCGTCGAGCTCTTTCCGGAGAACACCGCGCTCCTGCGCTGGCTCGACATGGCCGCGAAGAGGGTGGCGTTCCAGGGGCTCCCGGCGCGGATCTGCTGGCTCGGCTACGGCGAGCGCGAGAAGGCCGGACTGGCCTTCAACGATCTCGTCCGCAGCGGGAAGGTGAAGGCGCCGATCGTCATCGGCCGAGACCACCTCGACTGTGGCTCGGTCGCCTCCCCGAATCGCGAGACGGAAGCGATGAAGGACGGCAGCGACGCCATCGCCGACTGGCCGCTCCTGAACGCGCTCGTGAACACGGCGGCCGGAGCGACGTGGGTGTCGATCCACCATGGAGGGGGAGTCGGCATAGGGTATTCGATCCACGCCGGGATGGTCGTCGTCGCCGACGGCACCGACGCGGCTGCGCGCCGGCTCAGCCGGGTCCTCGTGAGCGATCCGGGGATGGGCGTGGTGCGCCACGTCGATGCCGGATACGAGGAGGCCCTCGCCTGCGCCGAGACGCACGGCGTGGCGATCCCGATGCGCCGGTGAAGAACCGCCGTGCGGCCGCGCTCCTCCTCGGCGTCCTCGCCGCGGCAGGGCTGGCGGGAGCGCTGGTCGCGCGGCTCGGTCCGCTCGGAGAGGGGGCGGAAGCGCGTCGGGCCCAGCGCCTTCGGGAACGGGCAGCCGGCGCGCTCGAACGAGATGCCGTGGGCCTGGCCGCGACGGCGAAGCGCCTCGCGGGGAATCCGGATGTCGTCGAGATCGTCGAGGGAGGGAGCGGAGGTGTTCGCCCGGGGCGGCTCTTCGCGCTTCTCGGGTCTGCGCTTCCAAAGGAGCCTGGCTGGGGAGTCGTCCTGCTCGACCGGACCGGCGCGGCCGTGGCGTGGGCTGGCGAGCCTGGAGACCTGCCGGCGCCCACGGCTGAGCGCGTGGGCCGGTTCGCGGCCGCGTTTCGCGTGACGCAGGGGACACTGTCGCACGAGTCGCCGGTCGGTCGCAGTCCGGAGGCGCAGGGGCGGCTCGTCGTGACTCGCCGTTTCCCGACCGGCATCGTCCGGCCCGACGTCCTCGAGACGCACGTGCTGTCCGGCGGCCCGACGGTACGCCGGGTCCGGGTCCGCGCCTCGACCACGCCCGGGCGCCTCCTGGCGCTCTCGCTCGAACCCGCTCCCCGGGGGGTCGTGGAGGAAGACGTACGGAGGGCCGCGGCCCGCCCCTGGGCGATTCTGGGCGCCGTGGCGGCCGCAGCGCTCGGGCTCGTCGCGCGCGCCAGCGCCACCGGTGCCGTCGCGGCGCGCCTGCTGCTTCTCCTGGCCATTCCAGCCGCTGAGACGGGCCCGTTCGCGCCGATCCTGCCGGATCCGTCCGGCTTGCTCTCGACGCCTGTCGACGTGGGTCTGACCGGTCTCGCCGCGCTCCTTCTCGTGCGCTCGGCGCTGGCGTCGGGGCGTTGGGAGGGGAGAGGACCGGCGCGCCGGCTCGCGGCCGGTCTCCTCGCAGCAGCTGCCGCCGCCGTTCCGGTCCTTCTCGGCCTCGCTGGCGGGCGAGCGGCGCCGTCGCTTCTCCTCGGGATGGGCCTGTTCACCGGTCCGCCCGAGGCACCGCTCGCATCTACAGGGTTGATCGCGCTGGCGAGCGCCGTGCTGGGCCTGGCGGCCCTGCTCGCGGCGACGGCATTCAGGGCGGACCGGTCGACCCTCGCGCTTGGCATGACCGGACTTGCGCTCGCGGGCTGGTCGTTCTTCGCCGTGCCGACCGCGGTGGCGACGGGTCTCCTCGTGCTGGGGAGCCTGATTCTCGCGGCGAGCCTGTCGGCGAGGCTCTCTGCATTCCGGACGTCGGACCTGCTCTCCAGGGCGGTCGCCGTGGCGCTTCTCGTCGGCGCGGGCGCCGTCGTCACCGGGGCCGGGGCTTCGCTGGGGCGGATCGTCGCCACCGACGAGCGCCTCGAACGGACCGCGTCGCGGTCGAACCTCGACCGCGAACGGCTCGAAGAGGAAGGCCCCGCGGCCTGGGAGGAGCGGATTGCCGCGGAGCAGCTGCAGCCCTGGACTCCAGGCGGAAGAGAGACGCAGATGAGTGACCTCGCGCGGGCTCTCTGGATCCGCGGACGCACCATCGGCTTCCCCGAGTCGGGCGATCTCCTCACCGTCCGTGACGAGAACGGCCGGGTCCTCTCGTCCTTCGGGACGATGCGCCCCGGAGACGAGGGGAGGGGGACTGCGATCGGTCTGAGACTCCCCGTCGCCGGGACCGTCGGTGTCCTGTCCCGGGTGCCCTGGCCCGACGCGGACGAGGAGGACCCCCTGCTCGTCGCGCTCCTCGGCGAGCCCGCCCATGCAGACCGTCCCGTCGAGCGGATCGACTTCGACGGTGCAGGACGGCCTCTGGGACGGGGGCGGCTCGAGAGGTCCGATCTGTCCGGTCCGCTTCTGGCTGCGGCCCGACGGGACGGGGCCGCGTGGGGAGCCGAGATGTCGGGAGGGCGCCGCTGGAGGACGACGGTCCGAAGTGCGGGGACCGGATTCGTCGGATGGGGGATCGAGGTCGCAACGCCGCTCTTCGCCCTCGGTTCGTCGGTCGCTGCCGCCGAGATGGTCCTCCCGTTCGCCCTCCTCCTCCTCCTCGGGGGAGACCTTGCCGCCGTCGCCCGCGCTCGCGCGAAGTGGCCCGACGGGTCGCCCGTGCGTCTCTTCGGCACCTTCCGGGGGCGTCTCGCGCTCGCCCTTCTCGTCTCGGGCGCCGCGCCTCTCGCGGCCGGCGCCGTGATGGTCCGAACCGCACTGGATCGCTCCTCCGCCCGTGCGACGGAGAGACATGCCCTCCAGCTCCTCACGGAGGGCCGCCGCCTTCTCGAGGATCGGGTGGAGGGGACGCCGTCTCCCGCCGAGCTGAACCGGGCGGCGTCGGTGGTCGGCGTGGACCTCCTCCTCTACCGCGACGGCGCTCTCGCGGCTGCGTCACGGGCCGTCCCCGTGGCGGCCGGGCTGGCTCCGGAACGCCTCGCATCGCTCGTCGCGGCCGGACTCGCGAACGGCGCGAGCGAAGCTGCGGCGATCCGGGCCCCGGTCCGTCAGGGAGCCAGAAGGGTCGCGGAAGCGGCGGTCACGCTCTCGAGGGAGGAGCGGACGACCCTCGCCGTCGTGCTCGGCGAAGACCCTGCGGGGCGCGAGGCCGTGGATGCGCTCGTCCTCCTCGCGGTGGCCGTTGCGCTGGGAGCCCTCGCTGTCGGAGGGCGTGGGGCGCTCGAGCTCTCCAGGCCCCTCGAAGACCTGGTCGCCGCAGCGGAACGCGTGGGCGCCGGCCAGCCGCCTGGCCCGATACGGACACCGGAGGTGGTCGACCTCGCCAGGCTCGTCGAAGCGTTCGGGGAGATGTCCGACAGGGTTCGGGAACGAACGGAGCTCCTCGAGCGCGAGAGGGAAGCCGCCGTGAGCGTCCTGGCAAGCCTGACTCCGGCGGCGGTACTTTTCCGAGAGGAAGACGGGCGGATCCTGTTCGCGAATCCGGCGGCGGATGCCCTGCTCCCCGGTGGCGCCCGGATTCTCGACCGGCTCGCACAGCAGCGCTTCGCGCCCGTCGTGGCCGCTCTCGGGCACGCGAGGCCTTTCGAGACGAGGGTCGCTCTCCCCGCGGAAGGGACGGATGTGGTCCTGCGTGTCGTCGTGGCCGACCTCCCGGCCGACGCCGAAGGACACCGCACGGTTCTCCTCCTGGAAGATCTGACCGATTTCACGCGCGCCGAGCGGCTCGAGACGTGGGTCGCGGCGGCCCGGGCGGTGGCGCACGACATCAAGAACCCTCTCACTCCGATCCGGCTGACGGCGGAACGGCTCGTCCGAAGCGCGGGCCGTGGAGCCCCTCCCGATGCCGCGCGGCTCGTCGAAGCGGCGTCGACGATCCTCCGGCAGGTCGATCTCCTGACGGAGCGAACGGGCCGTCTCTCCCGCTTCGCGAGCCCGGCGGCGCCGGAGAGGTCCCGGCTCGAAGGGCAGGGCCTGACGTCTCTCCTCGCCGAGGTTGCATCGGACTTCGCCGCCCACGCGACCGTGAGGGTCTCCTCGAAAGCGGCGGAAGGACTGCCCGATCTCCTCGTGGACCGATCCCTGCTGCGCGACGCGGTATCGAACTTCGTCCTCAACGCCGTGGAGGCCCTCGAGCAGGGGGGCGGAAGCGTGGAAATCGGAGCGAGGCGCGTCGTCTGTCCGGGTGGAGCCGATGGTATCGAGGTGACGTGCGACGACGACGGACCGGGGGTACCGGAGGTCGACCTCCACCGGCTCTTCGACCCGTCCTTCTCGACGAAGTCCCGCGGCTCGGGCATGGGCCTGGCGGCTGCCCGGCGGGCCGTCGAGGAGAACGGCGGGCGGCTTCTCGCCGAACGCTCTCTCCGTGGGGGGCTCCGGATCGGCTTCGTTCTGCCAGCGGCCGGCTGATATCATTTTTCGACGATGCTCTCCAGATCAAGGAACGCCCGTCGCCTCGCCGTCGGTCTGCTCCTGCTCGGCACGCTCGGCGCAGGGGCTTGCAAGAAGGGCCTGCCACTCGTCGGCCGTGGCTCTTCAGTTCCGCCGCCCCGCACGGACGCGCTCTTCCTGGCGGAGGCTCCCGCGGTCGTCCCCGAGGAGCTCGCTCCCGAGTTCGACGCCATGGGGATCCGACGGCTCTACGTCGTGGCAGCGACATTGACGGGAGGAGGCCAGGTTCGGCCGTTTCCTCCTCCGCCGAACGCGATCCAACGGCCGGTCGTCCTCGTCCTGATGGGCGAGCCGGGCGCAGAGGGGGGGCTGCGGACGGCCCAGCCCGAGCTGGTGGGCGAAACGTGGGCCGACGGTGCCGCCCGTCTGGTCGCCGAGGCAAAATCCTGGGCCGAGGTCTCGGGTGTCCATTTCCACATCCTGCCGACGCCGACGGACGCACCGGCCCTCGCCAAGGCACTCTCGGTCGTCAAGTCGCGGCTGAAGGGTCTGACGGTCTCGGTCACGCTTCTGGCGGGAGCCCCCGAGGGAACGTGGGAGCCGCTCGAGGGAGCCGCTGACGAGGCGCTCGTGTTTTCCTTCGGACGCCGGCCCGAGACAGCCGATACGTTCGTTCGAGAGATGTCCCAGGAAGAGGCGAAGACGTTCCCGATTCCGTTCCGTCTTCTGTTCGTCCCGGGGGGCTATGGCGTCGCGGGCTCAGGCGCCAGGGCGCGCCGTCTCGCCGACGGCGAGATCGACAAGCTCTCTGAGGATCGCAACCTCGATTTCGATTTCGCGGCCGTCCTCTCGAGCCAGCCGGGCAGCATCTATAACTTCAAGCCCCGGGCCGGGTACGAGAGGTCGAAGAGCGTCCTCTCGGAGGATGGCGGCCGGGCCCGCTTCGACATCCTTCCCTTCGCCGACCTCGTGCGGCTCGTCTCGGAGTCCTCGCGGTGGAGCGCGCCGAAGCTCGCGGGGCGTGTCTTTCTCCTGGACGGCGTTCCGCGAGACGGCCGGCTGAGCGGCTATCCGGCGATCCGCGCGCTGCTGACCGGAAAGTCGTGGGAGCCGAGCCTCTCCGTCGAGCCCGCCGAAGGTTCCGGAAGGGGCGGAGAGGTCTGGCTGCGCGTGTCGAACCCGGGTCCGACGCCGAGCGAGCTGTCGCGTTTCGGCAATCAGGTCACGATCCGGCTCGAGGGTGGCGTCTTCACGGCCCTCGGCGCCGGCGACTTCGACCGCTACGAGATCTTCGCCTCGGCCCGCGACATGAAGCAGGCGGCGCCGTTCGGCCGGGCGACGGCCTGCCGGCTCTTCGAGAATTTCTTCGCGCCGGAGGAGGCGAACGTGGTGGGCCCCATCCGGATCGCCGGCGGGCGGCCCCGGGCCTTCGTCTCCTACCAGCTCACGCTGCCCGACGGTAGAACCCTCACCGGGGCCGAGACCGAAGTGGCCATCTCGCCGCCTCCCTCACCGACGCGGGCGCCGAAGGAAAAGGCGAAGAAGCAGCCGTCGATCCCGAAGCTGAAGAAACGCTGAAGAGGGGCGCCGCTCAGGCGTCGGGGAGCAGGCCCCTTTCGGCGACCGCCGCTTCGGCGATCCTCACGGCCAGGAGCGCCCCGGGGCGCCTCAGGTCGTCGGAGGCGAGGAGCAGGCGGACGGTCGAGCCCGCGGTGGACGAGCGGATGAGAAGCGTCTCGTCGCGCCCCGCGGCGTCGACGATTCCGGCCGGCCCGTCGACATCGGGCTCGGCGAAGCCTCGGCCCGTCGCCAGCAGCGCCGAACGAACGGCCCGGTGATCCGGCGCCTCACCGTCGAAGCGAACCTCGAGACGCAGCGACGTCCCGTGGAAGACGCTGGCGCGGGCCGAGAGGACGCCGATGGGAAGGTCGCGCCCGAGGAGGGCCCGGACGTCTCCGGCCACACGGGCCTCGAAGGCGTCCGCGTCGGCGGGGGAGAAGACGTTGAAGGCGCACTGGGCGCCGAGGTGGTCCTTCGGGACGCTCCGGAAGGAGGCGATGGCGATCGCCTGCTGGAAGAGCTCGTCGAGGGCGTCCCTGCCGAGGTCGCTGGCTGGGCGGTCGATCGCGACGGTCACTGCCTGGACGGGCCGGAGGCTGTCGAGAGCGGCCACGGCGTCTGCGAGGACGGTGGCCGCCGGATCGCGCAGGAGGAGGTGGTCACTCGAAGGAAGAGGAGAGGGGAGGGTGCCGCGCAGGGCCTCGACGAACGCTCCCTGGGCGCGCTGGCCGGAAAGATCTATGGCGAAGCAGCCGTCGGGAGCGCGGGTGGACAGGAACCGGGTGGTCGCCGCAGGAGAGCCGCAGAAGAACGCGATCTGGCAGGTGGAAAGGCTGTCGGGCTCGAGAGCGGCCACGTAGGCGGCTTCTCCGTCGTCTTCGGTCAGCAGGCCCGTGGAGGGGTCGTCGGACTGGAAGAGGTGGAGGTGAGCGGCCGGGAATCCCCGCTCGCGAAGGACGGCCTTCACGTCGCGGCCGACGAGAGTCCCGGGGTCCACGACGGCGACGGAGAGCCCTCTCACGACGTCGCCCCGGCCGCCGGAGGCGTTCCGTGTGGCAGGAGCGCCGTCACGACACGCGTGACCGGCGCAGAGATGGCGTAGACGAGCGCGATCCCGGCGAGGCAGACGTCCGGGCGCCATGCCGCCACGGCGGCGACCAGGAAGCCGAGGAGCGGGACGAGACGGGCCGAACGCCGCGAGCGTACGTCGACGTCCTTGAAGGAGCGGTAGCGGAAGGTGGAGACCATCAGGAAACCGAGCAGCAGGGTGATGCCGAGAAACGCCACCGCGATCCGCGGGTCGGGGAGCGGCTCCGGCAGGACCCAGATGAGACCGCAGAGGGCGCCCGCTGCGGCCGGAATGGGCAGGCCCACGAACCACCGTTTGTCGACGACGTTGAGCTGGACGTTGAACCGCGCGAGCCGGCACGCCCCGCAGACGAGGAAGAGGAACGAGGCGAAGAGGCCGATCCGGCCATAGCCCGCGAGGGCCCAGTGGTAGACGAGGAACGCCGGGGAGAGCCCGAAGGAGAGGACGTCGGCGAGCGAGTCGAGCTGCTCCCCGAACGCCGACGTCGAGCCCGTCATCCGCGCCACGCGGCCGTCGAGCGAATCGAGGAAGCCGGCGAGGAAGATGAGCCCCGCGGCGAGGTCGAACCGGCCATGGACCGTCGCGTCGAGGGACAGATACCCACAGAAGATGTTCCCGACCGTGAAAAGAGCCGGGATGACGTAAACGCCGCGGCGAACGCCGCGGCGCTGAACCTCTTGGGAGGTTCCAGTCATGGGTGTGTCGACGGGACCGTTCCTGTCGAGCGCGAGCTGGTCCTAATGGGGCGCTCCAACCCGGGCCCTGTGCTCACGAGCGATTTCCTCCATCCGGTCCTTCACGATCAGCTTCTGCTTCTTCAGGCGCTTCTCTTCGCCCTCCTCGTCGGACGAAAGGAACGTCTTGGACGCCAGCTCGGCGAGTCGCTTCTCGAAGTCGTGATGGGTTCGGACGAGGTTCTTGAATTCCTCGTGGGTCTGGGCCAGCTCGCGCTTCAACTCTTCGGTCAAAGTCGGCATGAACACCTCCTCGAAGTGAATTTCGAAAGAGCCGCAGCGAGTCTCCCTTTTTCGAAGGGCCGGAGTCAAGGTGCAGGGCTGGGCTGCTGCAGAAACAGCGACATGACGAGCGCGTCCTCGCCGTCGGCGTAGTACTGGGGACGCCTCCCCACCTCCCGGAACCCGAGCGTCATGTAGAAGTTGCGTGCCGGAAGGTTCGACGGGCGGACCTCGAGATAGATCTCCTCGGCCTCGATCCGGGCGGAGAAGTCGAGGACTTCCTTCATCAGCAGCCGGGCGACTCCCTGGCGGCGATAGAGGGGGTCGACCGCGATCTTGTTCACGTGGATCTCGCCTCCGGCGAAGGCGCAGAAGACGTAGCCCGCGAGAACTCCGCCGGGGGCGCGCACGACCCGGTTGAAACGGTGGGCCTGTCCCACCTCCGACGCGAAGAACTCCCGCTTCCACGGGATCGGGAAGGAGATCCGCTCCAGCTCCGCCACGGCGTCCATGTCGGTCAGACGGGCATCCCGGAGCGTCAGCGCCTCGGCCAGGGCGCTCACGAACGCTCCCCCGGGCCGAAGCGCTCTACTGCGGTCGGGAGGCGGCCGTAGGCCAGCGCTCCTTCCTCCTCCGCCGGGGCGCGACGGGCCAGCGAAGTCGCGGCCGGGGCGAGAAGGAGTTCCGCCGGCCCGAGATCGATGACCAGAGCCCCATCGCGATCGGCTTCCAGCATTGCGATCTCGCGGTTCAGGCGCTCCTCCTCCGGCAGGAGGGCCCCGGCCCGGCGGCGGCGCCGGTGGACCTCTCCGCGCAGCGCGTCGAGGAGGAAGTCGGCCTCGGGCGGGACGGTCATCGCTTCGGACGCCGCGACGAAGGTCGGGACGAGGACGAGGAGGGCGCCGGTCGCCCGGGCCAGGCCGCGGGCGAAAGCCAGGGAGGAGCGGAGCCCCGTGAAGGAGCCGGGGCCCGAGACGACCGCGATCCGTTCGAGGTCTCGCGGAACGATCCCCGCTTCGGAGAGCAGCGAGGCGACGGCCGGCGCGAGAGCCTCGGCTCCCAGCCGCGGCAGCTCGACCGTCCGCGGCGCCGAGCCGTCCACGGCAACGGCGAGGGACGGGTGCGGGGTCGCCGTGTCGATGGCGAGGAGCCTCATCGGCGTAGCCGCGATCGTAGCAGGGAGCCCCGGATTCCCGGCGGACCGGCGCCCGCGGCGCTCGCAACGCGACCCGCTGGAGTTATTCAGTACCCTGCTAGGATCGCCCCCCTTCCGATGCGGACCACCCCGATGCTCGAGCAGTACTGGGCGCTGAAAAGGGAGGTTCCGGACGCGATCCTCCTCTACCGGCTCGGCGACTTCTACGAGATGTTCTTCGAGGACGCCGAGGTGGCCGCGCCGCTCCTCGGCCTCGTCCTGACCGCCCGTCACCGGGATACCGACGTCGAGGCCCCGATGTGCGGGGTCCCGCACCACGCTCTCGAGTCCTACGTCGCCCGGCTGGTCGGCGCGGGCCGGAAGGTCGCCATCGCCGAGCAGACCGAGGCGCCCCAGAAAGGAAAGTCCCTCGTCGCGCGCGCCATCGTGCGTGTCATCACGCCCGGGACGCTCGTCGACCCGGAACGGCTCGACGCGCGTCAGGCGAACGACCTCGCGGCCATCGTCCTGTCCGGCGAAGCGCCGGCCCTCGCCTACCTGGACCTTTCGACGGGCGAGTTTCGTGTCGTTCGCCTCGACGGGACCACGCCCGGCGAGATGCTCTCCCGGCGGACGGCGCGGGAGCTCGTGGCCTTCCCGTCCGAGCGGGAGGCGGTCACCCGCCTGCTGGAGCCGCTCGGACCGGAAGCCCCGGTGCTGTCGGTCCTTACCTCGGAATCGCCGCGTGGGCGGAGCGCCGCCGACCTCCTGGAGGGGCACTTCCGGACTTCTACTCTCGCCGGTTTCGGCCTCCCTCCATCCGGCCCCCTCGTGGATGCCGCCGCGGCGGTCCTCGCCTACGCCCGTTCGACGCAGAAGACCGACTGCGCCCACGTGACCAGCCTCAGGACCGAGTCGGCCGGCGAGGGCCTCGTCGTCGACGCCGTGACGCAGGGACACCTCGAGCTCTTCCGCTCGCTCCGCGACGCGGGGCGTACGGGAACCCTCCTGTCCGTCGTCGACCGGACCGGGACTCCTTTCGGGGCGCGCGCCCTTCGTCGCATCCTCGAGCAGCCGCCGGGTTCGAAGGACGCGATCGAGGAGCGCCTCGACGCCGTAGAAGAGCTGGTCTCCGCGCCATCGCGCCTCGAGCCACTTCGTGCGGCCCTCGCGACGCTTCCCGACCTGCCGCGGCTCCTGGCCCGCGTCGCCGTCGGAAGCGGGACGCCGAGGGACCTGGGCGCCCTCGGCCTCGGCCTCGCCCGGGCCGCCGCGCTCGGACCGATTCTCGACGGGTCGGTCTCTGCACTCCTGACGCCCGGCGGGGCGGCGTATCCCTCCGGGATTCCCGACGCCCTCGCAGCCCGGCTCGCCGCGACGCTCGTCGAGACTCCTCCGGTCTCCTCGAAGGAGGGCGGCCTCGTACGCGACGGTGCGGACGAGGACGTCGACGGTCTCCGGAAGCTCCGCCTCGACGCCGCCACGCTCCTCGGCGCGCTGGAAGCGGCGGAGCGAAGCCGGCGCGGCATCCCGACGCTCCGCGTGAAGTTCAACCAGGTCTTCGGGCACGTTTTCGAGGTGCCCGGATCGGCCAGGGCGAAAATCCCGGAAGACGCGGTGAAGAGGCAGACGCTCGCGTCGGTCGAGCGCTACGCCACGGCCGAGCTCGTCGCCCTCGACGAGAAGCTCCGATCGGCGGACGAGCGGCTGGCCGAGCGCGAGGCGGAGATTTTCCGCGACCTCTGCGACGCCGCGACGGCCGAGGCTGCCTCCGTGGGCCCGCTCTCCTCGCGCCTCGGACTTCTCGACGTCCTCGCCTCCCTGGCCGCCGTGGCCCGCGCCGAGCGCTGGTGCCGGCCCCGCATGGTCGCCGAGCCGGTGCTCGCGATCGAAGGCGGGCGCCACCCGGTCGTCGAGGCGCTCCGCCGGCGCGAGCCGTTCGTCCCCAACGACACCGACCTGGGCGGCGACGCCCGCGTCGTCATCCTCACGGGCCCCAACATGGGGGGCAAGTCGACGTACCTGAGGCAGAACGCGCTCATCGTCCTTCTCGCCCACGCGGGCTCGTTCGTTCCGGCCTCGGCGGCGACCGTCGGCCTCTGCGACCGCATCTTCACGCGCGTCGGGGCGTCCGACTCCCTCGCCCGGGGCGAGTCGACCTTTCTCACCGAGATGGCCGAGACGGCGCACATCCTCCGGCACGCGACCCTGCGCAGCCTGGTCGTCCTCGACGAGATCGGGCGCGGCACCGCGACGTTCGACGGTCTCTCGCTCGCCTGGGCGATCGCCGAGCACCTGCACGACGCGCCCGGCGCTCCGGCGCGGGTGCTCTTCGCAACGCACTACCACGAGCTCACCGAGCTCGCCCTCGTGCGTGCCGGCGTGAAGAACCGGACGATGGCGGTCAAGGAGTGGAAGGGCGAGGTCGTCTTCCTCCGGAAGGTCGTGGACGGCGTCGCCGACCGCTCCTACGGCGTCCAGGTGGCGAAGCTCGCGGGCATTCCGGCCTCCGTGACCGAGCGGGCGAAGGAGATCCTCGGGAACCTCGAGAAGCAGCAGCTCGACGTCGGCGGGCGGCCGCGCCTGGCCGAGCACGCGGGCGCCCCGCCTCCGTCCGACGTGCAGCTCGACCTGTTCCGGGGCCAGGAGGAGGTCGTCGTCGACGCGCTGCGCAGGCTCGACCTCGACACCCTCACGCCGCTCGCGGCGCTGAACGTCCTCGCGTCCCTCCGGGCGCGGCTGGAAGGAGCGGAATGAGCGTAGCCCCCCGCCTCGTCGTCGGTCTCGAAGGTCCCGGGCTCACCCCGGAGGAGCGCGCGTTCCTGTCGGAGCGCCGGCCGCTCGGCGTGATCCTCTTCCCGCGGAACCTCGAATCGGCCGTCCAGGCCGCGGCGCTCGTTCAGGAGATCCGGGCTACCTGCGATCCTCCTCCGCTCCTCTTCGTCGACCAGGAAGGGGGGCCGGTCGACCGGATCGGTCCGCTGCTCGGGGTCTCCTTCCCGTCGGCAGGCTCGCTCGCCGACAAGGGCGTCGACCGGATCCAGGAGTGCGCCTACCTGATGGGCCGCGCGGCGAGGCTCCTCGGCTTCGACGTCGACTTCGCCCCGGTCCTCGACCTCTCGCAACCGGGTACGGGAGCCGTCGTCCTGGCGGGGCGATGCTACGGATTCCACGCCGAGGACGTCGTCATCGCGGGCATGGTGTTCCTCCACGGTCTCGCGCGCGCGGGCCTCGCATCGTGCGTGAAGCACTTCCCAGGCCTCGGGCGCGGCCCGGTCGATTCCCACGTGGCGCTTCCCGTCGTCGACGCGCACGACGTCGACCTGATGGTGACCGACGTCGCGCCGTTCACGAAGCTCGCGCGCGCCGCGGATGGCGTCATGGTCGGCCACGCGGCCTATCCCGGATTCACGGGCGACGAGACCCCCGCGTCACTCTCACCCCGGATCCACGCGATCCTCAGGGAGCGGATCGGCTGGGACGGCGTCGTCTACTCCGACGACCTCGGCATGGGCGCGCTTTCGGCCCTGAGCCTTCCCGACCGCGCCGTCGCGGCAGCTCGTGCCGGGTGCGACGTCCTGGTCGTCTCCGGCAGCCTGGGCGAGGCCGTCTCCGCGGCCGACCGGCTCGACGAAGCGGGCCTTTCAGAGGACCCGGCGCCGCTCGCCCGGATCGCGGCCCTCAGGAGGCGCGCCGACAGCTTCCCCCGGACGTCATTCGGCCCGGAGGCGTGGGACGCCCTCCGGGCCGAGGTGGAGTCGTGGCTCGAGGAGCTGGCGAAGCCGCGCGTTTCGCGGAGCTTCGACGGCCCGTACCCGCTCTAGAACGGAACGCTGTCGTCGGGGTCTTCGCCGGAGGTCTCGGGCGTGCCGGCCGCGGCCGGCGCGGCGCCTCCGCGGGCTCCGTCGGGCCTGCCGCCGAGCATGCGCATCTCGCGTGCCTTGATCTCCGTCATGTACTTCTTCTGCCCGCTCTCCTTGTCGTCCCAGCTGCGGGTCTGGATGGAGCCCTCGATGTAGACGAGCTGCCCCTTCGAAAGGTAGCGCTCGCAGATCTGCGCGAGCTTGGGGTCCATCACGACCACCTTGTGCCACTCGGTCCGCTCCTGGCGCTGGCCGCTCGTCTTGTCGGTCCAGCTCTCGGACGTCGCGAGGCTCAGCTTGGCCATCGTCGAGCCGGACGGCAGCGCCTTGATCTCCGGATCTCCTCCGAGGTGGCCCACGAGGATGACCTTGTTCACGGAACCCGCCATGGGTGTTCCTCCTCCACTTCCGAATCTGAATGGCGCGCGAGGATATCAGAGGCGATCGGGGCGCCCGGAGCGGCCGGCTGCGAGAATGGACGGGTGATCCTGCTCCTGCAGCGCGTCTCCCGTGCCGCCGTTCGGGTCTCCGGCGAGACGGTGGGGGAGATCGGGCGCGGTCTCCTCGTCTTCGCCTGCGTCGAGCCGGGCGACGGCTCCGACACGATGGACGAGGCGGCCCGCAGGACCGTCGAGCTGAGGGTCTTCGAGGACGATCAGGGAAAGATGAACCTGGACGTGACGCAGGCGGGAGGAGCGATTCTCGCCGTCTCCCAGTTCACGCTCGGCGCCGACCTCTCACGCGGGCGGCGACCCGGCTTCGAGGGAGCCGCCCGCGCCGACGAGGCGCGGCCGCTCTTCGGGCGCTACCTCGCGGTCCTTCGTGCTTCGGGCATCGCCGTGGCGACCGGGAGCTTCGGGGCCGCGATGGAAGTGGAGCTGGTGAACGACGGTCCCGCCACCTTCTCGTGGCGGACGAAGCGGCGCCAGGTCCCCTGAGTCGCGGATCGGCACCGGGACGAAGCTCAGGACCGCGATCAGGAGGACGGCCGCTGCGACCCACTTCCGGAACGGGTCGAGGGGCGTGTCCTCGTCGTAGACCTGCGGGTGGCGCAGGCCCGTCAGCACGAGGACGATGCCGGCCCAGACCCACCATCCGGTGTAGAGAAACCCCAGGGCGACGAGCGCGACGAGGACCGGCCATCGAAAGAGCCTGTGGCGCCGGCCGAACACCGCGTAGAGCGTATGCCCGCCATCGAGCTGGCCCGCCGGGATCAGGTTGATGGCCGTGACGAAGAAGCCCCACCACGCCGCCATGAAAGCGGGATGCTCGACGACGTGGACGCTCGTGAAGGTGTGTCCCGTCAGGAGAAGCTGAAGCGCCGTCATCGCGAGCGGGTACCCGAAGAAGATGGCCCCTTCGCCGAGCGGTTCGAAGTTGAGCCGGGTGTGGAGGATCCCGTACACGGCGAACGGGATCGCCACGACGAAGCCGGCAATCGGCCCCGCCACGGCCATGTCGAAGAGGACCTTCTTGTCGCGGATCGGCTCCCTCACGCGAATGAAGGCTCCGAACGTTCCCGGAAGCGGAACGATCGGAAGGAAGGGCAGGAAGAACGGTGGCGAGGCGTCGACGCCGTACCGCCGGCACGCGAGGTAGTGCCCGAGCTCGTGCGCGAGGAGGATGAGCAGGAGCGGGACCGAGTAGCCCAGGCCGGCCAGGACCAGCGCCGGTGTGATCCCGAGGAGCCCGGAGCGGGCGTCCACGAGGGCGAGTCGCGGGTCGTACCCGGCGGCGAGCTGGATCCCGACGAACGTCGTCGTCGCAAAGGTCAGCAACAGGAGCAGGGCGTGAAGCCACCACCGTTCGAGGCGGGGACGGGATGCGGGGTGGGCCGTGTCCGGAAGCGGGAAGGCGACGGGAATCGGTGGAGAAGGCGGCTCGGTGTGCGGCGCCGGGGGAAGGGGCGGGAAGGAGCTGCTCAGGCCTGCTCCGGGGAGGCTGCGACCGGGTCGGCCGCCGGCTCCTCGACCGTCATCAGGTCGCGAAGCTCCTTCCCGGGCTTGAAGCGGATGGTGAAGCCGGGCGGAATCTCGACCTGCTCGTCCGGGCGCTTGGGGTTCCGGCCGATCCCCTTCTTGCGCCTCTTGACGAGGAAGACCCCGAAACCGCGCAGCTCGATGCGTCCACCCGACGCCAGGGAGTGCCGCATGGTCTCGATGATCGTCTCGACGGCGCGGGCCGCCTTGATCCTCGCGACCCCCGTCTCCTCGGTCACGCGGTTGACGAGGTCGTTCTTGATCATTCGGGCGAAGTGTAAATCAAGTCGGGTCTAGAGGCTGCGAAGCCTGTTCTTGAGCAGGAGGATCTCGAGGGCGATCGCCGTGAGTGCTCCGAGGCGCTTGAGCTCCATCGCCTTCGGAGGAGCCTCCCCCGGCCGGACCTCGCCGAGCAGGAACAGGACGCTCTTCCCCTTCAGGGTCACCGGCACCGCGGCGACGACGGTCGGGAAAGCGGTGCCGAGAGCCTCGAGGACCCGGCGGTTCCCGGGAAGGTCCGGGCAGGGACCGACGTAGAAACCGTCGGTGTTGCGCAGAGAGGCGAAGATCGACGGTTCCGCGAAGGTGATCGAGAAGGACCGAAGGCCCTCGGGGGGCTCGGGCACTGCGGCCCAGCCGATGACGCGATCGGCCTGCGCGATGAAGAGGGCTGCGCGATGGAGGAGCCGGCTGGCCTCGCCGAGGACGGCGGTGGCGATCTCGTCCCGCGATTCCGCTCCCGAGAGGCTCGCGACGAGGTCGGCCGGAGCTTCCTCTTCCACGAGGGGCGCGGTCTCCTCGCCGCCGACGGCGCTCGTCGGCTCGGGAAGGTCGTCGGAGGTCTCGACGGCCGTTCGGAGGCTCCGCGCCTCGTGCTCGCCGAGCTCGATCTCGGTGACCGGAGTCGCCGGGAGCCGCGCGGGGGACGGCGGGTCTGTGGGGTCGGGCGGCCCGAGGACCGAAGAAGGCACGGCGGTCTCGAACGGGAGAGGTTCCTGGACCGGACGCGGGGCCGATCCGGCGGCGGTCCCGGCGTTGAGCGGCCGGAGCACGGAGGAAGACGAGCGCAGAAACGGCTTCGGCGTCTTCGGCGGCGCCACGGCGACCATCCCGCTGCCCGCTTCGATCCGCGCGGCCAGCTCCGGGTAGCGCGCGTCGATGGACACCCCGTAGTACTTCGCGAGGGCGACCTGAACCCGGAGATCGAGTGCGACGAACGGACTGATGGCGAGACCGGTGAGAAAGGAGATCTCGTCGAGGGCGGGAAGGTCCCTGGGGTCCCGCATCGCGAGCGACAGGTTCCGGCCGAGCCGCCGGAAGGGAACGACGAAGAGGTTCGCGGCGAGCTTGCCCGGGACGAGGCGGAGGATGTCGGGACGAATCTCGACGAGGTCTTCGGGTGAGCAGGTGGCCACTCCGTGCTGCACGGCGAGGGCGCGCAGGAGGAGGTCCTCGCGAATGCCTCCCAGCTCGAGGAGGTTCGTACAGAGCCGCCCGCGCATGCGAACCTGCTGGGCGAGCGCCCGGTCTCTCAGCTCGGCCGAGACCGCTTTCCCTCCGACGAGGATTTCACCGATCCGGCGCCGCACCCCTTGAATCTAGCAGGAACGGCGGCGGACGCCGGTTAGAATTCGTCCGTCATGACGGCAAGACCACTCAGAGTCCTCATCGCCAAGCCCGGACTGGACGGACACGACCGTGGCGCCAAGGTCGTCGCGCGCGCGCTGCGCGACGCCGGGATGGAAGTCATCTACACGGGTCTGAGGCAGACGCCCGAGCAGATCGCGGCGGCGGCCGTGCAGGAGGACGTCGACGTCGTCGGCCTCTCCATTCTCTCCGGGGCCCACAACGTTCTCGTTCCCGAGGTCATCGCCGCGCTGACCCGCAGGGGCGCAGAGGGGGTCTCGGTCGTCGTCGGAGGGATCATCCCCGACCGGGATATCGCCGGGCTGACCGGAGCGGGCGTCAAGGCGATCTTCCCTCCGGGGACCCCGACGACGACCGTCATCGAGTCCGTGCGCGCGCTGCGCCGGCCCGCGGAGGCGATCGCCACCTCCTGAGCCTCTTCCGGGCGCGCCCGCGGAAGGGCGTCTCGGACGGGACGGGGACGCGCGCCCCGACGAAACGGGGCGCGCCGCTAGAATCGCCGCCGTGAGCGACGTTCTCGCCAGCCGGCTCGACCCCACCTCCGACGAGTACCGACGGAACCGCGAGCACCACGAGGGGCTCGCCCGCGAGCTGCGAGAGCGGGTCGCGACGGCCCGGGAGGGCGGCGGATCGAAAGGCACCGCGCGGCAGGCCGAGCTCGGGAAGCTCTCCGTCCGCGGGCGGATCGAGCGCCTCCTCGACCACGACACGGCGTTTCTCGAGCTCTCGCCCCTGGCCGGCGACGGGATGTACGACGGGCAGGCTCCGGGCGCGGGCCTCCTGACGGGCATCGGCCGGGTGTCGGGACGGGACGTGATGGTCGTGGCGAACGACCCCTCGGTGAAGGGGGGAACGTATTTCCCGATCACGGTCAGGAAGCACCTGCGTGCCCAGGAGGTGGCGCTGGAGAACCGGCTGCCATGCATCTACCTCGTCGACTCCGGCGGGGCGTTCCTGCCGCTCCAGGCCGAGGTCTTCCCCGACCGCGACCACTTCGGCCGGATCTTCTACAACCAGGCGCGGATGTCCGCCGCGGGAATTCCACAGGTTTCCGCCGTCCTCGGTTCCTGCACCGCGGGCGGGGCGTACGTTCCGGCGATGTCGGACGAAGTCGTCATCGTGAAGGGACAGGGGACGATCTTCCTCGCGGGTCCTCCACTGGTAAAGGCGGCCACCGGAGAAACGGTCACATCCGAAGACCTCGGCGGCGGAGACGTCCACACCCGGATCTCCGGTGTCGCGGACTACCTCGCCGGGAGCGACGCCGAGGCGCTCGAGATGGTCCGCGAGATCGTCGCGCGCCTCAACACCACGAAGACGTTCTCGGGAGATCTCGCGCCCGCGGAAGACCCGCTCTATCCGGCGGAGGAGCTCTACGGCGTCCTTCCCCGGGACCTGAAGAAGCCGCTCGAGATCCGCGAGGTCCTGGCGCGCCTCCTCGACGGCTCGCGCCTGCACGAGTTCAAGCCGCGATACGGAGCGACGCTCGTCTGCGGCTTCGGGCGGATCTCGGGGCTCCCGGTCGGGGTCCTCGCCAACAACGGCATCCTCTTCTCGGAGTCGGCGCTCAAGGGAACGCACTTCATCGAGATGGCCTGCCAGAGGCGGGTGCCGCTCCTGTTCGTCCAGAACATCACGGGCTTCATGGTGGGGAAGGCCTACGAGCACGGTGGCATCGCAAAGGACGGGGCGAAGATGGTCCACGCCGTCGCGAACGCCGCCGTCCCGAAGCTGACGCTCCTCGTCGGCGGCTCGTTCGGCGCCGGCAACTACGGCATGTGCGGCCGCGCCTACCAGCCCCGCTTCCTCTTCAGCTGGCCGAATGCGCGGATCAGCGTCATGGGTGGAGAGCAGGCGGCCGGCGTCCTGGCGACGGTGAAGAACGACCAGCGCGAGCGCCAGGGACAGCCGCCCATGAGCCCGGAAGAGGACGCCGCCTTCCGGCGGCCGACGCTCGAGAAGTACGAGGCCGAAGGAAGCCCGTACTACGCCACGGCGCGCCTCTGGGACGACGGCGTTCTCGACCCGGCCGAGACGCGGACCGTGCTGGCCCTCGCCCTTTCTGCCTGCCACAACGCACCGATCCCCGCGACGCCCTTCGGCGTCTTCCGGATGTGAGGCGAATCGTGAGACGAATCCCCACGCTCGCCCTCTCCCTAGCCCTTCTCGTTCTCACCCTGTCCGCGACCGCTGCGCCCCGCAAGGGAACCATCCGAGCGGTCGAGGTGACGTCGCTGACCCGGCAGAAGGCGTTCCTCTTCGTGAGGGCGAGCCTGTCGGCCGCGGCCCGGGGCGCGAGGCAGACCTTCCGCGGGGAAGCGACGGTCTGGGGTGTCCCGGTGGCCCTGAAGGGGCCCGTCCAGGTCGCCGTGCAGCCCTCCGGGTCCGGGTGGGACGCCACGTTCCTCGTCGATCTCGAGCTGGCCTCCCTGCCGAAGGGGCTCCTCGACCGCGGAAGCGCCACCGCCATTCCCGTCACGCTCAAGGGAACGCTCTCGGGCGAGGCAGGAACCGCGGTGACGGTCGATGCCGCCGGGGCGCTCCGCCCGGGCACCTCCGATCTCGTCGCCGGTCGCGACCTCGCGGGGACGTTCGTCCGCTTCGCCGGCGCCCGCCTTTCCGGTATCGGTCTCGCGGAGTCGAAGGGAGAGGCACGGATCGCGGTCTTCAACCCGTTCCGTTTCGACGTGGCGCTGCGCAGCGTCCGGTACGAGCTGTCGTCCGACGGCCGCGAGGTCGCTCGCGGCAGCCGGCAGGGCCTCCTCGTCCGCCCGGGACGCGAGAACGAGATCGCCCTGCCGCTCACCGTCGGGAACGCCGCGGCGATCTCGGCCGCGGGGAAGGCGGTGGTGTCCGGCGGAAAGCTCTCGGGCCGTCTGACGGGGCAGCTCGTCGTCAAGCTCGGGACGGGCGACGTGAAGATCCCGCTCGAGGGCTCGGGGACGATCGAGGTGATGAAGTGACGTCCCCGCTCCGGGTCGAGCGGCCGCGGCCCGGCGTCGCGCGCGTCGTCCTCGACCGGCCCGACCTGAGGAACGCTTTCGACGACGTCCTGATCGCGAGGCTGACGGAGGCGTTCGCCTCGCTGGCCGACGACGACTCCGCCCGGGCCATCGTCCTGGCGGGGGAGGGGCGGTCCTTCTGCGCTGGCGCCGACCTCTCCTGGATGAAGAGGATGGTCTCGTACGGGCCCGAGGAGAACCGGCGAGACGCCGCGGCCCTCGCGGAGATGTTCCGCTGCATCGACACCTGCCGAAAGCCCGTCGTCGCCCGCGTCCAGGGGGCCGCGCTGGGTGGCGGAGCCGGCCTCGTGGCCGTCTGCGACGTCGCCGTCGCGGCCGAAGACGCTCTTCTCGGGACGACGGAGGTGCGGCTCGGCATCGTCCCGGCCGTCATCTCCCCCTTCGTCGTCCGGAAGATCGGCGAATCGCACGCCCGGCGCTGGTTTCTGACGGGCGAGAGGTTCTCTGCGGCGGAGGCGCTTGGCGCCGGCCTCGTCCACGCCGTCGTGCCGGAAGCGGCGCTCGACGCCGAGGTCGATCGCGTCGTCGACGCTCTCCTCCTCGGCGGGCCCGAGGCCCTCGCCGTCTCGAAGGATCTCGCGCGACGGATGGGGCGCCTGCCTCTCGACGAAGCCCTCGAGGAGGCGACGGGAGTCATTTCGGCGCGTCGCGCCTCGGCCGAGGGGCAGGAGGGGATGCGGGCGTTCCTGGAGCGCCGCAGCCCGTCCTGGTCCGAGCGGAGCGCATCGTGAACGCCCGACCGTTCCGCAAGGTCCTCGTCGCGAACCGGGGCGAGATCGCCGTCCGCGTCCTCACGGCCTGCCGGACGCAGGGACTCGCGACGGTCGCCGTCGCGTCGGAGGCCGACGTCGGCGCACGCCACGCGCGTCTTGCGGACGAGCTCGTCGTCCTCGGCCCGGCACCGGCCCGGGAGTCGTACCTCGTCGCCGCGAAGATCCTCGACGCCGCGCGCGCCACGGGGGCCGACGCCGTCCACCCCGGCTTCGGGTTCCTCTCCGAGAACGGCGCGTTCGCCCGCGCCGTCCTCGACGCCGGGCTCGTCTGGATCGGGCCTCCTCCCGCCGCGATGGAGGCGATGGGGCTGAAGGTTCCGTCGCGGGAGCGGATGAAGGCGGCGGGCGTTCCGGTCGTTCCCGGCACGCACGACCTCTCGCCGGAGCACCTTGCGACGATCGGGCTCCCGGTCGTCATCAAGGCTTCGGCCGGCGGCGGCGGCAAGGGGATGCGCGTCGTCCGGTCGGAAGGGGAGCTCGACGCCGCGATCGCGTCGTGCCGCCGCGAGGCGGAGGCCGCCTTCGGCGACCCGACGCTCTACGCCGAGCGGTACCTCGAGCATCCACGGCACGTCGAGATCCAGGTCTTCGGCGACGTTCACGGTCGTGTCGTGGCGCTCGGCGAACGCGAATGCTCGCTCCAGCGCCGCCACCAGAAGGTCATCGAGGAGAGCCCTTCCCCCGTGGTGACTCCGGAGCTTCGCGCGCGGATGAGCGAGGCGGCCGTGGCGGCGGCCAAGGCCGTGGGCTACGTCAACGCCGGGACGGTGGAGTTCCTCCTCGACGCCGACGGTTCGTTCTACTTTCTCGAGATGAACACGCGCCTCCAGGTGGAGCATCCGGTCACGGAGGAAGCCTGGGGGCTCGACCTCGTCACGCTCCAGCTCGCGGTCGCAGCGGGCCAGCCGCTTCCCCAGGACCTGCCGGAGGCGCCGGTCGCGCACGCGATCGAAGCGCGGCTCTACGCGGAGGATCCCGAGAACGGGTTCCTGCCCCAGGTCGGGACTGTTCTCGTGTACGAGGAGCCCGGAGGCCCGGGAGTGAGGGTCGACTCGGGGATCGAGGCGGGGAGCGAGATATCAGTCCACTACGACCCGATGCTGGCGAAGATCGTGGCGAAGGGGCGCTCGCGCGAAGAGGCGAGGCGACGGCTCGTCGACGCCCTCGGCCGGACCGTCGTTCTCGGGGTTGCGACGAACGTCTCCTGGCTCCGGCGCCTGCTCGAGACGCCCGAGTTCATCCGCGGCGACCTCGACACGTCGCTCCTGTCCCGACTCGAGGTCCCTGCTTCGCCGGAACCGCCACCCGAGATCCTCGCGGCAGTCGCGGGTGTGCACGCCGCTGGAGACGGTCGGGGTGTCGCGCCAGCGCCTGCGGCTTTCCCAGATCCCTTCGCCGGAGGGGCTTTCCGGGTGCTCGCATGAGGCTCAAGAACCTCGCGACGGGAACCGTCCACGAGGTCACGGTCGAACGGGGCGAGATTCCCCGCGGCGCCCGGGCCGTGCGGGACGGCCTGACGACCTGGGTCCACTTCCGCGGCGAAACGTGGCGGCTTGCGCGGGTCGTCGAGAGGCCGGGCGCGCGCGAGGAGGAGGAACACGACCTGCGCGCTCCGATGCCGGGTGTCGTCGCGCGCGTCCTCGCCGAAGAAGGACAGGCCGTCGAGAAAGGGACGCCGCTCCTCGTCCTTTCCGCGATGAAGATGGAGCACGAGATCAGGAGCCCGCGGCCGGGGCGGCTCGTGAAGCTCTTCCGGGCCGTGGGGGAGAGGGTCGACATGGGCGACCCGCTCGCGGAGATCGGATGACGGGTGCGGGACGGGTCACCGTCGTCGAGGTGGGGCCGCGGGATGGCCTCCAGAACGAACGGGGATTCGTCCCGACCAGCGAGAAGGTCGCTTTCGTAGAGGCGCTCGCGGACGCCGGCCTGCCCGTCGTCGAGACGACCGCGTTCGTCTCGCCGCGGGCGATTCCACAGCTCGCCGACTCGGCCGAGGTCTTCTCGCGCGTGAGGAAGAAGCCCGGCGTTCGGTATCCGGTCCTCGTCCCGAACGAGAAGGGGCTCACGAGGGCGCTCGCGGCCGGGGCCCGCGAGATCTCGCTCTTCACCGCCGCGACGGACACCTTCAACCTGCGGAACACGAATGCCACGGTGGAGGACTCGTTCGGCCGCTTCGTGCCGGTCCTGCTTCGGGCGAACGCAGAAGGCCTCCGCGTCCGGGGCTACGTATCGACCGTCTTCGGCTGCCCGTACGAGGGACGCGTCGACCCCGCGAAGGCCGTGGCTGTCGCGTTACGCCTCTACGAGGCCGGGTGCGGGGAGATCTCTCTCGGCGACACGATCGGGGTGGCCGTTCCGACACAGGTCGCCGACGTCGTCGGGCGCCTCCGGGAAGCGGGAGTGCCGATCGACCGGATCGCCCTGCACATGCACGACACGCGCGGCACCGCCCTCGCAAACGTCGTCGAAGGGCTCCGGGAGGGGGTCCGGGTCTTCGATTCGTCCGCCGGAGGGCTCGGGGGCTGTCCGTATGCTCCGGGAGCGGCGGGAAACCTCGCTACCGAGGACCTGGTCTACCTCCTCCACGGAATGGACTTCGAGACCGGGATCGACCTCGCGAAGGTCGCGCAGGCGTCGCGAGTCCTCGCCGAGACGACCGGCCGCCTGCCGGTCTCGCGCGTCTTCGCGGCGCTCCGGGGTACCTCCTGAAGGGTCCGACCGTACGCTCCCGCGTTGACCCATCCCTCTCTGGGACGTAGACTTTCCGCCACGTAAGCCTGTCCCGTCGAACGGCCGTTCGAGGAGTCGAAATGGCGATCAAGATCCTTCTCGCGGACGACAGCCTGACCATCCAGAAGGTCGTCGAGCTGACCTTCTCGGACGCTGAGACCCGCCTCATGGCCGTCGGGAGCGGCGACCGGGCCGTCCAGGCCCTCGACGACTTCCAGCCGGACATCGTCCTGGCGGACGTCGTGATGCCCGGACTCACGGGCTACGACGTGTGCGATGCGGTGAAGCAGCGTCCCGGAGGGACATTCGTCCCCGTCGTCCTCCTGACCGGGACTTTCGAACCCTTCGATCGGGCCCGGGCGGAGCGGGTGGGCAGCGACGCCATCGTGACGAAACCGTTCGATTCCCACGCCCTGCAGGGGCTCGTCCGTGACCTCGTCACCCGGGCTCGTGCCGCGCGCCAGGAGGCAGAGGCCGCGGCTCTCGCCGCCCCGCCGCCCGCTCCCGAGCCGCCACCGACGATGATCCTCTCGGTCGCCGAGCTGGAAGCTGAGATCCCGCCGCCGTCGCCGCCCGCCGAGGACACGGGGGCGACCCAGGCGATGCCGGCGCTCGACCTGAACGAAGCGCTCCTGCCGCCCTTCGTCGCCCAGGAGCGGGCCCTTCCGGTAGAGGACGCGAACTACCGGACGATGGCGATGAAGATCCCCACGCCGGAAGAGCTCGCCGCAGCGGCTCCGATCGACGCGTTCGTGCCTCCTCCACCTCCTCCTCCCGCGTTCTACGAGCCGGAGCCCGCGGCGGTCATTCCCCCGCCTCCGCCACCTTTCTACGAGCCCGAGTCGATCTCGCTCGCTCCTCCTCCGCCGTCCCCGTTCTACAGGCCGGAGCTGGTTCCCTCCGTCGAGCCGCCACCATCACACTTCGATGTCGAGCCGGTCACCGCCGTGGAGGCTCCTCCTCCTCCTCCCGCGTTCTACGAGCCCGAGCCAGCCTTCCTGGCCCCGGTGCCGCCTCCTCCACCCGCGTTCTACGAGCCGGAACCGGCGTTCGAGCCTCCGCCCCCGCCTCCGCCTCCCGAGGCCTTCGAGCCGGAGCCCGCCGCCTTCGTCCCACCACCACCTCCTCCTCCCGCGTTCTACGGGGCCGAGGCCACTCTCGAGACCGAACCGCCGGCTCCTTTCGAGACCAGATCGGTCGAGACGGTCGAACCCTTCTTCGAGGAGGCGGGCAGCCCCGAAGCCCCCCTGCCAGACGAGGAAGCGGGATCGCCGTTCGCGGAGGTTCCGGAACCCGAAGCCGTGACTGCGGCCGACGAGGTCGAGGTCTCGTTTTCCGCCGAAGCGACAGACGCCGTCGTCCAGGAGGCGGCCCCCGCCGACAGCGCTGCCTTCGAGCTTCCCGCCGAAGAACCTGTCCAGCAGGCCGAGGAACCGGTCGCGGCTGCAGCCCTCGCGATGGAAGAGCCCATCGAGCCGTTCCCGGAGATGGACGAGCCCGTCCTTGCGGCGGAAGCCGAAGCCGCCCCGTGGGACGAGGGCCCCGTAGTCGAGATTCCTCCGCCCCCTCCCGAGCTCTCCGGAGCACCGGAAGACGCCGACGGGACGGAGCCCGTCACCCGGGATATCGAGGCCGATCTCGAAGCGTTCGAAGCCTCCGGCCGCGTGCGGCGCAGGCCCGAGATCTGGGAGCGGCACGCCGCTCTCATCGGCGAGGAGACCCCGACCGACATCGACATGCCCGGCTCCTCCGAGGCACCGGAAGACGTCGCGCTGCCGCCCATGGGCGAGCCGACCTCGTCCGAGCTGGAAGAGATGGCCGCCGCGGCCCGGCTCGAGGACCTGTCGGCCCTGATCCCGGCGGCCCCGGCCGCGGCCGTCGCGAAGGTCGCCCCGCCCCCGCGCCAGGCCGAGGCCGCAGCCGAGGCCGCGGTCACGACGGCGCCGCTCGGGAGCGCGGCTGCCCTCTCCGACGCCGACGTCGACCGCATCGCCCGCCGCCTCGTCCAGCTCCTCTCGGACAAGGCCGTCCGCGACATCGCGTGGGAGGTCGTGCCGGAGTACGCCGAGCGCCTCGTCCGCGAGCGGATCGCCGAGGTCGAGCGGGCCGGCTGAGCCGTCCGCCGTCCCGTCACCGAAGCCTCGATTAGACTCGGCGGACTTATGTCTTCCGCGCCCCGTCCCGAGCTCGACAAACGTTTCGACCCGCAGTCGTTCGAGATGACCTGGTACCGGCTCCAGGAGGAGTCGGGGCAGTTCCGTCCGGAGGTGGCGTCCGAGGACGCCCGGCCGTACACCCTCGTCATTCCGCCACCGAACGTCACCGGTCGCCTTCACGTCGGGCACGCCCTGGGCCGGACGCTCGAGGACGTCCTCGCGCGCTGGAAGAGGATGCAGGGCCACGCGGTCCTCTGGGTCCCCGGAGTCGACCACGCCGGCATCGCCACCCAGATGGTCGTCGAGCGCGATCTCACGGAGCGGACGGGGAAGACGCGCCACGACGTGGGACGCGAACCCTTCCTGGATATCTGTCGCGAGTGGGCCGACGCCCGGCGGGGCGACATCCTGAACCAGATCCGCCGCCTCGGCTGCTCGTGCGACTTCTCCCGCGAGTACTACACCCTCGACGAGCCGCGCTCCAGGGCGGTCCGCCGCGCCTTCAGCGAGCTCTACCACCAGGGCCTCGCCTATCGCGACAGCCGGATGGTGAACTGGTGCACCCGCTGCGCCACCGTTCTCTCCGACCTCGAGGTCAACCACGTCGAGAGCTCGGGGCACCTCTGGTCCGTGGCGTACCCGCTCGCCGACGGCAGCGGGGAGGTCGTCGTCGCGACGACACGCCCCGAGACGATCCTCGGCGACACGGCTGTCGCGGTCCACCCCGAGGACGAGCGCTACGCGGCGCTCGTCGGCCGCCAGGTCCGCCTGCCGCTCACCGACCGCCTCATCCCCGTCGTCGCGGACGAGATGGTCGACCGCACCTTCGGAACGGGCGTCGTGAAGATCACGCCCGCCCACGACCCGAACGACTTCGAGGCGGGTCGGCGGCACGGTCTCGCCCAGATCGCCGTCATCGGCTTCGACGGGAAGATGACCGCGGAGGCGGGCGAGGCGTACGCCGGGCTCGAGAGGGCCGCGGCCCGCAAGAAGGTCCTCGCCGACCTCAGGGAGCTGGGCCTTCGCCGCGACGACAAGCCGCACACCTCGGCCGTGGGTCGCTGCCAGCGGTGCGATACGGTCCTGGAGCCCCTCGTCTCGCTCCAGTGGTTCGTGAAGATCAAGCCGCTGGCCGACAAGGCGGTCGCCGCGACCGAGGCCCGAGAGGTCACCTTCACCCCCGAGCTCTGGAAGAAGACCTACGACGAGTGGATGAAGAACATCCGCGACTGGTGCGTCTCCAGGCAGCTCTGGTGGGGGCACGAGATTCCGGCCTGGTACTGCCCGGACGGTCACGTCACGGTGCCGAAGCCCGGCGAGGAGGCCGACCCGGCCGCCTGCGCCACCTGTGGAAGCTCCAACCTGACGCGCGACCCCGACGTCTTCGACACCTGGTTCTCCTCCTGGCTCATGCCCCTCTCGGTTCTCGGCTGGCCGGACCGGACGAAGGACCTCTCCCGCTTCTACCCGACGGACGTCATGGTCACCGGCTTCGACATCCTCTTCTTCTGGGTCGCACGGATGATCATGGCCGGAGTCTGGTTCGACGGCCGCGTCCCCTTCCGCGAGGTCTTCCTGCACGGCCTCGTCCGCGACGAGAAGGGGCAGAAGATGTCGAAGACGAAGGGAAACGTCATCGACCCGCTCGTCATGTGCGACGAGTACGGTGCCGACGCCGTCCGCTTCGCCCTCGCCGTCCTCTCGGGGACGGGGCGCGATCTGCCGTTCGGGACGACGCGCGTCGCGGCCTCGCGCGCCTTCGCGACCAAGGTCTGGAACGCCGCCCGCTTCGCCATGGGAATGCTCGGCGATGAGAAGGTGGCCGGCGAGCCCGATTTCGCCTCGCTCGGACGGGTCGACCGGTGGATTCTCGACCGGCTCTCCACGACGGCGGCGAAGGTGAACGAGTCCCTCGGGATCTTCCGCTTCGACGAGGCTGCGAACGCCCTCTACTCCTTCTTCTGGACCGAGTTCTGCGACGGCTACGTCGAGATGGTCAAGCAGGTCCTGCGCGATCCGGACGTCGCCGAGATCGAGAAGGAGAAGACGCGCGCGGTCCTGCGCCGCGTCCTCCTCGACTCGCTGGCACTTCTGCACCCCTTCATGCCGTTCATCTCCTGTGAGATCCGCGAGGCGCTGAACGGCGACGGGGGCAAGCTCCCGGTCCTCCCGTACCCGGCCGGGCGCGCCGACTGGAGCGACCCCTTCGCCGTCGAGGTCGTCGAGACGCTCCGCGAGACGGCCACCCGCGTGAGGAACCTCAGGGCCGAGCGCGGCATGGCCCAGACCGTGGAGCTCGCGGCGGGGCTCGAGGTGCCCGAGGGGCCCGTGGCCGAGGCCCTCCGCGCGCACGCGCCGCTCCTCGTCCACATGGCCCGGCTCGCGAGCCTCGTCGTGGCGCCGAAGGTCGACCTTCCGGGCGCCTTCCACGAGCACGTCGGCGTGGCGGGCCTCGTGGTCTCGCTTCCGAAGATGGAGCTCTCCGCGGACGACGCGGCGAAGATCCGCAAGGAGATCGCGGCCCTCGACAAGGACGCCGAGGGAATCGCCCGCAAGCTCTCCGACGGATCCTTCCTCGCCCGCGCGCCGGAGGCGGTCGTCGAGAAGGTGCGTCGCCAGCTCGAGGAGCTGACCGCCCGCCGCGGCAAGCTCGTCGCGAACCTGGGGGAGGGAACGGTCACGTGACGAGCCCGCTCGGTCCCATCGTGCCGCTCGGGGGCCCGCGTTTCGAGAGGATCGCGAACGTCGTCCTGCTCGGCGAGGCCAGCTCGACGAACGACGTCGCGCGTGCCCTGGTGGAGCGGATGGTGACCGAGGAGACGGACCTCCTGCCGACCTGCATCGTGGCCCGCCGCCAGACCGCCGGAAAGGGCCGCGCCGGCCGGACCTGGGAAACGGCGGGAGACGGGGCGGTCGCCGTCTCGCTCGTGGCGCCGTGGCCCGAGGGACAGGACCGGATCCGCGTTCCGGTGGCCACCGGAATCTCGCTCGCCCGCTCCCTCTCGCGCGCTTTCGGGATCGACCTTCGCCTGAAGTGGCCGAACGACCTCCTGGCCGGGGGCCGGAAGGTCGCCGGAATCCTCGTGGAGGGCCGGATCCTCCAGGACGGGAGCGGCTACGTCGTCGTCGGCCTCGGGCTGAACGTGAACGCCACGCGTGAGGAGCTCGACGGCCTGAACCTCCCGGCCGCGACGTCGCTCGCGCTGGAAGGCGTCGGCGCCGCGGCGCTCGAAGGGGACGCCCCGCTTGCCGCCGTTCTCATGGCGATGGACGCCCTTCTCGAAGGGGGGATCTCCGACCTTCCGGCGGCCTTCGCCGAGGTCGCAATACACCAGCCGGGCGACGCCCTCGAGGTGCGGGACGGGGAGAAGGTCGTGCGGGGCCGGTACCTCGGCCTTTCGAGGGACGGCCTCCTCCGGCTCGAGCTCGAGACGGGGCCCACCGAGCTGATCTCCGGCGACGTGACGTCGTTCTGAAGCGCCGATGGGCCTGCTTCTCGCTCTCGACGTCGGGAACACGAACACCGTCATCGGCTTCTTCCAGGCCGATGTCCTCGTCGCGACCGCCCGCCTGACGACCGTCCGCGAGCGGACGTCCGACGAGCATTCCCTGTTCCTTCGGGCCGTCATCGAGGCGAAGGGCCGCAAGGTGGAGGAGATCGACGACGTCATCGTCTCCTCGGTCGTCCCGTCCCAGGACTTCCCGATCCGGACCGCCTGCCGCGACGCCTTCGGCATCGACCCGCTTTTCGTGGCGCCGGGCGTGAAGACGGGGATGAAGATCCTCTACGACCACCCGTCGGAGGTCGGCGCCGACCGGATCGTGAACGCCGTGGCCGCCGTTGCGGCTCACGGGGCTCCGTGCATCGTCGTCGACTTCGGCACCGCCACGACGTTCGACGTCGTGACGGCCGCGGGAGACTATCTCGGGGGCGTCATCTGCCCCGGGCCCGGCATCAGCGCCGACGCCCTCTTCTCGCGGGCGGCGCGCCTGTCGCGCGTGGATCTCCACCGACCGGAGAAGGTCGTCGGGAAGAACACCGCCCAGAGCATCCAGTCGGGTCTCTTCTGGGGCGTCCTCGCGCAGGCGGAAGGCCTCGTCGCCCGCATCCGCGCCGAGCTCGGCGAGCCGAAAATGAAGGTCGTCGTCACGGGGGGCCTCGCCCCCCTCTTCTCGGCGGCCTCTCCCGACCTCGCCCTCGTCGACTCCGACCTCACGCTCCGCGGACTGAAGATCCTCCATGACCGGAACGCCGACGGACGCCCTCCCCGGCGCGCCTGAGCTGCTCGAGGACGAAGCCTCCTACGGCACCCGCGTGGAGGAGGCCTTCATCGAGGAGCGCGGGACACCCTTCTTCCTCCTGCCGAAGGACTGGCAGCTGATCCAGGGCTGGCGCGAGGGCGGCGTTCCGGCCGACACCGTGATCCGGGCCGTTCGCGGGGCGTTCGAGAAGAGGCGCGCGCGCGGCGACGTCTCGAAGATCTCGAGCCTGTCCTACTGCGCCAACGCGGTGGAAGTCCTCTGGGAGATGGAGCGGCGGGGGCTCGTCGGCGCGCACGGCGCACGACCCGCTCCCGAGATCGCGCCCTTCGACGGGCCGCCGAGGCTGCGCGGCCTGGCGGCGGCGCTCGGGGAGGCCGAATCGGCTGCACCGGCCGGGGCCGACGCCTCCGCGACTGCCGAGGCGATCCGGGCGGCGCGCGAAGCGGTCGAGGCGCTCGACCCCGAAAGCGGCCTCGAGACACTCGAGGAGGCGCTCGGGAAGACGGAGAAGACGCTCGTGAAGAGGCTCGAGAAGGCCCTGGGCGACGCGGAAAGGGAGAGCCTCGATCGCGCGGTGGATGAGGAGGCCGGCGACGTCTCGACGCTGACGAAGGAGACCCAGCGGCGGATCCACTCGGCTATTCGTCGGCGCGCCGTGCGGCGGGCCTTCGGCCTGACTCCGCTGACCCTCCTCGGGGAGTGACGCCGATGGAGCGCGAGGTGACAGTCGAGCGCGTCGTCCCGGGTGGAAGCGGCCTCGGCCGGATCGACGGCGCCGTCACGCTCGTCTCGGGCGGCCTCCCCGGCGACCGGCTCCTCGTCGACACGCATCCCGACGGACCCCGGCTCGTCCGGGCGGACGTCGTCTCCGTGATCGAACCGGGGCCGCACCGCAGGCCCGAAGGAGAGGTCTGCCCCCGGGCTCGGGACGGTTCCTGCGGCGGGTGCGACTGGCCTGCTCTGCGACTCGAGTCGCACGGGACGATGAAGGAGGAGCTCCTCCGCGACGCGCTGAGGCGGATCGGCCGCATTCCGGACGCGGAGGTGCCGCAGGTCCGGTTCGTTTCATCGCCGAGGAGCTACCGGCTGAGGAGCCGGCTGCGATGGGACGGGCGCGGCGCGCTCGGGTTCGTCGGGAAGGCATCCTCGAAGGTCTCGGATCTCGTCTCCTGCGAGGTCGTTTCGGAATCCCTTCTGGCGCGGCTTCCCGCGGTGAGGACGGCGCTCACCGAGGCGAACGTCCCCGAGTGCGAGCTGCAGACGCTGGAGGGACGCTCGGGCGCCCCGCTTCTCGGCGAGCTGAGGTTCGAGAGACGTGCGCCCGCGCCGGAACGGATCGCGGCGGCCCTGCATGGGCCTCTCGACGGCGTCCGCGTGGTCGTGGCGAGCCGGCTCGCGGCTTCTCGCGGCCCTTCCGCGCTCGACGTGGAGGTCGGCGGGGCGCGCTTTCGCGTGTCGGTCTCCTCGTTCTTCCAGGCCAACCGTTTCCTCCTCGACGCCTTTCTCGACGAGGCTCGCTCCGTGGCCCGGGCCGCCGCCGCCGGGGGGACGTCCCGCGGGGCGCTCGACCTCTACGCCGGTGCGGGGTTCCTGACGCGCCCCCTCCTCGAGGCAGGCTTCGACGCGGACGCCGTCGAGTCGGACCCGTCCTCCTCGGCCGATCTCACTTCGAACCTCGCCTCGTGGCGCACGGAGGGGTTGCCCGGACGCGGTCGGGCGGTGGCGACGGACGTGGAATCCCACGTCTCCCGAATGCGCGAGCCGTTCGACCTCGTCTTCGCCGACCCGCCGCGCGAGGGGCTCTCGCCCGTCGTCCGGCAGGCGCTCCTGAGGATCCGGCCGAGAAGCCTCTTCCTCGTCTCGTGCGACCCGGCGACGTTCGCCCGCGACCTCGCCGCCCTCCTTCCGCGCCTGCGCGTTCGTGCGCTCACCCTTCTCGATCTCTTCCCCGGAACGCACCACGTGGAGACGCTCGCCGAGCTGGAACGGCGGCCGTGAAGCGTTCCTGGTCGCTGAAGGCTGCCGCGCCGGCCGTGCCTGCGGCGCTCGCCTTCGCCGCCGGAACCCTGCTGGCGGTTTCGCTCCCGGTGCCGCCCGCGGCGTGGCACTGGGCGTTTCTGGCGGCCGCCTCCCTTGCAGCGGTCGTCGCCGGTTTCCGCGGCGACCGCCGCCTCACCGTCTCCGCGGCGCTTCTCCTCGTCCTCTGTGCCGGCTTCGTCCGCTCTCGCGGTCCGCTCGTCGAGGACCGGGAGCGGGCGCGAAGGATCGCGGCGGAGTCGGGCGAGGACGACGTCTTCGAGGTCCGGGGGCGGCTCGCGACGTGGTGGACCCGCAGCGGCTCCCTCTGGTCCGCCCGCCTCGACGTGGACACGGCGACGCGAAACGGCACGGCCGTCGCCCTCGGGGGCCAGGTCGTCGTGAGCGTCGCGGGCGAGACCGACCCGGCGCCCCTCGCCGGGTTCGGTGACGTCGTGCGCCTCCGCGGACCGCTGCGGCTTCCCGATCCGGGCGCGATCCCGTCGAGCCCCTTCGTGCTCGCTCCCGAGCCCAGGCTGCCCCAGAAGGGGGCGGAACAGATCGAGGTGATCGAAGGACCTCGCGGCCCGCTGGGCCCTCTCGTGCGACTGCACAGGGCCGCCAGCGCGCGCCTCGACACGAACCTCGAGGGGGCGTCCCCTTCCGAACGCCGGGCGGCGGCTCTCGCGAAGGCGCTCCTCCTGGGAGAGACGGCCGAGCTGGAGCCCCAGACCGTCTCGGCGTTTCGCGACGGCGGCGTGGCGCACGTCCTGGCCATCTCGGGCCTTCACGTCGGTCTTCTCGCGCTCGGTCTGACGGTCGCGCTGCGGCCCCTGCGGCTGGGAGTACGTTTCCGTGACGGCGTCGTACTGCTGGCGACGCTGGGGTTCGCCGCCTTCACCGGCGGACGGGCGCCGGTCCTTCGGGCGGCCCTGATGATCGGCCTCTACCTCGCGGCCCGGCTCCTGGGGCGGCCCACCTCGCCCGGCCACGTCATGGCCCTCTCGGCACTCGTCCTTCTGACAGCCGATCCGGCGAGCCTCTTCGACGTCGGTTTCCTCCTGAGCTACGCGGCCGTGTTCGGCATCGCCGCCATCGCGCCGCACATCGGGGCACCGCTGAGGCGCCGTCTCCCGGTCCCCCTCGCCGACGGGATCGCCGCAACGCTGGGGGCCGAGCTCTGCGTCTTCCCGATCCAGGCCACCGTCTTTCACGTCGTCCCGTTCGTCGCGCTCGTGTCGAACCTCGTCGTCGTCCCTGTCGCCAGCCTGTTCCTCTTCGCCGCCGCTCTCCTGGCGCCTCTCCTCCTCGCCGGGCCCCTGTCGGCGGCGTTCGCCCTCGGACCGCTCACGCTTCTCGCCGGGGTGATCGCCTCGCTGCTCCGTCTCCTCGACGCGCTCGGAGCCGTCCGCGTCGTTCCGAAACCGCTGTTCGCCGAGGCCGCGCTGCTCGCGCTTCTCCTGGCCGCGGCCGGGATGCTCCGGTCTCGCCGGCCCCGGCGTGCCGCCCTGGCCGGGGCCCTCGCTCTCGTGTTCCTCGCGTCGGCCCGGCCCTCGGCGGCCGCGCGCCCGGGCGAGGCGAGGCTCGTCGCGCTCGACGTGGGGCAGGGAGATTCTTTCCTCGTCGTGACAGACCAGGGTCGCGTCCTGGTGGATGGCGGCGGGACGTTCGACGCCTCCTACGAGTTCGGCCGGACACGCCTCCTGCCGCGTCTCGCGGCCCTCGGGGCCGTCTCGTTCGACGCCGTCGTCCTCACGCATCCCCACCCCGACCATTCGCGAGGCCTCCTGGCGGCCCTGAAGCTCCTGCCGGTCGGCCGCATCTACATTCCGCGGGGGGCGCCCCGAAACCTCTTCCTCGACGAGACGCTCGGAGCCGCCGCGCGCGGAAGCGTTCCGGTGGAGGCGCTCGGTGCGGGCGATCGATTCGCGGCGGGCGGGGCGGACTTCGAGGTTCTGCACCCCGGGCCGGTCACCTACGTCCGCTCTCCCGAGAACAACGGCTCCCTCGTCCTCCTCCTCAGCCTCGGAACGCGAAGGGTCCTGCTGACCGGGGACATCGAGGCGGCCGCGGAGACGGGTCTCGTCGCCGGCGGAGCACGGCTCGCGGCCGACGTCCTCAAGGTGCCCCACCACGGCAGCCGGACCTCGACGACGCCGGCCTTCCTCGAGAGGGTCTCCCCGCGCCTCGCCCTCGTGGGTGTCGGCCGGCGGAACCGGTTCGGGCACCCGGGCAGAGAAGTGATGGCCCGGCTCGCCTCGGCGGGTGTCGCCGTCTTCCGGACGGATCGCCACGGCGACGTGTCGCTCCTCTTCCGGGAGGGGCACATCTTCCCGTCCCGACCCTTCGCGGAGGGTTGCCGTGAGCGTGCCGCAGGGTGTGCTCGCCGTTGTCGGCGCGACGGCCACCGGGAAGTCGGCTCTCGCCGTCGACGTGGCGCTCCGGCTCGACGGAGAGGTCGTCTCCGCCGACGCTTTCACCGCCTATCGCGGCATCGACGCCGGAACCGCCAAGCCGACCGTCGAGGAACGCCGCGGCGTGCGACACCATCTCATCGACATCAAGGAACCGGCCGATCCTTTCAGCGCCGGCGAGTTCGCGCGCCTGGCGAGGGCCTCCTCGCGGGAGATCCTCTCGAGAGGGAAGCTGCCCATCCTGTGCGGCGGCACCGGCTTCTACGTCCGGGCCTTCTTCGAGGGCCTCTTCGTGGGTCCCCCGCGCGACGAACGGCTCCGGGCGGCTCTCCGTATCGCCCAGGAGCGTCACGGGGCGCCCTGGCTCGTCCGGGCCCTCGGGCTCATCGATCCCGAGAGCGGGGCACGGATTTCGCAGCGGGACGGGGCGCGTGCCATTCGCTACCTCGAAATCGCGTTCTCGACCGGGCGCCGGCCGTCGGATCTCTTTCGCGAGAGGCCTGGCGAACGGTGGGAGAGGCCGTCCGTGAAGGTCCTCCTCACGTTGCCGCGCCCGGTCCTGTATGGAAGAATCGAGGAGAGGTTTCGAGAGTCCATCATGACCCGGCTCCCCGACGAGGTCAGGCGCCTCCTCGAGGCGGGTGTACCAGCCACGGCTCCGGCCATGGCAGCCATCGGCTACCGTGAGGCGGTCGAGCTCGTCGAGGGACGCATGACGCCCGCCGAGTGGGCCGAAACCGTCGTCCGCCAGACGCGACGCTATGCCAAGAGACAGGAAACCTGGTTCCGGTCCGAGCCGGATCTTCATTCTTTCCGGGCCGACGTCCCCGGCCTCGTCGACGAGGTCGTCGCGACGGCAGGCCCGCTCTTCTCCTGATTTTTTCGAAGGGAGATCTCTATGATCAACAAGCCGCCGATCAACGTCCAGGACGGGTTCTTCTACCAGCTGCGGAAGGAGAACACGCTCGTCGACGTGGTTCTCCTCTCCGAACGGAAGCGGCTCGGACGGATCAAGCGATTCGACAAGTACGCCCTGGTGCTCGACGTGGACGGACGCGAGGAGATGATCTACAAGCACGCGATCGCCTCGGTCAGCCCCACCCCGGTCGCCAGGCCAGCCGCGCCGGTCGCTCCAGCCCCGAATCCGGCGCCGGTTCCCTGACGTCCGGGAGCCGCTTGCCCCACCCAGCCTCCTCTGTGCGCGGAGGATGGTCGGCCGCGCAGTACGCCGCCTTCACCCTCGCGCTTCTCGCCTCGCTCGCGGGCGGATGCACGAGTGCGCCGGCCGCTGCGCCGAGCGTGGCCCGGACGTCCGACGGCCCCTTCGCGTACCGGGACCCGCGGGTCGGTGCGCCCCCGCCTCACCTCGCCCCGCGGGACGCGAAAGCGCTCGAAGCGGCCGTCGTCGCCCTCCGCCGGGGGGACACCGCGGGAATGGCGAGAGCTCTCGAAGGGAAGCGCAGGAAAGGGCCTCCTCCTCCGCCCCTCGAGCTCGTTGCGGCCTACGCCGACCTCGCGGAAGGAAACCTGGAGAAGGCGAAGCCCTCCCTAGCCTCCCTCGTGACGGCGCATCCGACCTGGATCGCCGCGGTCGAGGCCGACGCGGACCTGGCGGCCGTGGAGGGCCGCTCTGCCGACGCCCTCGAACGCTATCGGACCCTCGCCCGGCTGGTTCCCAACGACGAGAGGGCACGAGGCCGGGTCGAGGTCCTCCGGGTGGAGGTGGCGGCGCAGAGGCGACAGGAGGCCGAGGCGGCCCTGGCTTCGGGCGACCTCGACGCAGCCCGGCGCGCAGCCCATTCCCTCCTCCAGCTCGAGCCGGCTTCGCCCGTCGGGCTCGTGCTTCTCGCTCGCGCCGCCGCGGCGGGTGGCCGGAACGACGACGCCTGGACCTGGGCGAAGGAAGCGAGGAAGAGGGCCCCGGCCGACCCCACGGTCGCGGCCTTCGCCGCCGGGACCGCCGCCAGTGCCGGGCGCTGGGCCGACGCCGCCAGCCTGTACGACGGGCTCGCCGCGACCGACCCGGCCTTTGCCCCGAAGGCCGAGGAGGCCAGGGTCGAGTTCAAGGTACAGAACCTGCCCGAGGCGGCGCGCCGGGCGGCGGAATCGGCCCGCCTGACCCGGGCGCAGCTCGCCGCGCTTCTCTGGTGGACGCTCCCCGAGTTCCGAGACGCCCTCGTGCCCCCGGGAGTCGAGATCGCGGTCGACGTCGTGGATCGCCAGGACAGGGGAGTCCTCGTGCGCGCCATCGGCCTCGGGTTCTTCGCCGTCTCGCCGGAAACCCACCGGGTCGGGGCGGATGGAGCCGTCTCGCGGATCGAGATGGCCGCGGCCCTTCGAAGGGTGGCCCTTCTGGCGGGGCGCGGGCGTCCGCCGAAGGGGTGCCTCGCTCCCGAGCCGCCTTCGCCCGCGCTTCTCGCCGAATGCGGGATACTCAGCGAAACGCCGTCCCGAAACGTGACCGGTCGCGAGTCCTTGCGGGCTCTGGAGAAGGCGGCACGCCTCGGGCGCGAGGGAGGAACGAGATGAACGTCCCGGATCTCTTCTCGAAGGTGGCCCTGTTCGAAGGGCTTTCGCCGGCCGATCGCGCCGCGATATCGAGGGTTTCGACGCTGCGGACCTACCGGCGAGGGGAGCGGATCGTCACCCAGGGCCAGCCCGGAGATGCCTTCTTCGTCCTCACGAAGGGGCGGGTTGCCGTTTCGATCCTCTCGCCGGAAGGCCGCGAGGTCGTCCTGTCGACCCTCTCGGCGGGGGACCATTTCGGCGAGATGGCCCTCCTGGACGATGCTCCCCGCTCCGCGACCGTCTCGGCGGCCGAGCGTTCGGAGCTGGCGGTGCTGACCCGCGACGCGTTCTTCGACCTGCTCAAGGGGAACTTCGTCCTGAGCCGGGCGCTCCTTTCAACCTTCTCGCGCCGGCTCCGGCACGCGAACGCCACGATCGAGGGGCTGGCCTCCCTCGACGTGAAGGGCCGTCTCGCCCGGTACTTCCGCGACCTCGCCGACGAACGGGGCCGGAAGGCGGGCGGCGGCTGGACGGTCGTCGTCCGCCCGTCGCAGCGCGAGATCGCCGACACCATCGGGTCCAGCCGGGAGACCGTCTCCCGCACGATGTCCCAGCTGTCGCGGGAGAACCTCATCGTTCCGAAAGGCAAGGCTATCTACGTCCGCCTCGAGGGAGCTCCGGCCGCCGGGGGCTGAACCACGATGGAGCTTCGTCCCTGGACCCTTCCGAACCTCCTGACGTTCGCCCGGCTCGTCGCCCTGCCGTTCCTGATCAGCGCGATCGTCGAGGGCCAGCACATGCAGGCCTTCGCGATCTTCTTCGCGATGGCTGTGAGCGATTTCGTCGATGGATACCTGGCGCGTCATTTCGGGATGGCCTCGCCCCTGGGGGCGCTGCTCGACCCGATCGCCGACAAGCTCTTCCTCGTGTCGACGTTCATCGTCTTCGCGATGAAGTCGACCCCGTCGAACATCCACATTCCCCTCTGGCTCGTCCTCATGACGGTGGGGCGCGACGTTCTGATCGTCGTGGTCGCCCTCGTCATGGCCCTCGGCCTCGGCATCAAGTCGTTCCCACCGACCTTCCTCGGCAAGGCAAACACGTTCGCCGAGATCTCGACGGTCGTGGCGATCCTGATGAACAACATCGGCCGGATGCCGGCCTGGGTCGCGGACGTCTGCTTCCCCGTGACCGCGCTTCTCACCATCGCCTCCGGCGTCCACTACGTCTTCCGGGCCTCGGGGATCATCGCCCGCGCTTCCAGCGGTTCCCCTGCCTCGGAGGGCGGCGGGAACGGTGCCGCCCCGCCCCCCGGCACGCCCCCGGCCTGACTCCGGCCGGTCCTGCCCCTGTTCCGGCCGTTTTCGACATGTCGTCTTGACGGGGCCTCCCGGAAGCGGTAAAAGACCCGTCCCACGCCTCGAGCGGGCGTAGCTCAGTTGGTAGAGCGCCAGCTTCCCAAGCTGGATGTCGCGAGTTCAACCCTCGTCGCCCGCTCCATTTCATCCCCCCTCCGCGCAACCTCATGATCCCCGCGGTGTTGTCTGTCGAGATCCCTGCTGCGGCGCACCATTTTCTGGACCTGCTCGCGATTTGTGTCTACGCCCGAGGACGGTTACAGTCCCTCGGTTTCGCTGTGGCTCCCATCCTTTCATTCCCCTAGCCCCAGACGCTCACGAGGATCCGCGAGGATCCTCTTCCTGTGTCCGGCGGGCCCCGCAGGGGAGCCCGGACCGCCGGTGGAGAGAGAAGATCATGAAGACTAGCGGCCTCGATCCCGAATCCCTCGAAATGACCCTCCAGAGCCTGCGCGACTTCGCGGAGCAGAAGCTCCCCGTCGCGAGGCTCCTGCAGCTCGACCACGACGACGAGTTCCCCGAGGACGCCATCCGGGAGATGTGCAACCCGCAGACTCTCGGTGTCCAGCTCGTGTTCATCCAGGAGGCGTACGGCGGCTTCGGCGGAAGCGCCTGGGACGTCTACCGGACCTGCGAGCTCGTCGCCGCGATCGACCTCGGCGTCGCCACGGGGGTCCTCGCCACGTTCCTCGGTTCCGACCCGATCTCCTTCGGCGGGACCGAGGAGCAGAAGAAGCACTGGCTCGGCCGGATCGCCGAGGAGGGGATCCTCTTCGCGTACGGAGCGACCGAGCCCGCCGCCGGAAGCGACCTCGGAGCGCTGAAGACGACAGCGACGCCCGTCGTCGAGGGCGGGAAGGTCACCGGCTACAGGCTCAACGGCGCCAAACAGTGGATCAGCAACGGCGGCTACGCCGACGTCTACACGATCCTGGCGAACGCGCCGGCCGGACCGACGTGGTTCATCCTCGAGAAGGGGACCGAGGGCTTCACCCACGGCAAGCCGGAGGACAAGCACGGCATACGCGCCTCGAATACCGCGGCCCTCTCGCTCTCGGACGTCTGGGTCCCCGTCGAGAACCTCGTGGGCGGCGTAGAGGGGCAGGGGCTCCTCCAGGCGCAGCTCGTCTTCGGCTACACGAGGCTCATGGTCGCCGCCTTCGGCCTCGGCGCCGGCTGGGCGGCGGTCGACCGGGCGATACCGTACTCGAAGGAGCGCCTCCAGGGTGGAAGCCCCCTCTCGGAGAAGCAGGGCTACACCCACAAGCTGATCGTCCCGCACGCCGTGAGGCTCGAGGCGGGGCGCGCCTACATCGAGGAGACGGCCGAGCGGCTCGACTCGGGCGAGGAGATGCTCAACACCGAGGGCGCGATCGCCAAGTACCTCGCCACCGAGGCTGGCGTCGCGGCGGCCGACGCCGCCATCCAGGCGCTGGGCGGCTACGGCTACACCCGCGAGTACATGGTCGAGAAGATCCGGCGCGACGTCCGCATCACCACGATCTACGAGGGGACCTCGGAGATCATGGAGATGACGATCGCCCGCGACCGCTGGCAGCAGCACCTGAAGACGCGAGGCCAGCACTATCACGACAAGGCGCGCGAGATGGAAGCCCTCGAGTCTTCCTCGCCCGGCTGCGGGGCCCGCTTCGCCGCCCTCGCGCTCCACTCCCTCGCCGAGGTCCTCGAGCGCTTTCGCGCCCAGAGACTCACGCGGCACCAGCACATCCTGTTCCGTGCAGGCCGGATGGTCGCGATCGCCGAGGGGGCTATGGTCCTCGCGAAGCGCGCCGCACGCGCCGCCAGGGGGGAGCTCTCCGAGAAGGCCGACCGCCGGTTCGACGCGGCCGGGCTCGGGGCCGTCAGCCGCGCGAACGCGCGCGAGGCGGCGCTCGAGGTAGCAGAGGAAGGTCTCCGGTGGGCCGTGGGCGCCGACGGCGTCCCCTCCGCCGAGCTCGCCGCGTTCATCGAGGCGGTTCGTTTCCAGGAAATCCTCGGGGCCCAGGCCGGCCTGATCGCCGATCTCGACCTCGTCGCCGACGCCCTCTACGGGCGCACGCCCGCTCCGCGGGCCTGAGAGAAAAGGACGACTCCATGGATGACACATCCCACCGCGCCGTCGCCATCGTCGGCGTCGGCGCGATCATGCCCGGCGCGCCCACCGCCACTGCGTTCTGGGAGAACGTGACCCAGGGGGTCTACGGAATCTCCGAGGTCGACCCGAAACGCTGGGACCCTGCGCTCTACTACGACGCCGATCCGCGAGCGCCCCTGAAGACCTACTCGAAGATCGGCGGCTGGGTCCGCGAGTTCCCGTGGGAGCCGGTGAAGTGGAAGCTCCCGATTCCGCCGCTCGTCGAGGCGGGGATGGACGACGGGCAGAAATGGGCGATCGCGATCACGCGCGAGACGCTCGCCGACTACGGGTGGCCCGCGCGGCCCCTCGACCTCGACCGGACGGCGGTCATCCTCGGCAACGCGATGGGGGGCGAGAAGCACTACGAGACCTCGCACCACATCGCCCACGCGGAATTCGAGGCCGACCTGAAGGAGACGGCCCACTTCGCGGCCCTCCCGCCCGGCGAGCGAGCGCGCGCCCTCGCCGAGTTCCGCGAGAAGATCGACAGGCGCTTCCCTCCGGTCACCGAGGACACGATGCCGGGCGAGCTGTCGAACTGCATCGCCGGGCGTATCGCGAACCTGTTCAACTTCCACGGCGCCAACTACGTCACCGACGCCGCCTGCGCCTCCGCGCTCGCGGCGATGAGCGCGGCCGTCGACGGCCTCGTCGCGGGGCACTTCGACACGGTTCTCACCGGCGGCCTCGACCGCAACATGGGCCCGACGAGCTTCGTGAAATTCTGCAAGATCGGCGCGCTCTCGGCCACAGGGACGCGCCCCTATGCGGACGGGGCCGACGGCTTCGTCATGGGCGAGGGGGCGGCGTTCTTCCTCCTGAAGCGTCTCGCCGACGCCGAGCGCGACGGCGACCGGATCTACGCCGTCATCCGCGGCATCGGAGGGTCGAGCGACGGGCGCGGCAAGGGAATCACCGCCCCGAATCCGGTCGGCCAGCGATTCGCTCTCCGGCACGGCTGGGCGACCGCGGGCCTGGACCCGGCGACCTGCTCGCTCGTCGAGGGGCACGGCACGTCGACGAAGGTCGGCGACGTCGTCGAGGTGGAGGGGCTCATCGAGGCGTTCGGCGCGGCCGGACTCCCGGTCCACTCCATTCCGCTCGGATCGGTCAAGTCGAACATCGGCCACCTGAAGGCCGGTGCGGGCGCGGCCGGCTTCCTGAAGACGACGCTCGCCCTCGCGGCGAAGGTCGTTCCCCCGAGCCTCAACTTCCAGAAGCCGAACCCGAACCTCGACTGGTCCCGGTCGCCGTTCTACGTCAACACCGAGCTGCGCGAGTGGGAGAAGCCGGCGTGCGGCGTCCGCCGCGCCGGGCTCTCGGCGTTCGGCTTCGGCGGGACGAACTTCCACGTCGTCCTCGAGGAGCACGTCCCCGGCGCGCTGACGAAGGGGTCACGTTCCGCGCAGTTCTCCGTGCCCGAGCGGCCGCGCATCACTTCCTCCGAACCTCCGAAAGCGCCGCTGCGCGGCGCCGTTCTCGTCGGCGCCTCCACCGAGAAGGAGCTCGCGGAGAAGCTCGCGACCGTCCAGCGTGACGCCCGCGCGGGGAAGGCCCCGGCGCCCGCCGCGCCGCGGGAGAACGAGCTGAAGGCTCAGGAGCGCGTCGCCATCGACTTCGGCACGCCCACCGAGCTCGCCGACAAGATCGAGAAGGCGCTCAAGGCGCTCGCCGGCGGGAAAGCGGCGGCCTGGCGCCCGCTCCGCGGGCAGGGAATCTTCCGGGGAAGCGGCCCCGCGGCAAAGGTCGCGTTCCTCTTCACCGGTCAGGGCTCGCAGTACGTGAACATGGGGCGCGCCCTGCGCGAGATCGAGCCGGTCGTCGCCGAGACGTTCGCCCAGGCCGACCGGAAGATGGAGCCGATCCTCGGCCGGACGCTCAGCTCGTATCTCTTCGTCGACGGCAAGGACGCCGCCGCGGTGGCCGAGGCCGAAGAGGCCCTCAAGCAGACCGCCATCACCCAGCCGGCGGTCCTCGCGACCGACCTCGCGCTCGCGCGCCTCCTCGGCGCCTACGGCGTCGTTCCCGACATGGTGATGGGGCACAGCCTCGGCGAGTACGGGGCCCTCGTCGCCGCCGGGGTCCTGCCGTTCGAAGATGCCCTCGAGGCGGTCGCCGCACGCGGCCGCGAGATGTCGCGCGTCTCCGTGGCCGACAACGGGAAGATGGCCGCGGTCTTCGCGCCGCTCCCCGAGATCGAGCGGACGTTGAAAGGGATCGGCGGCTACGTCGTCGTCGCGAACTACAACAGCAATGGCCAGGCCGTCATCGGCGGGGCGACCGCCGCCGTCGAGACCGCTCTCGAGGCTTTCCACAGAGCAGGTGTGACGGCCTCGCTGATTCCCGTCAGCCACGCGTTCCACACGAAGATCGTCGAGCCCGCGACCGCCCCGTTCACGCGCGTTCTCGAGCGTCTCCGCATCGAGGCGCCGAAGATCCCGGCCATCGCGAACGTCACGGGAGCGTTCTATCCGACGGACGGCGACGTCCGCCGGAACGTCATCGACCTCCTGTCGCAGCAGGTGGCCTCGCCCGTCCAGTTCGTCCAGGGGCTCGAGGCTCTCTACCACGCCGGAGCCCGCGTCTTCGTGGAGGTCGGCCCGAAGCGGGCCCTCCAGGGCTTCGTGGAGGACGTCCTCGGGCAGCGTCCCGACGTCGTCTCCCTCGCCACGAACCACCCGCGCCTCGGCGACGTCGTCGCCTTCAACCAGGCGGTCTGCGGCTTCTACGCCGCCGGCCTCGGGGCCGCCACGGCCTTCGAGCACCCGGCGGTTCACGAGCTCGCGCCGGCGCCGCGGTTCGAGTCCGTCACGCTCTCAACTCCCGCCGTAGCACCCGCGGCGCCTCCCGCCCCGCCAATGGCCGCGACGTCACCCGCCCCGTTCGTCTCAACCGCCCTCGCCGCGGGCGGCAGCGGGGATTCGATCCGCGACCTCGGGCTCCTCTTCGCGGAGTTCCTCGAGAAGGGGATGAGGATCCACCGCGGCGAAGCGATCCCGGCGCCGGCCGCACCTCCCGCCCCGGTGGACGAACCGGTCGTCGTGACCGGCGCCTCGCTCGGCCTGCCAGGCCGGCCGAAGGTCTTCCAGGACGACAACGTCGCGGCGATCCTGCGCGGCGACCAGCTCATCGGCCGCCTGCCCGAACGGATCCTCGAGGCGATGGCGACCAAGCACATCACCCGGCTCGTGAAGAGCGAGCACGGGGAGAGCCGGTTCGAGGAAGTGACCTCGACCGACGAGGTGATCAAGCTCGCCGGGCGCATCGGGGAGCTCGACCTCGCCGGGGAGTTCGGCGTGCCGGACGAGCGCATCCCGTCGCTCGACACCGTCACGCGGCTCGCCATCGGGGCGGGCATCGACGCGCTGCGCGACGCGGGGATCCCGCTCGTGATGCGCTACAAGACGACGACGAGGGGAACGAAGCTGCCCGAACGATGGGGCCTTCCGGAAGCGCTCCAGGACGACACCGGGATCATCTTCGCCTCGGCGTTCCCGGGGTACGACTCCTTCTCCGAGCGGGTCAAGGGCTACAACGTCGACCACGAACGCCGCAAGCGGCTCGCGGAGCTGGAATCGCTCCGCGCCTCCCTCGCCGCCCGGGGCGTCGCCCCGGAGGCCCTGGCCGACGTCGACGAGAAGGTCGCCGCCCTGAAGGAGCTCCTCGAGAAGGAGCACTACACCTTCGATCGCCGCTTCCTCTTCCGGATCCTCTCGATGGGCCACTCGCAGTTCGCCGAGCTGATCGGCGCCCGCGGCCCGAACACCCAGATCAACACGGCGTGCGGCTCGATGGGGTTCGCCGCAGGCCTCGCCGAGGACTGGATCCGCGCCGGCCGGTGCCGCCGCGTCCTCGTCCTCTCGTCCGACGACGCCACCTCCGACCACATGATGGAGTGGATCGGCGCCGGGTTCGTCGCCTCTGGCGCCGCCGCCCTCGACGAGAAGGTGGAGGACGCGGCCCTTCCCTTCGACCGCCGCCGTCACGGCATGGTGATCGGCGCTGGCGCCGCGGCCTTCGTCGTCGAGAGCGCCGAGGCCGCCCGCGAGCGCGGGGTCACCCCGATCTGCCGGCTCCTCTCCTCCGTCGCCGGCAACAGCGCGTTCCATGGAACGCGCCTCGACGTGAACCACATCGCCCAGGTCATGGAGACTCTCATCTCCGGCGCGGAGCGCAAGTGGGGCGTCGAACGCCACGCCATCGCGCCGCACACCGTCTTCGTCTCCCACGAGACCTACACCCCGGCTCGCGGCGGAAGCGCCTCGGCCGAGGTCTTCGCCCTTCGCAGCGTCTTCGGTGCCTCGGCGGACAAGATCGTCATGGCGAACACGAAGGGCTTCACCGGGCACGCCATGGCCACGGGGATCGAGGACGTCGTCGGCGTGAAGATGCTCGAGACCGGGCTCGTCCCGCCGATTCCGAACTTCAGGGAGGTCGATCCCGAGCTCGGAGTCCTCAACCTCTCCAAGGGAGGCCGCTACGACTGCGACTTCGCCCTGCGCCTCGGCGCGGGGTTCGGCTCGCAGATCACGATGACCCTGATGGAACGCGTCCCGCCCCCGGACGGGAAGCGGCACGCTCCCGACGCGCTGGGTTTCGCCTACCGGATTCACGACCCGGCCCGTTTCCGTGCCTGGCTCTCGGCCGTCAGCGGTTACGACGCCCCCGAGACGGAGGTCGAGAAGCGGACCTTCCGTGTGAAGAATGCCGGCGCGCCCCCGCGCCCCTCGCAGAGGCTCGACGCGCCGGCGGCTCCGGCTCGCGCCCTGGCTCCGGCTCCAGCCCCGGCGGTGCCCGCACCTGCGATGCCGCCGGCGGCGACTCCGGCTCCCTCTCCCGCCCCCTTCGCCTCCCCGGCATCTCCGGTCCCGGCGGCCGTTCAGGCCGCCGCACCCGTTCCGGCCGCTGCGCCGGACCAGGACCCCGTCGAGGCGCGCGTCCTGGCCATCGTCGCGGAGAAGACCGGGTACGCCTCGGAGATGCTCGCCCTCGACCTCGACCTCGAGGCCGACCTCGGCATCGACACCGTGAAGCAGGCCGAGCTCTTCAGCGCCGTGCGCGAGGAGTGGGGGATTCCCCGCGACGACAGCCGCAAGCTGCGCGAGTACCCGACCCTCGCCCACGTCATTCGCTTCGTCCACGACGGACGCCCCGATCTCGCGAAAGCCCGGGCGGCCGCCCCTGCGGCGGAGGTCGTTCCGGTCGCCGTTTCCGCGACGATTCCGCCGGCGCGCACTCCCGCCGCCCCTGCGGCGGACCCCGTCCTCGCGCGCGTCCTCGCCATCGTGACCGAGAAGACGGGCTACCCGGCCGAGATGCTCGACCCGGAGCTCGACCTCGAAGCCGACCTCGGGGTCGACACGGTCAAGCAGGCGGAGCTCTTCAGCGCGGTGCGCGAGGAGTGGGGGATTCCCCGTGACGACAGCCGCAAGCTGCGCGAGTACCCGACGCTCGCGCACGTCGTCCGCTTCGTCTACGACAACCGTCCCGACCTGCCGAAGCCGGGAGACGCTCCCGGTTCGGCCGCAGGCTCACCGGCGGCCGTCCCGGCCGTTCCGGCGGCAACCGCGAGGCCGGCAGCGCCCACGGCTTCAGCAGTGTCCGCAGCGGACCCGGTCCTCGCCCGCGTTCTGGCCATAGTGACCGAGAAGACGGGCTACCCGGCCGAGATGCTCGACCCGGAGCTCGACCTCGAAGCCGACCTCGGGGTCGATACGGTCAAGCAGGCGGAGCTCTTCAGCGCCGTGCGCGAGGAGTGGGGGATTCCCCGCGACGACAGCCGCAAGCTGCGCGAGTACCCGACGCTCGCCCACGTCGTCCGCTTCGTCTACGACAACCGCCCCGACCTCGCGATGCCGGAGGCGGCAGCACCCACGACGCCCGCCCCGGCCGTTCCGGCTCCAGTCGTTCCGGTGCCGGCCGCCCCCGCCGGCGCTCCGGCCGGCGAGGACCCGGTCCTCGCGCGCGTTCTCGCCATCGTGACCGAAAAGACAGGCTACCCGGCCGAGATGCTCGACCCGGAGCTCGACCTCGAAGCGGACCTCGGCGTCGACACGGTGAAGCAGGCCGAGCTCTTCAGCACCGTGCGGGAGGAGTGGGGCATTCCCCGCGACGACAGCCGCAAGCTGCGCGAATACCCGACCCTCGCGCATGTCGTCCGCTTCGTCTACGACAACCGCCCGGACCTCGTCCGCGGCGCCGGCTCCGCTCCCGCGGCCGCTGGCTCGGCGCCGGGAGCGGCGCACGTCGCCGCTCCGGTTTCTCCCGCCCTTTCCGTTGCCGGCAGCTTCGCGGAGGCCGCCAAGGTCCCGAGGCGCGTCGCCGTGGCGGTCCTGCGGCCGGCGCTGCCGTACTGCCGGCCGACGGGCGTTTCGCTCGAGAGCGGGCGTCGCGTGGCGGTCATGTACGACGGGGGTGGCGCCGCCGAAGCCCTCGTCGAGAGACTGCGCACCCGAGGCGTCGACGTCCTGACGCTGGAGAACGGTGCCTCTGCCGAATCGCTCGTGGAGAGGCTCTCCGAGTGGACGGCGGGCGGGTCCGTTCACGGCCTCTTCTGGCTCCCGGCGCTCGACGCCGAGGGCGATCTTCGTTCCATGGATCTCGCGGCCTTCCGCGAGGCGCTCCGGATCCGCGTGAAGAACCTCTACACGTCGGCCCGGGCGGTCTACGAGATGCTCGGTGCGCCCGGGACGTTTCTCGTCTCGGCGACCCGCCTCGGCGGCCGCCACGGCTACGACGCCGCGGGTGCCGTCGCCCCGCTGGGCGGCGCAGTCACCGGCTTCACCAAGGCGTTCAAGCGCGAGAGGCCCGAGGCGACCGTGAAGGCGGTCGATTTCGGGCCCGACGCGGCGCCTTCCGTCGTCGCCGACCTCCTCATCGAGGAGGCCCTCCGCGACCCGGGCTGCGTCGAGGTCGGCTACGCGGACGGCCTGCGGACGTCGGTCGGAATGCGCGAGCTGCCGATCGACGACGGGACGGTCGGGATGACGCTCGGCAGGGAGAGCGTCTTCGTCGTCACCGGGGCGGCGGGAAGCATCGTCTCGGCGATCACGACCGACCTGGCCGCCGCGGCCGGCGGCACCTTCCACCTCCTCGACCTCCTCCCCGAGCCCGATCGCAACGATCCCGACCTCGCCAGATTCACGACGGACAAGGACGGCCTGAAGCACGACATCTTCGAGCGGCTCAAGGCGAAGGGCGAGCGGGCCACGCCCGCCCTCGTCGAGAAGGAGCTGGCGCGCATCGAGCGGCTCGCCGCGGCCCTCGTCGCGATCCGCGCCGTCGAAGCGGCCGGCGGCACGGTCCGCTGGTACGCGGGCGACCTGCGCGATTCCGGCCGCGTGCGCGAGATCGTCGGGGAGATTCTCGCGACGAGCCCGCGTGTCGACGTCCTCCTCCACGGCGCCGGCCTCGAGATCAGCCGCTTCCTCCCGGACAAGGAGCCGAAGGAGTTCGACCTCGTCTTCGACGTCAAGGCCGACGGCTTCTTCAACCTCCTCTCGGCGCTCGGCGACACGCCCATCGGCGCGACGGTGGCGTTCAGCTCCGTCGCGGGGCGGTTCGGCAACGGCGGCCAGACCGACTACAGCTCGGCCAACGACCTCCTCTGCAAGCTCTCCTCGAGCTTCCGGACGACGCGTCCCGGCACCCGCGGCATCGCGCTCGACTGGACGGCCTGGGGCGACATCGGCATGGCGACCCGCGGCTCGATCCCGAAGATGATGGAGCTGGCTGGCATCGACTTCCTCCCGGCAGCTTCGGGAATCCCGATCATCCGCCGCGAGCTCGTCTCCTCCTCGTTTGCGGGTGAGATCGTCGAAGGCCTCCGGCTGGGCATCCTCGCGAGGGAATGGGACGCGACGGGTGGCCTGGACCCCGCCGCGGCCCCGATCGTGGCGGCCGGCCCGATGTCGGGTCGCCTTTCGGCCTTCCTCCTGCATGGAGGGCTCGCCGTCGAGACCGAGCTCGATCCGAAGGTGCAGCCGTTCCTCTTCGACCACCGGATCGACGGCACGGCCGTCCTGCCGGGCGTCATGGGCATCGAGGCGTTCGCGGAGGCTGCCGCCGCTCTCGTACCCGGGTTCCGCGTCGCGTCCGTCGAGGACGTCGACTTCCTCGCCCCCTTCAAGTTCTACCGCGACGAGCCGCGGACCGTCCGCGTCGAGGCGATCCTGCGTCCCGCGGGGGACGGCGTCGAGGCCGAGTGCCGTCTCGTCGGGCGTCGACCCCTCGCCGGGCAGGCCGAACCGCAGGAGACGGTCCACTTCCGAGCCCGCGTGCGGCTCGTGCGCGGCGACGCCCGCTCCGAGACGGTCGCGGCCATGCTCGAGAACCCCGGCGCGCCCCTGACGGCAGAGAGCATCTACTCGGTCTACTTCCACGGCCCGGCCTACCAGGTCCTCGAGAGCGCGTGGAAGAACGGCTCGGGAGTCGTCGGCCTCCTGGCCGACCCGCTCCCCCCGAATCACGACCCGGCCGGACTGCCGACGCTCGTCGCCCCGCGGCTCATCGAGCTCTCCTTCCAGACGGCGGGCGTCTTCGAGCTCGGGACGCGGGGCCTCATGGGCCTCCCGCTCCGCGTCGAGCGCGTCCGCCCGGTCCGGGGGCCCGAGACGGCCAGCGGGCGCCTTCATGCGGTCGTGACGCCGTCGGCTTCGGGAGACGGGAGCTACGACGCGCGGGTCGTCGACGCGGACGGCAACGTCTACCTCGTCGTCGACGGCTACCGGACCGTCGAGCTGTCCGGGGCCGCCTCGGCCTCGCAGCTCGAGCCGTTCCGCGCCGCGATGGCCTGACCTCTTCCTCGCTCCCGCGCGGGGCGGCCACCGGGCCGCTCCGCGCGGTCTTTCCATCGGAGGAGACATGCACCCCGAATTCGAGCGCGTGGCGATCGTCAACCGCGGCGAGGCCGCGATGCGGTTCATCAACGCCGTCCGCGAGTTCAACCAGGAGCGCGGCACGCGCATCCGGACGATCGCCCTCTACACCGACCCCGACCGGCGGTCCATGTTCGTGCGGGAGGCCGACGAGGCATTGGGATTGGGACCCGCCACGGTCACCGATCCGCACGACGGCGAGCGCAGGCTGGCCTACCTCGACTACCGGCGGCTCGAGGCCGTGCTGGCAGCCTCGAAGGCCGACGCGGTCTGGACGGGCTGGGGCTTCGTTTCCGAGCACGCCGGCTTCGCCGAGCTCTGCGAGCGCCTGGGCATCGTCTTCATCGGTCCGCCCCCCGACGCGATGCGAAAGCTCAGCGACAAGATCAGCGCCAAGAGGCTGGCGGAGGACGCGCGCGTCCCGGTCGTTCCGTGGAGCGGCCGGGCCGTCGCCGGCGCCGCCGACGCGGCTTCCGCCGCGGAGGCCCTCGCCTACCCGGTGCTCGTCAAGGCGGCTGCGGGCGGGGGAGGGCGCGGCATCCGCCTCGTCACCCGCGCCGAGGAGATGCCCGAGGCGTTCGAGGGCGCCCGGCACGAGTCGCTCCGCGCCTTCGGTGATTCGACAGTCTTCGTCGAGAAGCTCCTGCAGGGCGTGCGGCACGTGGAAGTCCAGGTCCTCGGGGACGCGTACGGCACGACGTGGGCCGTCGGCGTCCGCGACTGCACGATCCAGCGGCGGCACCAGAAGGTCCTCGAGGAGTCTCCCGCACCCACGCTTCCGGCCGACGTGGGCCGCGACCTTCGCGCCGCGGCGCTCCGGATCGCGCGAACGGCCGGCTACCGCAACGCCGGAACGGTCGAGTTCCTCTTCGACCCGAAGAGCGCCACCTTCGCGTTTCTCGAGGTCAACGCGCGCCTGCAGGTCGAGCACACCGTCACCGAGGTGACGACCGGTCTCGACCTCGTGAAGCTCCAGATCCACGTCGCCCGCGGCGGGCGCCTCGTGGGCGAGCCGCCGCCTTCCTCGGGCCATGCCATCGAGGTGCGGCTCAACGCCGAGGACCCCGACGCCGGCTTCGCTCCCGCGCCGGGCACGTTCGTCTACTTCCGCCTCCCGACCGGTCCGGGCCTCAGGATCGACCGCGGGGTGACGGAAGGGGACACCGTGGCGCCCGAGTTCGACCCGATGATCGCCAAGCTGATCGCCCATGGCACCGACCGCGGCGAGGCGCTCGCGAGGCTCCGTCGAGCCCTCTCGGAAACCTCCGTCGTCCTCGACGGTGGCACGACGAACAAGGCGTTTCTCCTCGAGCTCCTCGATCGCCCCGAGGTGAAGCGCTCGCAGGTCGACACCGGCTGGCTCGAGCGCTGGGCGGCGGAACGCGTCGAGGCCATCCGCCCCAACGCCGGCGTCGCGCTCCTCGCCGCGGCCGTGGAGGCCTACGACGACGAGCTGCGGCTGGAGGAGGAGCAGTTCTACGAGTCGGCGGCCAGGATGCGTCCCGAGATCCGCAAGGAGGTCGGCCGCGCGATCGAGTTCCGGCACCGGGGACAGAACTACCAGCTCAAGGTCTTCCGGCTGGGCCACCACGACTACCGCGTCGAGCTGGACGGAGTGCGGAGCGAGGTCCGCGTCGAGCACCTCTCCCGCTACGAGCGATGGCTCCTCGTGGGAGGAACCCGCTACCGGATCCTCTGCGTCCTCCAGGGGCTCGACTACCTCGTCGAGGCCGACGGCGTGCCGCACCGCTTCTCGCGCGACGACCTCGGCATCCTCCGCGCGCCGTCGCCGGCGGTCGTCGTCTCGGTCGGCGTCGTCCCGGGCGAGCGGGTCGAGAAAGGGCGCCGCATCGCCACCCTCGAGGCGATGAAGATGGAGATGCCGATCCCGGCGCCGTTCGCCGGCACGGTGAGGACCGTCTTCGTCGTCCCGAACGTACAGGTCGGACCCGGGACGCCGCTCGTCCAGATCGACCCGTCTGCCGCGGACGAGGAGCCGAAGGCGGCGCAGCGGATCGCCCTGCCCGAGGAGGCGCTCGCGACGGCTTCGGGCGATCCCGCCCGCGCTCTCGACGTCCTCGACGAGATCCACCGGCTCGTCCTCGGGTTCGACGTCGATCCCGGAGACGTCCGCCGCATGGCGCGGACCTACGTCGAGGCGGCTCCGGCGCTCTGCGGTGACGAAGCGGTCCTGGAGGCGGAGGAGCGGATCCTCCGGGTCTTCGCCGACGTCTCGTCCCTCTTCCGCCGCCAGACGGGCTCAGAGGACCCGTCGGGCATGGCGGCCGTTTCGACCGGCGAGTACCTGCTGACCTACCTGCGGACCTACGACACGCAGACGCCGGACCTGCCGGCCCGTTTCATGGGCCGTCTCTCGCGCGCGGTCGATCACTACGGCGTCGAGGGGGCGAAGAAGAGCGCTTCCCAGCGGGAGGCGCTCCTCTGGATCTGGAAATCCCGGCAGAGGGCCGAGCACCAGGTCGAGCCGGTCCTCGCGATCCTCGAACGGCGGCTCGCTGCCGCCGAAGCGGGCGGATCGTCGAGCTCGCCGGCGTTCCGCTCTCTCCTCGACCGGCTCGTGAGCGTCTCGGAGAACCGCTGGCCCGCCCTCGGCGACGTGGCGCGCGACCTGCGCTACCGGGTCTTCGACCAGCCCGCCTTCGAGGCCGCGCGGAAGAAGGTCTACGCCGAGATGGACGAGGTCCTGGCGAGCCTCGGCGCCGGGCCCGACGCGCCGGAACGCGCCGAGCGGGTCCGGCTGCTCGTCGACTGCCCCCAGCCGCTCCAGAGCCTCTATCTCGGCCGCTTCGAGTCGGCGGGCGCGGCGACGCGCGAGGCGATGCTCGAGGTCCTCACGAGGCGCTACTACCGCTTCCGGCCGCTCGAGAACTTCCGCCCCGCCTCCTTCGCGGGCCGGGCGGGCGGGCTCGCCGAATATGCCTTCGAGGGAACGCGGCACCTCGTCGTCTCGACCTACGCGCTCGAGGCCGATCTCGAGGGGGCTCTTCGCGACGTCTCGGCGTACCTCGCCGCGTCTCCTTCCGAGCACGACGTTCTCATCGACGTCTTCTCCTGGCGGCCCGGTCCGCTCGGCGACGCCGACGCGAAGGCCGCCGAGGTGAAGGCCGTCGTCGACGCGGTCGGGCTCGGGCCGCGCGTCGCGAGGGTCGTGGTGGGGCTCGCAGGAGCAGGCGCCGGCCTCGGCATGGGCGGCATGCAGCACTTCACCTTCCGCCCGGGCGAGGGAGGGTTCACGGAGGACGAGGTCTACCGCGGGATGCACCCGATGATCGGCAAGAGGCTCGACGTCTGGCGCCTCGAGGGATTCCACCTCGAGAGGCTCCCTTCGGCCGAGGACGTCTACCTCTTCCGCGGCGTCGCCCGCGAGAACCCGAAGGACGAGCGGCTCTTCGTGCTTGCCGAGGTGCGGGACCTGACGCCGGCGTACGACGATCACGGGCGCCTCGTCAGCCTGCCGCAGATGGAGCGGACGCTGCTCGAGGCCTTCGAGGCGATTCGGCTCTTCCAGGCACACCGCAAGCCCGAGGACCGCCTCCAGTGGAACCGCGTCTTCCTCTACGTCTGGCCGGCGTTCCCGCACGGGGCGGGCGTCGTCCGTGCCTTCGCCCGCCACGTGGCGCCTGCGGCCGAGGGGCTCGGCCTGGAGAAGGTCGCCATCCAGGCTCGTGTTCCCGACGCCAGGGCCGCGGGCGGCCTGAAGGAGGTCGTCTTCTCGGTCGCGCAGGCGGGGCGCACCGGCATCACCGTCTCCGTCACGGCGCCGAGCCGCAACCCGCTGCGCACGCTCTCCGAGTACGAGCAGAAGGTCGTGCGGCTCCGTCAGCGCGGCCTGACGTACCCGTACGAGATCGTCCGGATGCTCACCCCCCCGAAGGACGACGCCCACGCCGACTTCCCGGCCGGGACCTTCGAGGAGTGGGACCTCGATGAGAAGAACGAGCTCGTCCCCGTGAACCGTCCTCTCGGGAAGAACCGGTCGAACATCGTCGTCGGCCTTCTGGCCAGCCACACGGCGAAGGTGCCGGAAGGGATGACGCGCGTCGTCCTCCTCGGTGACCCGATGGGGGCGATGGGCTCGCTGGCCGAGCCGGAGTGCCGCCGCATCCTCGCCGGACTCGACCTCGCCGAGAAGATGCGGCTCCCGCTCGAGTGGTTTGCCCTCTCGGCCGGCGCGAAGATCGCAATGGACTCGGGCACCGAGAACATGGACTGGATCTCCCGCGTCCTGCGCCGTCTCATCACGTTCACGCAGGCCGGCAACGAGGTGAACGTCATCGTCTGCGGCATCAACGTCGGCGCCCAGCCCTACTGGAACGCCGAGGCGACGATGCTCATGCACACGAAGGGGATCCTCGTCATGACGCGGGACGGGGCGATGGTGCTCACCGGGAAGACCGCACTCGACTATTCCGGCTCCGTCTCGGCGGAGGACAACCTCGGCATCGGCGGCTACGAGCGCGTCATGGGGCCGAACGGCCAGGCGCAGTACTGGGCCCGCGACATCCCCGACGCCTGCCGGATACTCCTCAGGCACTACGACCACACGTACATCGTCCCAGGCGAGCGCTTCCCGCGCCGCGCCGTCTCGACCGACGCGATCGACCGCGACGTCTGCCTCTCGCCCCACGGTGGGGACGACCCCGACGCCTTCTCCCTCGTCGGTGAGATCTTCTCCGACGCGACGAACCCCGGCCGCAAGCGCCCCTTCGAGATTCGGAAGGTCATGGCCGCCGCAGCCGACCGGGACCACCCGCCGCTCGAGAGGTGGGCCGGCATGCGCGACGCCGAGAACGGCGTCGTCTGGGACGCCCACATCGGGGGCTGGCCCGTCTGCCTCCTCGGCTTCGAGTCGCGCCCCGTCAAGCGGATCGGGTTCGTCGCCACCGACGGTCCGGAGAACTGGACCTCCGGTACGCTCTTCCCCCTCGCCTCGAAGAAGATCGCCCGCGCCATCAACGCGGCCAGCGGCAACCGGCCGCTCGTCGTCCTCGCGAACCTCTCGGGCTTCGACGGCTCGCCCGAGTCGATGCGGAAGGTCCAGCTCGAGTACGGCGCCGAGATCGGGCGCGCCGTCACGAACTTCCAGGGGCCCATCGTCTTCACCGTCGTCTCGCGCTACCACGGCGGCGCGTTCGTCGTCTTCTCGAAGACTCTCAACGACAACATGGAGGTCGCGGCGCTGGAGGGCACCTACGCCTCGGTCATCGGGGGCGCCCCCGCCGCCGCCGTCGTCTTCGCGCGCGAGGTCGACCAGCGGACGAAGAAGGACCCGCGTGTCGTCGCCCTCGAGAAGGAGATCGCCGCCGCGCCGGATGCCGCGAAACGAAAGCTCCGCAAGAGCCTCGCCGGCCTCGTGAAGACGGTCCGGTCCGAGAAGCTGGGACAGGTGGCCGACGAGTTCGACGGCATTCACAGCGTCCAGCGGGCGCTCGCCGTCGGCTCCCTCGACCGGATCCTCCCCGCGGCGCAGCTGAGGCCCTACCTCGTCGACGCGATCGAGAGGGGAATGGCGAAGGAGCTCAGACGAATCAGCGGCTGAGCACCCTGCACTGGCTCGCCGGGCGGCAGGAGGAGCTGCCGCCCGGCGAGGCCTGGCTCACGGCGGCCGAGCGCGAGGTCCTCTCCCGCCTGCGGGTCCCGAAGAGGCGAGGCGACTGGCTTCTCGGCCGGTGGGTCGCCAAGAGGGCGCTCGTCCTGGCCGGGGAGGCGGAGACGGAAGACGGCGTGGCCATAGTTGCCTCCGCGTCCGGTGCTCCCGAGGCGGTCCTGCCGAACGGGTATCCCATCGGGATCTGCCTTTCCCTCACGCACAGCCACGGCGTTGCCGTAGCGGCGCTCGGGCCGGCCGGCATCCGGCTCGGCGTCGACCTCGAGGCCATCGAGGAGCGCCCCGCGACGTTCCTCGGAGACTGGTTTACCCCGGCGGAGCAGAGCTTCGTGGCGGAAAGCGAAGCGGGGACGGCCGCGCTCGCGGCCACCCTCGTCTGGAGCGCGAAGGAGAGCGTCATGAAGGCGCTTCGCGAAGGTCTCCGGATTCCTCCGAAGGCCGTGGACGTGGCGCCCGACCGAGGCCCGGCAGACGGGTCCTGGCGCCCCTTTGCGGCACGGGGTCCCGGAGAGAAGAGCTGGCAGGGATGGTGGCGGGCAGAGGCGGGTTTCGTTCTCTGCGCGGTCGCGAGCCCCGCCTCCGGACCGCCCCGGCCGATCGGGTAGACTGGCCTCGCATGGGACTCTTCGGATCGAAAACGCCACCGCGCCCCGAAGGCGAGCGGCCCTCCCATCCCCACGAACCGCAGCGGCCGGCGGCCGCCCCGGCCCCTGCCGGACAGAGAGCGCCGGCAGAGGTGAAGACAGCCGTGATCGGACCCAACATTCGCATCCAGGGTGAGCTTTCGGGCGACGAGGACCTCGTCGTCGAGGGGCGCGTCGAGGGAAAGATCTCCGTTACGAAGGGCCTTCGCATCGGCCCGCAGGCGCAGGTGAACGCCGAGGTCAAGGCGCACCACGTCGTCATTGCGGGACGCATCGTCGGCAACGTGATCGCCACGGAGAAGGTCGAGATCCTCCCTTCGGGGATCCTCGAGGGGAACATCCGCGCCCCGAAGATCGCCATCGCCGAGGGCGCGCAGTTCAAGGGGAGCGTCGACATGGGCGGCAAGCCCGCCGCCGAGGCGGCCGCGGCGCACGCCCCGAACGCGCCGAACTCCACCGACAAGAGGGACCCGAAGGACCACTCCAGGGGCTGACCGGAAACGGTCCCCGGCCCACGGCTCTCCTCCCCATTTCGGGAGGCCTCTCCCGAGGTCGGGATGGCCGCGGTGCGCGTGGCGGTCGAATCGAGGGCCGCACCGCGGCACGGACCGTGCTAACCCTCGGGGAGAGCTCAGAGGAGGCTTCATGCGCGACCTGCTCCGGCGTTCCGTCCCTGCCGCCGCCGTCCTCATTGCCCTCGTCCTGTCGGGCTCGGCCCGGGCGGCGAGCCCGCCAGGCACCGGCATTCCCGACACGCCGGCCGGCCGCCGCGTCGCCGCGTTCTTTGCGGCGTACCGCTCCGGCACCGAAGAGGGCCTCGCGGCCTTCTTCTCCGGGGCCATCGGACCGGATGCGCTGAAGCAGCGGCCGGCCGCCGAGCGCGCGCGGCGCATCGTGGCGATGAAGGGCCAGCTCGGAGACGTCGAGGTCCGCCGCGTCGACGCGCCCTCGGCGGAGCAGCTCGTCGTCGTCACCGAAGGGCCCCGGAAGCGGCTCGACAAGTGGGCCTTCGCTTTTGGCCCCCCGCCGGATGCTTTCCTCCTCGGTATCGGCGTCGACGACGCGGACGAGAGCGACCTCGCCGGCCCGCCGCCGCCGATGACCGAGGCGGAGGCCCTCGCCGAGATCGCGAAGGCCGCGGACGAGGCTGCCGTCGCAGACCGCTTCTCCGGCGTCGTCCTCGTGG
>Ga0209573_1000795_pt1 | contig 57655 bp, 38 predicted proteins | sample TNRBio252014_DNA_FD_185870 | JGI IMG/M metagenome (GOLD analysis project Ga0209573, IMG submission 185870) | Wastewater treatment Type I Accumulibacter community from EBPR Bioreactor in Madison, WI, USA - TNR Reactor_6/25/2014_ DNA (SPAdes)... | ecosystem: Engineered > Bioreactor > EBPR >...
AAATGCCGATGCCGGTTTGCATCCCAACGCAACGGGTACAACTCTGCTGTTTCCTGCGCCGGATTATGCACCTAAAGTGACGCGCTTTAAGGCTGAGAACGGAGTTTGGAACATCCAGAGCATTGAACCGCTCAGACGTCCGGGAGGCGCTGCTATAACCGGCTTGCCATTGCCCGCTGGCGCCGGTTCAACGGGCGAAACGGCCTGGGCAGACACAACGCCTGTGGTACTGACTCCTGATATTTGGGGTATGGACAGCGAAGGCATTGTGGAAGACAACCAGGGCAATTTGTGGCTTTGTGACGAATACGGTGCTTCTGTCTGGAAGGTGAACAAAACGACCCTCGAAGTCATCAAACGCTACACGCCCTTCCCAACCCAGGCTGAAGATGCTGCTTTGCCGGCAGTTGTTGGTACCCGGCGTGCCAATCGCGGGTTTGAAGGGGTGGCTTATACGCCAAACGGCAAAATTTACGCCTTCCTGCAAAGTCCGGCAGACAATCCAAACACTGCAGCAGGCAACAGCGGACGTTTGCTGCGCATGGTGGAAATTGACCCGGAAACAGACGCCGTACGCCAGTTTGCTTACGAAATTAATCCGCAAACCGGGCAAATCCGCACCCGCGACTGGAAAATCGGCGATCTGGTGGCTGTCAACAACCATGAGTTCCTGTTGGTAGAGCACGCGGAGCGCAATGGTTGGAATGTGAAAAACATCTACAAAATAAACATTGCCAACGCCACGCCACTCAGCACGGAAGATTACAATGGCCAAACAATGGAACAAGTCGGAACGGCGGCCAACCTCGCTGCTTTTGGCGTAAATGTCGTTGAAAAAGAATTGGTATTGGACTTGCTCGAAGCAGGCTGGGATCTGACGCACGATAAGCCGGAAGGTTTGACGATTCTCAATGACAGTACCATTGCTGTTGTTAATGACAATGATTTTGGCATCAATAGCCCGGCGGGAGACGGTTCAATTGTGTATACCGGAAAAACGACCCGCTTGTATATTTTTGGCCTGAGAAACGGATTGGATTACCAATCTCCCTATTGCAGCTACGATTTCCCGCAAACTTCGGTTGAAGATTGCGCAGGAGAAACAGTGGTACTCGACGCAGGGGCAGATTTCGACGCCTACCAGTGGAGCGACAACTCCACCAACCAAATGCTTGAAGTGACCAGCGCAGGAACTTATGCGGTGACGGTTACCAACGCAGTCGGTTGTAAATCGGGCGATGCGGTAACTGTAGTCTTTAATCCGACTTCTGCATCCGAACAAAGCTTTGGGGTATGCCCCGGAGAAGTCGTGGACTATAACGGCACCATCCTGATGGCTGGCGATACGGTACAATTTGTGTTGACCAACAGTTTTGGTTGCGATTCTGTATTGACCATTTCAGCTTTCGAATTTACACCCGTACAAGTGAATCTGGGTGAAGACATTACGATTACTGAACCTGAAATCGCCACACTCGATGCCGGTTCGGGCTTCGTAGCTTACCTGTGGAGTGATGGTTCAACCGGTCAAACCCTGAATGTGGCTGCAACCGGAACTTACCGCGTTACCACAACGGATGCAAACGGCTGCGAAACGACCGATGAAATCGTTATAACCGTGATTACGGGTACAGGAGAAGCTTCTCTGGAAGGTCAATTGACGCTGTTCCCGAACCCGTCTTCAGGACTGGTAAAATTGAGTTTTGAGGATTTCCGAAACGGCGAATACCGCCTGGAATTGTACGACGTGCTTGGTCGGGCAATTTTGCTGCAGGAATTTGAAATCCAATCTTCAGCGGTGACCCGCCAATTGGATTTGACCCATTTGCCGAAAGGCGCTTACACCGTACACCTTGCCACTGAAGGCGGAACGGTTGTTCGCAAACTAATTTTGGAGTAGTCCTTCATCTTAATTCTCATAATATTTCTAAGGAGGCTGTCTTTTATAACAGCCTCCTTTTTTTACTCCTTCCGTTCATACACTTTCAATTCTTTATACGTCGTTTGCGGGTCCACTTCTCTGCGAAATTGCAGGGAAGTAGCCTCGCCGATGACAATTTCGGCGGTGGTATACACCTCGCATCCATTCATCAAATGCCCGCCAACCGTATGCCCGGTGCTGTCAGACAAGGAAATATGCAGGTGTGAGCCATCCGGCGAAAACGTACCCACCAAAGAAACGATTTCGTATTTCTGCTCCCAGGTCACGGCTTCCGGCTGGTTGGCAAGGCGGAGGACTGCTTTGCGCAAACTACCGACGCAGGTGATGACGTAGCCCGCCTGGAGGTTCTTGTCCTTAGCGAAAGCATCTAATTCTTTTTTTAAATCCTGACCCGGCGACAGGCGAAAGCTATAAATCTGCATTCCGTTTGGATGGTGTTTGGTGGATAAACAGGCGGTTAAAGAATAAAGCGAGAGTAGCGATAAAACGACTAAGGAATGTACGGAGGAGGAGTTCACTATAAGAGAGTTTTGTTGAGGGAAAAGCTTGGAAATCACATAGCCGTCACATAAAAATTCAATTGATTTTCAAGTGATTATAAATTCAGGAGATCGTTTTTTGGATGGTTTGTCACATAGCCATCACATAAAATGTAATAGTCACGACACGATCTGACAGTTATGCCCAAAAGGGAATATAGCTCATCAATTTTTTAGATTTGTTATCATAACCCAAAATAGATAATCATAGTTTCTTCTTTTCAAAATAGAGCTTAAAGTTCACCAAAATTGTAGCTTTAGCGATAATCAATAGTTTTAAAACGCCATGTTGCATTCACCTTCGCTCAAACGCCGCCTCGCCAATACCTCACCCATCGTATTTGCCCTCACCGCCGGCCTTGTCGCTTTCGTCACCTACGGCTGTATTTTTGCTTTGCGCAAAGCCGTGACGGCAGCCAGCTTTTCGGACCTGGAGTTGTGGGGAATTCAGTACAAAATTGCGCTGATCGTTTCCCAGGTCGCCGGGTATGCATTGTCCAAATTCATTGGCATCCGGGCCATTTCTTCGCTCGGGCCTGCAAGGCGGGCGCTTGCTGTGTTGGGCATGGTCGCTATTGCGGTCGTTTCCCTGCTTGGGTTTGCCCTGCTGCCGCCTGCCTGGGGGCCATTTTGCCTGTTTTTTAACGGATTGCCGTTGGGAATGGGCTGGGGGCTGATTTTTGCTTATGTGGAAGGGCGGCGCGTGACGGAAGTATTGGCCGCTTTTTTATGCGTCAATTTCATCATCTCTGCCGGTTTCATCAAAACGACCGGTCAATGGCTCATGCTGGATTGGGGATTGTCTGAATTCTGGATGCCTTTTGCCGTAGCGATGTTGTTTTTGCCATTCCTTTTATTGGGCTTATGGCTGCTGGAACACCTGCCATCGCCATCCGGGCAGGACGTGGCACAGCGCAGTAGCCGTGAAGTCATGAACAAAACATCCAGGCGGGTGCTTTTTAAAAAATACGCGCCCGGGTTGATCATTCTGATTATCATTTATTTAGTATTGACCATCCTCCGAGACGTTCGGGATAATTTCACGGTCGAAATCTGGGCAGAATTGGGTTTTGGCGCCAAGCCCGCCATTCTCACAACCACCGAAATTCCGGTGACGCTGCTGGTTTTGGCTTTTGTTGCCGCGCTTGCGTTGATCAAAAACAGTGCCCGGGCTTTGTGGATCAACCATGCCATTGTCGTTGGCGGCGCGCTGATGATGATCCTGACCACGTTGATGTTTCAGGCCGATTTGTTGTCGCCGGTCGTCTGGATGATTGCCTCCGGGGTCTGCGTTTTTTTACCCTACATCCTCTTCAACGGCGTCATTTTTGACCGGTTGCTGGCTGCTTTCCGGGAAACGGCCAATGTTGGATTTTTGATTTATGTGGCCGATTCCATTGGTTATCTGGGAAGTATTTCGGTGCTATTGTGGCGGAATTTCGGCAGCTCAGAACTCAGTTGGGTACAGTTTTTCACCAATCTTTGTTTGTATGGATCTATGTTGGTGGTAGTGGCCAGTTTGGCTTCGTGGTGGTATTTTCAAAAGAAACACAAGGGGATTGTTGACGGAAATCCCAAAATTATCTTATCTTAACCGACCAATCCTAATCCAATTCGAACCACCAATTATTGACCTTACCTTATCCCATAAAATAAAAACCCTGAAAGGGTGAAATGATTATAGAAAAAAGGCATGAAATATTCGGCCAGAACGCCGAAGGGGTGGCATAATTTCACCCTTTCAGGGTTTCAACCCTGACTCTGCGATCGTTATCATTTCTATAATCATATCTTCCCTTCGGGAATTTTTTAGGCGGGATAAGATTACATACCCTGGCGCCAGCTAGCTTTTGCCTTGCCAAAGGGTAATCTTGTCACCTTAGTTCGATGATCATGACACAATCCGTCACACGTTTCCGCAAATTATTGGTCGCCAACCGCGGCGAAATCGCCATCCGGGTGTTGCGCGCCGCTTCTGAGTTAGAACTCCGCACGGTCGCCATTTTTACCTACGAAGATCGCTACAGCCTCCACCGCTACAAAGCAGACGAAGCCTACCAGATTGGCGCCGACAACGACCCGTTGAAGCCTTATTTAGACATTGAAGCCATCATAGCAGTGGCAAAAGACAATGAGGTGGACGCCATTCACCCGGGCTACGGTTTTTTGAGTGAAAATGTCACTTTTGCGCGCCGTTGCCGCGAGGAAGGCATTGCCTTCATTGGCCCGGATCCGGAAGTGATGGAACAATTGGGCGACAAGGTGGCTGCCAAAATACTGGCAAAAAAAGTCGGTGCACCTTTGATAGAAGGCAGTGAAGAACCGCTCGTTGATGAGCAAACAGCCCTGCGCGAAGCCCAACGCATTGGCTATCCGCTGATCATCAAAGCCGCTGCCGGCGGTGGCGGGCGCGGCATGCGCGTAGTGCGCAGCAACGAAGACCTGACCCGCGAATTCAACGAAGCAAAAGGCGAAGCCCGTACCGCTTTTGGAGACGATACCGTTTTTTTGGAAAAATTCATCGAAGACCCCAAACACATCGAAGTGCAGATTCTGGGCGACCGGCACGGCAACATCATCCACCTTTTTGAACGCGATTGCTCCGTGCAGCGCCGCTTCCAAAAAGTGGTGGAAATAGCACCCTGTGTCACCATTTCTGCTGCCACAAAAGCCAAATTATACGACTACGCCCTGCGCCTCGCGCGCGCTGTCAACTATTCCTGCGCCGGAACTGTCGAGTTTCTGGTTGACAAGGCGGAAAACGTCTACTTCATCGAAGTGAACCCGCGGATTCAGGTAGAGCACACCATCACGGAAGAAATTACCGGCATTGACCTGGTTCGGGCGCAAATTTTGGTCACAGAGGGCTATCCTTTCGAGCACCCGATTCTATTCATTCGCGGTCAGGAGGATGTGCAAATCCAGGGCTACGCCATCCAATGCCGCGTCACTACAGAAATGCCACTAAACGACTTTAAACCGGACTACGGCACCCTCGTCGCCTACCGCTCAGCCTCCGGTTTTGGCATCCGACTCGACGCAGGGAGCGCTTTTCCGGGCGCAAAAATTTCGCCGTATTTCGATTCGCTGCTGGTGAAAGTCACCGCCTGGGGCCGTACGCTCAAAGGGGCCAGCCAGCGCCTCCACCGGGCGTTGCGCGAGTTCAGAATCCGCGGCGTCGAAACCAATATCGGCTTTTTGCTCAACCTGTTGGAAAACGAAACCTTCCAGAACGGCGAAGCCACGGTCAATTTCATCAAAGACCACCCCGAGTTGTTGAAGGCGCCCGACTGGCAGGATCGGGGCACAAAAATGTTGCGCTACTTGGCCGACGTGATCGTCAACGGGAACCCCGACGTGAAACACCGCGATCCGCACCGGGCTTTTCTCAAACCTCAACTGCCTGCTTTCGACCGGCATGCGGCTTTGCCGAAAGGCTCCCGCGACCGCCTGCACGAGCTGGGGCGGGAGGGGTTTATCGCCTGGCTCAAGGCCGAAAATGCCATCCAATACACCGATACCACCTTACGGGATGCCCATCAAAGCTTGCTGGCGACCCGGATGCGCACCTACGACATGCAGGCTTTCGCCGAAAGTTTTGCCCGGCATCACGGCGCAGAAGTGTTCAGCATGGAAGTCTGGGGCGGCGCTACGTTCGACGTGTCTCTGCGCTTTTTGAAAGAAGACCCCTGGGAGCGGCTCCGGCTGTTGCGGCAAGCGGCTCCGAATATTTTGTTTCAGATGCTGGTGCGCGGTTCCAATGCGGTTGGATACACCGCCTACCCGGATAATTTGATCGAAAAATTCATTGAAGAAGCGGCCAAAACGGGCATTGACCTGTTCCGGATTTTTGATTCCCTCAATTGGGTGGAAAGCATGGTGACCAGCATCCGCGCCGTTCGCGAACGCACCGACAGTTTGGCGGAAGCCTGCCTGTGTTATACCGGCGATGTGCTGAATCCGCGCAATGGCAAGTATGACCTCAACTACTACTTAGACATGGCCCGGCGCTTAGAGGATGCCGGCGCGCACCTCATTGCCATCAAAGATATGGCCGGGTTGCTGAAACCCTTGGCTGCCGAAATGCTCATCGGTCGCCTGCGGGAAACCGTCAGCCTGCCCATCCATTTGCATACCCACGACACCAGTTCCATCCAGGCCGCCACGTACCTCAAAGCGGTGGATGCGGGCGTTGATGTGATTGACGTGGCTTTTGGCGCTTTGTCGGGCCTGACTTCCCAACCCAACTTCAACAGCGTAGTCGCCATGTTGCAGGGGCACCCGCGCGAGCAAAAAATCAACCTGCCGGTGTTGAACGCATTCAGCAATTATTGGGAAACCGTGCGCAATTATTACTACCCGTTTGAAACGGAACTGCGCGCCGGCACGGCAGAAGTGTACGACCATGAAATTCCGGGCGGGCAATATTCCAATTTGAGGCCACAGGCGCGTTCTCTGGGTTTGGAAGATCAATTTGATTTGGTGAAACAAAACTACCGCATCGCCAATGAGTTGTTTGGGGACATCGTAAAAGTCACCCCTTCCTCAAAAGTGGTGGGCGATATGGCACTGTTCATGACCGCCAACGGGCTAAGCAAAGCGGATGTACTCGATCCAAATGGTGCCCTGGCGTTCCCCGACAGCGTGAAAGCCCTGATGCGCGGAGACCTTGGCCAAACGCCGGGCGGTTTTCCTCCGGAGATTCAGGCCCTCATTTTGAAAGGAGAAAAACCGTATACAGAAAGTCCAAATGCCCACTTAGCGCCTGTAGATTTTGAGGCAGAACTGGCGGCTTTCAAACAGGAATTTGGCGAAAAACTCGGGATTACCGACTTGCTCAGCTACCGGCTTTACCCCAAAGTATATCAGGATTACCATACCTTCCAAAAGACCTACGGGGAAGTGCGCGCGCTGCCCACGCCTGCATTTTTTTATGGCTTAAAGCCCAATGAAGAAATCATGGTGACCATTGGCAAGGGGAAAAGCATTCTGATCAAATACCTGAACATGACCGAGCCGGATGAATTGGGCAATCGCTTAGTTTTCTTTAGTTTAAATGGCCAAACCCGATCGGTGCAACTGCGCGACATCCACCTGCACGTCGAGGTGATTGCGCACCGGAAAGCAGATGCAGCAAACGAAGTCGGCGCGCCACTTCAGGGCAATCTGAGCAAAATATTTGTGAAAGAAGGCGATGTAGTGGAAGTGAATGCCCCGCTTTTTGTGATTGAGGCCATGAAAATGGAAAGCACGATTACGGCGCCGGTGGCGGGGAAAGTGAAAAAGATCCATTTAAAGGAAAAGACGCTGGTGGATCAGATGGATTTGGTGGTGGAGATGGCATAGTACGAAAATTTCAAAACAGGTATTTTTACGGATAGGATTGTCTATAAAGCAGTTGTACTTTTGCAAGCGCATGTACGCTCGTTGCCCAACAGGAATGAACGCGTTTTCCTCTCAATTACAGTTTTTTTTCCTGAAACACTATTTCAACCACACCAACTCTGATATTCCTTCCATTGGTCGAATGGTTGGGTTATGAGCTATTTAACTGAACCCTATTTATCTTACTTAAATTAAAATCATGAGCCGAATTCTGCATTATTATTCCTTAGTCATGGTGGTTCTGTGCGCAGCAGCCTGCTTTCCCACCGTTGATCCGCCTCCGCCTCTTGTCATCAAGCCCACCGATGGCAACTGCGTGGCGCCTGTGGCCTGGTTTAGCGGCAAGGTACCAACACCCAATCCGGCAGCTTTTCCACAGGACAGTGTGACCAATTGCGATTTCCATTTAATTTCATGGCAATATTTTCTCTGGCTTACCGAAGAAGTAAACGGGAAACTCCGTTTTGAAACCTTCTATTCTGACGAAGCCATTCACCCTGAAACCAAAGACGACACCACCCACGTGCTGGATATTGTCGAACAGGCTTTATCTAAAGGAATTTTGATTGACCAAAACGGAAGAGCGGTGTACAGCAATATTCTGATCAATGATGTTTACCGCGATTTTGTCCTCAACAACAAATTATACGATCCGGAGGTGCTCCTGAATTTTGATTCCGCAGCAAACTTCCCGGTAGGTTCTATGTCGCTCAAAGCCAACTGGAAAATCGTGCAGCCAGGAGAAGATGTGAGTAAACTCTACACAACCAGCGCAGATATTCAATTGCTTACGACGGTAAATGGCCAACCCCGGATCCCTGAAAACCCAAAAATTCAGGAGGATGTTGAAGTTGCGTTGGTAGCGCTGCACATTGCCATTGTGGTAGAAGGACACCCGGAATTTGTATGGGCAACGTTTGAATTTGATGACAATGCGCCCGATTTCAAACCCGCACAAGGCATGAATGATACCGTTTCCGGAAAAGACATGCTTTTTTACAAAGCCAATACCATTGCCCGGAAAACGAACGCCAACAATGCCGGGGTTCTTTCTTTTGTGGACGAAAGCAAACAAATTTTAGCACCGGTTACGCAAGTCGCCCGTCAATATCTTAACGGAGGCGGCAGTCCCACCAACCAGAATAATATTGAAGTGCTGAATGCCAGTGTAAAAAAGCAATTGCCTGCTAATTCGCGCTGGAGAAATTATTTTGAGGTAGGCGCCATTTGGTTCAACACCGCAAAAGGGGTCTTAAAGCCCAACTGGAGCCCCAATATTGACTCCAGCATGGTTACTGGTTCTTTATTGCTTTCCAATGCAACCATCGAAACCTTTACTCAAAAAGTGCAATCCCAGAATGAATGCTTCAGTTGCCACAACACCATGCCGCTGACCAATGTACCGTTAGGCAAGGCTATTCTTCCTGGTAAAAACCTGATTACCAGCCACATCTTAGTAAAAAATTACCAGGCTGGCGGTGAAGTAAAACGTTCCAATTAATTCAACTTAAACACCTGAATCATGTCAGATACAAGCTTGAGAATACACCCGGCCATTGCCATAGCGCGGGTGGGAAACAGCACAGAATATTACCTGGGGCCAGAAACCATGGCGGCTTCGCCCCAGGAGGGTACTGCGCTCACTGGTGGGTTGCCCATCAAACCTGGAACCGAAGCGACGACCATTACCAGCGCGGATCTGCGCGATGCCCAGGGCCGGCTCAAAAGACAAGCTGCCCGGTTTAAAATTTACCAATACCCGACCGAAGGAGGCGCCATCAGTTATCCAACCCCCGGCGGGCAGGAAGTCTTGATCGGCTCAGTTGTGGACAATAAAAAGGTTACGGACATCATCTGGACGACCCACCTCGCCAATAAAAAAGCCAATTGCTGGGAAATGGATGAAGATGCTAATTTGGGTATTGACCTCTATAAACCCCACGAGGTCACCTATATGGGAAAAACTTTTGAAGTAAGTACGCCCCCACTGAGAAACCCGGATTTTGATAGCACTGAGCCTCAAAACCCGTATCAGGTGAACCCTGCCGATGCGACCCGGCTTTCAAAATTAGTGATTGACGCGGGCCCCAGAGCCATCCAGGCAAGCCAGGGGAATGCGCCGGTAAAATTTGACAGCTCAACCGGAGCAAGTTATTATAACGCAGCGACCGGAGCAATTTCCCCGGCGCCTGATTATCCTATTCAATTTCCGGCCAGTAATGGCGCTCCTGCTGATGGCAGTGCCCCAATTGACTATTTGGGTGAAATGCTTACCGAACCCAACGGCCGGTTGCTCGTGCTGGGTGGCCACGGCCTGGCTTGTGGATTCAACAACCAGGGGGATTTTGATCCCAGCCAAAAGCTCTGTACCGATGTTGACAACAACAACTGGTTAGATGATGCTTCCGATGGCCCTGTAACAGCGGTTTTAGTTTTTGAAGACGGAACAAAACGAGCCATAGAAGGCAGTGCCTGGGTAGCCGTTACCGATCCTGCTTATGCCCCTCAAACCCTGAATGTGGTTAATTTGTGGGATGATGTGTATAATACCTGGCTCGAAAATTTTAACCTCCAGCCCGATATCTTTAGCAATAAAACCTACAACCCCGATTATAAGCCCTATTTCCCGGACGATGTTTTCCCTACCCTGAATGCCGCACACATGCAAATGTGGAACACAAACCTGCCGGAACAAGCCATTGCTGCACACCAGCGAATCCGGGCGCTAACCGAACAAAAGCCGCCCTTCGACATCATGAAATTCATCAGAAACCCAAATGGCAGCCAAAATGACAAAGGCGCTCCTTTAATGCCGCTTTCTTTGGGCGATGCCAATCAGGCATTTTTAACCGTTTCAAAACAGCAGTATTTCTTTATGGAACAGTGGAGCAAAGGCTTGAGCGTGGGCGCTCAGGCACTACCGCTGGGGCCGGGAGAACAATTAGACAAAACTATTCTGGTAAACTGTCTGGGCGGTCGTTTCAGTCCCGGCATTGACCTCACTTTTATCGTTCGGGATACGAATCTTTACAACAAAGATTGGACCAATCCGGCCATCGGCCCTTTCAGAATCAATGCAGAAATGCTGGATTATTCCAATGTTTCCAAAAACACCCCGTTCCTGGGGGTTGGCTATACCCCTTTGCGCCCGGATCCGGTACAGCCGGGCGACCTGTGCAAGTTTATGGCCATTCCCTGGCATACCGATTACAATTCCTGCGCCACCCATACGCCTTCCCCCAATCCCGGAGGCAATCTTACTGAACAGAATGTGTATAGCGGAACGGTGAACACCACGCTGTTCTGGTCCTGGCCGGCTCAACGCCCCGTGGCGGTCTATACCTTCAACGATTTGGTGGCCAACAACGGTAACCTTCAGGCAACAAGGCAACGTTATTCCGTAAGGGGGGCAGGCACCGCGGCAGTTGATGGCATGGACAATGGCGACTGCGCGCCGCTGAGGTTCGATCCGGCTGCTGCCAATGTCGGGCGCTTCCAAAATCGAAAGAACATCCTGACGGGATGGATGAAAATTGGCACAGTTATTCAGGGGGCTGCCATTGAAGGTTTCCCCGATGAATTCGATAAGGATTATTACCTGGAAGTAGCAAGTTTGTTTGACCAGGACGAAAGTAATCTGGTTGTTTTCTGGCCCAATGTGGTGGATGATGAAGTGTATCCTCCCAAAAATTAGCCTTGATTTTGGAAAATCAATATCGGGTAGCAATCATTGGCGCAGGACCCGCAGGGTGTTCCTGCGCCATTGCATTGCTGAATGCCGGCTTCAAAAACATTGTCCTTATTGACGCGTCTAAACCGGGCAAATTTCATATTGGGGAAAGTATTCCGCCCGATATGAACCCCATAATGCGGGAATTGGGCATTTATAGCGCCTTTTATGCCGAAAATCACGAGCCTTGTTTTGGGAGTTGTTCCTATTGGGGAAGCCCGCTGAGGGGCTACAACGACAGCATACTTAGTCCTTTCGGGCATGGCTGGCATTTGGATCGCGCAAAATTCAATGCCTTCCTTCAACAACAGGCAATGGAGCGGGGCGCTGTGGTATTAAACGGATTCGCCTACCAAAATGCTTTGCAAACGGCTTTTGGGTATGAATTGTACCTCAAGTCAGACACTGGAGCAACCAAAGAAATTCAAGCAGATTTTGTCGTAGATGCCTCCGGCGCCAGAAGCGTTTTTGCGACGGAAATGGGCGGTCACAAACTGCACAGCACCCCTTTGGTTTGTCTGGCGCTTCGGTTTAAGTGCAAATCCCCGCATGAAGTATCTAAACTGACCCATCTGGAATCTGTGGAAGATGGCTGGTGGTATGCGGCCAAAATCCCCGGAGAACTACTCCTCGTTACCTTCTATACGCTGGGAGAAGTAGCAAAAGAATTGGCGCTGAACAATCGGGACAATTGGCTGGCCCTGCTGCAAAAAGCTCCAAATACCCAATCATGGGTTTCCCAAATGGAACCTTACGATAACAAACTGCCGGGGTTTTCTGCACCTTCGTTTTGTCAAAAAACGTTCACCGGGAAGCAATGGATGGCCATTGGCGATGCCGCTTCGGCATACGATCCGATTACAGCACAGGGCATCATTAAATCCATATCGCAAGGCATGCGCGCTGCTGAAACCATAGCCGACTATGCACGGGGAGCGCACGAGGCATTGCTGTATTTTGAAACGGAATTAAAACGCCAATATGCCCAATACACTGCAGCGAGACGCTATTTTTATCAGCTTGAACAACGCTGGCCGAAAAGCACTTTTTGGAAAATTATGCATGGAATATAGGACCTGATTCGCATGATTCATTTTCCTGCTTCCAAAAAGCTTGTGATCTGTTTGCCAATTTCTTCAATGGTGAGCAGGACAGCTTCGTTTTTTATTCTGTTTATGGCTTCACTGTCGCTTAAATCGCCTTCATTCTTTTTGTCCTGAAAATCTTTCGTTACAATTGTGCTTAATGGAACCAACCCTGTTCTCACGTCCAAAATGATCAATTGGGTGGTTGCAAATGCTTTTATGGTTGGCTTAGTAAATAGCTTATATTGTGAATAAAGATCGCTTTCTATGGTGTAAACGACGACAATATCGGATTGTGTCCTGACCGCAGCTTCCCTTATGCTGGTGAATGTTGGGCTTTGGGAGACTAAAATATCAGGTATGGTTGATATGCTTTTTACGCGGGAAGAGTTTTTTAATTTTTCAATAAATAAGTCTAAATACCGCTGTTGTGATTTTAAAAACGCTTCATCAGACCAATAATATCTTCTTTGATTTTGATCGCTTTCAAGTTTGACAAAAGCAACCCTTAAATTTTGTGGTAAATGATAATTGCCGTCTAATATTTTTTGAATGTTTTCTTCAGAAATGGTTGAGCTCTGATCCTCGAACAATGATTTTGTAATAGGAGGGTCATTGTTTACATAAGTATATTGGTTCGGACTGCTGACCTGGCGTGGAGTTGAACAGGATGCAAGTACAATTGACATCAAAATAAAAAAAAATGCTCTTTTCATCCTATTGATATTTAATGAACGGGGCGTCTTTCTCATGGCTTATTGCAAATCAGTAATTTTATCTGCCTCCCTCAGCCCACTCAAATACGCTCCGTGAACGGTTGAAAAATAATCGACCTCGGTATGCTCTCCTGCAAAAAATAATTTGTCGTTCACGCTTTCTGCTAAATCATCAAAATGCCGCATTTCTGTTCCAACCGCAGTATAGGAATAAGCGCCCAATGAATTTTCATTCGATTGCCATTTTGTTCGCAGCATATTCGAAGGGTTCGGGATATTGCTGCCATAAATGTCTTTTAAATGCAACATGATTTCGTCGATAATTTCTGCGTCGGTCATTATTTCAGTTTGCCTTCCATAATCAGCATACGCAAATGTCATCAAGGCATTTACAGTTGGGTGGAATTTTTTTACATTTACAAAATAATTGAACTTATCCCTTGCTTCGGGAGTATAAGCAATGTATTGTACATCATCCCAAAAGGCAGTATCCCAGGTCAATAAAAATTTATTCACGCAATTCATCCCTACTTTTTGTATGGCATTTTGTTTTGCAGCAGGTAATGCCGGAATAAATTGAATGATATTGGCTTTTAGCACCCCCAAAGGAACTGTGATGATAACATAGTCGGCTTCACTTTCATTTTCGTTGTGTGTTATTTTAACTTTTGTACCTGAATAGTCAACCTTTGTTACCTTTTGATTGAATTGAATGTTTAATCCGGTTGCCAAATAGTTTGGAATCGCATCATAACCATTGGTGGATATTCTTTCATCATCCCCAAATGTTTCCCCCTCATCATACAATAAAGATGAAAGGCGATTTAAATCTCCGGTATCAAAAGTTAAATAAGTGGATAAGAAAAATTTCCAAAGCCGGTCATTGGCATAGGCAGGATACAACGAGTTAAAGACCGTTTCAAAACTTTGATTTGCATTTCCGCTGTTCATCAGGGTTTCGAGTATAGCATAAAATTCATCCTCCGCATCTGAATAGACTGTATTGTTTCTTGCAAGTCCACCAATATCGTAGGAAAGCAAACTTTCATCATCCGTAGGAAAGGTCTGCATACCCGCTTGTTGGGCAAGGGAAGTAATTGGGGTTCCATTTGTTCCGTGGATCCAGCTTGCTCCTTCGTCGAAAGCCACACCAAGACTTCTGTCCGTTCGCAGCCGTCCACCCACTTTTTCCTGCGCTTCCAATATCATGATGGTAAAGCCTTGTTCTTTTAGTTTTTTGGCAGCAGCAAGCCCTGAAACTCCCGCACCAATCACATGGACTGTCTTGCCATTGGGGGTAATATCGTCATCGTTTTTACCGCAGGAAGCCAGCAGCGTTGGGGTTAACAAAATTAACGGTAATCCCGTCAGGGTATTTTTTATGAATTTTCGTCTTTGCATGGTAAACTATGTTTTCAGGCGCTAAATTAAAAAATGTCGCTTTTGCCTGGCAAGACCTACGGTACCTGCACCCGGATGAGGTACCGGGATTTAAAAATCACAACTCTCCCCATGCGCTTTCAACCACTTCACCGCCTGCTTATAATCCGGAATCGCCTTAGCCACCACCGCCCAGAAATTTGCAGAATGGTTGAATTCAACCAAGTGCGCCAGCTCGTGCACGATCACGTAATCCAAGACCTGCGGCGGCGTAAACAACAAGCGGGTGGAAAGCCTTATGAACCCACTGCGACTACAACTGCCCCAATTCGACTGGTTGTAGCGCAACTGCACGCCACTGATTTCTTTTTGAAAAAAACGATCGTTCCAGTCGTCCACCCGGCGCTCGATTTCAGGCAAAAAATCCTGTGCCACTACCCTACTCAGCAGTTGTTTGATGGATTTTTCCAAATCTATGCCAGTTTCAATTGGACTAAGCCGCAGGTGGATCACCCCGTTTTGCAGCCGTGCCGTATGCGTTTTGCGATCTTCAAAAACGACTTTCAGGGTATAATTGCGGTCGCCCACCTGCAGGGTTTCTCCGTCCGCGAACGTCTTTGGTGTAAAGCGCTGTGCAAGCGGAGCGCGTTGAGCCAACCGCTCGTGCAGCCATTCGTGCAACCAACTCAGGTGTTTCCGCTCTTCCGAAATAGAAGTCAATGTCGGCATCCGCAGGGTAGCTCCGGTTTTTCCGATGGCGGCGCGCACATTCGGCCTTCGCTCCCGGATGATCTTAACCGGGATAACCGCATTGTGGACGGAGAGCGTGGTATGTTGCGTTTGTTTTTTCATCCCGGATCAGTAGGAATTCGCTGCATTTTTTTCGATCGCAAAGATCAGAAAGAAAGTGTAGAATACAACCAAAATGGAAATTTCCCGCCAAGGGCGCAAAGGAGTATCTCTGAAATGACAAGAGCCATCCTGATTGTTTCGGGATGGCTCTTATATTAGCCCGGTGTCTGAGTTTTAGCGTTCGAGAGTAAGGCATGCTCGGCCACAAAAACGGGAGTTTACTTGCGTAAATGACCGGTTTTGTGGCCGAGCATAACGCAGCTATCGGACGTTAAAAACAGACACTAGTTGTCAGTCTCAAACGCGCCAAAATCAAACAACAGAGAGAACCGCAGCGTATTATCAAGCGGGTTGCGCTGGTTGGTCGTCGGCACCAAATAAGAGAAGTTCATCCCGAAGATATTGTATTTCAAGCCCAAACCAACGGTGAAAAATTTCCGGTTGCCTTTTTGAACGTGCTCGTGGAAATACCCGGCGCGTACAGCAAATTGCTGGTCGTACCAGTATTCAACGCCCACCGAGTACTGCAACTCTCTGATCTCTTCGTTGAACCCTTCCGGTGCATCGCTGAAAGAAGAAAAGATACCGGAGACCGATGACTGCTGCTTGTAGTCCAAGCGGCCATCCTGCGGATCCACGTCGCAATCCGTGCCGGTAGGGCAAGGAGTTGGCACCATCAATTTGTTGAAATCGCCTGCGAACGTCAGGGTGTTAAAATCATCTAAGTTCAGCGTCCAGGCGGCGCCAAGTCCGAAGTTAGCCGGAATAAAATCCCGGTCAATGGATTTGGTGTACGTGATTTTTGAACCGATATTCGTCAGCGCCAGACCGATCGTAAGGTCGGAATCGCCGTTGCGCGTTTTGATGGGCGTTTTGTAAGTGAAGGAAATATCCGCTGCGCCGCCAACGCCGGCTTCAATGGTTTCTCCGCCCTCCAACTGCTGGCCTGCAGCGAGGTTGGAGTAGATGAACTTACCGGTGATGCCTGCCGACAGCTTGTCGCTCAGTTTTCGCGCATAAGCGAAAGCGACCTCAAATTCATTGGGTCGTCCGGTCAGCAATTCCTGGCCTTCCGTATCCGTAAACTGGATGCTGCCCAGCGAAAAATAGCGCAGTCCCATGCCGAGCGTTTGAAACTCGTCTATTTTGTAATAGCCGGTCAGGTACGCCAGATAGACGTCCGAAAGCCCGAGTGAACGCAACCACGGCGTATAGGTGGCGGAAACGCCGACTTCCTGCTCGGCAAAAACCAATTTGGACGCATTGAAATGCATGGCGTTAGGATCAGCCGAAAGGCCGATGCCAACATCGCCCATAGCGCCGGAGCGCGCGTCGGAGACAATGCGCAGAAAAGGAACTGCTGTGACAACAGTATTGGTACACGGGGTACCATCCAAATTATATAAATTGCCATCCGGGCCTTCATAACATTGGGCATAGGAAGCTACTGAGAAAGCTCCTGCAAATACTGCTGATATAGCAACTTTAAGTAACCAGCTCTTCATGAGATACACTTTGTGAGTTTAGACAAAAATTATAAGATGATACGCGCTTAGCGCTGAAATGTTTCAATAAATGGGGTCAACCGACCTTTCTCATCAAAAAACATGCCGCATTCTTTACGTAGAAAGCGCATGTTTTATTTCAGGATAACCAACTTTTCAAAGTCGCTTTCGCCATTTAGGGTATTATTACCGGTCAAACGGCTACGTACCTTTACTTTATAGAGGTAGACACCACGAGCGAGCCGGTCGCCGTAATCGTCCCGGCCATCCCATTCAATGCAATCCCCGAGCCGCAGCGCGCCGTCCGAAACCATCGTATGTTCTAAGCTTTTGATCAGCCTGCCGGAAACGGTATAAATTTGGATCAGCACATCCAGCTCCTGGCCGGCCATGTTGTGGTCGAACTGGAAACAGGTGCGGTCGGTGAACGGATTCGGGTAGTTCAGAACGTGTTCCAATGCAATTTTTTCAGAATTGGCGACGATGAATTCGGTATACCCTTCCGCCGAGTTATTGGCCACGTCCCAGGCTTTTACGCGTATGGAGTGGCGGCCTTCAGCTATTTTTGCCAATGGGTAGCGAACCGTTCCGCGGGTATGATCGTCGAGTTCCGCTTCGTAAAAATCGTTGAGCAGGTAGGTATTTTGGGTATTGTTGTCTAAAACGCCATCCAAATCGTGGCCGATGCTGTTGCCAACCACGTTGATGCCATTGTCGTCCTGTAACTTTGCCAAAAGCACCGGTTTGTCGTTGGTGATGCCGCCAAACACAAAATCTTCGGTATTCATAAAAACCTCTACCACAGGGCCCTGGTCATCTGCAAGTGCGCCGGGGAAGGTACCGCCAATGACAATGCCATCGTAGAAACCGGTTGCATCCCTGCTCGCATCCACATCTGCTGCATAATAGCTGATTCTGCCCCGGCCATACTGGTAGTTGATGTCTTTCGGAACTACGAAGGTAAAGGTGAACTGTCCATTCAGTACCGTGGCTCTGCCTTTGAAAAGTACATTCTTTTGCAGGGTAAAAGAGCGTACAATACTACCTCCATCCTGGCCAAGCGTCGTAATGTTTTGCGCTTTATCGTATACGGTGGGGAAAACCGTGCCGTTGAAATCCGGGAGCAATTGCCCTTCCGCGTCCGTAACGATGCCTTTGACGGTAACTTTTTGTAAAGCCTTGAGTGTATCTAATTGACCATCAGAAACATCGTGTGCATCAACGAAGGTTGTTGTTACCTTGAATTCAGGCAGCGCGATCTGTTGAGCCGGATCTCCCAGCAAGGCAAATTTTCGGGCATTCACCACGCTGCTTTCTCCGGTGAACGTGTTTTTAGAAAGGCGCATCGCCTCTCCCAGCGAAGCCGCATGACCATCCACCGGTTGAAATAACCGGAACAGCGCCCGCTCGGTGAGGTCGGCGTTGGAATTCGCAAATACAGCGCGGGTAGTGGTCATCAGGGCCATAGCGCCACCTCTCGGATTCAAAATCACCTCTTCCCCTGCGGTAACGAAAGCTGGATCATCGAAGCCTGCAAACGTACAGGTAGCGGTCACCAAAAGCGGCGTTCTTTGGTCATTGTCCCAGGCGGTGATGTCCGAAATGCTCAGGATGCGTTCCTGCGCCCATCCTTTCGGTCCACCGTGGCCGAGGTATGTCATGACTAAGGCCCCTTTAAAAATAGCTTTGTTGATGGCTTCCGTCAGCGCGGGGACACGATCGCCTCCGAGTGTATTCACCTGCGGAAAAGCGTCTAAGTAAAGTTTGTTGATGTTGAAATATGGAAAGCTATTTTTAACCTTATTGGCAATTTCATCCGCATCGTTTGTATGTTGATTGCTGTCTTCGTCGTCGCCGATGAAGACCAACTGGTTGCGCCAGTCGCCGTAAGCCGTTGGGTTTACGTCGTATTGGATAATTTTGGAAACAACCGCCTGAGCCTCGTCCGGCGTTTTAACCGGCAGCCTGCCCAGTCCGATATTGAGTGGCCCTAAAATTAAATTGTCCCGGTTGGTACCGTAAAAAATGGCGTAGTAATCATCCGTAGGAAATGCAGACAGGGCATCCATAGCTTCCCGTTCGAAGACCGGAATAAAGTTTCCGCCTAATTTATATACGTCGCGCGCGTCGAAAGAGCCATCGCCAATCAATAACAGGTAGCGAAAATTTTCATCGCGTTCGTAAATCAACTTTGCAAAATCGCGGATGGCGGCCAGGTCGCGGGCGCCGGAAGAAAATTCATTGTAAACCTGCCCGATGGGCGCCAGAGCTACCGTTAGGTTGCTGTGGCTGTTGCGGTGCTGCGCCAATTGTTGCGCGGCGGCTTCAAAATCGGGGTGGTAAATGATGAGCATGTCTGCCCGGGTGATGCCGTGCAGGTTTTGATTGGCCATTTTGCCCACCGCTTCCGGGGTAATAAAACCGGTGTTGGTATTAAAAGCAATGAATTCGCGTAAAGTCTGCGTTGCAACGCCAAAACTCATTTGGGCGCCACTGAGGGTCGTTTCCTGTAATTTGGGACGCAAAGGATCCGTAACATCCCAAATTGCTATCGTGTTGCCCGCATTGGACAACGTGAACGTCGCACTTGGATGGCTCGTCGTTTCTACATCCCGAAACAAGAGCTGGTTACCGCTCATGTTCAAGCCCCGCCGCACATTTAATTGAATAAAATCCAACCATGCTTCACTCTGGTCATCCACGTTTTGCGGGTGGGGGTAATTGATCAGTACGTCAACATCGCTTTGGGTGAACGTGCCGAAGGTATTGATCGTTGCGATTTGGGCGTATCGGTTCAGGTTGAAATTCTCTCCGGAAAAGGAACTGGAAACGCCATTGGCCAACGAACTTTGGTAGTTTTGGCCGTTGAGCGTCATGGAAAACCGGGAACTTGCCTTAGCTCGTAACGCCATTTCGGCCCTGATTTTTGCGGGCGTAGCCAAATCTAAATTGGGAAAAGAAAAAAGCTTGTCATAACGCAGTTCCCGCGACACCTTCAGTTTGTCGCCGTACCATTTTTGGCCGGAACCCTGAGCCTGATTCGTCCATTCGTGAAGCAGGTTGCGATTGTCTTCTTCAAAACGGGCATAATCGTTGAAAGACGTAGAAGTATAAGCGGTATTGGAAAGCGAGCTTTGGCTGGCAATGCGCAGCCCATTTCCTGCACTAATTTTGAGAAAATAAAATTTTTGGGTGTCGTAGAGGTGCTTTTCCATGTTGAATTCGCCGGCAGTAGCGTCGTATCGCCACTTATTCAGTCCTTCCGAGAAGAGCAGGATATAATCGCCGGTATTAAATTTGCCATCTTCTTCTCCAAAAACCTGAATATGGTTTTCAACCAAATCATCCTGCCGGTCATCTTCTGAAAACGCAGCCACCATACCCGATCCATTGCCATATATCTTTATGGTTCGGGGGTCAACATTGTCTATGTTGGCAATTTTGAGCGAATTTTTCAGAAAATCGTAGCTAAGCTTATAAACGCCCCGATCTGCAACCGAAAACTGATAGATATCGCCGTCGCTCAAGGCGGAAGTTTCAGTACCGGTGGGGCCGCGCCAGGCAATATTGTCTGCCGAAGGCGTGTGCACCACCCGCAACTGCACCGAAGTCAGGCGTTCGTATCGGTCGCCATTTTTAATGATGGGCACAAAACTAAGTCTGCCGGAGAATTTATTCCGGTCGCGTTCTACAACGGTCTCAAATTTGAGTTGTTCTCCCAGAAAAACATCGTCCGGGGAAGGCCTGCGTTCGAATGGTTCGAAGGAGGCGCTGATGACCTCCACGCGCAGGTTGCCATTGGAGGGCAGGGAGAATGTGCGCACCAAAAAAGGCAGACTGGGCCGCTCATCGCTGATCGAACCGCCTTCAAAACGCCAGCGTTCATAGGTATCCTCGCCAACCTGGAAAACAATTGGTTCGGTTTTCCAGACAAATTGTTCGCGGATAATGGTTTGGGCGTTTCCTGTCAGGGTGAACAAACCAGCGCATAACAGGAGTGTTGTAGTAAGGTGTTGCTTCATAATGGCATGGCTTTTTTAAAATCGAAAGAACGGCTTCGAGTTTCGCATAGCCGTTAGCAAAACGTTATGGTTTTTGCAGTATTGCATTGTTAACAGATGTGAAGCACTTATGTAAGTCATGCAGCGGACGAAGTGGCTTTTCGCAATACAGATTACCGTAGTACCCGAGGGCAAAACATCCAAAATCATAACAACGTTGTTCTAAAAAAGCTTAATTTTGTAAAAACCATTCGGCTTATGTTCGAATCCAGCATAGAAGAAAATTTATTGGAAATGCCTTCGCTGCCACTTTTGTTGGATCGCTTGCACATTCGATTGAACGACGAACAGCGACGCCGTGCTGAATTCCGTTCGTGGCTCACAGAAAAGATGAAAGCAGAGTTCATCAACGGAAGCATTATCCTGCATTCCCCGGCAGCAGATGATCATAACGAAGCAACAGGGCAACTGTACCGGATTATCAGCCTTCATGCCGATCTGTATAAACTCGGTAAAGTGCGTATAGAAAAAGCCTTAATCGGAATGAGACGCAACGATTATGAACCGGACATTGCCTTTTGGAGAAAAGAAGTAGCCGATCGTTTTGAACCAGGCATGAATGTTTACCCCATTCCGGATATGATCGTAGAAGTATTGTCGCCGGGAAAAGAAAATCATAAGCGCGATACCGAAACCAAATTTGCCGACTACGCTGCACATCGGGTACCGGAATACTGGATTGTTGATCCGAAGAAAAAAACGGTAGAACAATACTTGTTATCTACGCAAGAGCCTGATCAATACGAACTTTATAAAAAAGCAACCATCAGCGACGCCATCGAGAGTGTTGCCCTTCCTGGTTTTCATATTCCCGTCAGTGCTATTTTCGATGCTGCAATAAATGCTGAAGTGATGCAGCAATTCCTGAAAGCCGGTCATTAAGAGCTTGTTCAGGATTTCCTAGCAATCCCGAACAAGCTCTAAGAAACGAGACTCCAATCGTTAATAACCCAATTGCATACAATGTCTGACTTCTTACAAACGTCACATAAATTATGCGGTAAACCCGGATGATTGGGAAAGTTCTCTATATTCGCTGATGCGTATACCATTAACAAGAGCTATGATGAAACGACTACCTTTGCTGTTCCTAAGCGCGCTGTCCATTTGCACGAGCCTGTACGCTCAGGATCCTGTTTTTAGTCAGTTCTATGCGGCGCCTTTGCACGTCAATCCGGCTTTTGCAGGCGTAACCGAAGCGCCGCGATTTACTTTTAACTACCGCAACCAATGGTCGGCATGGCCCAATGCCTATTCCACCTATGCGGCGGCCTACGAACAAACCATCGAATCGCTCAACAGCGGCATCGGCTTCATCATCATGTCCGATAATGCCGGAGACGGAATTTATAAGACCAATCGCTTCAGTGCAGTTTACGGATACCGCCTTCAGGCATCAGACAACCTGTTTTTTAAATTTGGCGTGGAAGCCGGCATGATCCAGACTTCGATCAATTGGGACAAATTGGTTTTTGGCGACCAACTCGACCCCATCAACGGGCCAACGGATCCAACCAACGAAGATCGTCCGGAATCCCTGAGCAGAACGGCGGTGGACATTTCGGCAGGTTTGTTGATCTATAGTAAAAATATTTATGGCGGGGTTTCCTTAAAACACCTGAACTCGCCGAACGAAAATTTCCTCCAGTTGAACGAAAATCTGAACGCCGGCGCGCCAATGCGCCTGACCGTTCACGCAGGAATGGAATTTGCTTTGGGCTCGGGCAATAATCGAAATGAAGGCGCGTTTATATCCCCGAATGTAATGTTCATCAAGCAAGGGCCGTTCGGGCAATTGAATGTTGGTTCTTATGCGGGTTTCGGTAAATTTTATGGCGGCTTGTGGTATCGCCATACGCTTAGCAACGCCGATGCAGCCATTATGATGCTGGGGTTTCGCCACGGCATCCTGCGCATGGGATACAGTTATGACATCACCCTTTCCGAACTGGCGTCTGCACCCGGAGGTACCGGAGGTACCCACGAAATAGCCCTTACCATTAATCTGGATGATAGCCGCGCCCTGCAACGCAAAAAGCGGGCGGCCCGCTACAGCAACTGTTTCAAAATGTTCAATTGATGGGGTCCAAATGTTAAAGTGCCCGAAAAAAGTTCATGAAACCGTTTAGCATTATTGTAGAATCAGTTTTTCCGTATATTTGTCGGTCATTTCTCGAAACCAAATCTATTCAGGGTAATGAAAAATCTGTTGAAGTCAGGAGTCATCCTATTGGGATTCGCCCTTGTTGTATTGAGCGCATGTAGCAAAAAAGAGCGCTCATCGGCTACGGGCTGGAAACTCAACGATCAAAAATGGGGTGGCATTGAAAAGTTGGATTATGATGGCCAGATCACCGGGCCAAACCTCGTATTAGTCGAGGGAGGTACATTTACCATGGGTGTTACCGAGCAGGATGTGACCTACGATTGGAACAACGTCCCCCGCCGCATTACCGTTTCTTCTTTTTATATGGATGAAACGGAAATTACAAATTTCGAATACCGGGAATACCTTTACTGGATTACCCGCGTCTTCGGAGAATCCTATCCGGAAGTTTTCCTCAAAGCACTGCCAGACACACTGGTTTGGCGCGAAGAATTGGCGTTCAACGAACCGTTGGTTGAAACGTATTTCCGCCACCCTTCCTATGAAGATTATCCGGTGGTTGGTGTAAACTGGCTCCAGGCCAATGATTATGCCAAATGGCGTACCGACCGCGTAAACGAGATGGTGCTTATTGAAAAAGGCATTCTCAATACGAATACGGAGCAGAAGGACGACGATAACTTCAACACGGAGTCTTACCTCTACGGCCAGTATCAGGGCAGCGTTCGCAAGAACCTGAAAGACCTGCGTACTGGTGGCGAACGCCCCGTGCGTTTTGAAGATGGGATCCTGTTGCCGGAGTATCGCCTGCCGACAGAAGCTGAATGGGAGTATGCTGCTTTGGGTCTTCAAGGCAATCAGGTAAGCGAAAAGGATGAATTGATCTCCGACCGCCGCCTCTATCCCTGGGATGGCAATACGGTGCGCTACCAGAAACGCGACAAGTACCAGGGTCAAATCCTGGCTAACTTCAAGCGTAGCGGTGGTGACTATATGGGTATGGCCGGTAAGCTGAACGACAACGCTTGCCCTACGGCGCCGGTGCGGTCTTACATTCCAAACGATTTCGGCCTTTATAATATGGCTGGAAACGTGAGTGAATGGACACTTGACCTGTTCCGTCCGCTGACAAGCCTTACCTTGTCCGATGCAGAAAACCACGATTTGAATGCTTATCGCGGCAGCAAATTCCAGAAAAAAGTATTGGATGAAAATGGCCGTCCGATTGAAAAAGACAGCCTTGGCCGTATTCGCTACGAATATGTCACGGATGAAGAAGCTTCTACCCGCGACAACTACAAGCGTGGTCAGGTTTACAACTACCAGGACGGCGATAAAGAATCTCAGGCGCTTTACGACTTCGGTGTTCACACCTTAGTGAGTGATAAAGCCCGCGTTCACAAAGGAGGTTCCTGGGCGGATCGCGCTTACTGGCTGTCGCCGGGTACGCGCCGCTTCAAAGAAGAAGACAAAGGCGACCGTACCATCGGTTTCCGTTGCGCCATGATCCGCATGGGTGCGCCAACGGGCAACGAAGGCAAAGGCGCCAACGAGTTCAAGCAGAAGCGCAAGCAGAAGACGTCTCGTTTCAGATAACCGACAATCTTCGCATCAAAACGAAGTTTCAAAACCTTCATAAAGGGAAACCTTTATGAAGGTTTTGTTTTTTGAAAATGTATCGCTTACTTTACGAGTACGCAATCGTCCGATGTCTGTTCTTTATAGTCCGATTGCATCGGACGTTGAGCGGAGTCGAAACATACAGTCCCGTAGGGACCTAATGCCGGTAGGAGAAAACATCGAATGTTCCGTTACGTGCCGTAGGTACGCAATATTGCGTACCTACGGCACGTACAAACCAATAAAATTTTGAGGCTACCGGCATTAAGTCCCTACGGGACACTGACCACACTCCAATTACGGGACTAAATGGACGAACGCTAAATAGTTGAAAACGCCAACAAATTATGTCCAAAATAAATCTGACGCAAAGTCAATATGAAGATCATCTGAAATTGCTGGTTGCTAAAATGCGGCGGCGCTTAGAAAAAATCAACGAAGGCGGCGGTGCAAAAAAAATTGAAAAATTGCACGGCGAAGGCAAATTGAGCGCACGGGAGCGCATCGAAGGGTTGCTGGATAAAAACATGCCGTCCATTGAAATTGGCGCTTTTGCGGGATTTGAACTGTATGAAGAACACGGGGGCTGCCCTGCGGGCGGCGTTGTGGTCGTCATTGGTTACATAAAAGGACGTCAATGCATCGTCGTAGCCAACGACGCCACGGTAAAAGCAGGCGCCTGGTTTCCCATAACGGCGAAAAAAAACCTGCGCGCCCAGGAAATTGCGATGGAAAACCGCCTGCCTATTATTTATCTGGTGGACAGCGCCGGGGTTTACCTGCCGATGCAGGATGAAATTTTCGCCGACAAGGAACATTTTGGGCGCATTTTTAGAAACAACGCCCGCATGTCGAGTATGGGCGTGCCGCAAATAGCTGCCGTCATGGGCAGTTGTGTAGCCGGTGGCGCTTACCTGCCGATTATGTCCGACGAAGCTTTGATCGTTGAAAATACAGGCTCCATTTTTTTAGCGGGTCCTTATTTGGTAAAAGCGGCTGTTGGGGAAGAGGTAGACAAAGAAACACTCGGCGGCGCCACCACGCACTCCGAAATTTCCGGTGTCACCGATTATAAAATGCCCGATGACCCAACGTGCCTCAAAACCATCCGCGACCTCGTGGATAAATTCGGACATTTCGACAAGGCCGGCTTTGACCGCGCCACTCCGAAACTGCCCAAAGAAAATCCGGAAGAAATCCTCGGCATTATTCCCGATAGTCCAACTAAACCTTACCGGACGGTGGAAGTGCTGCGCCGCTTGGTAGACGACTCTGAACTTACGTATTACAAGCAAGACTACGGCAAAACCATCATCTGCGCGTATGCCCGCATAGATGGATGGGCGGTGGGCATCGTCATCAACAACCGCGAAGTCGTGCGGAATGCCAAAGGCGAAATGCAGCTTGGCGGCGTCATCTATTCCGATTCAGCAGACAAGGCTGCGCGGTTCATCATGAACTGCAATCAGAAAAAAATTCCGCTGGTCTTTTTTCACGACGTTACCGGCTTCATGGTCGGTTCGCGCTCCGAACACGGCGGCATCATCAAAGACGGCGCAAAAATGGTGAATGCCGTGGCCAATTCTACGGTGCCCAAATTCAGCATTGTCATCGGCAACTCCTACGGCGCCGGCAACTACGCTATGTGCGGCAAAGCCTACGACCCGCGCCTCATCGTGGCCTGGCCTACGGCCCGCATCGCGGTCATGGGCGGCGAACAAGCCGCAAAAACCCTGCTCCAAATCCAGGTTTCCACCCTGAAAGCCCAGGGCAAAGTCATCGCACCGGAAGACGAACAAAAGCTCCTGAGCGAAATCAGCGAGCGCTACGATACCCAAACCGCGCCCTACTACGCCGCTGCCCGCCTTTGGGTAGACGCCATCATTCACCCGTTAGATACCCGCAAATGGGTATCTATGGGCATTGAAGCGGCAAATAATGCGCCGGTGGAAAGGTTTAATCCGGGGGTGTTGCAGGTGTAACGAGTACAGGAATCCGGGGATAAATAATTTTTCAGAAGTTCTCATTTTTGAAAACTATATTTGCTAAAACATCCCGGCACAACAAGCCGCGCTCTTCAACCAAACAAGACAGGTAAGTAATTTCAACATCGGGTAATTAGTTACCCGATGGGCTGTACTGTGTTCCTAAAACCCATATCCCTATGTTAGAGCATCCACTCCTCGTGGCCTTTGCTAAGTTGGTCGCAGACTTCATTGGCATTCCCGGAAACGATCCCGAGCTACTCAAATCGGTCTTTGCGCGTTGCGCGCAGGCGCTTCTGGAAGGGCAGGATCCCGCTACCATGCGCGATACCTTCGAATTTGAACGCATCCAGCATTTCACCACGCAATATTTAACGAAAGAAGACCGCGACGGACTGAACGACCTATTGGGTAGCGTCGGGATGGGTTTGGTGCCCGGTCAAAAAAACTTTCAGCTCTTCTTTCGGGAAATGCCCAACCGGGCAACGTGGTTGCGCAGCAGCATTCCCAATTGGGCTTTTTCCGCGGAACTGACAGAAACGGTGGGTTCCTTAGTGAACAGAGACGGGCGGCGGTTTTGGATAGATTTATACCAAACTGCCCCGGATACCAAAAGAGAAGTATGGATGGATGGGTCAAACCGGCCCATCTGTTACCTGGCGCCAAATGAACCTTTATCCGGCCAGATCATCGCTTTCCCAATGGGCTTCCCGATGATTGGCATCGAAATGGGCGAAGGCTTTATTTGGGTACAGGCTAAACTGCTAGCACCAGACGCCGCTGAAGATTTGTATTGCGCATTACGGGTTTTACAGGTTACGTTGACCTTTCCCGGCACGAACCCCAATAACCTGCGCGTTATTCACCACCCTCGAAATCAGTTTATTAAATCAGTATTGACCATCAAACTGGCGCCCCCGCCTCCAATGGATGCAAACGAAACCCCTTTTGGAGCAGACGCGCGAAACGCCGGGGTGCAGTTTCCGGAGGCGATAACCATCAGCCTTACGCCAACCAGCACTTCCTTCGACGAAGTGACGGGCGCTGCAGCGTGGACGCTTTTCGGCGATCATAAAACATTCGAATGGACCGGCGCACAACCGGCTTACCAACAAACCTTTAATGCCGTTGCAGTTCCGATGACGTTAGATTCGGACAAGTTTGAGGTAGAACAAGTACAGTCACCCGTTTTAGCCTTAAACGGTAAGGCCAAAGCCAATTCCGCAGCCTGGCTGTTGCCTGCTGCAAAATTGGCAACGCCGCTTCGGGCAGAAGGCACGGGGATGCTGATGATAGACGCAGACGCTGCTTTGAATGCCACAATCCCCGGCTTGCTGGATGCCAATCAGGAAGCTGCGGCGCAGTTACGGCCCCAAAAATGTTTCATCACGGCTCAGCCGGGCTTGATTCAGATGATGGCACTCCAAACTGCCACAGAATATGCGACGCAAACCTTTCGGCTCTGGCAGGACGCCGAAGCGCGCTGGAACAACCTGGTACTCCATTACCGCCAACAAATTCCTTTTGTTTATCAAAGCAGCGCCGGTGGGACGGAAACCTTAGCCACGGTTGCGAACTGCGAAGGCAACCTCAATCGCCCGGTTGCTGCGGATGGGAAACCGTTTGCCCTTCAAACCAAAAATTCGCTTTGTGTGCGGGCGTACAGCGCCCTGAAAGACGAGGTGGTCCTTTACGATGAAAATATCCTTCGGGACAACCGGCCTTCCCCTGCGTTGGCAGGTGCTGCGTCTACTTTTCAGAGCAAAGCCATTGCGTTAAATAATGCGCTGCTGACGGTTTCGCCGGTCAACGCTTTTCTGCTGTCGGGGCAACTGCAGCCCGGCGCAAGCGCGTTTGATGCCGCCAGCCTGACTTACGCTTTCGGGCTGCTGGGCTATTTGCCGACTTTACCCGACCCTTACGCGGCCAATACCGGTGTGTTTAAATGGATGGTGGAGCAACGACAGGGGAACAACGGGGCGTATACGCTGGATCAGATTGCCCATTTATTGGTGGGCGCCATGCAGTGGCAAGCTGCCGAAGCGCCTGCTGTCCGGTTTATTTTTGGCGACCTGGAGCGCATGGCGGACAACTTGCCCCAGAGTTTGAATGTCTTGCAAAATTTTAATCTGGCAGCCCAGAGGACCTCCGATGCCTACATAGAGCGTTCGCGAAAAGCGGCGGCGCTTGTCCAAAGGCGAACCGGCCAGGAAGTCAGAAGCTGGAACCACGAATACGACATCAACATCCACGTCAACGACAGTTACCGAAACTGGCATTTTTTCAGCTTGCTCGATGTGAGTACGGCCGCCGACTGGATGGGGGTGAATTTGGGATTCATGGACGAGCGATTGATTTTTGAACGCACGTTCGAGGTGGTACCCGACCAAAACCCGCTCTCCGCCCGCGGTATGGATGTGGTGGCTACCGGTCGGTTTGTGCGACTTTTCACCGCGCCGCAAATCAGTTGGGAACCGCTGATCAACATCACGCAGGTGGTAAACGCCAATAATGACCCACCCGCAGGCGTCCTGTTGTTCAAAGACGATGGGCCGCCCACACTGATCGGCAACACAGGCGGAGACAGCGTGCCAGTCGCCCCTTTGCCTTTGGCGCATTACCTTGAAAAAAACTATCGCGAAAATACGGATTTTAAAGCCTGGAGCTTCTTCACGTTGCCGTTTGGAATACTGGGGGTTGCGCGGTACGATCAAAAAGGAATGGGCATCGGGGAGCCTCCCGGCGCTACGATTGAACTGGTGCAACATAAATTTACAGATGGCGCTCAAACGACGCTGCAAATCAGCACGAAAGGCTACCTGCACGCGACCCAGGGCAACCGGAATTTTGAAGGCGCGACGGAACAATTGTATAATTTACACGGTGCGGATGGCGCCCCGCTGAATAAAAGCATCCTTTCTAAAACGGTCACCGAAATTTTTAATGGTGAATTTGGAACGAACGGCAACGACGGGAAACTGCGGCAACGCGGCGTGCCGGTAGAACGCTATGATTTCAGCGGCTATGGCGCCAATATATTCAGCAACTGGCTCAATGCGCAGGCGAAAATAGGACAAACTTCCCAAGCGAAATTCGAGGTGTGGCGCGGACGCACGGCACACGAAGTCATCCAGGTGCGCAGCATCGTTTATCCCTGGGGGATTCGGGTCGTGCGCACCATCACGATGTTCCGGGAAAGTACCGGGTTGGTCTATCGCGTGGACAGCGGCTGGCGCGCGGAAAGCGATGGCGTCTATGATTTTAAAACCGAATTGATTACCGGCAAAAACGCACAGGGGCAGGATATTGTCGTTTTGGAAACAAACGGGTTTGAATTTCATTCAGGCATCGTAAAAGGCGTCTTCGAGGTACGCAATATTGTTGAAAGCGAAGGTATTGGCCCCTTCTTAAAAGCCTGGAACAAAATAACCGGCTACTACATTGACCCGAACGATGGACTTCCAAAATCCGTAGGCGCCGGTACCCCCCTTGGAGTGAATTTGATCCCGGTTTATTTTGATGCGGATGTGCAAATCGAAGGGGTTGTGCAAGGCGCCGTCAACGGGCGAGTGCCTTCCAAACGAATGCTCGGCTTTTTGCAGATAGGGCCGCAGGGCATCCCGATTTCGCCTGAAGATTTTGCCCGGTTGTTGCAGGAAAACAAGGGATTAGGCGGACCGGTAGATTGTTTGATCAACATTGCGGAAAGCAACCAAACGATGCGCATCAATCGGGTGGAAGTACAGCCCAGCCGCGATGCAGCCAATAAACTTGTGTTTGTAACGGCCGCGAAAGGCGCTCCGGTGTTGCCCAAAGATGGCAGTTGGAGCGTGGTGATGCACAAAAAAGCGACCGGGGAAGTGTTGCCGTTGAATGGCAGCGGCGTGTCTTTGATCCGGCGCGGCGTACACGGCGTTGCGACCAATAGCCGGTTTGAACTGGCTGACCCAAGCGATCTTTTCAATCCTGTTCCGGAGGATCGAGCCACCCAATTTGCGTTTCTACAAAACACCGATACGCAAAAAGTGCTTTTTCGGAACCCGTTTTTTGAGTTGGGTAAAACGATCCTGCAAAGTTCCCCACCGGATTTAGCAGATGCTTACCGCCTGCTCGACAGCAAAGGCATTTTTCCGAAAGTGCCCGGATTGCCCAGCATCAACCTGGCCGGCTTTAATTTAAATATTGTAAAGGAAGGGTATAAATTGTTGCATGAATTGGAGCCTGGAAAAATCGTGGACCAGGTTTTGCCGGAAGGCCCGATTTATTTTGTCAATGAAAAAGACGTCAAAATCTACGTTGAATACGCCAAAAAAGACATCAAAGGGGTTAAAGAAGGCGATGGGAAACTGAATTTTGACCTCGACAGCGCCGCCGGAACTTGGACGAATAAACTCAACGACATCACCATGGTGGTGGATTTGCTCGACATGAAGCGCTTGTTCCTCATCCGCGGCAAATTTGACACCGAAAAAGGCAAAGCGCCTTCGTTTACCGGCCCGGAATTAGAGTTTGGAGAACAGTTGCAACCTGTCTATGAAATCCTGCAAATCCTGGCGCTGCTCAATGGCGGTGACTATGCAGCAGCGTTGACCAAGGGGCTGAAAATCGCCATGAGCAACAGCCCGAACAACTGGGAGTACAAGTTTCAGGCAGATAAAGAAATCCCTACCCTGCGTTTCCCGCCGCCCGCTGCGGATGGCCCCACGGCGCCTTTACGCTTAGAGTGTTACCTCAAATTAGGATGCTATTTCAATGTCGGGATGCCACTTCCGCCCGGGGAAGGGTTGCCTGCGCCAAGTGCCGGAGGGTATGTGGAATTTGGCGCCAAATTGAGCGTGATGTGCGTTTCGGTGGCAGCGGCTACTGTATATGCGGTGGGGACGTGTGCCTTACGCATCGGCGCCGACACCGTGAACGGCCCAAATTTGTACATGAAAATGGGCTTCGGCATTGAACTCATGGTGGGGCTTCCCGTCATTGGCAATGTGAGCGTGTATTTTGGCGCGGGCATCGAAATTTTCATTGACAAGCGCTTGGTCACGGTGAGCGTTTTCATTGTATTCCGCGGAAGAGCTGAACTCCTTGGCGGATTAGTCACCATTCAAATCCAGATAGAAGCGAAAGGAACCATCGCAGCAAGAGCCGGCGACCGAACGGATTGCATTGCTCAAGTGACGTTCAGCCTCGACATCAGCATCTTCTTAGTGATCAACATCAGTTTTTCAGAGAGTTTTCAGGAAAAACGCCAAATTGCATAACATCATGGAAGCAAAAATCAGCGTATTGGTTTTTCCACAAAAAATAGAAGGCAATCGCCTGTATTTTAATGTGTTGACCATCCCCCGGAATTTTGATCCGCTGGAACCCCTTTTTGAGCTGGATCCTTTCCCAGCCTGGGCGGATGCATCGCTTGGCTTACAGGTAAACATTCTGGCATCGCTTGATAAATACCCCCGGCTGGATATCCCGCCCCATTTTAGTGAGGCGCTGCCTTTAGTGCCCGTCGGCGCGGACGCCAGGGCAATTTTTGAAACGCTGAAGCAGCGATTTCTCATTACGAATGCGGATACTGCCGGGAAGCCGGAAAAGCAGCACTACGCGCGCAAGTACCTGCCCGGAAGCTACCGGAAGGCATTCAATTTCACCAACCCACGCACCAAACACGCGGTCACGGACGACAGTTATGCCTGCGCCATCAACGACCCCGAAGCGCCTGCCGTGCCGTTCCAGCCCAGCGACGATTCGGTCAGTTGGGGGAAGGTTTTTGCGTATTGCCTGCGGCAGCCTGCGATTGCCAAAAAATGTGGCTTTATACACGAAGTTTTTGTAGATGTAACGGACGGGTTTTTGCAAAATGGCGGCTGGATGTATGTGGATTTTGCCGAAGGCTCCGATTTCGTTTTTGCAGACAAGAGCATTGTGAAACGCTATGCAGCCCGGCTGCCGAAAATTCCGGCGGGAACTGACCGGCGGTTATTTGCTGCCGTGCTTTTCCCCGTGCGCCACGACGAAGGTCTTTTTCCTGACAATCCTGAACAGCCTTCGGTCTTCGACGAGCTGCTGATTGAAGCAAGTATTTATGACGATGGTTTTGCTAAAATTGTCCATGCAGACCAGCCGGTAAGCGATCATTTGCTTAAGGAAACCCGCGATCATGAGTTCCCGGTCACCAGCGACTCGGGCATCCGCCTTGCCTGGGACGACGAACAACTGCTCATCTGGATGAACCGCCAGTTGGAAGAAGACCCGAACAAACCAGGCCTCGAACAGCGCGTAGATGCCCCGATGGGCGTCATCGGCTATCGGTTGGACGTTCGGGAAAAAAGTGCCGATCTGAACAATCCGAATCCCTGGACTTCTTTATGCCGGGTGCAGAACAAAGCAGAGTTGATGCTGGGCGACACGTCCATTAGTGCTATAGGAGAAGCGACGGAGCTGAGTGTGGAGGTCTACCCTTCCATCCCCAATGGCGACAAAAGTAAACCTTTTTGGCTGCCGGCTTATTTTGCTTACTGGATCGGCAAAAGTTTGGTCTTGCAGGACGAAGACGCTATTGATTTATTTCAAAAAGACAAAAACGAGCTTCAAAAAGACGACAAGCCGCAGCAAGCGACCAAAAATACTTTTTACGACCCGTTGGGTTTAGAAGCAATTGCTTTGCGCTACGGCGGCAATTACGAATTCAGGGTGCGCTTAGCCGATATTAGCGGTGGTGGACCGCTCAGCCAGGATACCCGACAGTACGACGCGGAAGCCCCTGAAGCTTCCCTGTTGTTCAGAAGGCACGCCATACCGCAGACGGTGCGGGTGGAAAATGTACTTGTGCAAGGAGACGACGCTTATTTCACAGATCCGGAATTAAGGGTTAAACGCCCGCGATTGGGTTATCCAAGCGTTTTATTTACAGGGGCTTATCCAAATGGTTTGGATTTGCTCAAAGCTGATTTTGAAGCGGTTACCGCAAGGTTTCGGATTGATTTTAAAGACCCGGAAGGCAACCGCCCGATTGGCTTGGCCGACCCTGATGTGGATCGTTTAGAAATTGAAGTGGCCGTACGCGCCTTAGACATGGATACCACCGTCAGCAAGCATCAGGCGCAGGACAATTTTGCCATTCTTTACACCACAACCCGGGCATTTTTACCGGGCTTGGAGGATACCCTGACGGTTCCACTCACTTTTCAGGATTGCCCGGTTATTCATTTCAACGGCGCTGAAAACCTGTTATTACTCGGACTTTCCCCCAACGGGGATTCTATTCATGAGGTACCGGATTTAATCCTGCCCACGGGTCGCGATATTCAAATTACCATACGTGCAGTTTGTGCTGAAAAGCCGGATTATTACGCGGATAACGAACCACTGCGCGGCATGATTACCCGCTTTATGACCCGTAAAGCCGCCTCCAACGAACAAGCTTTTTTCAAAGCAACCAGCGAACAAACGATGATCCGGGGCATTTACCTGCGCCGCCCGGCAGAAAAAAAAGCATCCGGGGTGAAATACAACGACATCCTGATTCACGGAGAATTTGCCACGTATAAAAAAGCGCTGCTCACCGGAAAAGCTGCCCCCGATCAGCAGCCCGAACTGGTAGAGCGGCTGGCAAAAGCGATTGATGTGGAAGCCAGAGGCATGTCCCTTACCGGCAAAGCAGGTCAGCGTTGGCAGTTTGGCGCAGCAAGGGCCATTCGCCATACCCTGTCGCCCGATAATACGAGCCTCACCTTTGCCACGGAAGAAGAATTGGCCAACCATTGGTTAGTGCCCATTACGTTGCTTGTTGACCGCGATTGGTCGTGGGATGGCGTCAAACCGACGAGCATTGACGTATTCCGGAAAAAGAAGTTTGGGCAGGATGCGGATTGGGATGAAAGAACCTTAGTTGGCAGCATCGAATTAAAAAAAGCCATCAACATCCAGGCACTCGTCAAAGCAGATCGGAGCCAGACGTTCCTGTGTTTTATAGACGCCGTTGAGCCAAAATCCTCCAAGCCAGGACAACATCCGGATGAAATTTTACTGGAATATTCGATACAGCCCAATTTCAAAGAAGAAAACCCGGATTTGGTATTCGACGAACCTTTAGCGCTTACCCTGCACCTCCCAATCACTACGCCGCCGGCTCAAATGCCGAAAGTAGTGAGTGCCGGCACAGCCATGAGCCGCTATGTGCGCGACGCAACTTATGCCAATACTGAAGTGCGCCAACGGTACCTCTGGGTCGAATTTGACCAGCCGGTAGACAACCCCCGCGATGCCTATTTTGGGCGCATCACAGCTTACGCCCCTGATCCGTTGCTGGCGGAGTGGCTACCCGAATGGATGGAGCCGCGCAATCCGTCGCCTGCCTTAGCCATTGATCCTGAACCCATTCGTTTGATTAGTCCGGGGCACAGCGACGATCAAACGGGGCTGAACGCCATGCAGCAACTCCTGCCCGCAACCGACAGCAAGCGACATTTTTTGGTACCGCTGCCGCCCGGACTACATCCGGAATCGCCGGAATTATTTGGCTTTTTTACGTATGAATTCCGGGTTGGACACCTCGAAGGCTGGAGTACGGCTCAGGGACGTTTTGGCCGGGCTTTGGATTGCCAGGGGGTTCAGCACCCGGCGCCGCAACTCCATTGCCAGCCCGACCGCGACGAAAAGCGCATCCGGGTATCCAGCGTTCATGCCGAAGCGGTATTCGATGGCCGGCGGGTGACCAGCAATCCTGTGCGTACCCAACTCTGGGCGTTGCTTTATGCGCAGGTGCGCATGGCAGACGACAGCGACAACCGCAATATTTTGCTGAATGACCGCCTGATGCGACCCGCACCGGAAATCATTACAGACCCGCTTACCGGGGTTGTTCTTTTTTCTTCCGAAAACACCGATGCCGCCAAACGCGCCCAAGCCCAGTGGACCAATGCTGAAATCAGTACCCTTTTGAAAAACTATGGCCTGCCCGCTGAATGCGAATTGAGCGTACTTTGCGTAGAAATGATGCCAACGACTGACCGTTTTACCATGGTCAACGACGGGCACTTCAATGCAGCCGGCCAGGTTTTGAACCGAATCAACGACGGGGAACTTTCTTTCCTGTCGGCAGATCGCGCGCGGCAGTTTTTGAACCTGACGACTCATAACCTGAAGGCGACGCAATTGAGGGCCGGGCATACGCCCGAAGAGTTGCATGCCCGGCCGCTTTCGGATGATTTGGGGTATTATCGAATTTTGCGGAGTTCCACGCTTACTGCGGTGCCGGAGGTGTGTTGCGTGGATTGTTGATCTAATGTCGTCAATTTAACGGCGTAACCGACCCTGAAAGGGTCAAATTTGAATAGCCCGAATGCAATTCGGGGAAAGGAAGTCCCCCGATTGCATCGGGGGCTATTCACCTTCAACCACTTCGTGGTTATGATTCCTTAAGTTGACGACATTAGATTGTTGATCCTACTTACACCCCTCCACTAATACCTTCAGCGTCTCCCGAAACTGCTTCCCTTCGGCAATACCCGTCACCCCGAAAGGCACTTTTTCGACAAAGGAGGGTTTGCCGTCTTTGTAGAAATTGATGAGCTTCTGTTTGCCTTTGGTGGGGAGTTCCACGAAGACATTTTTGCCCACAATTTTCAACTCGATTTTTGTGGCATCCATGTCTTTCAGGTTGAATTCGTAGAGTTCTTCCTGGGCGCTTTTGGCTGTGGTGGTATTCACACGGAAGCTGTATTTACAGCTTGCCCCGCCATCTTGTTGGGTAAACTCCTGGGTCACTTCCGGGGTGAGGGTGTTGAGGGCAACCACTTGTTTACTCAGCCATGCAAAATCCTGAGGTGCAACGGGTTGTTTGCATTCTTTGATGGCGTAGGCAAGGTAGGTTTCCATCAGCCGGGCGGTTTCGATGTCCGGTATTTCGATATCCAAATTGTTGGTGTAGTTACCCTGTACGCCGTCTTTCATCACCCGAACAAATTTTTCATTCCCCTGCGTTTGCAGCCCGATGGAAATGTCCATGCCTTTCACCACCAATTTGACTTCGCGGTCGTCGAGGTCTCCGAAATCGAACGCATATTCAGCCGCTACTTTCTTTTTTTCGTCGGCTATGGTCACGGCAAGCGTTGTTGCGCAGTCGGCCCCGATGGTTTGGGTAATGTCGCCTTTATCGCTTTTGAAAGACTTGGTGTTGGCGGCAATCAGTTTCAGGGCTTCCGCTTTGGAGGCCGGCATTTTAACCACCTGTTTGAGGCTCTCTTTCGCAAGCGGGACGGCTTTTTGCAGGACGTGCACGATGCGTTTGGCGTCGTCGGGGTCGGCGCAGTAAATCTGGAAACTGTTTTCGTAGTTTTCCTGCTGGCCGTTTTTATCCACCCGAATCAGGTTTAAATTGCGCTGGGTTGCGCTTTCCACAGTGATTTTGACGCCTTTGATATCGTAGGTAATGCGCTGTTCCAGCAGGTCGGCCAAGCTGAAACGAAAGACTTCGCTGGCCGTTCCTTTGCTATTATTGGTTTCCACCTGTAATTTCACCAGATCGCTCCGGCCATCGCCTGCAAAGGATTGGTTGTAAGAAGTTTCCCCAATGACAACCGGTTTGATGGCTTTTGTGAGCCAAGAAGTCACTGCACCTAAGTCTTTCAGGTCAATTTTCAGGCTTTCTTCCCAGAGCGCTTCCGCCAGAGGAACGGCCTGTTTCAGCAGGCGTTCGATGGCCGCCATATTGTCGCTGTCTTTCGCCCGGAGTTCCAGTTCGCTTTGGTAATTCTGTTGCTCGGCATCCTGAAAATACCGGATCGCGTTCAGTGTCCGTTTCGTTTTGACCGAAACCGCCAGCATTTTGGTGCTTGCTACGCGCCGCACGAGGTTTTTATCCACTTCTGCAAGGTTCAATTCGTAGCGGAATCGCTTCCCTTTTCCGTCTTTCAGCGCAGTTTCTACCAGATCAATGGTCACCCGGTAAGGTTTATCAGGATCAAAGGTCAATTCCTGTATGTAGGTGTTTTTTTCGTCGGTAACCTCCTGGAGGGTCGTTGCCAGTTCCTGAAGGGTTGCTTTAAGGGTCTGTGCTGAGCTGCTGATTGTCAGCAAAATGACAGAACAAAACAGGATAATTGATTTGTGCAGAATCATAGGTGTTGTTTATGAGACTTATTCCGACGGGAATCACCGTAGGCTGAAAATGGCTATTTTCATCACTACGCTGACCCGATGCAACAAGCCTGATGAAAAATTTTTGCAAAGCTCGGATAAACCGGAGCAACCCGAAAAAAAATATTACCAACGCCGTCATCCAATAGACGGATGAAAAACAGTTAGTGCGCATCTGTGGTGCCAGCTTTTTTCATTCAACCTTAATTCCAATCATTTGTTGTTTATACATCAATTAACAACAAGGAGTTTTTATGTACAAATCAATAGCAGTCATCGCCAAAGCCTCGCCGGCTCAGGTAGGTGATGGTTTTTTCATCCGCAGAGCCATGCCCGGCGGTGGCGTGGGATTGGGCGAACTGAGTCCATTTCTGGTCTTGGATCATGCCGGACCGACTTCTTTTGCGCCAAGCAACCAACCCAAAGGGGTGGACGAGCACCCGCACCGGGGTTTTGAGACCGTCACCATCGTCTATCAGGGAGAATTGGAACACCGCGACAGCGCGGGCAACAGCGGCCGCATCGGCCCGGGCGACGTGCAATGGATGACGGCGGCCAGCGGACTGGTACACGAAGAAAAACACAGCAAAGCATTCACGCAACAAGGCGGCACCTTGGAAATCATTCAGTTGTGGGTGAACCTGCCCGCTACGCACAAGATGATTGCGCCACGCTATCAGGAAATTTTGGCAAGCGACATTCCCGCAGTTCCCATCGGATCAGGGCATAGCTACGTCCGTGTCATCGCCGGCGAATTTCAGGTCAGTGAGCGAAGTCGAACTGAAAAAGGCCCCGCAAGTACCTTCACCCCGCTTGATGTGCTGGATGTGCGCCTGCTGGCAGGGGAATCTTTAAACCTCACGCTGCGCGACGGCGACAACACGGCGGTCTATGCCCTCAAAGGCAAGGTGCGCGTGAACGATTCGGATACAGTTTCGGAAGCTGAAATTGCACGTTTTGATCAGGCCGGTGATGCAGTCCGGCTGGAAGCGCTGGAGGACAGCACGGTGCTGGTTTTGAGCGGCACGCCAATCAACGAACCCATTGCCAGCTACGGCCCGTTTGTGATGAATACGTCGGAAGAAATCCGCCAGGCTATTCAGGATTATCATACGGGGAAGATGGGGGTGCTGGAAGCAGGGTAATGGATTTGATGATTTGAAAATTTGAGGATTTGAAGATTGGGGAGGATCAATTTGAAAATTCGAGGATTTGAAAATTTGAAAATAAGATTTTCGAAAAACGAATCTATTGACCATTCCCGAATCACCAATCTTCAAATTTCCAAATCTTCAAATTTTCAAATCCTTTTTCGGCACCGGATCATACCCGTGCGGTCCCCAGGGATGGCATTTCCCGATGCGTTTCATGCCCAGCCAGATGCCTTTGAACACGCCCCATTCTTCGATGGCTTCCACCATGTAGTGCGAACAGGTTGGCTGAAAACGGCATTTGGGCCCCAATAGAGGCGAAATTGCCATTTGGTAAAAGCGAATGGGCAGGATGAATAGTTTTTTTATCCAGCGGGTCATGATAATAATTGTAGTTTAAAACACAAAAGCAAAACGAAATCCGGAGCCATCCGGTTGCAACTCTATCTTAAAATGAACGTCGCTTTGGGCATGGAAAGACTTAATTACAGCGTGGTTGTAATTTTTAACCGCCCTTTTTTTATAGGCAGAAGCCAGTAATTGAAACGCCACGCCTGCCCCGATTCCCACAGCGCCAATTTTGAGCATATCTCCGCCAATACGCTCATTTTGCTGGTACAGAAACAAGCCGCTCAGGCCAAACAAGCCGCCAACACTGAAGCCGGCCAAACTGGCCTGCGTGCTTAGTGCCGATATCTTGATGTTGTCGTTCGCCCCGGAATAGTCGGACATGAACCACTGCATTACCGGCAAGGTCAGTTTTTTCCCGTTCAGGAGATAAGTGGTGTGCATAAAGGTTGATTTGGCGACAATGGTATCGCGCGCCAAGGAACTGAGCGTGGGTTGGCTGTGCAAAATCTGATTGCATAAAGCCAGCACAAACAGCAAGGGGAATAGTTTTACATACATAGTCCTTCTAAGATTATTTTTTTACTTCCGGTTTTGGCGCTTTTTCAGTGGCGCCGTTATTGATGGTATGTCCAAAAAAGATGGCATTCGCAAACAAGCGGTTGGTGCCATACCAGAACCCGCGGAAGTTGGGGTTGTCTGCAAAACAGATGACCCGTCCGCTGCCCTGACCGCTCACGACCACTACGGCCGAATTTTTGATGCGCTGCAAATTCTGTTCGTTCACATAACCGCTCAGCAAAGGCGAAGCCGGGTGAACTAAAGGCGTTGCAAAAGTATTTTGTGCAGGTTCCATGAAAAAAGCGCCACGCCGGAAAACAGCGAGCTTATTGCGCCGGAATCCATACAACAAAGGATGCGTCAAGTCGCCTTCCGCTTCAAATATGGCCCCACTGATGCTTCTGACGCCAGCTTCCAAAGAAAGTTGATCATAAGCTTTCCTCGGCTGCTTTTTGTCGCCCTCCGGTTTTTCTTCCCACCATTTCACATGTGCCAGTCCGGCATTTTTTAACCATTGCACAGCGCCTTCCATCGCAATCAGCGTGCCGCCTTCGCTCGCCCATTGTTTCAGCTTTTCAATGCCTGCCGCATTGACCGTATTGTAGCTGCCGTCTACCATAACGAGCACATTATATTTGTCCAAGTTGTAACGGCCAATATTAACAGCCTCTACTTTCGTCACCGTCATGCCGTAGCGCTGATCGAGCAAGTGCCAGGCTTCCCCGGCATCGTAGCTGCTGACGCCGTCGCCGATGACAAGCATAACTTTGGGCAAATGCAGCGGACGAAAACGGTTGCTGCCCAAATCGGAACCTTCCGGGGTGAGTCCGGTTTTAGCGCTGTGGATCGTAATGCCCGACGTTGCTGCCGCTTTTTCCATCAATTGAAAGACGATTTGCGGATCTTTGTCCTGACCCTTGGCGGGAATCAAAATGGTAGCTCGTGAAAAGGTGCGGCCGTCGCTGACAAAAGCATCCGAGCTGACTTTTGCCCGCAAGCCATTCTGCAACAAATAGTTAAGGGCGAGCGGCGCGTAATAGTGATCCCATTCAAAAAGATAGGCGTATTCGCTTTTGCTGACCGCAGGCACACGCATTTCCTGCGGCTCTGCTTTTGCGCCAAGCAAATTGGCGGCAGCCGTTTTCCGGTCTATGGCTACCGAAGGAATATTATAGGCTAACGGCAACGTCCAACTGGAAATGTCGTAAAAAAGGCTGTCTTTGAACGTTGTATTGGTTTCGAAAATCCCCCGGATCAGCCGGTATTGGCTTTGTTCCAGCGGCACGACGTAGCTGTGTTGCGGTTCAAAGCGCTGGCCGCCTGCGTTGACGCTGCTGCCGAGGCGGTAAACGTCAATCTGGTGCCGGCGCAGCAATTCGACAAACATTTGGGTGCGGGCCTCGTCGTAAGGATCGCCAAAAACGAACCCCCGGCGGCTGTCGGCGCGCGCTTCGTCCAGAGCCGTTTTGTAAAAATCGCGCTGAAAATTGAGCAGGTCGCGGCGCAAGGCAACGGACGCCCGCTGCGTGGACAAAGCCGTAGTCACCTGGTTCCGGATGGTGAACGCGAAGGTCAGCAGGCCGTTTTCACTTTGCTGTATATGGCCCCGGGAACTGGCTTGTTCAAACAGGATGCCAACACAACCATTCACATCGGGATACGTGGAGCCTTTGCCAATGAAAAAATCGTCGAACCCTTCGCGGGTATAGTACAGTGAACCAATTTTATCTAAGGCTTCGGCGTGAAATTCGGCAAATTTTGACGTAAAGTCCTGGTTGAGCTGCGGGGTCAGGGCGTTGACCCGTTGCGGCTCGCCCGGCATGAAAAAATAAGTGGCATTGGTACCCATTTCGTGGTGGTCGGTCAGCACATTGGGCTTCCATTCGTGAAACAGTTTCAGGCGACCCTGCGATTCGGGGTGGATCGCCGGCAGCCAGTCGCGGTTCAGGTCGAACCAATAGTGGTTGGTGCGCCCGCCCGGCCAGGTTTCGTTGTATTCCCGATCCTGAGGGTCGGGGGTCATGTTTTTATTTTTATGCACATTGGCCCAGGAAGCGAAGCGGTTAAAGCCGTCCGGATTGAAACAGGGATCAAAAAGTATGACGGTTTCATCGAGCAGTTTGAGCACTTCTTCGCTTTGCCCGGCGGCTAAATAGTAGGCAACCAGGACGGCAGCATTGCCCCCGCTGGGTTCGTTGCCGTGGATGCTGAACCCCTGGTACACGATTGCAGGCATATTCGCCACGTCCAACCCGGCCGATTGGGCAGGATCATTCAGCCGGCGGTGTTGGGCCTTGATTTCGGATAACCGGCTGTGGTTTTTTTCGGAAGTGATGGTCAGGTACAGCAACGGCCTGCTTTCGTGCGAACGGGCGTATTCTATGAGGGTAAAGCGCGGGGAAGCAGCGTCCAATGCCCTCATATAAGCTACCTGCAAGTCGTGACTGATGTGCCACTCCCCTACCTGATAGCCCAGAAAAGCTTCCGGGGTTGGGATGGCCGGATCGTAGGGAATATCCGGCAAGTAGTAGGTCAGGGGTTGTTTTTGCGCCCAGGAATGCGTTGTCGGCTGAATGGCCAAAATGAAGAAAAAAGCAAATGCAAGGAGGCGATTCATCAAGCGGTTCGTTTAGTGATCGAAAGTTGGTTCATACTAAGGACTGTGGTCAAAAATACAAATGTTTGTCAGCCTGGTGAATTTTCGTGAAGGCTTTTCCGGTTGGCGACTGGAATTGGCTACTTTTGCCCCGTAAAACCGGAGAATGAAATGTATGTTTTGCTCATTACCATTGTTCTTTCGCTGTTTGCAGCGATGGTGTTTCTGAATGTCTATTTCAGGGTAAAAGTCCTGAAAAGCTATAAAGTACTGGTGCAGAACCGGGTCGAGTTTGGCGCGGCGCACCTGTTCAACCGCAAAAAAATGGAAGCGGAAATTTATCCGAAATATCCGCACATGCAGGCGGATATTGAAATTTTTGTACGGCACCTGCGCTATTCCATCCGCATGGCAACCGTGTTGATTGCGCTTATTACCCTGTTTGGGGGTGTTCTGATGTATTTCCGATAAAAGTATTTTACCACAATAGACACATAGTGAAAACACAGTAGATCACATAACTGCCCCTATGTGTTCTATCCCGCTAAGTCGGCTCTCTATGTGCTCTATGTGAAAACCCTTATGTGAACTATGTGGTAAAGAAAAACCTATGTGGTAAAAAATTAATTCAAAATAATGCTGAAAATTGGCGTTCTCGGTGCCGGGCACCTTGGCAAAATCCACCTGAAGTGTATTCAATTAGCTGCGGAAACTTATCAATTAGCAGGTTTCTACGATCCGGACATCCACGCTGCGAAAGGGGTGGCTGAAAGCCTGGGGATTCAAGCCTTTGAAAGTGCGGAAGCCCTGATAGACGCGGTTGACGTAGTAGACATTGTGACCCCCACTATTTTCCACTACGAAATGGCTGCGCTGGCCATCCGGAAAGGGAAACACGTGTTTATTGAAAAGCCGCTGACCCATACGCTGGCAGAAGCGGATGCTTTGGTGCGCCTGAGCAATGAGTATGGTGTGCAGGTTCAGGTGGGGCACGTGGAGCGTTTCAATCCCGCGCTGTTGGCCTTAGAAGATATGGCGTTGCAACCCATGTTCATCGAAGCGCACCGCTTGGCAGCTTTTAACCCGCGGGGCACGGACGTGTCGGTTATCCTCGACCTGATGATTCACGACATTGACATCATCCTCAGCATGGTGCGCTCGGAAGTGAAATCCGTTAGCGCCAGCGGCGTGGCCGTGGTGAGCGAAACCCCCGACATTGCCAACGCCCGGATTGAATTTAAAAACGGGTGCGTAGCCAACCTTACGGCCAGTCGCATCTCTCTTAAACAAATGCGGAAGGTTCGGCTTTTTCAGAAGGACGCTTATGTCAGCTTAGATTTTCTTGAAAAAAAGGCGCAGGTGGTGCGTTTGTATGAAAAAGGGGCGCAAAATTTGCCGGCAGACGCCAACTTGCTGGAATTGTCAACGCCGGTGGGCGAAAAGCTGTTACACATCCATGCGCCGGAGATCGAACAGGTAAATGCCATCCGCATGGAACTGGAAACGTTTGCCCGCAGCATTGAAGCCGGTACAACGCCCAAAGTGAGCATCATGGATGGCTACGAGGCCCTGAAATTGGCGTACCGGATTATTGAGGAGATTGAGAAAACGACATGAAGGGGCAAATTGGCAAAAGGCAAATAAGCAATGGCGTGGTTAGTGAGGGTGTCACTCCAAGTGACGCCCTCACTTGCCCTCCTCCCAACTATCGAACTTTAAAATAAAGCTTTGAAATCAAAATCTAAGTCAATGAAGAACTACATCAAATGGTGGGCGGCAGGTAGTTTTGCTGCAGTTTTGCTCTGGGGCGGCTGCGACCTGATCAACCCGGAGGAGGAAACCCCGGCCTATTTGTACGTCACCGGGTTTGAGCTGACCACCGACGGGGTGCTGGAGGGATCAAACTCCCATAAAATTACGGATGCCTGGCTTAGCGTGGACGGTAATTTCCTGGGGGTGTATACGCTGCCAGCCCTGATTCCGGTGCTGGAAACCGGCGAACACGTCATCACGCTCGACGCAGGCATTAAAGACAACGGCATCAATTCCACCCCGGACATCTATCCATTTTACCAGTCTTTTCAGGTCACGGTGGATTTGCAGGCAAACGAAACGGATACCATTCGCCCGGTAACGGCGTATCGAAACAATACTAAATTTGCATTCATCGAGCCATTTGAAACCACGCAGCACCAGTTTCGCGATGTACGGCGACCGGCGGGAGCGACGGGCATCCAAATTTCCACATTGGATGTTTTTGAAGGGCAATCCTCCGCGTTGATTATGCTCGACACGGCCAAGCAATTTGTAGAGCTGGCTACGCTCAATAAATATCGCGATTTGCTGAAAACGGGCGCTTATGTCTACTTGGAAGTGAATTACAAATCGGAGGTACCGGTCATTTTTGGCGTGGTCGGGCACTTGGATGCCGGGGGCATCGGGAGTACGTCCGCCCTGTTCGAACCCGGATTTTTACCCAAAGACGAGTGGAATAAAATTTATTTCAACATCACGGAAATGATTTTTGAAGGAGATTTCGATGCTTATCAAATTGTTTTTCAAGCATTTATTCCTTCTGAAAACAATAAACCAACCTTGACTTCTGCTAAAGTTTGGTTGGATAATATTAAGTTGGTATATTTCTAAGTACATTGTAAAACAAAGTACTTAGCAACAATTGATCTACTTCGCGCTGTTAGAAGGGTGTATGGTTGACCTGTGGCTGATGACCGCATTTGCAGCGCGCATAAAAAAAATGAACATGACCAGCAGGCGCCGTTTGGCGGACACCTTTGTTTACAAGGTCGCAGACTTCCTGATGGCGATGACGGCCTGGGCTTGTTTTTTCTTTTACCGAAAACGCCTCGAAGACCAACCTTTGGGCTGGGAGGAATTGTACGATCCCAACTTTTGGTATGGCATTCTGATCATTCCCACAGGATGGGTTTTGTTTTACTCGATCTTTGATCAGTATAAAGATATTTACCGCTTGTCGAGGTTAGCAACCCTGACGCGAACCTTGTTTCTGAGTTTTTTTGGGGTCATTTTTTTGTTTTTTACCCTCATTCTGGACGATTTTGTCACCAATTACCGCACGTATTACACCTCTTTTTTCGCGCTGTTTTTGCTTCATTTTTTCTTTACCGCGACCATGCGCATGGTCATCCTTACCCGCGCCAGCAGACGCCTGAAGGCAGGATTGGTGACGTACAATACCCTGATTATCGGCGGTAATCAGAATGCGCTGGACCTGTACCGGGAAATCACCGGGCGAAAAAAAGGACTGGGCTACCGGTTTGTCGGATTTATTGACGCCAATGGCCGCAATACCAACGAATTATCTGCTCACCTTCCCAAAGTGGGCAAAATTGAAAACATCGCCGATATGGTGCGCCAGCACGAAGTCGAGGAAGTGATCATCGCCATAGAAACATCCGAACACAACCGCCTGAGCGAAATCCTGAACATCCTGTTTGATTTTGACGACCAGCTATTGGTCAAAATCATCCCCGATATGTACGACATCATACTCGGCACGGTGAAAATGAACCACGTCTATGGAGCGGTTCTGATTGAAATTCGCCGCGACCTGATGCCCAAATGGCAGCGCCTGCTAAAGCGCCTGATTGATGTTTCGGTTTCGTTGTTCCTACTTGTTTTATTGCTGCCTTTGTATCTGTATGTGGGGATTCGCGTAAAATTGTCTTCGCCGGGGCCGATTTTATTCAAACAGGAGCGCATCGGACTGAACGGCCATCCGTTTTATATTTACAAGTTCCGTTCCATGCACACCAACGCGGAAGCCGACGGCCCCCAGCTTTCGCACGACGACGACAACCGCTGCACGCCCTGGGGCGCTGTGATGCGCAAATGGCGATTGGATGAATTGCCTCAGTTTGCCAACGTGTTGCTGGGCGATATGTCATTGGTAGGCCCACGCCCGGAACGGCAATACTATATTGACCTCATTTTGCAGCGCGCGCCGCACTACAAGCACTTGCTGAAGGTGCGTCCGGGGATTACTTCCTGGGGGCAGGTAAAATACGGCTACGCTTCAAACGTAGATCAGATGATTCAGCGTTTGAAATTTGATATTCTCTACATCGAAAACATGTCGCTATCACTCGATTTTAAAATAATGTTCTATACCGTGTTGGTGTTGTTGCAGGGAAAGGGAAAATAGGCAGGTTTAACAATAAAACGTTCACAACACATGAAGGAATCTCCCACCAAAACATGGCTCAAACGCCTCGGCGTTGCAGGTTTTTTATTCTTTTTTATCAAAGGCTTAGTTTGGATTGCCATTTTTGTCGGAATCGGAAAATGCGCACTTTGAGTGGCTGTCTTTATCTGATGGATATCTATGAAGTCACAAACAACCATCCTACGGACCATTTTCGGAAGCACATTGCCCGCACTCACGCTGTCCATTGCCTGTGTGGCGCAACAGCCGCTTCCATTCCAAAACCCTTCTTTTGAAGACCAGCCGGATTTTGGGAAGCCGCCCGTCGGATGGTTTTATTGCGGCAATTTCGGCGAAACGCCCCCCGATATTCATCCCGGCGGTTTTTATGGCGTTGAGACACCTCCTAAAGACGGCCAGACCTACGTAGGCATGGTCGTCCGCGATAATGGCACAGAAGAACAACTCGGCCAGCGACTCGCCGCGCCGCTCGTACCCGGGCATTGTTACGCCTTCCGGATTTTTGCCGCCCGATCGGAGCAGTATGTCAGTTTTAGTCGAGTCACGGGGCAGCCTGCGCCTTATACGCTTCCGGTGAAATTGGCCGTATTGGGCGCGCAGCGACATTGCGAACCCGTTGCGGTGCTGGCGTACTCCAAAACCATTTTAGGAACGGAATGGCAACAACTTGATTTTGTGCTCCAGCCGAAAGCGGTGTTTGATTACCTCATCCTCGCCGCCACTTCGGCCAATGGCGAGCGCTACAATGGCAATCTTCTCGTTGACGCGGCTTCTCCGCTCGTGCCCTGCAACTGCGACGCGGGGATGCCGGCGTTGGAACGTTTCGATTTGCCTCAGCTTAGTGCATTAGCTCACTGGAAAGATTGGTTAGCCGCACTAAACACTGACCTGGAAGACGGCGTACTCACCCAGCATTTGTTTGAAACGGTGGATGGCGTTTTGCATTACCAAAACAAATATCTCCTTGGTATGGTGCGTTTTGTGCAGCAAACGCCGGGATCAAAACTGCGCATTGTCTTTAATCCGGAAAACTGTCCGGCACAGTTTGAAGAAAAGTTGCAACAGGAAATTGAGCAGTGCGGGCTGTCAAAAAAACGGTATACTTTTAAAGCAAGCAAGATTGAGAACGGGTGTGCAGTGATTGTGGATATACGGAATTGAATGTCGCTATTGTTTAACCCCATCGCCCAATTTCCCTTCCATTCGTTCTACTTCCTGAGTCTCGCCAAGCCGAAATTTAAGCGGGAATTTAACTGCTTTTTCCATCTGCACTTCTAACCTGCAAAACAGCGCCAAATCACAATAACGCCAGGCTTTTGGCGGCGTACTGATGGTGAGGCTTTCCCGAAGGGTAAGATAAGAAGGGACAACCGCAGCGGGCGCAGAGCGATACAGCCCGGTTTTTAAGAAAGTTTGGTTGGGAACCAAAGCCGCCTGCGATTCTGCCCGCAATTGGGAAATGGATTTCCCGGACAACTTCAGGGCGCTTTGCCCGTTTGCGAAAAGCGAAAAAAACAAGCCGACAGTGAGGAATATCCAATATTTCATTTTTTGGAAAGTTGACCTGACATACCGCACTTAAAAAGCAGCGGAGCTTTGGTACTTACGGAACACACCTGTTCAAAGACAATAGCGCATTCAGTTCACCAATCCTTGTTCTTTCAACATGCGGACGACCTCTTTCTCACTAATCCCCGCAATAATGGCTATTGTAGGTAGATCAAGCCCCAAGCGGTGGCTGTTCACAACAACCGCTATGGTTTTTTTTTCTGCTCCTTCTTCCCTTCCTTCTTCCCTTCCTTCTTCCCTTCCTTCCGCTTTAGCAGTTTCCAGAACCCCATAAGAAATAGCTAACTCCTTTTGGTGTGCTTCATACTGCGCTTTTGCACTTGCATTCATGTTATCGTAGTTTAAAAGTTCAGCAACCTTATCTAAGCCAGGGGCACTGTAATCTTCTGGTAGCCGGTTGTTTTTTAGATAATAAATCCACTCGTCTAATGAGTCTTTGGCTGCATCATTGAATTTGTTGACTTTGATGATGTAGTATTCCGGGTGTATCTGGTACGCTGCCGTGATGCCAAACAGCTCTCTTTGCCGGACGTTAACCTGCAACGTATCATTGGTGTGAATGCCCTTAAACTCCGTCGTGCCGTGATATACATAATCATTCCCCTGCCCCAGATCAAAATAAACGATATTGATGGAATAGACCTTGCGCACCTGATCGTAGGTGTATCCTTCGCTCATGTAGTCGGTAATGATCTTGCTGGCGCCGAACAACATCCGATGGAAATAATCATTTTCGCTATTGTACTGTAATTCAATCAAAATGAGTTCTTTGTGTTCGTTTTCACAAAGAATGTCTACTTTATTGATTTTGTCATCAGCTTCTGCACTGTTGCCCTCCGATTCAGGAATGTTCACGATTTTGATGTGCCGACGCAACAACACCGTCAAAAAACCTTCGAGTACATCGTAATTGGCTTTTTGCCGCAACAATCTTTTGATGGCCCAATCAAAACTAACCAAAGGGCGTGATTTCATCTGCTTTTTTTACAAAAATACGGCATTCAGGGCATTTTTACAACATCTGCCGGACGATTAGTAGAAGGTGAAGGAGAGTGCTTACGGTGGAATGAACCCGCAGCCTTAATCTGTATATTCCGTTGTGTAACACAAAAAACGTGGTGTGAACGCCGGAACAATAACCTCACCCTTCCACCAGCGTCCCAACCCGTTCTCCATTCACAATGCGCTTCAGGTTGTCGTCGCCGTTGATGTCGAAAACAATGATAGGCAGGTTATTTTCCTGACAAAGGGTGAAAGCGGTCATGTCCATCACGCCCAGCCCCATGCTGATGACTTTAGCAAAAGAAATATGGTCAAATTTAACCGCCGTCGGGTCTTTTTCCGGATCAGCAGAATAGACGCCATCCACGCGGGTGCCTTTGAGGATCACGTCGGCGTTGATTTCATTGGCGCGCAGGGCGGCTGCGGAATCGGTGGTGAAATACGGACTGCCCGTGCCTGCCGAAAAAAGCACGACGCGGCCTTTTTCTAAGTGGCGAATGGCGCGGCGGCGGATATAAGGTTCCGCAATTTGTTTCATTTCAATGGCGGAAATGAGGCGGGTGTAAACGCCCAACCCTTCCAGCGAGCTTTGCAACGCCATGCCATTGATGACCGTGGCCAGCATCCCCATGTAGTCACCCTGAACCCGTTCGATGCCGGACGCTTCTGCCTGGAGGCCCCGAAAGATATTGCCGCCTCCGATGACCACGGCAACCTGGACGCCGAGGTCAACCAACCCTTTAATTTCGGCGGCATAATGGTGTACCATGTCCGCCGAGATGCCGAAGGATTGATCTCCCATGAGGGATTCGCCGCTCAACTTGAGCAGCACTCGTTTGAATTTCAACGCCATGTGAGAGAGAATTTAAAGTCGCTTTGCAAATTTAGAGCTGTTAGCTCTTTGAGCGCTAACAGCTCTGGCTACCGTTCGCTTCCGGACAAAAAAAAGGCGAATTAGTTGGACTAATTCGCCTTTAAAAAAGTTGTTATCCGAGGGTCACGTGTCGGAAACCCGTGGCCGTCAATTCTTTATCTATACTTCTCAGGTAAGAAGCAACGGTCATGCTGCCGTCTTTCACAAACTGCTGGTTGAGCAGCGTGCTGTCCTGATAGAATTTATTTAATTTGCCCATCGCAATTTTTTCCAGCATCGCTTCCGGCTTGCCTTCGTTGCGGGCTTGTTCCATACCGATTTCGATTTCCCGCTGGATGATCGTTGGATCAACGCCATCTTTGTCTAACGCCACCGGTTTCATGGCAGCTACCTGCATGGCTACATCGCGACCAGCGTCAAAAAAAGCAGCGTCGGCTTTGTTCAAGCCAACCAATACGCCGGCTTTGTTGCCCATGTGGATATAAGGCGCAATTTGTGCCGCTTCGAGTGTTTGGTAAGCCGACAGTTCGACTTTTTCACCGATAACGCCTACTTGCTCGGTCACCTTGTCGCCGATGGTGATGTCTTCAAAAGGCAGTGCCAGCAGTTCTTCGATCGTTGCCGGGAATTTTTCCAGTGCGATTTCAGCAAACTGCTTCGTCAACGCTACGAAGCTTTCGTTTTTCGACACAAAATCCGTTTCGCAGCTCAGGCGAACGATGATGCCGCGGGTGTGGTCGGCAGAAACCAAAGCCAGTACACAACCTTCTTTTGCTTCGCGGTCTGCACGTTTCACAGAAAGCTTTTGGCCTTTTTTGCGAAGCAGGTCAATTGCTTTTTCAAAATCGCCTTCCGCCTCAACCAAGGCCTGGCGACAGTCCATCATGCCTGCTCCCGTCATCTCGCGCAATTGCTTGACGTCGGCAGCGGAAATAACTTTTTCTACGCTCATGATTATTGTATTGATGAGTTTATCGTATTAAATTAAGCTTCAGCGCCTGCTTGCGCTTCTCCCTTCACCTGCTTGCGCTCTTCCATGCCTTCACGGATCGCCTGCACCATATAGTTGGTGATGATGGAGATGGATTTGGACGCATCGTCGTTGCCCGGAATGGCGTAGTCCACGAGGTTCGGATCGGAGTTGGTATCCACGATGCCGAATGTGCGGACGCCAAGGCGGCGCGATTCTGCCAATGCAATGTGCTCGTGCTGAATATCCACGATGAACACTGCAGCCGGAAGGCGGTTCAGGTTGGCAATGCCGCCCAATACGCGATCCAGTTTGCCGTGTTCGCGCGTCAGCGTGAGGCGTTCTTTTTTCGTGATGCTCGACAGGGTGCCGTCGGCCAACATGCGCTCCAGGTTGGTCATTTTTTTGACCGAACGGCGGATGGTGGCGAAGTTTGTCATCATCCCGCCCAACCAGCGATCGGTAACATAAGGCATTCCGACGCTGTTGGCTGCATTGGCAACGATGTCGCGGGCTTGTTTTTTCGTCGCTACGAAAAGTACTTTGCGGCCCGATTTTGCAATCTGGCGCATGGCATTCGCGGCGCGATCCATCGCTTCCACCGTGCGGTTCAGGTCAATGATGTGGATGCCTTTGCGCTCCATGAAGATGTAAGGCGCCATTTTCGGGTTCCACTTTTTCTTCAAGTGGCCAAAGTGTACGCCGGCATCCAATAAATCTTTATAAGTGATCTTTTCCATGTTATTAGATTTTGCAGTCTGCTGCCCCGACACGAGTGTACGGCGTGCAGATGAGACCAAACCAACTGGTTAACGCTTGCTGAACTGGAAGCTCTTTCTTGCTTTGGGTTTACCGTATTTCTTGCGCTCTACCTCGCGGGCATCGCGGGTCAGGAACTTGCGCTCCTTCAGCGGTTTGCGGAATTCGGCGTTGAGTTTCACCAAAGCGCGGGAAATCCCCATTCTTACGGCTTCCGACTGGCCTTTGTAGCCTCCGCCAACCACCGTCACTTTCAGGTCGTAGATGCTGACCGCTTCCACCGTTTCAAACGGCGCAAGGATGTTGATCTGAACGTGCGGTTGTGGGAAATAGTCTTTGTAATCTTTTCCGTTGATCGTGATCTTACCGTCGCCTTTGGTCAGGTAAATTCGCGCTACGGATGCTTTTCTTCTGCCAATGGCATTGATCATTTCCATATTCGGTACAACATTTGAATATAAATTGCCCCGGTATCAACGCCGGGACAGATTTTTAGAAATTGAATGGTTCGGGTTTTTGTGCCTGATGCGGGTGCTCCGAGCCTTCATACACGAACAGCTTTTTGTACATAGCGTTCCCCAATTTGGTTTTGGGCAACATGCCTTTCACGGCTGTTTCGATGATGGCGTAAGGCTTTTTGCTGAGCACGACCTTCGCCTTCGTGATTTTCTGGCCGCCCGGGTAGCCCGAGTATTGCTTGTATTCTTTGTCCTCCCACTTCTCTCCCGTGAAACGAACTTTGCCTGCGTTGATGACGATGACGTAGTCGCCGGTGTCAACATGAGGCGTAAAGGACGGCTTGTGTTTGCCCAGCAGGACGTGTGCGATGCGGGTTGCCAACCGGCCAACCACCTCGCCTTCCGCGTCTACAACGAACCATTTGTGGTCCACCGTTTCCTTCTTCGCAGATTGCGTTTTATAGCTTAAAGTATTCACTTTCTGACGCTTTTTTAATGACTTAAAAATACCCTTGTTTTAAAGCGACTGCAAAGGTAGATGCTTTTGTATAAAAACCAAGCTTTCACTAAAAAAAGTGTAGTCGTTTTTTTGTAAACGGCTGGAATACAGTTGAAAAATGTTTCGAAGGAAAATCCCCCTGACCCCCGAAGGGGGAACCTTGCCGATAAGGAAGGGTGTCATTCCTGAGCGTTTGGGTGCTTCATGGATTGGGTGTGTGGTGTCCCAAATGATTTTGAGGTTGTCTTTTCCTGATCAGGACGTTGTTGTGAAAAAACGTTACGTCAGTATGCCTGCGAATCCTATCGTTTTTACGACTCATTTTTGCATCACGGTTGTCATTCCCGGCAGGAAATCTGCAAAAGACGGGAAGCTGTCATCGTGATCCGGCTCTCTGTTGAATTGGCCGCAGCCTTCTCCTCCGAGGTTGGGGCTGGCTGCGGCAGTGTACTTTGTCAGCACACATGACTCCTACCACTGAAGTGTGACAATTGCTGTGACCAAGATTCGGTGTCGCAGCGCCCTATGTCAGCACGCATGACTCAGGCTGACAGCCGTCTATGCGTGTGTCATTGTCATCAGAGGAAATCTTTTCAAGCTTCAACCTCATCAATGTTCATGCTTTAGATGTCACCCAGTTATTAAACTCTCAGGTCCCGGAAGTTCTTGTCTTAGCCGTATTAGCCAACTACCCCCTGAACAGACGGAGATCGTCTTGCGTTTATTGGTTAGAAACCTGAAGGCCGCGTGCAAAAAAACAGGTAAGTTGTCAAAATATTTGAACCAGTTGGTTATTTTGGCAAGATTGCGTAAATTGGACGAGTTAACCATTAAAATCACAACAGAGATGCCAATCAATTATGATGTAGAAACGGATTTTCTGTACCGACAAGGTATCGAAAAAGGAATCGAGAAAGAGCGGGAAAAAGCTCAATCAGAAAAAGTTGAGACAGCAAAAAAAATGCTTTTGGCGGGATTGACAGAAGTGCAAGTCTCTGATTTTCTGGAATTGCCGGATAGTGTTATAAAAACGATAAAGAAAAATCTTGGCCAGCAGAATTAATGCCAAAGACTTATTGTGCATACCCGCTCGAGACCAACCTCCCACCCGCCAAAATTGCGGGCTCGTTGCGACCTCCGAGGTCTAATGTCGTCAACTTAACGGGTAATAACCACGAAGTGGTTGAAGGTGAATAGCCCCGATGCAATCGGGGGACAGGATGAGTGAAAGGTAACGCCCAACCCCGAAAGGGGTTGAATGTCAATACGCTACATCCCATTTTTAACATTCAACCCCTTTCGGGGTTGGTTCCCTTCCCCACTTCCATCTTTCCCCGAATTGCATTCGGGGCTATTCAAATTTGACCCTTTCAGGGTCGGTTACGTCGTTAAGTTGACGACATTAGACCTCCGAGGTCGCATACGGGCTAAAGCTGCGGGCTCCAGCCCGGCTACAAAAACCACCAAATCAAATCCCGTTTAATGCGTATGCAACCCCCGAGGTCGCAAAAAGCAGCACCGTTTTTAAAATGATGGGCCTGGAAAGCAATGGAGCTTCGGCGCGAACGGAGCAGGCAGCACCCCAAAAGACGTAAGGCGGTTTATTGTGATCCGGCTTTATATCGTGTTGGTCGCAGCCCTCCCCCTTCGGGGGTCGGGGGGCTGGCTGCGACTGTCGCAGTGCCCTATGTCAGCACACATGACTCCTACTTGCGGTGGGTGATTATTCGGTGGTAGAAGAAACATGTCGCAGTGCCCTATGTCAGCACACATGACTCCTACTCCGATTGGTGTAATGGAAGATGCAGAAAGCTTCATGTCGCAGTGCCCTATGTCAGCACACATGACTCCTACCTCGTGATTGAGGCGCAGACCGATGTCGCCGAAAAGGGTCGCAGTGCCCTATGTCAGCACACATGACTCCTACATAAGGCAGCCGATGCCCAGATGTCAGAACTGCTGTCGCAGTGCCCTATGTCAGCACACATGACTCCTACCGGGTAGTTTTACGGGCGATCTCGACGATTTCGATGTCGCAGTGCCCTATGTCAGCACACATGACTCCTACAATAAAAGAAGTCGGAAACGGCTTCGTCCTCGAATTCGTCGCAGTGCCCTATGTCAGCACACATGACTCCTACGATCGTTACGGCTCTGGTTTTTACATATATCGCAATGTCGCAGTGCCCTATGTCAGCACACATGACTCCTACGTGACCGAAACCCAGAACAACATTACGACCACTGTCGCAGTGCCCTATGTCAGCACACATGACTCCTACCCGTCAAGGGTTTCCGCCATCGCCGACAACATCCGGTCGCAGTGCCCTATGTCAGCACACATGACTCCTACCTTTATTGTGGGTGGACTTGTCTTTGCAATGATGTCGCAGTGCCCTATGTCAGCACACATGACTCCTACCTATATCTTGAAGGTATATGCTATGGTTGATAGTCGCAGTGCCCTATGTCAGCACACATGACTCCTACGCAACCCCAACCCGGTAGCGAGTGGACAGAAGAGTCGCAGTGCCCTATGTCAGCACACATGACTCCTACTGCTACAGCCATAGCACCGGCCTTCATCACCACGTGTCGCAGTGCCCTATGTCAGCACACATGACTCCTACTTAGCTTTGACCCAAGTTTCTTTTGGACAAAGTGAATGTCGCAGTGCCCTATGTCAGCACACATGACTCCTACCCGCTCGGAGTTCTTGCTATATTTCTTTTGGGTGCAGTGTCGCAGTGCCCTATGTCAGCACACATGACTCCTACAAAAGCCAATCTTGCCGCTGTGAAAGTCCTGAGTGGTCGCAGTGCCCTATGTCAGCACACATGACTCCTACAAAAGCCAATCTTGCCGCTGTGAAAGTCCTGAGTGGTCGCAGTGCCCTATGTCAGCACACATGACTCCTACAGTCACCTCTGTTACGGAAGGAATTGCGGCGGTCATATGTCGCAGTGCCCTATGTCAGCACACATGACTCCTACCTGCCAGATTTCGTTTTACAGTGTGCAAGGATGGTCGCAGTGCCCTATGTCAGCACACATGACTCCTACCATTCGGCTGTGAGCAGGAGACTGCCCAGCCAACGTGTCGCAGTGCCCTATGTCAGCACACATGACTCCTACCCGGACACCCCATGGGTGCGGTTGCCGTTATTGGAGGTCGCAGTGCCCTATGTCAGCACACATGACTCCTACTTGACGAGGAGGGAAATGTCCTCGGTTTCCGAGTGTCGCAGTGCCCTATGTCAGCACACATGACTCCTACCCCTCAGAGAGGGTATGCCTTGTTCCATTGAAGTGTCGCAGTGCCCTATGTCAGCACACATGACTCCTACGTCGAGGACGGGAATGAGAAGAAGACAAAAGTTTACGTCGCAGTGCCCTATGTCAGCACACATGACTCCTACACTGCGCCCTGTACGATGACCAGCACAACGTTACTGTCGCAGTGCCCTATGTCAGCACACATGACTCCTACGCCAGCGCCTTTCGCCGACGGCATCATCATTGTTGTCGCAGTGCCCTATGTCAGCACACATGACTCCTACTTTGTACTTCAGTGCAAGCGCAAAAGGAGTATGTCGCAGTGCCCTATGTCAGCACACATGACTCCTACTCTGTAAGGCGAACCAGACCGGACGTGACACGGGTCGCAGTGCCCTATGTCAGCACACATGACTCCTACACTTTGGCTTGCTACGAAACTGCAACATTCAACTGTCGCAGTGCCCTATGTCAGCACACATGACTCCTACTGGGACGCTTGTGGAAGACGTACTCCTCATTGAGGTCGCAGTGCCCTATGTCAGCACACATGACTCCTACCATAAGGGCTCGTACGAGATTTTTGTGATAGCAGGTCGCAGTGCCCTATGTCAGCACACATGACTCCTACAAATCAGCCGGGAGATCCCCGATCTGTCACCTCTTGTCGCAGTGCCCTATGTCAGCACACATGACTCCTACCGAATTAAGCCTGAACGTAATCGCTCAACCCACGGGTCGCAGTGCCCTATGTCAGCACACATGACTCCTACCTGACGTCATTGCCTGACTCCTATGTAGCCGCATTGTCGCAGTGCCCTATGTCAGCACACATGACTCCTACGGATTAAATTCGCTCCGCGAAATTGAAGCGTGGGTCGCAGTGCCCTATGTCAGCACACATGACTCCTACATCACAGGGTAGTGTAACTTTTCAGTGGTCTACTGTCGCAGTGCCCTATGTCAGCACACATGACTCCTACTACCCTCAATTCTGCGGATGATAGTGATGAAAATTGTCGCAGTGCCCTATGTCAGCACACATGACTCCTACCTGGTAGATGAAGGGATGAGAGAGGTGTATTTTGAGTCGCAGTGCCCTATGTCAGCACACATGACTCCTACCGCCTCAGCACCAACGTAGCATCCCCTACAGGTATGTCGCAGTGCCCTATGTCAGCACACATGACTCCTACAACAGCTTCGCCGAACCCTACAACAAACACAGTGTCGCAGTGCCCTATGTCAGCACACATGACTCCTACAGGTCTCTTTACTTAATCGCCTGTTCATGAATGAAATAAATAACATTTAACCGTTTGTAACTCGGCATTTTTTGTCAAGTAATT
>Ga0209573_1000796_pt1 | contig 57509 bp, 36 predicted proteins | sample TNRBio252014_DNA_FD_185870 | JGI IMG/M metagenome (GOLD analysis project Ga0209573, IMG submission 185870) | Wastewater treatment Type I Accumulibacter community from EBPR Bioreactor in Madison, WI, USA - TNR Reactor_6/25/2014_ DNA (SPAdes)... | ecosystem: Engineered > Bioreactor > EBPR >...
TAATTTCTTTTCGAGCCGTTTGAAAGGTGCAGGGATAGCCCAAAATGCCTCTTTTAACATCGGGGTTCAGGCCATGTTCAAACTGAAATTGAGCGACCGCCCGGTTTGTGCCGCGGCCAAAATCCCCGTCAATGGAAAAAGAACCCGACGAAGCGGTTGAATAACCCAGAAAAATCAGCAGCCGCTGGATGGCTTTGATGGTGTTTTCCCCGGCAGTTTTTCGGTCTAAGGCCACATCTCCCTGCTTAAAACGCTCCAGGTCGCGGCGCCATTGAGGGTCACTGTCTTCTGGCAAAGTCAGTATCTGTTGAATACGGGGGTCTTCTGCAAAGGCAAGCATGGTAAATTGATTTTGTTATTTTTGTTGTTGACGTTTGGCGTTACGTGTCGGACACCTTCGAGGTGTCCGACACGTAACGCCAAACGTCAACAACAAAAATATACTTTTTTATCATAATCCAATGCAATGAAAATCAATCCTGTTTATCTGATCTTTTTCCTGTTCATTCTGAATCTTTGTCAACTGCCTGCACAGGCGCTTATGGTCAATGCCGATACCGCCCGTTTACGCGAACTGCGCATCCCCAGCGCGGGTATGCGTAAAGAAATGGGTGCGCGGGTCTTGCTGCCGGACGCTTATTTCAAAAAACCCAACACGCGTTTCCCCGTAGTATATCTGCTCCATGGCTACAGCGGTAAATATTCAAACTGGACGGAGCACGTGCCGGAGATTCGCAAATGGGGCAACCTGCTGGGCGTCATCATTGCCACGCCCGAAGGCGGATATGGCAGTTGGTATTTTGACAGCCCGGTAGATTCCGCTTTTCGCTATGAAACCCATGTTGCCAAAGAAGTCGTCAATTACATTGACCGCGAATTCCGAACCATCGCTTCCCGCGAAGGGCGCGCCATTTCCGGCCTCAGTATGGGTGGCCACGGCGCTTTGTACCTTGCGCTGCGGCACCCGGAGGTGTTCGGTGCAGCAGGCAGCATGAGCGGCGGCGTAGATTTGCGGCCTTTCCCCGGAGGCTGGGAAATTGCGCAACGCATCGGCAGCCGGCAGGAGTTTCCGGAGCGCTGGGAGTCCGCATCTGTCATCAACAACCTGCACCTTTGGAATGAAAAAATGCCCATAAAATTCATCATTGACTGTGGCACGGACGATTTTTTCTTCGACGTCAACCGCGCCTTACACGAAAAAATGCTAGCCTGGCGCATTCCGCATGATTTCATCGTTCGACCTGGCGAACACAATTTAGACTATTGGAAAAATGCCGTTTTATACCAATTGCTGTATTTTGAACAGTTTTTTGCGAAGCGATGATTGAATTTCCTATGTTTACCAGTTGTTTTTACCACATAGTTCACATAGTTGTTTTCACATAGCTCACATAGGCGCTCGACTCCAGGCAACATTGAACGCTATGTGCCCTATGTGAAACCCTCTATTGTGGTCTATGTGGTAAAAAATACGTTTACCAAAACAAAAATACTCATGCTGAAATGGATTACCCTCGCCGGATTGAGCCTGCTGTCCCTGACTGCTTTCGCGCAGTTAACCCAGCCTCCATTTACCCCCGCCGTTGAGCGCATCAAAAGCTACGATCAACGCAAAGCATTGGCAACCAACTCTATCGTAAATACAGTCCCCTTCCGTGCCGCAGGCCCCAGCGTGCAAAGCGGCCGCGTGGTGGACATAGATGTTTCGCCGGATGACCCCAGCCATTTTTATGTGGCTTATGCATCGGGCGGGTTGTGGAAAACGGAAAACAACGGCACGTCATTCCAACCGCTTTTTGATGGGGAAATGGTGATGACCATCGGCGACATTGCCGTAGATTGGAAACAAAAAGTGATCTGGATCGGCGCAGGCGAGGTCAATTCCAGCCGTTCCTCTTACTCCGGCACGGGAGTGTTCCGAAGCGACGATGGCGGTAAATCCTGGAAACACTCAGGGCTCGGAGAAAGCCACCACATTGGCCGCATCATCCTGCATCCAACCGACCCGAATACGCTTTGGGTAGCGGTATTGGGCCATCTTTACTCGCCCAACCAGGAACGCGGGGTTTACAAAACCACCGATGGCGGTAAAAACTGGAATCGTACCCTGTTTGTGAACGACAATACCGGCGCAGTTGATCTGGTCGTGGATCCTGCCAATCCGAATATCCTTTACGCCGCAATGTGGGAGCGCACGCGCCGCGCCTGGGATTTTACAGAATCCGGAAAAGGCTCCGGCATTCACAAAAGCATTGATGGCGGCAATACCTGGTCGCTGCTGACTGCCACCGATAAAAGTGGCTTTCCGCATGGCGAAGGCGCTGGAAGAATCGGCTTGGCGCTTACAAAAGACAAAGGCAAAACGGTGCTGCTGGCGGCCATTGACAACAATTTTCGCCGACCGAAAGAGGCGGAAGAAGCACTGACGCTGACCAAAGACATGCTGCGCCCCATGAGCAAAGAAGATTTCCTGAAATTGGAAAAATACCTGATCAAAGAATACCTGCAAGGCAACGGCTTTCCGCAAAAATACACGGTAGACAAGGTCCTCGAAATGGTAAAAAATGACGAGATCAAACCGCTTGCCTTAGTGGAATACGTAGAGGATGCCAACTCGCTGCTTTTCGATACGCCGGTTGTCGGGCTGGAACTTTACCGCTCAGACAACGAAGGCGCTACCTGGCAAAAAACGCATAAAGGCTACTTGGATGATGTGTACTATTCCTACGGCTACTACTTCGGTCAGGTGCGCGTGGCGCCGGATAATCCACAAAAAGTGTACGTTTACGGCGTGCCGGTGCTGCGTTCCGAAGACGGCGGCAAAACCTTCAAAAACATCAACGGCGACAACGTACACGTAGATCACCACGACCTCTGGATCAGCCCCAAACGCCCTGGGCATCTCATCCTCGGCAACGACGGCGGCGTCAATATTTCCTACGACGATGGTGAAACCTGGATCAAATGCAATACGCCGCCCGTGGGTCAGTTCTACGCGGTTGCCGTAGACATGGCCAAACCCTACAACATCTACGGCGGCCTGCAGGACAATGGCGTCTGGAAAGGCCCCAGCACCTATAAAGCCAACACCGAATGGCATGGAACGGGGCATTATCCCTTTGAAGAACTCCTTGGCGGCGACGGGATGCAGGTGGCGATAGATACCCGAGACAACGAGACGATTTACACCGGTTTTCAATTTGGAAACTATTTCCGGATCCATAAAAAATCCGGAGAATTTAAGCGCATTTCGCCAAAACCGGATTTGGGCGAACGCCCCCTTCGCTGGAACTGGCAAACGCCCATCCAACTATCCGTCCACAACGAGGACATCCTCTATATGGGCTCCAATAAACTCCATCGTTCTTTCAACAAAGGGGATGACTTCACCGATATTTCCGGTGACCTCACCACCGGCGGGCGCAAAGGCGATGTGGCGTATTCAACCTTAACCAGCATCCACGAATCGCCGATGCGGTTTGGGTTGATTTATACCGGCTCTGACGACGGCTTAGTGTACGTCACCCGAGACGGCGGCTTCAGTTGGAAAAATATTTCAGTAGGACTGCCGGAACTCATGTGGGTGAGCCGGGTGCAGGCGTCCAAATTTGAAGAAGGGCGGGTTTATGTGTCGCTCAATGGCTACCGCTGGGACAACTTCGAATCCATGCTCTACATTTCTGAAAACTATGGCGAAACCTGGACGCGCATTGGGAAAGACCTGCCTTTGGAGCCGGTCAACGTGGTGCGCGAAGACCCGGAAAACGCCAGCTTGCTGTACGTTGGCACCGACCACGGTTTATACATTTCGCTCGACCGGGGCAAGTCCTTCATGCTCATGCACAACGACATGCCGGCGGTTTCCGTACACGACCTCGTCATCCACCCCCGCGAACACGAAGCGCTCATTGGCACACATGGTCGTTCGCTTTACATCGCACGGGTGAAGGAACTGCAACAACTGCGCGATACCGTGCTGGCAAAACCGCTTTTCGCATTCGAAACAGACAAAATGCGCGCGGGCCGAAACTGGGGCAACAATACCTCCTGGTTTAAAAGCGATCCGCCACAATTGGACATCCCAATCTACGCCAACGCTGCGGGAAAAGCCAAACTGACCCTGGAAACGGAAAAAGGCCTGACGCTGCGCGAATGGGAAGCTGATTGCCGCAAAGGCTTAAATTACATTGCTTATGACCTCACCATCAGCGATAAAGACCTGGAAGCTTACAATAAATGGCTGAACGAAAAAACAAAGGCCGGAGATCGGCAAATCAAGGTTAAACCGGCAAAAGACGGGAAGACCTACTTAGCGAAGGGCGCTTATAAAGTGATTATTGAGCTGAACGGAGCGAAGGTGGAGACGAAGGTGGTGCTGGAGTAGCGAGTGGCTACTGGTTACTGGTTATTTGTTACTGGTTATTGGTGGGATGCGATCGGGGGACGTTTTCATTTTTAAGACAGGTGTTTTTATCACTTAAAAACGCTATTTTTGCATAGTAACTTAAAAAAAATAGGATGACAGCACTTCAAAAAGTTGCTGCAATGCTTCCGGAGATGTCCCCCGGCGAGAAAGCTCAGTTGCTGCAATTAGTAGTCAGCGACCTAACCAATATTTTCCCAGGTATTGAAAAAACGCCTGGGATGTGTGGAGGCGACGCTTGTATTGCCGGAACCCGGATACCGGTTTGGTCATTAATCAATTCCCGCAACCTGGGTCTGACAGATGGGCAGTTGCTTGATGCCTATCCAAGCCTTTCAAGGGAAAACCTGAAAAATGCCTGGAGCTATTATTCCGCGAATCAAAGTGAAATAGACGAGCTTATTGCAGAAAACGAGGATTTTTGAAATGGCCAGAATTTACGCAAATGAAAATTTTTATCGCCCTGTTGTGGCCAAACTACGTGATTTCGGCCATGATGTGCTGACTACACTTGAAGCAGGAAAAGCCAACCAAAAGATTCCTGATGAAGAAGTTCTGCGTTTCGCTGTTGCAGCAGAAAGGGTGATGCTGACCCTAAACCGGAGGCATTTTATGCGGCTCCATCGCCTTTACTAAACACTTTGGAATTATTGTTTGTACCGAAGATGCTGATTTTGAAGCTTTAGCTATCAGAATCAATGAAGTGCTGGAGGGAACAGGCGATAACCTTGAAAATCAATTGATAAAAGTTTATCGCTCTAATCCTACTACATAAAAATGCCAAAAATGCAATGAGACATCCCAAAAACTCAGGATGTCTCATTGCATGGTTTCTTTTCATCGTTCCGGCACTAATAACTAATAACCAGTAACAAATAACCACCACCCCTACTTCACGCTCAAATGCCGTATCGTAAAGTAAAAGATCGCTGCAAACCCAATGAACAACATCAGGTGAAATACAACGAACGTGGTGTTTTGCAGGATAAAAATGCCGCTGATCACTGCGCCGAAGAAATAGGCCGCCATGACGCCTTCCAAGATCGTCAGCCAGGAAAGTTTGCCGCTCAGGTAATTGCCTTTGGAGAAGCTGTCCTTGATGGTCTGGATGTTGAATTTTGGTGTACGTACAAACGGTGATTTTTTGCCCCGGTAGCCTTCAACAACCGCGATGGTATTGTGCAACGACAAGCCCATAGACAGCGCCAGGAACAGCGGGAACAGCAAAATGAATTTGAACACTGAGCGCAGAAAACTCTCGTCTTTGTTGTGAGCCGCCTGCACGTTGGCAACGTAGTAGACTGCGATAATGGACAACAAACCAACGAGGAAATACGCGAAGAAGTTTTTGCTGAAGCCCTGTTCGATCAGGTCTCCCAGGAAAAACAACAGTGGCACGCTGAACACGCCGGTGACAAACACGAAAACAAACACCGTACTCGACAGCAAGTGCATCGTGGTGTGAATTTTCTGGTAGAAGCTCAGGTCGGATTTCCACACCGTAGGCAGCATCTTTTTCGCCGTTTCAGCGCCGCCTTTCATCCAGCGGAACTGTTGCGATTTCAAGCTGTTCATTTCGGCGGGCAGCTCTGCAGGCGAACCAATCCCCTCCAAAAACTTGATTTTCCAGCCCTTAAGCTGCGCGCGGATGCTGAGGTCGAAATCCTCCGTCAGTGTATCTGCTTCCCAACCACCGGCTTCTTCAATCGTCTTGCGGCGCCAAACGCCGGCAGTACCATTGAATTGCAACATGTGGTTGCCCTGCATCCGACCGCTCTGCTCTACCGTGAAGTGCACGTTGAGCTGAAGCGCCTGCAGCTTGGTGATGAGGGAATAATTTTCGTTGATGTGTTCCCAGCGGGTTTGCACCACGCCTACTTTTTCATCGCGGAAATGCGGAATCGTCTTTTTCAGGAAATCCCGGCGAGGCAAAAAGTCGGCATCAAAAATGGCCATAAAATCGCCTTTCGCGTTTGCCATGCCATCTTTCAGGGCGCCTGCCTTGTAGCCTTTGCGCTCTTTGCGCAACACCTGCTCGATGTTGAACCCTTTGGCTTTGTATTCTTCTACTTTTTTGCGAACGATTTCAAGCGTTTCGTCCGTAGAGTCGTCTAAGATGTGAATTTCAAACCGGTCGCGCGGGTAGTCGAATTCAGCAACAGCGTCAATCAGGCGCTCGATGACGTACATTTCGTTGTAAATGGGCAACTGTACCGTAACGAAGGGATACGTGCCCGCTTCCTCTAATTCATTTGTTTCCGGGTTACGAACGCCGAATCCGGCTAAAGCCGATTCCAGCATCTGTTCCTGAAGGGGAGCTAAAGGAGAATCCTCCGCAGCCATCAGGCGCTTACCTTTTTTGTAGTGGTAAAGGAGGTTGAATTGCATCACACAATACACCGTAATGTAAAGGAGTGCAACCGTGTAAATGGCTAAAATCGTATAGGCAACTGCAGCCATAATGTGGTACTGTTTAAAATTGATTTTGAAAAAATAAAAATCACTCGATCGGTTGTGACCGTTTAGTGACCGGGTGAATTGAATTCACCCGGTCACTACTTTGTACGAACTTATGACGAAAAAACGTCGCTAAGGACACGCAAAATTAGTTAAAAAACACAATGTGCATAAAAAGCTTTTCAAACAACTACATTTTCCTATTGCCTTTATTTTCAGGCACTCACGCCCTTCATTTTCCTTACCTGATCTTAAAATCACCTTTTCAGCTACCAAATGACCGCAAGGGCAAATTTCGTATCAAGTTAGGACTAAAAATCCAAACGTACTGCCGTTCCGCATTCCTTTCAAAATTCCGAAATCTTTATCCGATTTCCGAAATACGGCACATCCGACAAAGTCCAAATTGATCAAAGATACTTGAATATCGTCCAAAGAATTTTGTGCCCGGCCATCAGCGTGCCGGAAAACGTGCCCGATACTTTCGATACGCCAATGCGCTGTCGGTAGCTCACGGGAATTTCCATGCAACGGAATTTTTTTTGGGCGGCTTTCACTTGCATTTCCACTGTCCATCCAAAATCAGGATCTTCCATTTTTAGTTCCATCAACTTTCGAAAATTGATGGCCCGAAACGGCCCAAGGTCTGTAAAGTGATAACTGTAAAACAGCCGAATGAGGTTGGTGGCAAGCCAGTTGCCAAAAATTTGCTGGGGCAGCATCGCGCCGCGTTCCATAGTCCCTAAAGCCCGCGAGCCAATGACCATGTCCATGCCGTCTTCGAGAATGGGTTTCACCAGAAGCGGCAACTCTTCGGGATGATCGGAATAATCGCCGTCCAAAAAAACAACAATATCGGGCCATTCCGATTCCGGTCGGTTTCTGATGTGTTCAAGCCCCCTCAGGCAGGCGCTGCCGTATCCTTTCCGGTTTTCATTCAAAACCGTAGCGCCGGCGTTTCTTGAAACCTCTGCCGTATTGTCGGTACTGGCGTTGTTGCAAACCAGTACTTCACGAACCAAACCTTTGGGGATATCTCCTAAAACCAAGCCAATGGAGGATTCTTCGTTGTAGGCAGGAATGATAATGTCTATGACCGGTAACTTCAAAATATGTCTAAGTTTTATCGAACATGCAACACGACGAAACACAGCCCGGTTGCATCACAATAATAATTCTCGCCGCAAAAATAGACAAAAGGAATGAAGCCTGTTGTCGCCGGGGAGATATATCCTGCATCATAACTACTGGACATCCTAAATTACTTCAGCGTAATCACAATACCGTCAGAAATATTGCTGCTGCGCAGGCTTTCTAATTGTTGCTGGGCACTGCTTTTGTCCGGAAACGCAGCCGAAGTGACCTTATACAACAAGCCATTCGGCGTATTCATCTCCCGGACAACCGCATCCGAAGCCCCCTGCGTACGAAGCGAGTTCGCATGGCGGGAAGCATTGTCGTAGTCGCGGTAAGAACCGTATTGAACGATGTACTGGACGCCAGTAACACCCCTTGCAGTTGTAGTCGTTGTCCGGGCAACATTTTGAGTAGTAGCAGGAACCTGGTTTTGTGTTCCGCGGGGGCTTTGGTATTCCACAGGCTGACGGGACGAATAATTGGTAGTAGCCGCAGCGCTGCGGTCATTCAAACCTTTAGCCGTCAGGTCGGAATCATAGCTGCGCGGCATAGGGCTTTCATAACGGGCAGCTGCTACCGGTGCGCCCGGCGTTTGCTCGGAATATCCCACAACTTCTACCCGAACCCGCGTTTTTCCTAATTTCAGCAGATCCATTTGAATGGCAGCGGCTTTGGATAATAGCACAATGCAACCTTCAGCGCGCGGTCCCCTGTCGTTGACCCGTACGGTTACAGAAGCGCCGTTATCAATTCGGGTTACTTTGAGCATCGTGCCTAAGGCATGTGTATTGTGCGCGCAGGAGAGACGGTTCATATCATAGGTTTCTCCCATTGAAGTCGGCTCTCCATGCAGGTAATCTGCGTAATAGATGGCCAACCCCGTTTCGCCCGTTTCGGCTTGTTTCATCACAGGCCGGCGACCATTTTCATACGCCTGAAAGGTTTGTGCCGAAGCAACACCCGCAAGAGACAACAATACTAAAAGAGCATAAGCATGTTTCATGGTATCTTATTTTTTCCCGCAGCGCGGTTTTGATTGACCGGTTAGTCTGTCTTTAGAGTCCAATAACTGCGTTATGTTTGGCTCCAAAATCGGTCATCCCGAGGAGCGGGACTCCCGTTTTTGGAGCCAAACACGCCTTGTTCTCGAACACTAAAGCTCAGACACGGACTAAATAAACAAGCACTAATAGACGCGAAGGCGCCAAAACGTCACATAAACACTTGGAATATAGTGCAAAGATAGGAGGGAAAACGAAGAGTTGAACTATTTTTTGTTTAAAAATAAAAAAACATTCAACAATATCATTGAAATGCCCGATTCGCATCAAAATTGTTGCGCTGGTAAGGAAGTTTGATGAAATCGAGCGTACCGGGTTTCACCTGGATATAAAAGGAATAAGTGCCCCTGTCCGGCGCCCAGGTCATGCCCATTTCCCAGCAATGGAGGTCGCGGCTAAAGCCTAAATAAGGATAAGTAGTTGATTTACTTTTAAAATCGTAGCCAATGCCGCCAACATTAATGTTCCAGTTTGGGGTAAGTTGGATACTTCCCTGAACGTTGAGGGCATGATGAGACACGGTGAACGAATCGCGGCCGCTTGGCATTCGACGCCAATCGAGTTGAAGGTTATGGCTGATGCTGAAATTTTCAAACAAACTCAGGAAATCCGTTTCCTCTATCCTGCCCGGTTGTTGAGGTTCTGAGCGAAGATCTTCCACCACTTCTTCTTCCTTTCCCTGAAAAAGAGCGCGAATTTTTCCAACCGTTAAACCACTCGTAAAACTGGCGCCTGCGGTGACAAATTCCAGCGGCCGGCCTTTTTCATCCCAGGCTAAACGATTGACACGCTTCAGGTTGCCCCTGGAATCCACTACGCTGATGTAGGGGTCGAGTACTGCCCGAACGCTGACGGTGGTAACGCCCTTAAAAAATCGCGTAGTACCGCCGATGTTCACTAAGCTCCATTTGAGCGAGTCGGCTGCAAAATTGTAGCTTCCGCCAAGGACGATGTTGTCAAATAATTTGAGCTTTTGCTCCGAAGAATCTTTTTTGGAATAATATTTCGCTTCAAAAATATTGTTGATGGAATAACTGATGCCCATCTGACGCCCGCTCGATGGCGGTCCGCCGAAGATTCCCTGCTGAAAAATGGAATACTGGTCAAACTCAGTCGGGTCTAAGGGATCTGCCACATCCCGGAAATATCCCAGCGAAGGGTTGAGGTAATTGGGCGAAAAATTGAACGAAACAGAAGGCTTGATGACGTGTCGCAACCCGCGCAGCCAGCCTTTCCTGAACTTGACCGTCCCGAAAATTTGCGTATTCAAAGTCACCCCTGCCGAAAAAGTACGAAAAGCTTCAAACCCGGTAACGAACGTGTCCATGACCTGGCCGAAAGACAAGGTGTCAAAATAAGCCGGCCCCTGGGCGGGGAAAACGGTGTCTATATCGAGTTCGGGAAGAAAATTTTTGCGCAGCGAGCGGAAGTACCATACTTCGCGATAAGAAGCGCTGGGGTTGAGGTTAAAATACTTGAGAATTTTAAAAGAAGTACCCGTTGTGATATTCTGTTGCATCCCGTACTGGGCATTTTTCAGGGTTTCATTGGTAAAAAAAGCGGTATCAACGCCGGTTACCCGGTTGCGCGCTTCCGTGGTGTAGCGAAGCGTGACGTCTTCGTACCAGCGTTTCGGGCCGCTGCGTTTTTCACTGCGGAAGGGATACAGCGTCTGGGTTTGAAACTGCACGACCGGAAACGATACATTGACTAACCCCGTCTGGCGGTTTTGATCGTGGCTTAGCGAGATATTGAGCGATATCGGTTTATCTTGCCAGGTTTTGCTAAAACTAAAATTGGAGTTCAGGGTATTGTTCAGTACGTTATAAGCGTCATTAAAAACCCGCTGGCCAAAGCCGCTGGTTTCAAAATTGATGTTGCCGCCAAAGGTAATGCTGGGGTGCGCCGAACGATCCTGGTTATGCGAAATGTTGATGCGCACTGCTTTGATGCGGCTGTAGCTGCCATCATTGATATTTTCGGTGCGCCGCGAGTCGAAGCCTAAATCAAAACTACCGGAATATTTGTAGCGTTTGCGGTATTGGGAGCGCGCATTGATCCCCCAGGTGCCTTTGAGGTAGATATTGCTCGTGATGGACAGGTTGAAATTATCGCCCAAAGGAAAAAACCAGCCAATGTCTTTGATGCCAAAACCCAAAGCAGGCGAAAATTCATAATCGCGTGGAAACAACAACCCGGTCCGGCGGCCTTTATTGATCGGAAAAAAACCAAAAGGCAACCACAGCGGCGTTGGCACATTCATGATTTCCAGATTGGAAGGGCCTACCACAACCAATTTATTGGGGATCACTTTTTGCCGGGAGCTTCGAATCCCGAAATGGGGCTCCGGATGGGTGCAGGTGGTAAAAATGGCGTCTTCACTGTAAATGATGTCGTTGCGTTGTTGTGTAGTGTCGCCCGGAGCAGCGGCGGTACCGACGAATTTTGAACGCGCTGCGTGCACAACAATATCGTCCTGCTGGGAGGTTACTTCGTAAATAAAGCCTTTCCGGGTTCGGAAATTGTATTCCATGCGCTTGGCATTGAACTCGTTTTCCGCTTCCGTAAATTTCGGAAACCCGGCCATATTACCGGTGCTGTCGGGCAAACCTCCGGCGGTGACAATATTGGTACTCCAATCGAAAATGATGTGCGCCGCTTCCAGCGTAATGCTTTGGTATTTGACGCTGGCTTCGCCAAAAAGATGAACTTTTTGCCCGGCAATATCGTAAATCATGGAATCGCGGGCATCGTATTCAACCGGCGCATCGAGTGAATCGCTGGAGAGTGTGAACACCCGAACATCCGAAACAAGCGAATCCGTCGGGGTCGGAAGGGTGTCTGTTAACGCAATATTGAGGCTGTCGGCCCGAGCAGGCAAAGGCGCGGGCAGGGTGTCCTGCGCAGGCGTTTGGGCCAGCAAGCCACCAACTGGGAGCAGAAGGAATAAAATTATATGAATCAGATTAGCGTTCAAGTAGCGATTTGCGTTAATTTTGTCATTTAATTTGACTTTTGCATTTATCAGACCTGAAAGTGTGTCAACTAACCCAGAAACAGTACCTTCATACTATGACGATACCACCGGCTCATCAGCAAACGATCACCCTGCTCATCCTGCCGCTTCTGTTTTCCATTTTTAACGTTTCTTTAGCAGGCGCGGCAGTCCCAAATTTGCCCGAAGGCAAAAAAATCATGCGCTTTGGTGAAGCGCGCCATCTCTTCCCGGAACCCGGTGAGACCTATGAGATCGAAAGCGCTTCCTTTGAGCCGGGCAAAGTTATCAAAGAAACCCTAATTGGAAAGGCGGGTTACCGGATAAAAACAATTGTTATTGATCCCGGACACGGCGGCCACGACCCCGGTTGTCTCGGTGGCAATTCTCAGGAAAAAAACTTAGCCTTAGCCATTGCCCTCAACCTGGCGGACGGCATCCATCGGCAATACCCTGATATCCGTATCATTATGACCCGGGATGCCGACGTTTTTGTCCCCCTGCACGAACGGGCTGCCATTGCCAATCGCAACAACGCAGACCTGTTTATTTCCATACACTGCAATTTTATACCGGGAAAACCGCAAGTAAAAGGATCAGAAACTTATGTGCTGGGGTTGCATCGGGCAGAACATAATTTGGAAGTAGCCAAACGGGAAAACGCAGCCGTCCTGCTGGAAGCAGACTACGAAAAAAATTACGACTTCGATCCCAATGCTCCGGCAAGCCATATCTTGTTCAGTATGGCCCAAAGTGCTTATCTCGAACAAAGTATTCTGCTGGCAGAACGCATCGAAACTGCATTTGCGGCACAAACGGGACGCCCCAGCCGCAGCGTTCGCCAGGCCGGATTTATGGTGCTGCGCAACGCGGCCATGCCCAGCGTGTTGATTGAAACGGGTTATCTGAGCAATACCCAGGAGGAAACCTACCTGTCTTCTCCTGAAGGCCAGCTCACCGTGGCCAACGCCATTCTTAGCGCGTTTGGAGAATACAAAGAAGCTGTTGAAGTACCGGATTTCCACCTTTCTGCCGAAAGCAAAACCAAACCGAACAAGTCGGGGGGGATATATGTTGCTGCGGAACCACCCAAAGAGCGGGAGCAGCCGATTCAAAGCCCCCCGCAGGTGACTCGAAAAGAACAGGTACAGCCTGTTTTTAATGAATCGCCGGCGAGAAAAGCCGCCCCGGTGCAGGTGGAAGTGGAACCGCGCGTTTTTGGCGCGGCGCCTGCTTACGAAAACAACGATTCCCCTTATCGGGAAAAAGTTGTTTATGAAAACAACCCGGCTGCCGGAACACCGGTGAATGGCATCCAGTTTTGCGTGCAGTTGGCCGCAGCGCGCCAAGCCTTTGACACGGCACAGTCAAAGTGGCGAAGTACCGGTTACCTGCTCGAAATTGTGGAGGAAAATGGCGTTTATAAGTGCATTGCCTGTGGTTTTTCAAACTATACGCAGGCTTATGAAGGGCGTATGATCCTGCAATCAAAAGGCTTTCCGGATGCTTTCATCGTTGCGTACAAATATGGGCAGCGGATGCCCTTAGAGCAGGCGATGCGGGAAGCGGGCGTAAAATAATGTCTGTCTTTGAGAATCTGAGTATTTGGTTATTTGAGTATCTGAGTATTCGAGCATACCCGACTCCTCAAATACTCAGTTACTCAAATCCTCAGATACTCAGTTACTCAAATCCTCAGATACTCAAAAAAATAATTTTATACCTTTGTCCCCCGCTTCGATCAGGCAGGGTTGTAGTTTAACATCTTACCTCTAAAGTCTGCAAAATGACCATATCCAAAGAAATAAAAATCGGTTTGCTCGCGCTTGTGGCGGTTGCACTAAGTATTTGGGGCTACAAATTCATTCGGGGAAAAAACCTGCTCGTAAAATCCAATATGTACCAGGTTATTTATCCTAATGTTGACGGGCTTCGCGTCGGCACTTCTGTTCGCATCAACGGCGTATCGGTCGGAAGTGTGGGCAGTATCGAAATTATGCCGGAAGACCTGGATAAAAAAGTCCTGGTGTTGCTCGACCTGGATCGCAATATCCAAATTCCAAAAGATACCCGGGCGGTGATCATGTCCACCTCGTTCATGGGCGACAAAGCCATTGACCTTCTGTATGATCGCCCCTGCAAAGGCAAAGATTGTGCCCCCAGCGGCGCCTATCTCAAGGGAGAAAACCGCGGCTTACTGGGGTCTATGCTTGGCAAAGAAGATGCCAGCGCCTATATGGATATTTTAAAAACCGGCATCCAGAGTATTATAGATTCGCTGAATGCAAAATTGCTGAGCGATTCGAGCAATTCTCCTATTGCTGAAAGCCTGCGCGACCTCCAGGGTACGATGGCAAATCTCAATTCCGCTACCTCCCGGGTAGATGGCTTGTTAGCCAAATCTTCGAATCAAATCAGCGGAACCCTAAACGATTTTAATCAATTGTCTTCCACCCTGGCAGGTAAAAAAGACCAGATTGGCAGCACCATTGACGATGCCGCTTCCACCATGAAGCAATTGTCTGAGGCCGATATCAAAAAAACAATTGGTGAACTCAATTCAGCAATTATAAACCTAAAAACAACCATCGCTTCTGCCGACAAAGCGCTGGGTGGCGTTTCCGGCTTAGTAGACGACATCAACACCGGCCAGGGTTCGCTCGGAAAACTCCTCAAAGACGAAGAACTTTATGATAACCTGAACGAGCTTGGCATCCGCGCTGATTCTCTTTTCACCGATATTCAGGATCGCCCTTATCGCTACATTCCTTTCAAAAGCAGAAACAAAGTAAAGCGGATGGATAAGAAGGATGCGAAGGGAGAGTAATTTTAGTTGGCAGGGTGCAGTTGGCAGGCGCATTTGGGTTGCGACAGGTTGGTTACAAAACGATTCGCTCCATCCGCAATGATCACAATCCTGCCAACTGAAAATCTGCAAACTGCTAACTGAAAGACTGCAAACTCTGCATAAAAACTTCTCCCTCTGCTTCTTAACAAAAATTTAACACCGTTTTTTTAAAAAAAATTGCCTCCCGGATTTTAAAGCATAATTCTGTGGTCTTCTATGGCTCAAAAATCCTGTTTGGTTCTAATCATAAGCTGCTTCTTTTATTCTGGTTCTTTTGCAAAAATCCGAAACGGTTCATTCCAAGCTACCGCGCAAGCTTACACAATATTTTCTCATTTGATTTGATTATCAGATAAGTATAAAATAACTTTGTGCGTGCTTATGACTTAGTGGTTTTTTGACACTAAGTCGTTTTCCTAACTTAATTTGATAACTCATGCTCAAGAAGGAGTATCTTAAGAACAAACCAACCTGCAAAGTAACGTTCACTTTGCCTGTCGAAGCCATCAATGGCGTATCTGAAGTTCAGGTATTGGGCGATTTCAACAACTGGAATCACGAACAAGGCGTCAAAATGAAATCCGGCAAAGCTGGTTTTGAAACGACACTGGAATTGGCTGCAGGCCGCTACTACGAATTCCGGTATTTGCTGGATGGCAACATCTGGGCAAACGATCCGGCTGCCGATGACTACCACGCTACTCCGTACGGTGTATACAACTCTGTTGTGAAGCTCGAAGCAGTTGTAGAAACGCCGGCTGCAAAAACTGCTGCTCCAAAAACGACTGAGACCAAAGCTGTAGCTGCGAAAACTCCGGCTGCAAAAACGACTGCTCCAAAAGCGACTGAGACCAAAGCTGTAGCTGCGAAAACGCCGGCTCCAAAAACTGCTGCTCCAAAAGCGACGACGACCAAAGCTGTAGCTGCAAAAGCTCCGGCTGCTGAAAAGACACCTGCACCGGCAAAAACCACGGCCAAAGCAGCGCCTAAGACGACAAAAAAGGCATAGTCCTTTTGTAGAGGCTAAAACTTGACAGGGATTTCCAATCCCTTGAACATAACGCCCATCCGTTCCTCAAGCAATTGGGGAGCGGATTTTTTTTTGATTTGTTGGCAACTCCCCTACCCTGCTTTCCCAACCGGTCGCTCCGGATCGGCAATCCATTCGCTCCAGGACCCCGGATAGAGTTTTGCTCCTTCTAATCCGGCGTGCGCCATAGTCAGCAGGTTAAAGCAAGCCGTTACGCCGGAGCCGCAATAAACTACGGTGCGTTCGGGCGGGGTTTCACCCAGCACATTTAGCCACTGATCCCGAATGGATTCGGAAGCAGTTAAGCGACCGTCAGAACCAACATGATTGGAAAATGGCAAATTGACCGCGCCGGGAATATGCCCTGCCACCGGATCAATAGGCTCGTGTTTGCCTTCGTAGCGAATTTGTTCGCGGGAATCCACCAGCTTGTATTCGTGATTTTCCCGAATGGCGTCCACCTGTTCCACATCTGCCAACATTTCAGGATGAGGCCGGGGCTGGAACTGACGCAGCACAGGAACCGGCACTTCGGAAGTCGTCGGAAATCCCCGCCCAATCCAATCCTGCCAGCCGCCATCGAGCACCGCTACCGCTTCGTGCCCCAGCCAGCGCAACATCCACCACAGCCGCGCAGCAATGCCCCCGGAGCGATCGTCGTAAACCACAACCTGAACGCCCTCGCCGATGCCCCAGGCTGAAAGTTTAGCCGCCAGCATCGCAATGTCCGGCAACGGATGCCGGCCAGTCTGCCCCGGAATTACCGGGCTTGAGAGGTCTTTTTCCAAATTGGCATATACCGCGCCGGGAAGGTGGCTTTCCGTATACACCCGGCGGCCATAGTCCAAATCTGCCAGCGAAGAACGGCAATCTACAATGACCCAATCCGGATTGGAAAGCTGGGCGGATAGGGTGTCGGAGGAAATGAGGGTACGGTGCATGAGGAGGATTTGAAGATTTGAAGATTTGGTTATTTGAAGATTTGAGGAGTCGGGTATGCTCGAATACTCAGATAACCAAATACTCAAATAACCAACTACTGCTACTTACTATCAATCATTCGAAGCATTTCGAGGTAATCCCGCGCCTGTTCAATATTCAGGCGGGTAGCGGGTTGCCGGGTCGGACAAGTTTCGAGTTTTTGCGCAGCAGCGGCATTCGATTCAAGCGTGGTGGCCACCCCGGTAATCATGTTCATAATCCACTCGGGATTGCGGCGGCGGGTGATCCCGTCCAAACGCTTGAGTTGCGTTTTTTGTGCATCCAGCGTATGACATCCCGCACATTTCTCCTCGTGAACTTTCTGACCTTTTTGCGCCATCAGCTGGTTAATCGGATTGGTCAGGTTCACTTTCCGGATGAGGATGGGTTGGCCGTCCGCGCTGGTATTGTGCGGTTGTGGCTTTAGCTTTTTCATGGCTTCCTGAACCTGGGGCTGATTGAGCATACGGCCGTCTACCGGATGTTCGCGGCCTTCCGGCGTAGTTTTTGCCGTTACCGGCGCTGAACCGGGGGAAGTTGCCGGATTTGCAGCAGTTTCTTTCGCAGTGGTTTTCGGCTCGTCATTCGATTGGCAGGCAACCAATACAACGGCCATCAAAAAAGTAGCAAAAATCAGGTATTTCATGGATGCAGTTATTTGCGGACAAAGTTATTCTTCCCGGTCTATTTTCCCAAATAACAAATTTACGCCCACCCGCACATGCGCCCCGTGGCTCGCTTTCGGACGCACAAGGGTAAGTACGTTGTCCGTGGCGGCCATCACCTGCAACGGCCCAAGGGTAAGGGTCGCATTCAACCCAATATTGGCATAGCTGTCTTTTCGCAGCGAATAAACGCCCCCTACTTCCAGCAATTTAATCAGGCGGGTGCTCGCCCCAACTGCAAAGGCTGTGAAAGTCTGATCCCGATAGCGTTCAACGTGCACCAACCCGCTAAATGTCCAGTTGGGGCTGTATTGCCATACGGCGCTCAGGTAAGACCGCATGGGCAAGGTCGTGCTGTAAGCAATCGCCGTTTCTGTGGGTTGATAAAGCGCTTCTAAGGTATCGAGCACTGAACCAAAATCCGTAGAATCATCCAAAATTGCCTGGGCTACATCCAAACCTTTGTATTCGTAAATGCCCTGAAACGCATAGTTTTTCACCTCGTCTTTCCAATCTATCTGGCCAATATCGGTCACACTGGCCGCAAAATCCCAGTTGCCTTTTTGAAAGCGCAGGCCGAGGTCGAAAGCAAATCCGCTGTTTTTTGAAAAAAGGCGGTCGGTATCAAATTTCCCAAAATCAAAATCGAGGCTGATGTCTTCGAAGCTGTTGTAATTCAAACTGCCTGCAGAATTCACCTGAAAATCAGCATCCAACTCCAATTGATACACATCATCGCTGGTCGTGAGTTCGAGCTTGCGCTTGCCGGTCGAAACATCCGCTACGCCGCTGAGCCACTTGGCGCGCCCGGCTATGGTCAGTCCGGGCAACAACTCCGCCGCGGCGCCCAGACTCCACTCGTGGTACCCGCGCAACTGGATGTCGGGGCCGAAACTTACGGTTTGTCCAACAAACTGCGCATTGCCCTGCCACACCAACTGCGGCAACGCTTTCGGGTAATCCAAATGAGCCTGAAACCGCAGCGCATGGCCGCCCATCAGGGCTATTTTTCCAAAACGGATGCCCAAGCCCAGGGTTTCAATGTCTAAATGTTCGCGAATGAGGTTGTTGGTTTCCAGCAGGGAAATCGCATGATCCACATCCAGCACGTCTTTGCCTTCCGAATTTTGCCGGATCAGGTCGCCATACGTGACATTTTCGATAAAAAAGTCATTGTGTAACCCCGGTAAACTCACAACGAACCGGGCATCGGGCAACAGCGCAGGGTTGCTGCGGTTGCTTTGCCAGGTTTGGCGCATGAGGTGGGCACTAAGGTCTTGCTGCGCGCCAGCTAAATTGGGGATGATGATAGAACCAACTATCAAACAAGGGATATAAATTAATTTACGCATGATTATTGATTGCCTGTTTTAACTTTTACGCCCATCCGTACTTTAACCGCCTGGTCTGCAAGGACTTTAACAGAGCGGTCGCCATCGTTGTAGGTCGAAAAAGAAGTAACGAGGAAAATATCTTTTGCAAAACGGATCCGGTCAAAACGCAAGGCGTCAAAGTTTGCAAAAGTGATTTTTTGTACAAAAGTCGTAGCGATGCCCTCTGCATTCGTAGGCGCAGCGGCAATAACCCGTTGGCGGTTATCGAGCATGGAATCGAGTACCACGCCGTTCTCATCGCGGAAATACGCCTGCACGTCTACCGATAGTGGCAGGTAGTTGTCTGCAACCAACTTAAATTCGGCGGCACTGATCACGTCGTATTTGGAAAAATCTACCGGAAAACTGTCGCTAACCACAAAATCGAAAGCGCGGCCAAACAACGGCAGTTCAACATCCACCCGAACTTTATAGTAGCTGCTGTCGGTAATGAACCCGCGAATGCTGGTGTCCATGTCCGGGTTTGTAAAAGCATCCACATCGTAATCCACCGCAACCGGGCCTGCGCCCAGAATCGTGGCAATGTTTGAATTGTCTTTTGTGAAGGTAAAAGCGCTTTGTTTCACCTGTCCGACTTCGTCCAGCCCGGGGTAAGGAAAATCCACGCCACTGTTGATGAATTCGCTTTCCAAAGGCAGCACTTCCTGCCGTACCGTAATGACATTGAATAAATTGACCACCGAGCGGGTCGGAATGCCGAAGGAATTTTCAAAATTGAGGGTGATTTTAGGCTCCTCAAAATAGACATCGCCGCGAATCCAGTTGTCGAAAAAATCAATGTCTATCGTATCCCGGCCGCCTTCGTACAACTGGTTGCCAAGGTATCCTTCTGCATAAGAAAACTTCAAATCCTGGATCAATACCCCGGAGGAAGTGCCCAGCAACACATTGTTGCCCATCGGATCGGTAGCGGTATATTCAACGTAAATGGAGTCGTTGGCTGCCGGAAAAATGATGTAATTTTCCAGCAATAACGGCGAAAAAAGATTGCCCACCGAAGGCGGCGTCCCACTTCCGCCATAAGCCGGAATGGAAGTCGTGATCGTGAGGGGAACGCCATCTTTTTGGACTTCCGGAATGCGCAGGGTTACAAAAACCGGCTGGCTGTGAACGTTTTGCAAGGCGTAGGTAAACTTGCCGCCTTTCAGTTCCATGCGGTCAATGTCTAACCCGTCGGGCGACGCAAAAGGCAGGGCAATGCGGTCGCTGGTCAGAAAAATAGGCACTAAGGCCAATACCCGGTTGATTTCTTCAAAGACTTCCTCACTGGTTTTGGTGAGTACGTCCCCGCTGTATTTGAACCGGATGACCCCGTCGGGGTCAATGGTCAACGAAGCGTTTTCTTCGAAATTTTTGAGCAGATCGCGGAGTGAAAATTCGGTTTCTACAAGCGGAACAGCAAATTCGGCCTCGTATTCGGCGCCGTCAAGCTCTTCCAGGTTGTCAAACTGGCTGCAGGCAACCAAAGAACACAGCAGAACGGACAGGCTGCCATAAAGCAACTTTTTAATCATGTTTTTGGATGATTTTATGATATAGAAACAACAAAACCGGGCTACTTAGTATAGAAGCATACCCGGTCTGGTTTTAGCGTTTATTGTTTTATTGTTCTGCCTGTCCTCACAGCAAAGGTAGGAACTTAACGCTTTTGTTGTAGCAATCGTGCAATTTTGTCCTTTCGCAGGCAAATTTTGCCTGTTTGCCAATTCGTCCTCCCGCTTCCCGCTATACGGGACAAGTTAGGCGGGACAGGTTTTGCTAATTCGCCTGTTTGCCCATTTGCAAATTTGCCTACTCGCCCTTTACCTTACCACCATCACCTCCCCCGAATACCTTTCCGCTACACCATCGGCGCGTTCCACTTCCAGAACGTAGACATACACGCCTTGAGCTGCCGGCTTGCCGCCAATATCGCCGTTCCATCCTGCGGCCGGGTCGTTGGGCAGGCTGTCTTTGCGCTCGAACACTAATGCGCCCCAGCGGTCGAAAATGCGCAGACTTGCGATCCGGCGCACGGAAGCATCGGTATTGACAAAAAACACGTCGTTGATGCCGTCGCCATTGGGCGAAAAAGCGTTGGGGATATAGAGTCCGCCGCGGCGGTCTACGCGCACCCAGACTTCATCGCGCACGGTGCAGCCGTTGGCGTCGCTCAGCGCTGCTTCGTATAGGGTGGTTTCGGTTGGGAAAGCCGGTGTGACAGCGCAGGTATCGCAGCTCAAACCTATCGGTGGCCGCCATTGCAGGCTTTGGCCGGGCAACAGGTTGGCAACGGCCTGCAAAGAAATGGTATCGCCGGGTCGAATGACCTGGTCTTCGCCCGCGTCCAAAAACAGGGTCGGCGGGGAAACGACTTCCACCAATGCTTCGGCGCCACAACCATTGGCGTCTTCCACCCGCAGGCGGTAGTTGCCCGCCGTCAAATTGCCAAAAACAGGCTGTGTTTGAAAAACATCGTCGTTGAGCGCATAGCGGTAAGGCGATTGACCACCGAAAGCCGTATCCACCCGTACCGCGCCACTGGCTTCGCCGAAACAGTCGGGCGAAGTGGTGGAATACCCAAACTCAATGCGCGAATCCGCCGGAATTTCGATGCTGTTGGAAGCGGTACAGCCATTGGCATCGCTGACTGTGACGCTGTAAATTCCCGACGCCTGCACTTCGATAAAACTTGTCGTCGCACCATTTGACCACAAGTAAGCCGAAAATACGCCCCCCGAAATGCGCACCGAACCGCCGTTGCAAAAACTGCCCTCCGCGCTAAGTGGCGCCACCGGCGCGGGCAAAACCGTCAGGGTCAGCAAGGCAAAGCTGTCGCAGCCCGCAGGCATCGGAATGGTGTCCCAATATTGCCCCGCTGCGCTCAGGGCATTGCCACCAAACAGGTAGGTTTCCCCTTCGCAGATGCTTGCCGCGGTTTGTCCCACCCGGCGAATGACTTCCACCTGCAAACAGCGCGTAGAATCGCAGCCTTCCGGCGTGGTAAATACGCGGCACACGGTGGTGTCGGTACTCAGCAGGTCGCCGTAAAAATCGGTGGTTTCGCCGAGGCAAATCTGGCGGAATTCCTCAATTCGGACTGTATCAAAAAACACAACTTCGATGCAGTGGATGGAATCGCAGCCGGTCGTGGCAGCGGTATAGGTTCGGCAAAGGGTGGTGTCGGTGGTATAGGGCTGGTTTTCAAACAAAAAAGACTCGCCTTCGCAGCGGGTTTCGGTGCTTGCCGTTTCCAGCACCGGCGCACCGGGCAGTTCCACGTCAGTATATGCGATGCAGCCGTTGGCATCGGTGAGCGCCAGGGCATAAAATCCGGCAACTGCGCTGTCGCGCACGATTTCCAGATTGTCGTCGCTCCAAAGTGCGGTGTAGGGCGGTGTTCCACCCGTTCCTACAGCGGTCAGCACGCCTTCGGTTCCGCAAATAAAATCGGCATTCGTGCTGATGGAGGCTGTCAGGATTTCGGGATCGGCCACAAAAGCGGTATCGGTATTTCGACATCCTAAAGCGTCGGTCAGGGTTACCGGGTATTCTCCAGCAGCGAGGTTGTTGAGCGCAGGGCCGTTTTGGCCGCCAGTCCATTGAAAGCTGTAAGGCGCAATGCCTCCAACCGCGTCGGCTAACAGAGAACCGTCGCTTTCGCCGAAGCAGGATGGCGGGGTGATGTTTGCATTCAAACGCAGGTTTTCGTTGCTCAGCGGCAGCACCGCCGTGGCGGGCAGGCTGCGGTAGAGGGATGCAAAAGCCTGGGTATGCACCTCGCGGAGCCCGTAAGTGGGCGCGGGCGCGTCGTTGTGGTAGCGGATGGCCGACAGCGCCGCTTCAAAATTGGAAAATGTGGTGGCCGGGCCGTTGCTGACCAGCGTAAGCGTGGGCGTGCCGGAACCCAGCACAGTCAGGTTATTGGCGGAAGCTAAAGCTAAGTACTCCTGCCCTGCGTTGAGGATGCCGGTCAGTTCCACCCGGATGGAATCTATGGGAATGGCGGCGCGCACTTCAGTAAACTCGGCTGCGATGGGCATGGGCGTCACGCAGGTCGTATCGGCCCGAAAACCCTGCTCCGGCACGCCGGACACATCGAGGCGGTCGAGGTCGAGGGCAAATGCGCAGGGCGGCTGGACGCACTCCTCGCGGGCAGCTACCGCAAAAATGGGTACTTCAACCTGGCAGATTTCCGTGAGGCTGAACGGCTCAAAATCTAAGCGGTAGATGATGCTGTTGGTATCCGTTCGCGCCACGGCAAAAGTGACGAGGCTGTCGCAGCGGTAGGGAAAGGTAATCAGGCCATCCACGATGGGCATGTCGGGCGGAAACTGCATGACCTCCACCGTGTTGGCCGGGTTTTGCAGATCCACCCGCGCCAGCGAGTTGCTCACGGTGCTGATGAAGACCTCCCCGTTGCGGTGGGTGATGCCGCCCGCAGATGCTAACCCCGGCGGCAGATCGCCGAGATAAGTGAGCGCCCCGGTGGAAGGCCGGTAGGTGCTGATGCCACGACCGGCAGCGAAGATGTTGCCGGAGAAGTCGCAGGTCATGGCGTTGAGGATGGTGTCGGCGGGGGAGGGGATGCCGTTAAGGGGAGGAGGAGTTGGCCACCAAATGCTATCCTGAACAAAAGGAATATAAAGTAATGGTATATATGAAAAAGCCCGTTCATAAAAAAGGCCAGCATTAAAAGCATCAAAATATCCATGTACACCTGCTCCTTCCGTATATGATAGACTATGACAAAACAGATTTACACTATTGAGTCCATGAAAGTATTCGCAACCATCAAGATTGACTCTGCCGTTTTCAGCTATATAAACATAGTCCGATGAAGGATAATTGTAAACCGCCCGGATGGTTTGAGCGTAGGTATCCAACCCTAAAAAAAAGAGTACAAAAACTATAGTCAGCCCTTTTAAGAATTTTGGCTTAAAATGGCAGGCTGCATACCCCATCAAGGTGTGAAGTATGCGGCCATTGATTATCAATTCTTTTTTCATTATTCTTTTAAGTGCATGATTCGGTGGATAGTGCGGTGCCCTTGGTCCGTTTCGATCAATAATTGGTACATACCAGGTGGAAGCAGGAAATCAGTGTCCCATGCTTCCAAATGATGTCCTGCGTCCACATTTATGTTTCGAAGCAAAATAGGTCGCCCCGCTACATCGTAAACGCTCATTTGTACCTTTGAATTGGTCAGTGAAGTTAATGAAATATACAGTTTTTTGTCGAAAGGATTCGGATATACAATGGACTTAAATGTCTCCTCGCCTTGATTTTTACTTGATATAGTTGTTAAAACCGGCGCACTTATTGCAGCATTCTCAGCGGAATTATCTGAAAATGCCTGCTCTGCCTGCTCACTATCTGAAGTTAGGCAAGCTGGACACTCTATGGCCATATTACAATCAATATCTTCAAGTAATAATTCAAGCACCGTACAATTTTCAAAGCAAACATCCGCCAAATCACATATCCCTCCTGTTCGGCGCAAAACACATACAACTGACGTTCCCGGGATTTCTGTAATAACATCCCCTGTCTCGATGCAAACGTAATCATAAGAACAAACACTTTCATTGTCCTCAACCATACATGTACATTCAGGTGGACAGAGGCCTTCTGCCTGAGGCGGCGTAGGTGGATCAATATCGCTTTGACAATTGAATTCAACGTAAACCGGCCAATTAGCCGGATCATTATCATTAAAGGGATTGTTTGGAAAAGGAAGCGTCGGGCTTCCTATTCCTGCTATTGTCCCCGGAGGGAAATAACATGCACATCTGTTGCCTCTCTGGAAAAATGACGAAGTCCAGTTTGGGGGTACATCAATAGTTGATAAAGAATTTGCGCCCGCTAAATGAATCATACCACCTCCTCCACAAGGGTTATTATTGTCAGTTGGTACATATCTCAATGGCTCTCTTAGTATTTCATCCTCGTCTATGCAATCACCAGGGTATAAAAAAGGAACATTGCAGGTACCGCATTCTTCATAATAATAATTGGCAATGAATGGTTCTACTCCGTAATCGGAAATAATAAACCCATTTTGCCAATTAATCCACATATGCCCGACCCATTTTGCTGGAAATTGAGTTTGCGGCCCAAATCTTTCGCACGAAGTTGTAGTGCACCCAAAGGCATCCCTTATTGTTACACAATATTCTCCCGGAGAATTGTTATTTATCTCGATACGTTCCAAAGGCCCTGAAATCGTGTAATAACCAGAATGGGATTCCAAATTAACATAACCAGATTCAAGAATCTGTCCTTCAGGATTTGTCCATTCCACGTATATGGATGTCCCTTGAAGGATTGATAATGGGGATGTAATAATTTTCCCTAAAATCAGCCTTGGTTGTGGATCGAACCACCCGCCCTCCAAACACTGGTTTACAGCATTAAAAATAACAGTAAGGTCATGTTCGCAATAGTTTAAAGTATATTGAAACACGGCTTCTACACCACAAAAATCAATCACTGTTAATTCATAAGTTCCACTTTGGGTCAATCCTGAAATATGTTGTGTATTCGCGGAAAAACCGCCAGGTCCTGTCCACGAAAACTGATATGGCGTGGTTCCCCCTGACACTCCCGGTTTTAAGGCTCCACCTCCGGGTGAGCTTAAAGGAGTTACCAGATTGGGATGAATATAAATTCCAAGGTTTGAGTTGTTACAAATATGGACAAAAAAGCTGCGCATGGCCTGGCATCCTTTTCCATCGGTCACCGTAACCGTGTAAGTTCCGGAGGCCAAATTGGCAATATCTTCGCTTATGGCACCATTGCTCCAGGCAAAGCTAAAAGGCGGTTGATCGCCGTTTATACTGATTCCAATGCTACCGGTTTCTGTATCTAAAAAGTAGTTTGACTCAAGTTGTTCTAAAGAAGATCCTTCAATAAAATCCTGGGTGATGACCAGGGCACTACTTGCTTCCTCCACCTCAAAAAACGCATTCCTTGAACAACCGAAAGCATCCGTTGCCGTAACGGAATACGTCCCGGCTTCCAAATCGTCCATATCTTCTGTGGTAGCACCGGTATTCCATTGAAACGCCAAAGGGCCTGCATTGCCTTCTATTTTTACATCAATGATCCCGTTTTCTTTTTTACAGAAAGCGGGCGCAACTATCCCGACAAGCTCCCATTGGGGTTGCTCTATGCTGAAATGACGGGTCAAGGCACAATCCCCGTTCGAGATCGTCACGGAGTGACTGCCTGCTGAAAGCCCCGATACATCTTCCGTGGTGGCGCCCGTACTCCAGTCATAAGTCAGCGTGCCGCTGGTCGTCGAAGCGCTGATGTTGATGGCGCCGGTTTGGCCCGGTTCACAAATATGGGTAATGGCCGATTCATTGACCTGGATGGACGTACTCGCAGAGATTGTTCCCACAGTAAAACTCCGAACCAACGTTTCGCCACAAGGATCGGTTATGGTAACGGAATAGTTGCCAGGTAGTAAGTTGTTGAGTATTGATACATTCGTCGTAGCAGTAAAACCATTTGGCCCCGACCAGTTAAAGACGAATGGCGCTACTCCACCAGTTCGGATGAATTTAATAGATCCCGTTGCAGCACTTCCGCAAGCAGCAGATATGTTGTTTCCCGAAGTCGCCATTGGCGTATAGTTCGTCCCGACCACAAATGGCCCTCCGGAAGTCGTCGGACTCCCGCAGGCGTCTGTAATAGTGACCCAATAAGTACCGGTTCCAATATTGTTCAGGCTTGCGCCAGCAGTTGTTTGCGAAAAACTGCCATCGGTATTTGCCCACTGAAAAGTCATCGGTGTTACACCTCCGGTCAGGTTCAGTTGAACCCGTCCGTTTGTGCCGTTGGGGCACCCCGCCGGATTGATCGTTGATCCGCTGATGGCCACAGCAGCATAAGCAGGCAAATTGAAACATTGAACCGCTGTTTGCCCACAGGCATCCGTCACCGTCACCGAATGGCAGGCGCCCGCTGACAAGCCGGCGTTGATCGCCCCGGTAGTTCCGTTGTTCCAGGCATAAGTATAGGGCGCTCTGCCGCCGGATGCCGTAACATGCAACCGTCCGTTTGTTCCGCCGTTCGGACAGGCAGGTTGGCTGCTGCTCAGCGCAACGCTGACCGGGCCTACGGCGCCAAGCTTGATGACGCAATCGGAGACAGACTGCATACAGACTAATTCTGTAACCGTTACACAATAATCTAAACCTTGCGATAAGCCGGAAATACAGGCTTCGGACGAGCCATCTTGCCACTGATACACTACCGGATAATTGTTATAGATATTCGGGGGAATGCAGATACTGCCGTCTGCCGCGCCACCCGGACAAGGCAACAGGATGTCCAATACCTCATTGGATAATCCTTCCAACGGTGCGCATAAGGTTATACACAATAGTGCAGAACAACCTACCGCATCGGTTACGATGACGCAATAGCGACCTGGTGGCATGTTTATTACAAACCGATCTGTGCCAAGGAAGGTACCAACTTCGTTGCGCCATACATAAGTATAAGGCTCGGTTCCACCTGTTGGCAATGCTCTGATCCCACCGTCTTCAATATTCAAGTCTAAATCCACCTGTAAACAGTTACGTCGTAATACATGAACCTGGCCTGAATTTGAGGTAAGTGCCGGTTCCCACGAGCAATTCGGCTGAAGCTGTGGGATGTTCACGCATGGGGTTTGGTTTTGGATGGCCGAATGTAAATTGAATAGCGGATTACTGTTTAAGTCTGTGCCCAGAAAGGTAAATTCCTCAAGCAGGGTATTGTTGTTAACAGCAGCTGCAAAAGTATTTTCAGAAAAAGTTGTTCCCCAAATATTAGCGCCGGTGGTTGTCATAGAATTCAATAAGAAAAAATCCCATCCCACTGACATAGTCTGCATCGTTTCGCTCAACTCTGCTTCTACCCTCAACTTCCGCTGTCCTGCCGCAATAGCATCCATCAACTGCTGTGAAATCTCCAGCGTCCCGCCGGTGAAAAAAATGCAGCCCGCTGCGGTAGTCACCCATTCCCCGTCGTAGATTTTGGTTTCAGGGTCTCCGTTGAGTGGCACAGCAAACATCCGCACCCGCTTCACATAAGGTGCAGCGTCCTGGGGCGTGGTGGGCAGGGTGGAGTAGCAGGCTGTAACGGGGCAATTATTGGCGTCCGTGACCGTCACACAATACTCCGCGCCGTCGAGGTTTTGGATGGAGGCCGTTGTGCCGGGGCCGTGGCTCCAGGCGTAGGTATAGGGCGCAGCGCCGCCGCTGACGGTGAGGGCAATGGCGCCGTCGCCGGCAGTGGCGCAGGTGGCAAGGGTGACTTGCGCGGAGGCGATGACGGGCGGGGTGTGGGCGATAACTTCGAAGCCACCCGTTTTCATGCAGCCTTCTTCATCGGTGACGGTTACTTTGTAAATACCGGGGCCAACTGGCTGCAATTCTGAAAGAGGCCAGCCATTATTCCAATGATAGACATAAGGTTGGGTGCCGCCGCTTACTGTCAGGCTAATGCCGCCATTGTGGTTATCCCCGCAGACATTCGTGATCTGCGCGTCTAAGTCCAGCGCCTGCCCGCTTGTGATGGTGGCGCAGGCTTCCTCCGTGCAGCCGTTCGCGTCGGTGACGGTGAGGCAGTATTCCCCGGGGGCGAGGTTGTTGACAGACTCGGTGGTTGTGCCGGTACTCCATGTATAAGCATAAGGCGCGGCGCCGGTGGTGATTGGGGTCAGGGTGATGGCGCCGTTATTGGCGCCGGTGCAGGCTGGCGTGGGGGTCAGGAGGAGGGGGTCTATGACGGGGCATTCGCCGACTTCGGTGGTGAGGGTGACGGCGCAGCCGTAGGCGTTGACAACCGCGACTTCGTACAACCCCGGCACGGTCATATCCTCCGGGCTTTGCTCGGTAGAGGCATAGCCATCCGGGCCAGACCACTGAAAGGTGAACGGGCCGGCAGTGCCGGTGGCGATGATCGTGACGCCGCCGGGGGAGGTGGGGCCGCAGATGCAGTGGACGGTGGATATGCTGATTTCCGCTTTGGCGGTGGTGAATGCCAGGAGAAAAAGAGCGAGCGGGAGGATATGGGTTTTGAATTGGCTCATGTTGTTGTGGTTGATAATTGACGATAAATTGTAAAATAAAGGGGCTTATGATAGTTTTAAAACATCATTGAATTGTTGTTATCCTTTTTCTTTTTTATATTCTTCATCAGCCTTATCTAAGGATGCTTTGTCTAAGTTTATGAAAGGTGAGTTTGAAGTATAGTTCTCTTTTGGAACAATCATTAAGCCCCAAAATGGATACACCTCGATTCTTCGAACGTCAATAGAAAGATGTCGTCCTCCTCGCTTAAATATCTCTATAAATGGATCATAAGGAGCAGGTAGGTCAAACCCCATTTTTATTATTTCCTCTTTATTATTGCACCAATTTAAATACCAACAAAAAAGCATCTTATCCCTGTAAGAAATATCTGTTTTTGTAGGCTCAATAATTTGGTTGTTTAAAATAGATTCATCTACCTGATTATCAGTTAGTGCCTTAGCGATATCAAATAAAAAACTACTACCAATATCAAGGTATATACCTTTATTCTTAATCGCATCAGTCCACAAGTATATTCGTCTTGTAAGTTCTTTGAGTAGCATCAAAATACTTCCTTTGTGATCCTCGAATCTGTTGGTAGTACTTTCTTGCAAAACAGTTCTCAGTTCAATAATAACGTTAAGATTTATGCTCATAGCCCTTCAATTAATTTTATTTGGGAAACAATATCATCAATGTTGTCTAAGCTATGGCTCAATTCAAATCCAAGGGAATTTTTACCCATAATGACCCAATGAGAAAAATTGAAGTTGAAGTCGTGAACAGATAATTCATGAGCTCCGTAGTTATAAGAAGATAGTTCAAGTTCACCTAAGCCTCGATAATGCATTCCTTCTTTCATTAACTTAGATTCAATGTACTCATGAGCTATTAACTTTTTTAAATTTTCTGCATTAGACATATTTCCGACTTTTACTTGATTCCACCAATCAGCATGTACGTCAGATGCCGTAAACCTCCCTTTAACAAATTCACCTGCAGATTTTTCAACTAAATGCTCATCAATGAACAAATGCTGTTTTGTCAAATGTATTACTTGCTGATTTACTTCTAAGTTACTAGCAATAGCAGGGACATCATCTATTGCAGCAACGATTCCATTCAATTTTGTTGCTTGAGCTAAACTTAATACATCTACATAATTAGCTCCATAATAGACTTGCGGAGTGCCCAACGTCCCCTCTAATATATTCACAGCTCCATTTACATTCCCACTTTTCAAAGCAGCCCGAGCATCATACAATTTAATCCAATTAACGATATTATCAGCAAGACTCGTTCGTCCGGCATCAGTCAAATTATTTAAAAAGTTGAGCAGTTTTCCATTTGCTTCAAATCTGGAAAAAAATGCTGGTTCAGACAACACTTTAAGCGCAGGAATATTTGCTTTTAGTCCACTGCCAAGGTCATCAAGTTTAGCCCAAGCCTTGAGTAGATTAGGGTTCAGTTTAAAAGCATCCAAAAAGTCAATTGGAGCTGTATGCAAGTATCTGATTAATTTCTCTAACTTTAATTCGTCAACTCCATGAGTTTGGTGAGCAGTGACCAATGCTCTGAGAAAGTCATAATCAAAAGTGCGCCGGTGAGGTAAATCATCTCCTGCCCTGGTTAATCCGGTTATTATTTCACCACCATCATCTGCCCATCTAAGTGCTTTAACTCCAACTCCATTAACATATTTAGTAAACACAGTACAAGCTCCTCCAACACCCGCAGCGATGAGTGAAATGGCAGCACCTTTGATATCTCCTTCCTGAACGGATATCGCAAAGGTTAGTCCGTCTGCAATAGTTCCTACAACAGGAAACGCGACTGACACTACAATAAGTGCCGCAGGAGGGGCAACAGGTACAATGAGCCCATCCCACACAGCTTCCATAAGGTCTGTTGATATAATATAAGGTGCCCAGTTTGGGACATCAGTCCATTCTACCCAGGTACACAACAATCTATCATACCTGAAATATTCGAGTTCGTTAGGATCAGTAGGGTGTTGGCGTACAGTTATCCACTCCGTTTGTTGAAATTCATTTACGACGAGCAGTTGCCAGTTTACGATAGTATTTCCTGGATTTTTATTTAATTTGTATGTTATCGGTTGATTCAGATTTTCGTATGATATTGAAATACAACCCACTGAGGCGTATTCATAATCAGGCACCGGTGGAAATTCACCGGTCATATCAAAACACTGGCCAGCAAAAAATGTGTTTGCACCTACAAATCCGCCTTCACCTGTCTGATTAGTTATAAAATTAGCGGGGGCATAATCAATGACATAGTGTTTTACATGAAAACAGTCAAGCCCAAGCTTAATTCTATTTCCAATCGTTACTTTAGAGCAAACACCCTGTGGTATCAAAGGAGACGGATATTCGTAAGGTTCTTTGCTATCATTCCGAAAATAGCCTTTTAGTAAATTTTTTTCAAAATTACTCCTCCCCCTAAAATGTGCTTCCGGAGTAAGAAAACCAGTCAACGCGCCATCAACAACTATATGAATAAAATCCTGTTTAACCCCAAAAAATGGAATTGTACCATCCGGCAATTTGAGTGGAATTGCAGAAGGCGCCAGACAAATTAATTCTGAGGGCTGTGCACTACAGCTTTGATTCGTTGTTTCCGTTTGTGCAAAAGCTTCTCCCCAGTCAAGCAACTGGTTATCCAAAAGCCCAAACATCAGCGCATAAACCGCCTGTTCAGCGTTCGATTCAAATTCTGCCATATCCGAATTGGCTACCGTTTCTTCCATAATAGCATCCAATTCATTCCGGTGCGCTTCGGAATCCGGGTAATGTGCATCTGAAGAAGGTACATTGGTCAATATGCACAATTGATCCGTTTCGGTAGGAGGGTTATCCCAGATATGTACCCAAAAGCTGAGTTCTGCTGCCTCGAATTGGGCGTATATCCCATCTAAATACCCGGGGCAATTACAAACATCCTGGCTGGTGGTGATAAATCCTTTGGGCGCTTCGTAGCCGAAGGTCGTTGCGAAAAAGTCCAGATTTTCAAGGATAGCATCCTCCAGATTAGGTAGCTCTTCACTGCCAATGGCAATGGCAACATTCGCATGATCCTGTACGCATGGGGTTGTGGAACCACTACAGGAAGCATCTGCACATAAATCTCTGGGCAAGCCAGCACCTGGTTGGCCGGTCAAAGCCTCTGGCCCCAGTACGTTTACCGGAATTGGAATGCAATAAAATCCTTTTTCAGAAAAATAATCAACAACAGCTTCCGGGTCATTGCTTGCATCACTGACCTCGGCTTCTGCCGTATTCGTACAGTTCAACTGCTGGTCAACTGATAAAATATGATTTTCCGTAGCAGTTACGCTATAAGTTCCCGGGGAAGAGATGACAATATTATCTGTAGTTGCATTTGTACTCCATACATAGGAGGTTAATCCCTCTGTTGCCTGCAGCGTAATGCTTTGACCGATGCAGATGATGGTTGAATTGGGCGTGATTGCCAATTCTGGTTGAGGCAACACCGTCACTATTACCTGGTCCATTGCCTGTAGATTTCCCTCAATATCCGTCACATAAAGCGTATAAGTCGTCGTCTCCATCGGATTAGCTGCGGTCATAGCGCTATATGGACTACTCAACCCCGTTTCCGGCAGCCAGCGATAGCAGTAACCTTCTGTACCACTCATTTCCGGGCAGCCGATGGTTGTACCCTCTTCTGTCCCCGCACAAATCGTCTTATCCTCCCCAGCCCACGGGCAGCCTGGCAGCAATTCCTCATCATCCGTCACCGTCACCGTCAAGGCAGCCACTTCGCCCAGCACAGCCCCGCCCGTCAGGTTTTGCAATTCCAGCGTATAGGTATGGTTCAGGTCGGGCTGGCCATTGGCCGGTTCGGTTTGCACGACAAAACACTGCGGGTCGGTGCTGCCGGCAGGAAACTCCAGGGTTATGGGGGTAAAACTACTCAGGTGCGGGTCGGCGGCGCTGCTCAGGACAATATCTGCGTAGGAGGTCACCAAAGGATCGGCCACAGAAACGCAGATTTGGGTGCTGTCCCCTTCCGCCAGCGTGACCTCTGCCGCTGCAAAGTTGAGCACCGGCACCGTCAAAGCGCGGCGTTCTAACAAAAAATCATCGAAATACACGTGCAGCAGCGTAGCAGAATAGCCCGAAGGCGGGGGTGTGGCGATCAAAAAGTAATTCCCGTTTTGCGGAACGGTAAAGGCGTTGCTTTGCCGCACCACGAAGGCATTGACCGGGCCAAGGGAAAACACCTCGCTGACATCGGTCCCTGCTGTACCGTTAGCTGTGCCAAGCCGGAATACGACCTTTTTCCCCGCAAAAGGCGCCCGGATATTCCAGCTAAACCGGTATTCGTAGGCAGGATCCAACTGCGCCTGAAAGGCGGCGTACATAGAATTATTGCTCAGAAAACTCCTCGCCTGCCAGGAAACAGGGCTAAACCCAACTTGTGTGAACCCCGCGATGTTGCTGAAAGAGGCGGATGCTCCGTTGAAATTTTCTGATCGTACGGTTTCCCAATTCTGCGCACCGGCGCGGGGTGCGGTGATGCACCAGATTAAAAGGGCAAAAAAGGATGCTTTAAGGATGTAATTGTTGATTTTCAATGCTTTATACCCCCCCCCCGATTACAGACGCAATGTTCTGTGGGGATGTCTTTAAGTGCGGTTGAATGGTCGTCTTGTTTTGAGGATTCGGTGTCATAAGGTCTTGTATTTTCTGTTTGTTGGTCGTTAATTACATGACAGCTTAAAGGCGCTCCGCTTTTCGCACCTTGCGATTAACCTTTGCGGCTCCCCGTTTTTACGAGGCAGGCTTTGCGGTTCATTTTTTACCGCAAAGTGCGCAAAGGTTAATCGCGAAGTTCGCAATGCAGCTTTATCCCTGCGTTTATAAAAATAATCTACCGCCGCAATGTGCGACAGCACCCACTTGTTTGTGTTTGTTATTTTTCCTTTCGGCGCAGCACAGAAAATTGTGTTGCTGCCAGGGCGGCCCCGTCAAAGCCGAAAGTGTGTGGTGTGTTTGCAACGGCAAGGATAATTCAAACAAAGTGTACGCCAAAATTTTTGAAGGGTTTTAACAGATTAATTTTTTGTGAATCATCGCCCTACCACTTCGTTATCCGTTCCACCGTTTCTTTTGCTTTAACCGTAACCTCGAAGCTCTTTTTTGCCAGCCCTTTGGGCTTCACCGGATTGAGGTCAACCCGATAATCGCCCGGTTCCAGCAGAAAGGTATTCGGATTTGAAGAGGCGCTCATATACGTGCGGCCCCCGGCAATACTTTTGCCCGTTTTTTTAGAATAGATCGTAATGGCTGCATCCACAAAATCCTGCCCCTGGAATGCGCCGATTTTCAGCTCGCCGGTGGCATAATCGTGCGCTAAGGAAAGGGTAGCGCCACTGGCAAGTACTTGTTTTTCAATGCGCACCACAGGCCGGCCTTCAATTTTCACCGAAGCAATTTCAACATCGTAGGTTCCCGGCACGATGCGGTAAATTGCGGGGTTGGTTTCAGGTCGCGTATAAGAGCGCCCGCCGGCAACCCGCTCTTTGGTTCCCATTTTCAGTATAGTGACCGTAGCATCTGACAAAATGCCATTTTCCGTCACTAAAATTTTCATTACGCCCTGCGAAAAATCTACGATATGAACTAAGGTATCGTTAGAAGGAACTACTAAGTCTTTCAGCCATTGGGTTGGCTTTCCGTCCATGGCGACGGACATCACTTCCACATCGTAAGCTCCCGGCGCCAAATTCAGCACCCTGGGATTGGTCGCTTTCCCTTCATAGGTTCTGGCAGAGAAAAAGTGCTTTTTTTCGCCTTTTTTAAAAACCTTTACGGTAGCATCCAACAATTTGCCTTCCTGGGTGGCTTTAACAGAAAGATAGCCCCCGCCTGCCGGAGGCGGCACGACGGTTTGATCTAATGCCTCGGCCAATTCCCCGGCGTTGTTGGCTGGAAAATACTGCCCGCCACCGGCCTGTGCCAAGCACTCCAGCGCGGAGAGGTCTTTTTCCACAATGCCAAAACCCACCACGTGCAGGGTAATCTTAACGCCTTGTGTTTTGGCCTGTTTCACCAGGTCGCAGGCATTGCCTTCGCAGGTTTCGAGACCGTCGCTGACGAGGATGATCGTTACCGGCGCCGTTTCCGTCCGGATGAGCGCTAATGCGTGTTGAATGGATTTGGCGATGGGCGTTTTGCCCACAGGGTTGATCGCATCCAATTTTGTAGAAAGCACCGTTTTGTCGAGCGGCCCAAGCGGCGCCAGAGTTTCAATGTCGTTGCAGTCTTCTTTTTGGCGATGGCCATACGCAATTAAACCGGTGCGGGTATTGGCCGGCAATTTGCCCAACAGGTTTTTCATGACCGTGCGGGCAATGGCGATTCTGAATTCATTGTCCGATTTTTGCCACATTGAGCCGGAAGCATCAAGGATGAAGAGGATGTTTTGCGCTGTGGCCGTTTTTTGTTCTCCGGCCTGAGCGAAAGCGCCTGTCCAGGAAAGCAGGACAAGACTAATCAGAAAAAATGATCTCATATCGAGTCGGTTTTGGTGATCAATCCGGGAGTTTGAGCGCAGAAAGGTTGGGTAAAGGTAAAAAAAAATCAGGTTTTTATGCTCAAATTTCAGGATGGCAAAAGAGCAATGGGGCAGAGCTTGTCCCGCTCCAGCGGGGAGGGCAAGGGGCAAGGCTGGTCTTCACAGAAAAAAATGCACGGATTTTTTCTACAATTTTGAACTACTATGAAGAGTAATTTTATAAATTTGCCCTTGCTGGCAATAATAATCGGCATCCTGACAGGATTGGCGCTACTTTATTGCAGGCAAGAAGACACCCTCGTAATCTCCATTAAGAACGACCATTCTGTTGAAGTCGCTAAATTGCTTGAAAAAGAAGCAGTTGGCTCCATTCTATGAACATATCATACGGTTACTGTTTCAGAACCGAATTGATGTCTTACTATCTCCCTGTTGAAGTTTGTCAGGCAGTGTGCAATTTATTTGTCGCACAAGTGAGGGTGTTTCCCACCCTTGAACTATTATTAACCCGTTTTTATAAAGAATTCCTACAGATGAGTGCAAAACTACTTAAGCTCTTTGCGCCAATGGTCGCTTTTTTGTTGATGACCTTGATAATGCAGGCGCAAAATTATTTAATGAACGGGACGCCTATCAATGACTGCGACGGCTTTTTCATTGATAGCGGCGGGAACAACGGCAATTATGGGGCGAATCAAAATTTAACCACCACCATTTGCCCTGCCGGAGGTAGCGGCACCCATATCCGGCTCTTTTTCCCGAATATGGACCTGTCGCCGGAAGATATCCTTTGTTTTTACGACGGCCCCACTGTCGCCGCGCCTTTATTGGTTTGTTCTGAGCAAATAAATCTTGACGCGCCAATCATCATACAGGCGACTGCCACTAATCCTGGTGGCTGCCTTACGGTGACGTTCAATTCAGATGCAACCAATCAGGCTGGGGGCTGGAATGCGGAAATCACTTGCATTGCATCTTGCCAAAGCATTCAATCAGAGTTAGTTAGCTCCGATCCAATTGTATCGCCTGCCGATACGGGCTGGATAGATGCCTGCCCCGACCAGCGTATTTTCCTCAGCGCACGGGGGCTTTATCCCCAAAATGGCGCTGTGTACACCCACTCCGACTTTACGTCTAGTTTTGAGTGGGAATTCGGAGATGGCTCCATGGCCGTCGGCCCAACCGTTTCCCATACTTATGACGAGCCTGGCGGTTACATCATACAACTGACCATTACGGATCAGTTTGGTTGTAAAAACACCAATTTTATTAACCAGCGGGTACGAATTTCAACGCGCCCCGATTTTACCATCACCCCCCAGCAACCCATTTGCATAGGCGACAGCATTAACCTGAATGCTGTAATAGATACAATTTTACCCGGATACGACCTGTCCGTAGTGCCCACGGAGGGGTCATTTGTAGCCGGCGGTATCCTCTCTGATACGTTGGCACTGCCCGACGGGGTTGGGACCAGTTATTTTGCCCCAATTTCAATTACCCAGTTTTCTCCGGGGCAGGTGCTGACCGATGTCAATGATTTATTGGGCATTTGTCTCAATATTGAGCATTCCTGGATGCACGACCTCGAAGTGTCCATTACCTGCCCGGATGGCACGGAAGTACTCTTGCAGGATCAGGAAATTATCGGGCACCCCGTTTTTCTTGGCATTCCCAACCAGTCAGACAGCCCGGCGCCTGCTTTCCAGGGCATCGGATGGGATTATTGCTGGACGCCTTCAGGCGCCCAGACGTGGACAGAATATTCACTTTCCACAATCAATCAGGGAACCGTAACCATGCCTGAAGGCAATTATGCCTCTTTTGAATCCTTGGATAATCTCCTTGGTTGCCCCCTTAACGGGGAATGGGTGCTTACGGTTACAGATTTATGGGCCATAGATAATGGCTGGCTTTTCGAGTGGCGCATCAATTTTGACCCCGACCTCTTCCCGGATTTAGAAACTTTTACCCCGCAAATCACCGATTATTCCTGGGAACCCAACCCCACTATTTACGCGATGACGCCCGATTCAATCAGTGCGTCCCCGCTCAATGCCGGAACCGCCAGCTATACGTTTACGGTCATGAATGCGTTTGGCTGTACCTATGACACTACCCTCAATGTCACCATTTTGCCGGCAACGCACCCCAACTGCCATAGCTGCCAGGACATTCTCACTCCGGCAGACGACCGGTTGATTTGTCAAAACGAAAGCACCGTATTAGATGTGACCGGCATGAATACGACTTCTGATCAGGTAACTTTTGAGGCGTCGCCGGCTTATCCGATTGGCTTTTCCAATCACCCGCCGGCCAATCCATACCGCTCTACCATCGCCGTCAACAGTATATCGCCAACAGCGTTGTCCAATCCGATGGTGCAACTGCTCAGTGTATGCATCAACATCGAAACCGACTGGTGCAGCGACCTCAACATCTCGCTCCGGTCTCCCGCAGGCGTAGTCATTGATTTGTCTTCCGGCAATGGCGGCAACGGCGACAACTATACGAATACCTGCTTTACGCCTTCAGCGCCAACTTCCATTACAACGGGCATGGCGCCATTCACCGGCAGTTTCCGTCCGGAAGGGAACTGGAACCTGTTATCAGGTACCCAAATCAACGGCAACTGGCAGTTGATCGTCACAGACGCATTTGGCATCAACCAGATTGGCCGTCTCAACTCCTGGACGATTACCTTCCTCTCCACCAATAACATTACCTATAGCTGGAGCCCGTCGCAGGGGTTGACTTGCAACAACTGCTCAAATCCTACGGCTTCTCCGAACGTTACCCGAACCTACGTGGTTCTGGCTACAGACAGCTATGGCTGCACGCAACGCGACACCGTAACCGTTGGCGTCGTCAACGACATTGATGCGCCGGTTGTATCTTGTGAAACGACGGCTGACGGTGAAATCACCTTCTCCTGGCCCCAGGTAGATAATTTTACGGAGTATGAAGTCAATGTCACAACAAACGGCAGTAGCTCGGGCTGGCAAGGCCCCGTTACCGACTTGTTTTATGTGGTCAGCAACTTAGTCAACAACGATAATGTCAGCATTGAGGTGCGCGTCAACACCGGCGGCGCTTCCCTGAACTGTGTGGTGGAAACCGGCAGTAGCAGTTGCGTTTTCAGCAATTGCACGCTCACGTCCGCACTCACAGCCACCACCCCGGTTTCCTGTAATGCCGGAAACGATGGGACGGCGATTGTGGCCGCCCAAAGCGAAGAAATGCCCATTACCTATTTCATAGACGGCGGCCCCATTGGCCAGTCTTCCGGCAACTTCAGCGGCTTGTTGGCGGGCAACCACTCGATTGCGGTCGTGGATGCAAACGGTTGCGCAGATACTTTGTCTTTTAACCTCGTGGAGCCGCCGGCACTTACGATTCCTTTGCAAATTACGCAGCAGGTCAGTTGCCATAATGGAGATAACGGCCTGATCAGCGCAATCCCGCAAGGTGGCAACGGCGGCTATATCCTGAATTGGAGCGGCCCGGCCACGCCAAACCCGAATGGGATTCCGTCCGGCACTTACGCCGTCACCGTCACCGACAATAAAGGTTGTATCGCCACGAACAGCATTGTGCTGGCGAATCCGCCCCAACTTTCCGTAATGCTGCTGGCCGATGCGCCCAACTGTTTTGGCACGGCAGACGGCAGCGTGGAAGCCATCGCCACCGGGGGCACCGGAACGATTGCCTACGCCTGGTCGAATATGGCCAACCAACCTATTCTACAAAACTTAGCCGCAGGCAATTACTGCGTGACCGCAACCGACCAAAACGGCTGTACGGCAACTGCCTGTGCCAACATTGCCGCACCCACGCAATTGGCGATCACCGCCATTACGCCCCACCCCGCAGATTGTTTTGGCAACAACACCGGTTCGGCCATCGTGCAAGTATCCGGTGGGACGCCTGATGCCGACGGCGATTATAATTTTGCCTGGAACGACGCCCTTCAGCAGGTAAGCGACACCGCCGTATTCCTGTTTGCCGGAAATTACAGCGTTATCGTGACCGACGACAACGGCTGTCAGGTCACCGGCCAAACGACCGTCGCCCAGCCCACTCAATTATTGGCGAATACGGTCGCAGTGGATGCGCGCTGTTTTGGAGAAAGCTCCGGCAACGCAACGGTTGTTCCCGGCGGTGGTGTTGGCCCCTACACGGTGCTTTGGGAAAATGGCCTTTCCGGCACGGCGCTCACCAACCTTGCTGCCAATGCCTATGATGTTACCGTTACAGACGCCAACGGCTGCGTCGCTCAGGGCATTGCAAATGTCGGCCAACCCAATACACCGGTCAGCGTGGCGGTTTCACAAACCTTCACCGGGTGTTTTGGCGCCAACGACAACGAAGCCAGCGCCATGCCTGCCGGAGGGACCGGTTTTGGCTATACATATCTTTGGAGCAACGGACAATCCGCACCAACTGCCACCAACCTTGCGCCGGGCGCCCAGTCCGTTAGCATCACCGACAGCAATGGTTGCGCCGCTTCTGCACAGGTTAATTTGAGCGACTGGGCCGATATTGACGTGAACATCATTGCGATTGAACCCACCTGCTTCGGCGACGCAAACGGCCAGATGGGCATCAACCTCTTTTCCGGCGGGGCAGGCATAGCGAATAACGCAGCGGATTATACGTTCACCTGGAGCAACAGCGGTTCCGGGGTCACCATTCAAAACTTAGCAGGCGGAACTACCTATTCCGTCACGGTAAGCGACCGTCAGGGTTGCAGTAAAGTTTTTTCAAGGGCTTTGAGCCAACCACAGGATATTTCTTTCGACTTCACACATACGGACGTAGCTTGTAATGCTGGCACAACCGGCACAGCGACCGTCGTTAATGTACAAGGTAGTCTCGTTGGGGGATATACTTACCGCTGGAGCAGCAATGCCGCTAATCAGGCATCCGTTACGGCAAGTAATCTCTCCGCCGGCCTCTATTATGTCACTGTTACCGATGCCAACGGCTGTAGCAGCGACGGACAGGTACAGGTTGGCCAACCGACCGCCCTCTCCATTTCGACAGCGACAGAAGATGAACCTTGCTTTGGCAATGCACTGGGCAGCGTTACCGCAACAGTAAGCGGCGGCGTTCCGGGATACAGCTATGTCTGGTCGGGGCAACAACAAAACTCGGCCACCATCTCCAACCTGCCGGCGGGCGTTTACAACGTCACCGTCCAGGATGCCAACGGTTGCCAGATTAGCAGCAACGCGGAAGTGCGGCAACCCGAACCAATCAGCGCAGCAATTGCCACCAAACCGGTGGATTGCTTCAATATGCGCAATGGCTCGATTACGGTGGTTCCGCAGGGCGGTTCTGCCCCCTTCCAATACAGCTTAGACAACAGCACTTACGGTGGATCGGGTACCCTGATCGGCTTAGAGGGCGGAGAATATACGATTTATGTGCGCGACCGAAATGGTTGTCTGTTGATTGAAAAAGCGACCGTCGTTTCGCCGCCGGAATTTATTGTCAACGCCGGGATGGATACGACCATCACCATCGGCGACCTGATCAATTTGTCGGCCTCCTCAGTCAATGGCGCCGGTGAAGTGCTGTACACCTGGTACGCGCCTTACGACAGTACCCTGACTTGTACGGAATGCCCCAACCCTCAGGTGCTGGCCACCAATACCATCACTTTTGAACTGTACGGCGAAGACGAAAACGGCTGCGAAGACAACGATTTTGTCAATGTCTTTATCCGCAAACCCCGGGTGGTGATGGTCCCAACCGGCTTTACCCCCAACGGCGACGGTACCAACGACCGGTTGCTGGTGCATGGTCAGGAAGGCACCGTCGTGCGCATGTTCCGCTTGTACGACCGCTGGGGCGAATTGCTGTACGAGGCCCGCGACTTTGAGGTGAACGATGGCAATATCGGCTGGGACGGCAGCTTTGCCGGAAAAATGATGAATGGCGGCGTTTATTTGTGGTACGTGGATGCCGAATACGCAGATGGTGTTCGGGAGGTTTTCAAAGGCCAAACGACCATGATCCGATAATGAGTGAGTGGATCGTGAGGTGTCGCTTCGAGTGTAATGTCGTCAACTTTACGACTGAACGACCCTGAAAGGGTCAAATTTGAATAGCCCCCGATGCGATCGGGGGAAAAATGGAAGTAGGGAGAGTTCCCAACCCCGAAAGGGGTTGGGCGTTACCTTTCCACGGGACTAAATGAATTAATTATTATCATTATCATTGTTTATTCATTGCGGTATTTGGCCAAAAGTTTTGAGACAAAAGCCAAATACCGCAACACATAACCAAAACACATGCGCAGAAACTTTACACACCTCGTTCTCTTTTGTTTGGCATTCGTTTGCTGCCTCCATCAAAGCGCCGCGCAGGATGCCCGTTTGTCTCAATTTTACGCCGCGCCGCTGCAAGTCAACCCCGCCATGATCGGCGTTTTCGACGGACAAACGAGGGTGGTGCTCAACTACCGTGAGCTATACGCCAGCGTCCTGAAAGACAATCCGTTCCGGACTTTGGCGGCCAGCTTCGACATGCGGTTCCGGGTCATGCGCGGCGATTACGCCGGATTTGGACTCAGCGTGATGCGCGACGAAGTGGGTATAGCCAATTTCAACCGGGTGCGCGCCAATCTCGGCGGTTCGTTTCTGAAGCAACTCAACGGCAGCCGCTACTCGCGCAGCAACCAGTACCTCGTGGTCGGCGCCCAACTCGGCATGGGCCAACGCGGATTCGACTGGGGCAAACTCTGGTTCACCAACCAGTTCAATATTGATCAGGCGCTGGTGGATTACGGTTCCGATCCCGGCGAAAACTTCGATCAAAGCAAAACGAATGTCTACCTCGATTTCAACGCCGGCCTGCTTTGGTACGCTTTGTTCGACAACGACATGAGCGTTTACGTCGGCGGCTCGATGCACCACCTGAACGAACCCAACATTTCTTTCCTTGGCGACGATTCAGAAAAACTCTACTCAAAATGGGTAGGCAATGCCGGGGGCGAAATTCCTTTTACCAATAACCTGAGCTTATTGCCTGCGATCGCCGTGATGGGGCAAGGCCCGTCGTTCAGCGCAACCTTCGGCGGCAATTTTCGCTTCACCAACCGCGACTGGAAAGAGGTCGCCATCCGCGCCGGCGCCTGGGGCCATTTAGCTAATCAGTTGGAAAGCAGCAAAACCTTAGATGCTATGATTTTCACGGCGATCTTGGAAATCGAGCGCTGGAATTTCGGCGTCAGCTACGACGTCACGGTTTCTACGCTGGCTTCCGCCAACAACTCCCGCGGCGCTTTTGAATTGTCGCTGATTTATACGAGCAAGAGCAAGGATCGGGTGCGGACGGTGTGTCCGAAGTTTTGATTTTTTTAGGCATCTTATCCCTACAATACACGGCAGCTTTCTCAGAAAGAGCAGCCTTATCTGTAAATTTTTTTAAACACCTGGGGCCGGCCTGATAAGGGGCCGGCCTTTTTTGTGGTCGCCAGGTTTAGCTGGGGGACCTGTTGGAAGGGATCTATGGGGCGTGCGCGTGTGAGGTGTTTTAGGATTGAGGTGTCGGACACTTTTGGAAGTGTCCGACACCTCAATCCTAAAACACCTCATCCTTTTTCCACACGCTAAATCTTTTTGAGCGCGTTGATTGCTATTGCATTTGTTACATCCTGGCAAGTCTTTTCTTTAACAAATACAAGATGATACCGCAATACTCACTATACCTCAAGTTCCCGCTTTCATCGGGTCGCTTTTCGCTGAATTTTTGCACCAGGCTATCAACAACAGGCTTCGACCACTTTTTGTCCTGATTCTTTCGGCTTAACAAATCAAGGCCAGTTTTGACCCCTTCCCAAACTTTTTCACGATTGCGCTTTAAAGTTTGAATATTCAGATTCAGCGTTTCGTCCAGATCTTTTTGGATGTTGCTATTCTCCGATAAAATGACGCCATTTTCGGTAAACTTGATTTGTGCAACCAATCTCGCATCGGTTGGACGAACAGTCAAAGGAATGTTTTTGCGATTTTGTTCGCAATGATTTTTCAAATGATCAGGATGCTCTGTATTAGGTGTGAAATCAATTTTCCCTCCGCAAACTCCGAGCAAATTACTAAAATCCAGTTCGTGCGAATGATCTGATTGGTCTGCACTTTGAGCTTTCCAGTGTTCGATTCTAACGATCTCCGAATCAATCAGCTTCATACAGTAGGCACATAAAAATCCCTGTTCTGTCAACAGCGCTTTTTGAACGGCCGCTTTATCCGAACCTCTTAGATCAGCATATCTGGGTTCAATACCAGCTTTTCTTTGTTTTTGCTTAAAGGCTTCCAGTTCCCGGGGCGGAGGTTTTTTAGAAATGGTCAGCATGGGCATTAATTGGAAATGACATGAAGCATAGACTCCGCCTTGAGCAGGTCAGGATCATTGTTGCCAAATTGCTTTTTCATCATCGCAATTTTCTGTTGGGCAATTTTTAGCTCTTTCGCTCCAAAATCTTCTTTTTCAAAAAGCTGGAACAATTCATCTATTTCGTGTTGTGCAGAAGTTGGGCGTTGTGGTACACCCATAAATTCAAACAGGATAGAGACATAATCCCGGCCTTTGACATGAGGCGTCTCAACGATGCCATTGTCCGACAGAATCCTGATATTTTCCCGGTCGAAATCTGCTAACACTACCGGACTATGCGTAGTCACCACAAATTGCACATTCGGAAATATCTCCAATAATTTGGGCAATACCTCCCGCTGCTTACCCGGGTGCAAGTGCAAATCTATTTCGTCTATCAGGACGATGCCGTTGCCTTCGAGTGGCTTTTCTACTCCCGGGTTGGCAAGGGCTAAGCGCCGGGCGAGGTCAGCGACCAGCGCGAATAGCATTTTTTCGCCAGATGAGAATTGATTGACGCTTAGTGATTCTCCGTTTTTGCTAACTGTCAACTCGTAGCCTATACCTGTTGTTAATGCCCTGGTTCTTAGTAAAGTAAATTTATTTTTTCCGTCGCTCAACAGGATACATACTGCTTGCTCTGTAATTTCCCGAAGCTGATCTCGTCCGTTTTTTGTATCCCTCGCTAAATCTTCCCGCCATTTGTACCATTCGGAAAACTGTCTGAAATCAAAAGAACGAGTGGATAAAGCATTATCGTAGGCATTAAAAGCTTCCGTACTGATCATTTCCCCGTTGGCGGCAGGCGCGTCGGTGGCATAATCGCAGCGGTAATAAACGATAACGGGCAAGCTGGAAGGCTCTTCCCGTTTGAGTTGTTTTTCAATAGCGGAGATGATATTATCAAAATCAGTAAAAGCGTTGGCTTCAGTAATTTCCTCGGGGTCAAAACCGGCTTTGGTCAAAGAGCCATACCAGGTTAATTCCACGCCTGTTTCTATATATCCCTCGTCTGATTCCTTTATCCCACGCTTTGGCGATGCTTCCGAATTCTCTTTTTCAAAATAGATGGTAAGGGTATTGACCGCTTCTTTAGTGCCGTTCCGGATGTCCCGGTCATTCAGGGACCCTTTCAGGTTGACCGGTTCCCGTCTGATTTTGTCAATTAGGAACTTCATCAGGCTGGCAACACCGTCCAACACAGTCGTTTTACCCGTCCCGTTTCGTCCGATAAAGACTGTGAGTTGCCTGTCGAAGCTGATAGACAGGTCTTCGAAGCGCCGGAAGTTAGATAGCTTCAGTTCACGTAATCGGATGTCGAACTTATTTTTTACTTCTGGCATGATGTCATTTTATTACCCCCAATAGGTCACTTGTTTGATTTCGCCTTCTTTAGAACGTGAATTTACGACGACTTCTACAATCATGCCGGGTTGTAGTTGAACTTTCTTTGTACCGGAGAGTTTGGCGATGGGGTCGAAGGGGTAATCTTCTATTAATAACTTTACTTTGGAGAAAGGTTTGTCCACTTCCAAAATTTCTACGGTAAATACCTTTTTGGCGTCTATTTCTCCATAAGGTGTCGTCTTCGCCTCTTTATTGACCGGGACAATTTTAACGCCGGGTAACGTTGGTTGTTTTTTCGGCTCGTCTACGTAGATCGCAGGCGTAAACGGAATGTCAGTAGCGTCCTCCGGGAGAAAGATTTCGACAAAGCCCATACAGGCAGCGGTCAGCACGGCATGTTTGGCGATGCGACGGGATTTGAGATGATAGTCATCTTCATCTCTTTGTATTTTTAATCGTATAGTTTCATCTACAACTGCGACGTGGTCTCCCACCTTCCAATCACCGGTGATGCCGTGATAACCAATACCATAGCTCATCCGTAGAATACACGACCGCGCATTATTTTGCGTTTTTTTTCGTAATTCCCGAAGGTTGTGGATGATAAAATCTGTGTGCTCTGCTTCCTGATATTCCTCAAAAAAAGCGATCTCGCGGCTGAGGTGTGCGTTGGTGTATTCGTTGATGAGTTGGAAGAGGTGTTGGATGGGGTTTTCCTGCTGGATGATAAATTTAGTATTATAATGTATCACTCCTTCTGTACTTTCCCGATATTTTGGGTCTTTTGCAGCCTCCTGAATTTGTTTAAACCAGCCGTTGGCTATCGAAAGGCGAAACATCCCTTCAGCGTCAACTTTAAACGTTTCGCAAGTAACAAGCGGCGTTCCATTAAAGCTGTCTTTTTTATAAAAACTCTTCCAATCGAAACCGGGTTTTCCCAGATTAAATAAGGCTACATTGGTAAGCTCAGTCTCCTTGATTTCTACGTCAGAAGGAGCGATATAGCGGGTAATAGCACTTTGAAATGAACCAAGCAAACGATTATCAATTTCTTTATCCCGGGCGCCTTTACCTTCCTTATTCCAAAGGTGGTTGAATAGGACGCTACGAATAGCTCCTTTCAATGAAGATCCGGGAACAATAGGTATACCTTCTCCGGTACGTATCAGCGGGCGAATTTCATTTCCCGGTTCATCCCGATAATCGAAACTTATCAGGTTTATTTTTTCAAGATCTACATCTAATTCTTCAAGCAACTTGTCAATTCTTTTACCGTGCGCATCGGAAATACGTTTTATATATGCTTCTAACCCACTTTTTCCATCCTCTGTGACTTCCTCCTGCAACTGTTCAAACAATTTTTCATGGTCGAAAACATAAACCTTCTTACTCCGCGTGGTAAAGTCCATATAGCGATTCCACGTGCGCTCACTACCTGCGCCTACATGCACCGGCGACAGGATGTGTAGGCGGAGATTCATCACGGTATGTAGGGGAACTTCTGTCATAGCTCGTTGTCGTTTTGGTAGCTGTCAGAAAGAATGTGGATGGGCAGCGTGATTGCCTGCCAGGAGCGATACACATCGTGGTGGAGCGTGAATTGTCCTGCCTTGAACATCTGCTCCAACTCACCTGTCGGCTCAAATGCTTTTGTTGCAAACCGAAGCACTGAGCCTTCAGCCACCGTTCTTCGCGTTTTGCGGCGAACGGTGTGACGACTCACCCATCCTCTGCGGTTAAGCAGGCGGAAATAAGACTGTTGGAAATCAATTTTGCCAATTTCGGCATCACCTGGAATAAACAACGACAGGTTAAGGCAACCCATCGGAGTATCTACATTTGGCATTTCGAAATCAGTCACGTCTTTTAGTTCAAAAAGCCCTTTACCACTGGAACGTTCTCCTCCAATACCTTCATCGCCAAGCGCTCTTAAAGCAGCTTCAAAGCTTGCCCGAACTTTTTCATCTTCAAACCGGGCAAGAAAAAACAACCCTGAATCCTGCTCAAAAGTCACTTGTGCAAAGTGAAATATGGTGGCCGCATTTGTTATCCGGTCAAGAACAACCCGGGGCAATTCCACATTTTCATAAAAATTATCTAATAATTTATGAGAAAGACAATGTTTGGCATAACAGTCCTGAAAATCTTCTTTTTTTAGAAAAAAATCTCCTTTCGCCAGCGCCGGACGCAGAAGCTCTTCTGAAATAAACTTCACACTTCTCCATGCCTTTTGAAAATCAACCGCTTCTTCTTCTTCCCAATTCCATTTAGGCTGTAAGGACAAGGGTTTTGGGAAAAAACAAACATCCTTTCGCCAGGGGAAAGCTGACGATAAAGCAATAGCGGGGGCTTTCGTATCAAAAAAATGCTGGGTAGCTGCGGTCTCACCCAGCAAGTCCACGGCCATTGCCGCCACAGCGCTAAAAAGTGTATCCGAATGAATATAAGTATCTGCGCTTTCCAAACCGAAACCACCGGAGGAAATATGCAAAGGCGCTGTAAATTGCAGTCGGTAGCGTTTAAGCATCAGGCGGAGGTTTTAACAAGGTCTTCGTGTTGCAATTCTTTTGGGATGGGCACATTTTTATAATTCTCCCAAGCACCGTCCGGAGTTTCGTAATGACGCTTTTCCCTGTATTGCAATCCCTTTATATGAATCGCGACCTCGCCGCTGCCACGGGTGCCTTTGCCGCCGAGGTAGTCGTCTTGGACGAGGCGGAGGGCGCGAAATATGTCCTCAATCATTTTTTTCTCATCGTCAGCATCTGTTTCATTATCTCCTAATTGAAAAACATTGAGTATCATGCTCATCTGAAATTGGGAACCGGCGGGGACTCGCTCAATTGTTCTGGGAACAGCTTTTGAGGTTATTCTGTCTATGGCAACTTCCGTTTTCATTTCAGTATATTGTAAATCAGTTGTCTTGAGCTTTTCCAGTCTTTTTGCACTTTCTCTGGTTAATACGCAATCCCTCACAATAAGCCTGGAAGGTGGACGGTTAGCATTCTTAGATTTTTCCATAACTTCGGGCGTAGTGCCAAAAACATGTGGAATTAACGAACCGTCATCAGGATTGAGAAAAGGTGCAAAAGTTAAAAATCCGCCCTTGGGGTCATACTTGAATTTTCTATCTTGCTTTTCCAGAAGACTTCTCATTTTGCCTTTCAATGAACTTCCAGGAATATATGGTTCATTGTTTAAAGCATTACGTATGACTACATTATCAGCCCCGCCGACACCTACTCCTGTGTTCGAGCCGCCAATATGCAGACCTGTCAGAGCGATAATCGTTCCTTCAATTCTTATTTTTCGAATTAGCTTGCCATTATTTGAATCTTGCATGGTGTCAGATTTTTAGTTTTTATCACTGTCTTTTCCTCCTGCTGTCTTGTGATAACAAAGTACCGCTTCGAAGAGGTCTGAAAAATTATTAAAGCGTTCGATTTTTTTCTCTAAGTCGTCAGTTTCCATGACCGCATTTAACCCAGCGATAAGCACTCGTTTTAAGAGTTTCCCGCCCTCTTTATTTGATCTTGCTGCGGCATAGGAAAGCCGGGGGGATAGCATAAGTAGGGAGTTTTGGGCTGAAAATTTGACTTTAGTAGGATTATTTTCTCCTCTTCTCTCTTGTTCCAATCTTGCAAGGTCAGTTGCTCCTGACATTTGTATTTTTTTTACCTCGTGGTATAGGTTTCTGATTTGGGAAGTAGTAAGACCTTCTTCAGCAACTTGATATCCAAAAAATTCAGTAAAATAAACCGTTTCCGGCACAAAGCCTTCTGTAATCCACCCCTGAATTTCATTACCATCAAATTCATCCAACGCCTTTTTAACTACTGCTTTCCTATCTTTATAATGGTTGTTTCTGTTGTGCTTTTCTCTGTAATCCTCCAATTTGCTTTGAATCTCCCAGAGGTCTTTTTGCAATTTTTTGAGCCTGGTTAATCTTTCACTCATGATTTTCACTTTTTCTTGTTAAAAAATCCGCCCACTGCGAAGCCGTGTACAAAATGAGTAAAAAATCGGATTCGCAGGGAACGCCTTGATTAAAATTGAGGAAAAGTTGTGCCGCTAATTTGTCAAGTTCTTCCCGGTATGCTTTGTTGAACATGCCAACACGATGGAGTCGGTATGCTCCCCGCCAACGCCACCTGCCGTAACGATTGTTCTCAATCATCTTTTCAGTCAGTCGGCGCATCGGGGTAGCATTTGAAAACTCACTATAGAGTTCCTGGATAACATGCAGAAAACTGGATGGCATTTTCTCCAACACCTTCGTTTCTTGATGCTCGATGCCCGTAGTAGACCATTTCCAGAATTCTTTCGCATGTTTTGAAATAAGTCTGAATTCCTCCCATGTAGATACATGGTCAAGAAAACAAATAGCATTTTTTCCCGGATGCCCCTTCGATCTGTCTTCTGCTTCGCCTGCAATTTCTGCTACTTTGAACAAAGGATATTTTTCGCCAAATAAAGCGATTCCTGCTGACAGATTTACAGAAGGATTCCCTCCCGTAAATTCATCGAATCGGTCATGAATCCAAAGCGCCACATCGGGCATGACGTTCCATTTGCCCACTATACAAAGGTCGTCGCCCCCTGCATAGATGATTTGCAAGGCATTACGCAATTTTTCGGCACCGGGCAAACCGGGATCGGAATGCACGCCCTCGTAAGGCGACCAGTACAAATCCTTCAATTTATTGAGAAAGCCGGAAAAGAAAAAATCCAACATATTCGATAACTGCACAATGCGACTGAACGGCGCAGTGGACTTGAGTTTTCCCTTTTCGTCTCGCTTACCATCGTCATTAATGCCTTCCCGAAAGATACGCCCAAGGTTGTCAACGTCCATGCGCAAAACGGCGAGACGTTTCAAGCCAATGGCTGAGGCAGCTAAATCGGAGAAGTCGGCGGCATCGCCATTGTTTTTTTCCGGATGCCAGTTTCCTGCGTAAAATTTCCAGCCTTTGGCTTCAATCGGAAGGGACAGAAAATTATCGTCGTTGAAAAGATAGGCTTTCTCTATTCCAGGTGGAATGTCTAAACTATAGTCTTTTTCTTTAATCAGGTCAAACTTTTCCCAATTAAAAACGGAAACCGGTTTATTTAAATTAGCAACTTCCTTTGTTGAGGGTTTCATTATAACACTTGCCACCGGTTCTTTTTTCAGCTTCTGTCCGATGATTTGGCTTTCGTATTGTTCACTGTGAATCCAATTGCCTGTATTATCCCTGATCTCAGTCCCATCAATCTCGTCGGTTATTTCAAAAAATTGTTTACCATGAGTCACCAACAGGTTATAGAAAAGCCCTTTACTGCCAAGTTGCCGTTTGTTATCTTCAAAAATGTCTTTGCCTTCCAATTCTACGTTTGTAGCATAGCATAGCTCAACATTTCCGAAAGGAATTTCATTTTCATCCGGTTTGAAAAAATCCACATCGCCCATTCTGGCTGAAAAACGTCGCAGCTTGTTTCGCTCTAAATCCTTGTTCAGTTCATCCCATCGCGCGCTGATTTCACCAGGTTGAAAATCCTTTTTCGATAATGCTTTGTTGGCAAAAATGACTGCCAACTCTCCGTGATAAGTTTCTAATAAGTGGTTGTTTATTTCTTCCTCCACTTTTGAAATGGTTTCAATCGCTTTATCCGTATTTGGCAACAGCAGGTAAAATTTCCCCCCACTTGAATAGAGCAAATTTGCTTCGAATAAATCCAATCGTTTCAATATTTGCCTGGCCGCAGCATCCATGATCTGCTGAAGGAAATAAGAACGACCTTTCAAAGCACGCAATGCGCCGGAATGGGCAATGTTGTACAGGAAGTCCTGTATGCCTGAGAGGTCGGCGACGGTGAGAAGGTAGCGGGCATTTTCGCCTTCCTTTACTTCTTTAGGGGGTATTTTTGACCAATCGCCATCGCATTGGTTTTCCAAAAAATCAAACAAACACACAGCAATAGCGGCGGCCAGTCTGGAGTGTTCAAAGAGTGAAATATCAGGATGGTTTTTCCAATAGGATGAAGGAATACACCAGAGATATTTTTTGAATAAATGATAAATAGTCGTCAGATCGAAATTCCCTTGAATTTCCGCATCAAATTCTGTTTGAAATTCTTGCCAAAATCTTTGATATCCTTCCTGGAAGATTGGTCGAGTTTCGTATTTTTTATCTTCAATTGTCCGCTCATAATATAAAGGAGTCAAGTTGCATATTGGCTGATATAGTGTTTTTTCAAACACTTTTAGCAGATGAATTTTATTGAAAATACTTTCCTGTGCTTTTAATGACCATGCTGTTTTTTGTTCGAGTGTCAACCTGTTATTTCCTTCTTCATCTTTTATTTTTTGAAACCAGGTGCGTTCCATACTGGAAAGGGAATCTGCCAAACAAACAATTTGAGCAAACACTGCATCTTTATCTTTTATTTTATCTTCTCTTATTGCTTTATCCAATTCGTTTTGGTGATGCCACCGAGTATAAAGTGCAATTTTTTCATTGCCTAACTTCTCCTCCACATATTTCATGGAAAGCACCTGATGCTTACCTTTGACAGGTTCGCTTCGTTGCCAAAACTTCCCCACATCATGCAGCAACGCCCCCAAATACAACGCTTCACGTTCTTTATTTTTCGCTTCGTTCATAAGTTTGATGCTTATACAGGCTGTTTATATGCGCCCAAAATTCTCGATTCAAGGGTATCCAATCCATTAGAAAATGAAAGGTAGTTGCCCATTGTTTTTTTATATTTGTCATCCATCCGCCCATTTCCCAGCACGATTACTTTTGACTTTCCGAACAAAGTCAACAACTGATCTCCGAATTTCTTTTGGACGACGTCCAAGTCTTGATTCAAAAAATTATACAAAACCAAATCGTACCCGCCTTTGTCTTTTTCTGCCTCAAATTCTCCAATATCCAAAAATTTTGGCAGTTTAAAATCCCGATCTGTCAAAAAAGTTTTGAGTGCAAATACCGTGCCTTTGCTTTCACTTACAATCATGATATCCTTTTGCCGGTAACTATACTCCTGGGATAAATTTTTCAAAGCCCCGACTAAAGCCTCTTTTTTTACATCCAATTTTTTTGATAAATGTCCTACCACTTTTTCCTCGATCTGGCTTCTGAACCAAAGCCAGTTAATCCCGAAACCTACGGCTACGGCAGCAACTAAAGATAATATCCAAAAAAGAGGTTTCATAAAAAGCTGAACAGATTCATACTGAGTGGAGATTTTTTGAACCACCTCTACTTGCTCTTTCGTCAGTGTATCGGCAGGTGAGCTATTTGCCAATACAAACCCAGATACAAGGATAACTAAAATAACGGGAGTTGCAATTCTTTTCATAGAAAGCAATTTACAATTTTTGATGATACCACAATGACTTACAATTATTTATATTCAATTTTTTTTCAACTTCTATCCATCTTTCGCAATTGTCTGCCGCCTCACCACCCCAAACCCCTCCCCTGCCCCATTCCCCAGCCCAATAAAATCCGGCAGCACCACATTCGCCGAAAACTCGGCTGAAAACGCCAGCACTTTCACCCCTTTGTAGCTCAGCCATTCTTCCTTCAGCAGCTTCGTGATTTTCAGCTCGAAGTGGTCATCGAGCGTCCAGCCGACGCCGCGGGCGAAGGAAAGGATGTGCGCGGCGAGCGCTTTTTCGAGGAAAGCCGCGCGTTCGGCGATGCCTTCGAGGGCTTGCCATGCGCGGAATTTTTCCGAGTTCAGCGCGCGCCACTTGTGGATGCGGTAGCGGGCGGGCGTGTCGCGCACCAAAAGACGCACCTGATCCACGTGCAGGCGGGCGATGCGCAATTGGTGCAATTCCTGCCCGATGCGCACCGTCCAGTCGGCCTGACTGAACAGGTAGTGGGCTTCTTCGATGCAGTCTTCGATGCACAGCAGCATGGGCCGCATCTGGCGACCGGTGGTGTCAATTTTGTACTGGATCAGCGGATAGCGCTGGTGGTAGCCCCCCGTTTCGTTGTCGTGGTTGTGAAACCACTCGTGCTCAATACCGACTTTGTTGGCGATAGCCCCCCGAAATTTGGGAAGATCCCAGGGATTGATGTGGGTATCAAAGGATACGGAAAGGAGGCGGAGTTGTTTCATGGCTTTGGTGAAATCGTGTGGTTTATGGTTGTCGTGGCTTTGAATGGTAATATTATTGGAATACGTTGTAATTTCCAAATAAAAAGGGGATTTTTCTGGAAAGATGGTTTTTTTTTGCCGCATAGGTTTTTTTTTACTGCATAGTTTTTTTTTACCACATAGTTCACATAGTTGTTTTCACATAGATCACATAGCACAGATTTTCATGGATTCCTACACGCTCTCGCATCCTCAAAATTTGTCCCGCCAACCTGTCCCGTTCGGCGCAGAGGTGATCAGTTCTACATGTTCACCACGTTTTGAAGAAGGATTGATGAGAGATGATTGATAAATGATGATTGATGATGTAAAACATACACATTTGATGTTTACGTATCTCTTACATTAACAATCATCAATCATGTAATCGTCAATCATCAATAAAAAATAAAAATGTACGATTAAGCATCATTTTATAGAACTGATCACCTCTGCGTTCGGCGGGAGCGGGGTCTTCAAATCCTCAAATCCTCACCTCCTCAAATACTCGCATCCTCACCTCCTCAAATCATTTCAGCAAATTGCAAATACTCCTTATCCTGCTTTCCCCGGATGAAGCCCAGAAACTGCAATTGCCCTGTGATGCTTTTTTTGAGTTTTTCGAGGAAACTGGCCTGAAACAACCCGCGTTGCAACATGGCAGCGGAGGTCAGGTGTAAGTACAATTCGATGTCTTTTTTCAGGTGTTTGAGGAATTTTTTGTTGACGTCCGGTTTCGGCGTCTTCAGGATGAGGCCGGTCACTTCCGGATTTTCGTGCTTTGGTTTGAGGGAAATTTTGCCTTCGTTGAGTTGGAAGCCGCATTGCTGAACTGTGCGTCGGATGGATTCGGTGAAATCCATATCCGGGCGGGTGTCTAAGCTGAAGGTGAGGTCGTCTACGTAGCGCGTGTACAGCGCGTTGTGGCGGGCGGCAAAACTTTGCAACTCGGCGTCTAACGGCAGCGCAGCGAAATTGGACAGCACCGGCGAAGTAGGGGCGCCCATTGGCAAAACGCCTTTGTAGGTGAATAAAGCAATCAGTTGTTTAACCAAGGGCTCCGGGAAATTAAATAAATCCGAAAACACCCACTTAAGATGCCGGGTGGTGACGGTATGGAAATAGTCTTTCATGTCGAGGTTGAGTACCCAACCGCTGCCTGCGTGTACGAGCGCGTTGGTGTAGATGTTGCGCGGACGGGGTTCGTCGGACGGGCGCGGAATGAACCCGTAGGCGCAAGGCGGCTTGATGACGTAATAGGCCGCCTGAAGGTAGAGGTTCAGGTTTTGCTGGATGGTTTTCAGATCGGGATGCGGATTGTGGAGGATGCGCTTGTCGCCGCCGGGCTTGGGAATGCTGAAAACCTGATAATACGGTTTGGCGGCAAATTTGGCCAATTGCGCGGCGTCTGCCTTGATGAGCGCGGCCAATTCGCCGGGGTGCTTCAGCGATTTGAAGCGGTCTGCTTTGCTGTCTAATTGGATCAGCGTCAGTTCGAGCGTTTGTGGGATGATGTCGTACATTGTTTTTGTTTTTTGTAATTTTTTACCACATAGTTCACAATAGAGGTTTTCACATAGTTCACATAGGCGATACGGTAAAAAGTACTTTAATAATCATATAAATACAATCAGTTGCTTGCGGGCGACCTCCTCTTTATTCACCTCTTTACCTACGAATACGGCTGCTTCAAAAGCGGCCTTGTCTAAGGGTTGGATGGAAAGACTGTCGGTACGCGCATTGAGCAGCGGTTCCAGTTCGATGCGAAGGTCGGCGATGCGCCAGGCCTGCGTTTTGCCCATAAAAATGGAGCGCTGCACGCGCACTAAGCCGGCTTTTTTGCAAAGCTTTTCGGCCAATCGCCGGGTTTTGTTGTTGCTGATGTCGTAGGCTACGGCGTAGTACATAATTTTACTTTTTTAGTGATGGGAAGGTACTCCCTTGATTGTTTTCCATGCCTGCTGTAATTCCTTTGAAAATTGCAACGCTTCTTTTTGGATCAGCAACAACGGGGAGATCAGTGCGCCTTCAAACTCTATTTCCCGCTGGTTGAACCAATCCCGAAAAGCTGTTGCCATCAGTGTTTTGCCTTCGTTGGACAACCAGTATCCGTTCGATTTTTCGACAATGTGCTTGAGCGTGGCAAGCTTCCTGGAGCAGAGCATAAAAACAATGTGGTCTACCCAGGGGCGGTAGGATTCCATGAAATCGAAAACCATCGCTTTCTGCCGTTTTTCCAAGCCATGCAGGAATCCGCCATAAGGATGAACGCCTGCTTCAATGAGCGTTTTTTCTACTAAACGGTAAAGGATGCCATAGCCATAATTGAGGAAACAATTGAAGATGTCTTGCGCCGGTCGGCGGCTGCGTCCATTGAACCGGTATTCGGGTTGGAGCAATTTGCTGAGGGTATCAAAATAGATTCTGGAAGCGGTACCCTCGTAGCCGCGTATGGATGCGGCAGCCTCGGGCGTTTGTTTGGTTGGCATATTCCCGATAAGGGTATGATACTCCGCTAATTTTCGGCGGGTGGCCTGGAGCAGTATTGCTTTTTCGCCTTCCCGGTAGCGCTCCAGCCGCTCCAGGAAGGCAAGCTTCCGCCGTAGCTTTCTTCCGAGCCATAGCTTCACAAACTCTAAGCCCTGGGGGGTACCGATCAGTTGGGATTGAGCAATCTGAATCGTTAAAACGCCCGAAGGCTCGTTCGAAAAAAAGCGGCCGGTTGGCATCCCGAAAACATCGCACAAAAGTACGTCAACGTCGTTTTTTAGCGCCAGCGCTAAGGCATCAGCACTCGCCGAGCCTCCGTTTTCGTACAAAAGAATTAATTTTACCTGTTGCGGGGCGAACTCCTGAACCGTGTGATCGCCCGCCCCACTCATATCGGGGGTGGTGAGCATGAATACCTCGCCCCGCGCGCGAAGCTTGGCGCCGAAAGACTGAATGTGCAGTTCCATAATGCGTTCATGTTTAAATGATGAATGAATGTGACCTTTTTGTTGGTTCCTTCGGGGGAGGGCTGGGCTAAAAAATGCTTCTTCGTCATCGGAATTTTTTTGATTGTGTAAAAGGTGGTTTCAGATGTTGTATTTATATTGTAAAATTCGGGGATTCCGGGATAGCCCGCTTGGAAATTTTCGTATCTGCGGGATTTTAATATCTCAGCAAGCACTGTGTTATATTCTACTTAATGTATTCATTTACAAAAAATTAAAACTGCGGGGCGCACTTGTTTTTACACGAAATCAACCTGTTTAAATGAAAAAGATTAACATTTTCTTAAGGAAAACAGGTGAAAAACTGCGGGAACTTTTTTACCTTACAGCCCTGATCAGGGTTGTCATATTAAAAATGACTGCTCTTCTAAACCATTCTGCGGCTAAAGCAGCATTGCGACAGAAATTTCGAAGTTTTTTCACGATAACTTTTTAAGCTTCTAAACCATTCTGCGGCTAAAGCAGCATTGCGACAGCCTTTTTCTGCTCCATCGTACAGGCAGCAAAAAACTTCTAAACCATTCTGCGGCTAAAGCAGCATTGCGACTGCGTTGTGCTTCCGCAAATCCCTGGGAGTATCCTCTTCTAAACCATTCTGCGGCTAAAGCAGCATTGCGACCAGTTGTACGTTGTCGTCGTGTTCCACGTGTACGTCTTCTAAACCATTCTGCGGCTAAAGCAGCATTGCGACTTTCTACAATGCGTCCAAAGGACGTTGGCACCTTTCTTCTAAACCATTCTGCGGCTAAAGCAGCATTGCGACATGTTTGAATAACATTATCAATAATTCGAGTTAATCTTCTAAACCATTCTGCGGCTAAAGCAGCATTGCGACCCAGTCTACCCCCTTGGTGGCGAAGGCGGCTTCGACTTCTAAACCATTCTGCGGCTAAAGCAGCATTGCGACAACAACCGTAAATTTAACGGGCTTTTCCTCATCATCTTCTAAACCATTCTGCGGCTAAAGCAGCATTGCGACGGAACTCTTCGTTCCCTTGGAGCAGCAGAAAACTGCTTCTAAACCATTCTGCGGCTAAAGCA
>Ga0209573_1000797_pt1 | contig 57508 bp, 49 predicted proteins | sample TNRBio252014_DNA_FD_185870 | JGI IMG/M metagenome (GOLD analysis project Ga0209573, IMG submission 185870) | Wastewater treatment Type I Accumulibacter community from EBPR Bioreactor in Madison, WI, USA - TNR Reactor_6/25/2014_ DNA (SPAdes)... | ecosystem: Engineered > Bioreactor > EBPR >...
TCAACCTCGCCAAGCTGGAGCCCTCGAAAGGCTCCATGCGCAGCAAGCTCAAACGCGCCGGCTGGGACACCGCGTTCCTCCTCGACCTCCTCGCCCAACTCCCCAGGGCCCAAATGCGATAGCCCTGCCGTTACCCATGTGCCCGGTTGCGCAGTGAGGGCGGCTTAGGCTAGGATGTGGGACATCAGCGCCCGCAGCTTCGCCGGCCGGATCGGCTTGTTCAGCAGGTAGAAACCGGAGCTTCGCACCAGGCGAAGGACCTCCGGGCTGCGGTCGGCGGTGATGACGATGCCGGGGATGGTGATGCCTGCCGCCTCGCGAATGCGGGCGATGGCCTCGACGCCGGTCCGGCCGTCGTCGAGGTGGTAGTCGGCGACCAGCAGGCGCGGCAGCCGGCGCGTCCGGGCGAGCTGGGCTATCACCTCGTCGCCGTCGAAGGCGTTCACCACCTCGCAGCCCCAGCCTTCCAGCAGGACCCGCATCCCCTCGCTCACCACCTCGTCGTTCTCGATGACGGCGACGATGGCGCCGCTGACGGTGTTGGCCACGGACGTCGCGAGCTGGCCGCGCCGCTTGGGCGTCGCCGCGCCGGTGCCGAGCGGCACCTCGACGGCGAATACCGAGCCCCGGTTGACCGAGGAGCGGACGGTGATCGGGTGGCCGAGGGCCTTGGCGATGCGCTGGACGATGGCGAGGCCCAGGCCGAAGCCCTTCTCCCGGCCGTGGCGGTTGCCGAGTTGGCGGAACTCCTGGAAGATTTCGGAGATGCTGGCCTCCGGGATGCCGAGACCGGTGTCCCACACCTCGATGCGCAGCATCCGCCCGCGGCGGCGGCAGCCGAGCAGGATGCGCCCCGCCGGCGTGTAGCGGATGGCGTTGCTGACGAAGTTGCGAACGATCCGCGCCAGCAGCGCGGCGTCGCTGAGCACGACGGCGGAGCAGGACGCGACGCGCAGGTCCAGGCCGGCCTCGCGCGCCAGCGGCGCATACTCCTGCTGCAGGCCGGAGAGGATGTCGCCGATGTCGAACTCGGCGCGCTCGACGCTGACCGCGCCCGCGTCGAACTTGGAGATGTCCAGCAGCGTCGCCAGCAGCGCCTCGACGCTTTTCAGCGCGCCGTCGATCCTGCCGGCGAACTCGTTTTCCTTCTCGCCCAGCGGCCGCTCCAGCAGGGCCGCGACGAACAGCCGCGCCGCGTTCAGCGGCTGCAGCAGGTCATGGCTGGCGGCGGCGAGGAACTTGGTCTTGCTGAGGTTGGCGATCTCGGCCTCTGCCTTCGCCACCCGCAGCGCCTCCTCGATCTTGGCCCGCTCGAAGATCTCCTGGCGGAGCTTGGCGTTGAGGTCGGTGAGCTCGGCGGTGCGTTCGACGACCCGGCGCTCCAGCCCCTCCTTGGCCTCCCGCAGCGCCTCGGCCGACTCCTTGCGCTCGGTGATGTCGGTGTAGGTGGTGACGAAGCCGCCGTCGGGCATGGGATCGCGCCGAACCTCGAGGATCCGGCCGCTGGGCAGCACCTGATCGTTCTGCAGGGGCTTGCGCTGGCGCGCCGTCTCCAGCCGGACGGCGGCGGCGGCGGCGCCGTTGCGGCCGTAGTCGCCGCGCTCGGCGCGGAACTGCAGGTAGTCGGCGAGCGGAGCGCCCGGCTGGACCAGCCAGTCCGGCAGCTCCAGCAGGTCGACGAACTGGTCGTTCCAGGCGACCAGGCGGAGGTCCCGGTCGAACACCGAGACGCCCTGCATCAGGTTGTCGAGGGTCGACTGCAGGAGCACCGACTTCTCCGCGAGCTCGCGTTCGCGCCGGCGTTCCTCCGAGACCTTCAGCTCGCTGATGTCGGTGTAGATGCCGACGATGCCGCCGTCGCGGGTCATGCGCTCGCGGATCTGCAGCCAGCGGCCGGTGCGCAGATGGACGACCAGGGGCTCGCCCGGGCTGCGGTGGCGGCGCAGCCGACGGCGCAACCAGGCTTCCGGATCCAGGTCGAGCGGCGTGGCGAGGCCGGTTTCCACCGTCCAGCGGGAGATGGCCGCGAACGGCGTGCCCGGCGTCGCCACCGCCTCGATGCCGGGCCAGAACTCGAGGAACTTGCGGTTGCAGAGCACCAGCCGGTCGTCGGCGTCGCAGTGCATGAAGCCTTCGGAAATGCTCTCGATCGCTTCGCGCAACCGGGTCTGGACAGCCTCGGTCTCGTCCTTGGCCCGGCTCAGTTCGGCGTTGGTCTCGCCGAGTTCGCGTAAAGCCTCTTCCAGGTTGCGGGTGCGCTCGCGGACGCGGTCCTCCAGGACGATGGCGGTCTGGAACAGCGAGTAGGCGTTGCCCTGGAAGTCGGTGCCGCGCTCCACCTGGTCCATCAGGACCTTGATGATCTTGTTGAGCTTGCGGGTTTGCGCGTCCGGGTCCGTGCCCGTCGACGGGCCGAGGATGGCGGCTTCGCTCATTCGCCTGCGCTCCCATGGCCGATGGCCGCGGCGGTGAACGTCTGGTTGACGTGCATCGCCTGGAACTGCTCGCCGAAGGTGTTGAAGCCGACGACGTTCTGCTCCGCCAGCAGCCGACCGGCTTCGGCCTTGAGCTGCTTCTGCTCCAGCTCCAGCGAGCGGAGGATGCATTCGCAGCCGATGAGGAGCTGTGGCGGGCCGATCTCCGCGCGAACGGCATTCAGCCGGTCGGCCAGGTTCTGGATGATGTCGGTGCCCCTGGCGACCGTGAGGACCAGGCCCTTGTCGATGGCGCAGAAGAAGGTGAGGCTGCCGTCGTCGTTCACCTTCTGGATCGAGCGGACGTAGTAGCGGCCGCCGACCCTGACCAGCACCGGGTGGGTGGCGAAGATCATCGGCGTGAGCTTGTCGACGTCGAGGCCGACCAGGCGAGCGTACTCGCGCCCGGCCGGCTCGGCGTTGATCTCGGTGACGACGCGCGAACGCGGGTCGGCCTCGGTGATGACCATCCGGGTGTCCGACGGCAGGAAATGGTCGATCGTGAACAGCCGGAACCTGCGCCTCGTGCGGACGAGCAGGAGGACGGCGCTGTCGCCGTGGAAAGCGCCGTCGAAGTAGACGGAGCTCGACCCGAAGGACATCGCGCCGCCGGACGAGCCGCCGAACAGCGGCACCTTCCCCAGCCCCGAGTAGATGGAGCTGACGACGAGGTCCTCGCACTTGTCGAGGCCGTCGATCAGGAGGAAGCCGAAGTCGTTCTCGGGCAGGCCCGCCTCGCGGTCCAGGCGCTTGCGCAGGTCGCGGGTGGTTGTCTCGCCTTCGGCGATGGAAAACGACGGCAGGTCGCGCATGGGCGCGGCGACGGCGGCGAAATCGGGGGCGGCCAGGGAGAAGCCGACGATCGCGCCGTCCAGATAGCCCACGGGCGTGATCTCGCCGGCCGTAGTGCAGCCGATGAGGCGGACGTCGCCAAACAGCGCGGCAAGCGCCTCGCCGAGGGCCGGCAGATCGTACTCGGCCGAGCAGAAGAAGACAGCGATGCACGCGTCCGGCTGGGACAGCGCAGAATGCAGCTCCGCGGCCGCGCGGGCCGGATCGCGCTCGCGCGAATAGCCGATGCGAATCCCGCGCTCCATGCGCCTGGACGGTCCTCCCCGCCGTGCGTCGCCCTTGGCGGCCCGACCCTCGCGGGCCGAGCCTGGGCCATCTCTTCCTTTCTTCCCTTTTACGACACTTTGGTGTTCGCCAGAAGTCTACTTTGGTCTGACGTCGCCGGGTCTTCGACCAAAGTCGCGCAGCGCCGGCCACGGCGCAGGACTACCCTGCCAGGATCAAGAGCGGCCACAGGCCGCCAACGAGGGAGGAATATGGTGCGCAGGTACATCATCGAACGCGACCTGCCGGCGATCGGCAGCGCCGAGCGCGAGGCGCTACGGCAGGCGGCGGCGAAGTCGAACGAGACGCTGGAGGCCCTGGGGCCGGATATCCAATGGCAGGAGTCCTACATCGCCGCCGACAAGACCTTCTGTGTCTACCTCGCCAAGGACGAGGACATCATCCGCCGGCATTCGGAGATGAGCGGCTTCCCGGCCAACCGCATCACCGAGGTTCACAGGATCATCGACCCGACCACCGCCGGCGCCTGAACGGCCGGGTCACGGCCTCAGGGATACGGCGGCCCGCGCAAGAGCCGTAATCGCCGGCCAGTCCTCGGCGGCGATCGCGGCTTTGGGCGTGAGCCACGAGCCGCCGACGCAGGCGACGTTCGCCAATGCCAAGTAGCTGCGTGCCGTGTCGGCCGAGATCCCGCCGGTCGGGCAGAAGGTGACGTCGGGGAACGGCCCGGCAAGGCCGCGAAGCAGTGCGATGCCGCCGGCGGCCTCCGCCGGGAAGAGCTTGAGATCGGACAGGCCCGCCTCCTGCGCCCGCATCACCTCCGACGGCGTCATGACGCCGGGCAGGTAGCTGAGGCCGCTGTCCTTTGCGGCGGCGAGGAGCCGGTCCGTAAGGCCCGGGCTCACGGCGAAGCGGGCGCCGGCGTCGGCCGCGGCGGCGAAGTCCTCCGCGCGCCGCACGGTGCCGACGCCAACCACCATGTCGTGCACGGCGGCGGTTATGGCCCCAACGGCGTCGATCGCGGCCGGCGTTCGCAACGTGATCTCGATCACCTTCACCCCGCCGGCGACGAGCGCCTCCGCCAGCGGCACCGCGTCGTCCGCATCGTCGATGACGACGACCGGGATGACCGGGCTGACCCGGAGAATGCCGGCGATGGTCATCGTCCCTCCACTCCACTGAAGGCAAAACGGTCGCCGAGGCCGGGCTTGCGCGCGGGCGCCGCCGGGGCCGCTTCTTCCGGCAGCATGAAGCTCATGGCGCCCTCCTCCGCGCCGGTGGCGCGGTCGCGGAAGCCGTTGAACAGCTCGCGACCGAAGTAGAAGCGGTTCGCGTTCATATCGACGGTTGCGGGTGGCCTCCCGGTCAACTCCTCCTCGCCGAGCCGCACGTCGAGGATGCCCCGCTCGGCGTCGAGAAGGATAACGTCGCCGGTCCTGACCTTGGCCAGCGGCCCGCCGGCGAGGCATTCCGGGGTGACGTGGATGGCGGCGGGCACCTTGCCCGAGGCCCCGGACATCCGCCCGTCGGTCACCAGCGCGACCTTGAAGCCCTCGTCCTGGAGCACGCTGAGGGAGGGCGTCAGCTTGTGCAGCTCGGGCATGCCGTTGGCCCGCGGCCCCTGGTAGCGGACAATGGCGACGAAGTCCCGGCGCAACCGGTCGGCGTAGAACGCCTCCAGCACCTCGTCCTGGCTGTCGAAGACGATGGCCGGCGCTTCGACGACGCGGTGCTCCGGCGCCACCGCCGAGATCTTGATCATCGCGCGGCCGAGGTTGCCGGTGAGCAGCCTGAGACCGCCGTTGGGGCTGAAGGGCTGGTCCTGCTTGCGCAGGATGGTGTCGTTACGGCTTTCCTCCGGCGCCGGCCGCCAGCGGAGAGCGTCTCCCTCAAGATACGGCTCCTCGCAGTAGCGTTCCATCCCGCCGCCGGCGACAGTGAGCTTATCGCCGTGGAGCAGCCCCGCCGCGAGCAGCTCGCGGGTGACGAAGCCCATGCCGCCGGCGGCGTGGAAGCCGTTCACGTCGGCCTTGCCGCTGGGATAGACCTTGGCCAGCGTCGGCGTGACTGCGGAGAGCTCCGAGAAGTCGTCCCAGGTCATGCGGATGCCGGCCACCCGGGCAATGGCGACCAGGTGCAGGGTGTGGTTGGTCGAGCCGCCGGTTGCCAGCAGCCCGACGACGGCGTTGGCGATGGCGCGTTCGTCGACGACCTTGCCGACCGGCGTGTAGCTGTCGCCCAGCGCCGTAATCTCCAGCGCCCTTTTCGCCGCCGCCGCCGTCAGCGCGTCGCGCAGCGGCGTGTTGGGATTGATGAAGGCCGCGCCCGGCATGTGCAGGCCCATTACCTCCATCATCATCTGGTTGCTGTTGGCGGTGCCATAGAAGGTGCAGGTGCCGGGGCTGTGGTAGGACGCCGCCTCGGCTTCGAGCAGCTCGTCGCGGCCAATCTTGCCGGCGGTGTAGAGCTCGCGGATGCGGTTCTTCTCGCGGTGCGGCAGGCCCGTGGGCATGGGTCCGCCCGGGACGAAGATCACCGGCAGATGGCCGAAGCTCAGAACGCCGATGAGCAGCCCCGGCACGATCTTGTCGCAGATGCCGAGGCAGAGCGCGGCGTCGAACATGTTGTGGGACAGCGCGACCGCGGTGGCGAGGGCGATGACGTCGCGGCTGAAAAGCGACAGCTCCATGCCGACCTGCCCCTGCGTCACCCCGTCGCACATGGCCGGGACGCCGCCGGCGAATTGGGCGACGCCGCCGGCCTCGCGGGCCGCGTCCTTGATGATCTCAGGGAACCGGACGTAGGGCTGATGCGCCGAGAGCATGTCGTTGTAGGCGGAGACGATGGCGACGTTGGGCACCTCGGTCCCGCGCAGCGCCGCCTTGTCGTTCTCGCCGAAGGCGGCGAACCCGTGGGCGAGGTTGGTGCAGGAGATGCAGCTCCGCGCCACCCCCTTGGGCGGCACTTCGGCGATCCTGGCGAGGTAGGCGGCGCGGCTCGTAGCGCTCCGCTCGCGGATCCGCTCCGTCACGCTCTCGAAAACCGGATGCAGGCTCATGGTTCTTGCTCCTCGCCCGTCGAAGCCGTCCCTCCACTCAAGGTGGGCCGGCCTCCTGGTAGGCGGCAATGGCGGCGTATTCGTCGGCGAGCTTCGCTGGCAGGCTCATGACGATCGGCTTCAACCGGTCGTAGACGGCGACGTTTGCGGGGATCGGGAAATGCCGGTGGGTCGCGCCGACCATGCCGGAGACGACGTTGAGCGACGGCGCCATGCCGACGGAGACCATGCCGAGGACGGCTGCCCCCAGGCACGAGCTCTCAAAGCTCTCGGGCACCACCACCTCGCGGTCGAAGACGTCGGCCAGCATCTGCCGCCACAGCTCGGAGCGGGCGAAGCCGCCGGTCGCCCGGATCATCGCCGTCGGCCCGATCAGCGCCTCCACCGCGCCGAGGATGCTGTGCAGGCTGAAGATCACGCCCTCCAGCACGGCGCGGACCATATGTTCTTTGTGGTGGTGCATGCCGAGGCCGAAGAAGGAGCCCCGAAGGCGCGGGTTCCACCACGGCGCCCGCTCGCCGGCGAGATAGGGATGGAAAATCAGGCCGGCGCAGCCCGGCGGCACCCGCGCGGCGATGCGGGTCAGCACGTCGTACGGGTCGATGCCGAGGCGCCTGGCGGTCTCGGTCTCGGCGGCGGCGAACTCGTCGCGGACCCAGCGGAAGACGATGCCGCCGTTGTTGATCGGGCCGCCGACCACCCAGTGGTCGTCGGTGAGGTGGTAGCAGAAGGTGCGTTCCGCCGCGTCGGTCAGCGGCCGGCCCACCACCGCCCGCATGGCGCCGCTGGTGCCGATGGTCACCGCCACGTCGCCGGGGCGGATGGCGTCGACGCCGAGGTTGGACAACACGCCGTCGTTGGCGCCGACGATGAAGGGCGTGTCGGTGGTCAGGCCCATGGCGGCGGCGGCGTCCGGCGTCAGGCCCCGGACCTGGTGGGTGGTCGCCACCAGCGGCGACAGCCGCTCCGGCCCGATCCCCGCCACCTCAAGCGCACCGGCGTCCCAATCGAGCGCTTCGAGATTGAGCATGCCGGTCGCCGAAGCGATCGACATGTCCACCAGGTACCGGCCGAACAGCCTGAAGAACACGTATTCCTTGATGCCGATGAAGCGGGCGGCGCGGTCGAAAACCTCCGGCCGCTCGTGGCGGAGCCAGAGCAGCTTCGCCAGCGGCGACATCGGGTGGATCGGCGTGCCGGTGCGCAGGTAGATGGACCGCCCGTCCATGTCGTGGCGGAGCCGTTCCGCCCAGGCGGTGCTGCGGTTGTCGGCCCAGGTGATGCTGGGGGTCAGCGGCGTACCCGAGGCGTCGATGGCGATGACGCTGTGCATGGCGGCGCTGAAGGCGACGCCGGCGACCGCTCCCCTCGCCGCGCCCGAGGCGGCGACGACCGCTCCGCCGATGGCGGCCACCGTTGCCGCGAAGATCTCGTCCGGATCCTGTTCGGCCACAGATGGCGCCGGCGCATGGAGGGGGTAGCCGACGGTGTGGTGGCCGGCGACCCGGCCAACGCCGTCGTAGACGACGGCCTTCACGCTGGTGGTGCCGATGTCGACGCCGACGAAGAAGGTCTCGCGGTCGGCCATGCGCCCCGCTCCCTACAGTACGGCGGCGAGCATCATGATGAAGATGATGGCGACCACCGAGAGGATCGTCTCCATCACGGTCCAGGTCTTGAATGTCTCCAGCACCGTCATGTTGAGGTACTGTTTCACCAGCCAGAACCCGGCGTCGTTGACGTGGGACAGGATCAGCGAGCCGGCACCGGTCGCCAGCACCAAGAGTTCCCGGTTCACGTCCGGCACCATGGCGACCACGGGCGCCACCAGCCCGGCACCGGTGATCGTCGCCACCGTCGCAGAACCCGTTGCGACCCGGATGGCGCCCGCCGCCAGCCACGCCAGCAGCAGCGGCGAGATGTCCGCCTGGACCGCGAGTTCGCCGATCGCGTTGCCGACGCCGCTGTCCACCAGCATCTGCTTGAAGCCGCCGCCGGCGCCGATGATGAGCACGATGGCCGCCGTCGGCGCCAGGCACTCGTCGAGGAACTTGAGGATCCGCCTGGAGTCGAACCCCCGCGCCTTGCCGAAGGTATAAAAGGACAGCAGCAGCGCCGCGAGCAGGGCGGTAATGGGATCGCCGATGAAATCCATCCACGCCCGCACCTGGTTGCCCTCGGGGAGGAAGACGTCGGACGCGGACTTCAGAAGCATCAGCGCGACCGGCAGGAGCACGGTGAACAGCGTCGTCCCCAGCCCCGGCAGCGTCGCCGCTTCCGGCTCGTGCGCCAGCTGCGCCGCCAGGTCCTCGTTGATCGGCGGCGAGACGAAGCGGGCGATGAACGAGCCGAACAGCGGCCCGGCGATGATCGCCGTCGGCAGGCCGACGATCAGGCCATAGAGGATGGTCTTGCCGATGTCGGCCTCGAAGATGCTGATCGTGAGCAGCGGCCCCGGGTGCGGCGGAACCAGCCCGTGCACCACCGAGAGCCCGGCGAGCAACGGGATCGCGATCTTGACCAGCGACATCTGCACCCGCCGGGCGACGAGAAAGACCAGCGGGATCAACAGGACGAAGCCGATCTCGAAGAACAGCGGGATGCCGACGATGAACGCCAGGAACATCATCGCCCAGTGGACGTAGTCGCGACCGAAGATCGAGAGCATGCTCTGGGCGATGCGGTCGGCGCCGCCGGACTCCGCCATCATCTTGCCGAGCATGGTGCCGAGGCCGAGTACGATGCCGACGAAGCCGACGACGCCGCCGAAGCCCTTCTGGAACGACTTGATGATCTCGGGCAGCGGCACGCCCGCCACCAGCCCGAGGAAGCCCGCGGCGATCGTGAGCGCGACGAACGGGTGCACCCGGAACCGGGTAATCAGGACGATCAGGCCGACGACAGAGACGAACGCGTCGGCAAGAAGCCAGGTCTGCTGACTGACGCCAAACATCGCGACCCCCCCCCCAAGGCACCGAGCGCGTCAGGCGCCGCGGACACCACGGCGCGAATGTCCGCCATTAGCCAGCCCACGACCTTAATCTAGAGCAATCACAGCATCCTGGCGTTCTCCGCAAGAGGAACCGCGCGCATCCCTCGCCGTTCATTGCTAGGCGACTTGGGCCAGCGGGTGGCGACGCCTGCGGCGCGATGCCGCTTCCTCGCGCGTGCTCGACGGCGCGCGCCATTCCAGATTTGGGAGAAGTCTCTATGACGACCGCGGCTGAAACCCTCATGCAAGGACTGCGCAACGCCCACGCGATGGAGAAGCAGGCCATCGAGTCCATGGAGAACCAGATCGACCGGCTGCACAACTACCCGGAGATGCAGGCCTGGGTTCGCGATCACGTCGAGAGCTCCAAGCGGCAGCGCGAGCGCGTCCGCCAGTGCCTCGAGCGCCACGGCACGGATGCATCGACGTTGAAGGACATGGCCCTGTCGATCATGGGCAACATCCAGGAGCTCACCGGCTCGATGGCGTCCGACGAGGTCCTCAAGAACGCGATCACCGACTACGGCTTCAAGCACTACGAAATCGCCGCCTACGTCACCCTGAGCGCAGCGGCCGAGGCGCTCGGCGATCAGGAGACCAAGCGCGTGGCCGACGAGATCATCCGTGAAGAGGAAGGCCTGGCCAACCGGCTGAAGCCGATCCTGCCGGTGGTCATGAAGGAGTACCTGCGCCGCGCCGACACCGGCGAGACGGCCAAGCGCTAGCCTGGAACGTCAGGGGAGGCGGCGGCGTGGATTTCTCACTCGCTTCGCTGGTCGGGATCGTGGCCGGCTTGTGCTCGACCAGCAGCTTCGTGCCGCAGGTGTTGAAGGCTTGGCGAGAGGGCGACACCGAGGCGATTTCCAAGAGGATGTACATCGTCACCGTGAGCGCCTTCTCCCTGTGGATCTTCTATGGCGTGATGATCGAGAGCTGGCCGATCATCATCTTCAACATCGCCAGCCTGGTCCTCTCGGGGGCCATCCTGGTGCTGAAGGTCCGCACGTCGCGGCGGTCTCCGGCGGCCGCGCCGGCGGAGTAACCGGACGTAAACCGACGCAAAGGTGCCGTCGCGGCTTCCGCCGGACGGCACCGTCGTTTTCAGCGCGGTGTAGAGGACGGGCGGCCTTTCAAACGGCCGTCACGTCGGGGCCGTTTTTCAAGCCCGCTTCTTCATCATCCGGTAGCCAACCAGAAGCAGGATCGCCCCGGCAACGGCGATCAGGAAGCTGCCGAGGTTGAAGCCGTCGATGTCGCCCATGCCCAGTGCCCGGGCGATGAAGCCGCCGACCAGGGCGCCGGCGATACCGATCAGGATGGTCACGAAGAACCCGCCCGGGTCGCGCCCGGGCATCAGCAGTTTGGCCACCAGCCCGGCGAGGAGGCCGAAAACGATCCACGAAAGAATGCCCATTGAGCGTGCCCCTGAGGTTATGGAAGCAGTCAGGCTAAACGGTTAAGGGGTCGATGCCAACTAGCGGCCGCCGCCCCGGTCTTCGCTTTCCACCCGAACCGCCTCTTCGGCGACTTCCTCGACCTTATCGGGAGCGACGCCGGCCTCGACACTCTCCTCGACGATCTCCTTGCCGACGGACGGGTCCAGGCCTTCCTGCTTCGCTTTCTTTTCGACCCGCGAAACGACGCCGGGATCGACGCCCGCGCCCTTCCCCTTGCCGCTGCTTTCGGTCTTCGCCATGACTGTCTCTCCTTGAGGCTGAGCCGCGGTCCGAGCGCAGCTGCGCCCGCTCCCCGGCAAACTATTCCTTGGGACCGGAAGGCTTTTTCGGGGGATCCTCCGGCGGCGCCGGCGTCGACCACGAGGGCGGATCGCTCGCCGGGAACGTGTCTTCGATGGTCTCCTCGACCGTGTCTTCCTCCTGGTCGTCGTCGCGATCCTCCTTTGGATCGGCCGGCTTTCCCCCGGAAGACGTCTTTTGCCGCTCTCCGCCCATCATCAAGCTCCAGTGCCTGCCTCGGCCTAACGAGCGGCCGGGTCGTGGGAGCACGCAAAGGCGCGCTCTTGCCGCGGGTCCTACGACGCTCGTCGAGGGCGTCCGCATCAGGATGCATCTCATGCGCTACCCGGCCGACGCGCATTATCCGGCGTTAATCTCCCCGCGCGTTCCGCTTGGCCACGCTCAGCGGCGCGCCGCGCGAGGCGTAGCGGCCAGGTCACGGCTCCGGCCGCCATGGTGTTGACCGGACCCGGCCGGAGGCTATGATGGCCGCCGCCTGCCCCTGTGGCGGAATCGGTAGACGCGGCAGACTCAAAATCTGTTTCCGGAAACGGAGTGGGAGTTCGAGTCTCCCCGGGGGCACCAAGCCGCGGGCGGGGTTCCAGCCGCGGACACCCGGGGCGCCCGGTTTCGCCATCTGCAGCGGGCTCTCGGCGGCTCCATCAGGAGAAGCGCGTGCCCGTGCCCGTTCCGGACAGCCCCTCGGCCCTGCCACGATGCCGGTTCTGCAACCATCCCGTTTCGAAGCGGGCGTGGCGCTGCGGTAACTGCGGCAGCAGCATCCCGACGCCGTACCAGTGGGGCCCACGCCTCGCCATCATCTCCGTCCTGGGCGGCCTCTACCTCTGGTCGATCGTCAAGTACTTCGGCTACTGAAGGCCGTCCTCGACAAGCGCGGGGGAGCCCATGCGATTGGCGATGAAGGTTGCATCGCCAAGATGTTGCTCTACCGAAAGAGGCGCCGGTCGGCTGCTCCGCCCGTCGTCTCGCCGATGACTACTCTACGGCGCAAAACAGCGCTTGATTGCGTCCGTGAATGGGTGGTACTTTCTCGCTTGCGGATGACATGACGTGCCTAGCTTTACTAGCTTGGCGTGCAGGTCCGCGAAAAAAAGGCCGCCCAATTGGGCTGCGCAAGTTGGAGCGAGGACAGACGTCGGAAGTCGGTGTTGAAGAAAAAGTAACGATGTATCGGCTGCCGAGGTCACGGGAACGAAGACCAAGAACAGCCTGGTAAGGTGCGAACAAAAAAAACGGTCTTGGGCCTGCGAAGTGTCTTCGCGGGCTTTTTCTTTTTTGGGCCCCGCAGCGCCCGCCGGCGCCATCCCCTCCCCCGCCGCGCCGGCAAAGCCCCTTCCCTGTCGAACGGGATGCTGCTACCTACCCTTCCGCGGGAAAGAGCGGGAGGCTAAGCAGATGATAAACAAGGCAAAGGCCGGGGTCGTCGGAGCCGTCGTGGTGATGGCGTCGCTGATGGGGGGATGGCCAGGCGCCGCCGGGACGCAGGTCGCGGGTGCGGTCACGGGCGCGGTGGTGGTGGCCAGTCAGGCGGCGGCCGTCGACATCAACAGCGCGACGGAGGAACAGCTGCGCACCCTTCCCGGCATCGGCCCGGCGCGGGCGCAGGCCATCGTCGCTGGGCGCCCCTTCTCGGGAAAGGACGACCTGCTCAAGCGCGGCATTCTGCCGAAGAACGTCTATGACGGGGTCAAGGACCGCATCGTCGCCAAGCAGAAGTAGGGCGCAGCTTCGACCGGGAGCCCGGCGGTGGCGGTTGCGGTGACGCAGCCGCAGGTGCGCTCAGGCGACCGCGGCCGAAGCGAGGTCGCTGCCAAGCACCGTTTCCAGACAGAGGCGCAGCCGGGCCGCCTCCTCGAGCAGCGCATCGAGAAACAGGTCCCGTTCCTCGCTGGTCAGGTCGTCGTGGCCGCGAAGAACCTCGGCCGTGGACTGGATTACCGTCATGGGCGTCCGCCATTCGTGCTCGAGGTCGAAGCCGGGGCCCGGACGCTGCAGGGCGGGTGCTGCTGGCAAACTCGACACGAATGCTCCTTCGTCTGTGGCCGGCGGATGTTCGCCAACACGCTCGACCTGCAGTTACCCCATATAGGGCTTTCTTGGCCGCGTGTCCAGCGGTGGCTTGCCCGCGGAACCGCGTAGCGCAGACGGTTGCACCTCGCCATCGAGTTTGTTACCCTTTTGGGGCTTAGGAAGCGCCATCCGGGTCGGCGGGGTTCGCCCTGCGCCCAAGGCCAGAGCGTTGCACAAGCGCGCGCGCTCGCCCCAAACGTTCCGACATGAATGACCACGCGTTGCGCCCGCGCCATTAAGGAGCGGCGATAGCAGAGCGCGGCCGCGGCGCACATGCGCCGAAGCGTCGGCGGGCGGTGAGCTCGACCGCGAAGTTTTTCTTGCACGGATATCCGCATCGCCGGGCCCAGGCCCGGAAGGCACCCGCTTTCTCTGCATTCTGTATTGTTCGTAGTCATTTACGGTGAAAAATGCGGTTTACTCATCTAAGGAACAGCCCGAAGGAGACGGATCGTTGGCGTGGCCGGATGGCCTGCTGCGCCGTGGCTCTCCTCGCATCCTTCGCCGCCGCCGACGGCGCCTCGGCGGCAGCCTGCACCAACACGCTTTCGCCCGCGAACGCCACGCCGGCCGGCTTCGGCGCCGCGTACAACGTCTTCACCGCGGCGAAGGAACTTCTGGTCCAGGGAACCGAGTGCACCAGCAACGCCGCCGAGATCAGCGTCGGCAGCGGCTCGGCCGACCAGTACGTCTACAAGAACGCGATGTACTGGACTGGATCGGCGTGGCAGGAGCTGCCGCTCTCCGGCTCGAGCCTGGTGGGCGACACCTGGTACAAGGGCAAGGCCAGCGCGACCATGCCCGTTGGCGAGGCCGCGCGCTACGTCGCGGGCTACGTCTGCCAGCGCGATGACGACAAGTGGAAGTGCGGCTGCAGCGACGAAGCCTGCACCACCTCGTCCTGGCAACTCCAGGGGGTGCAGGCGCCGCCGGCCCCGCCGCCTCCGCCCAGCGGGACCGGCGTATGCGCCGCGGGCACCCAGCCCCCGCCGCCGGCGGCCGCCGCCGGCCTGACGAGGCTCGCCTTCTGCGACGACTTCTCCACCGACACCGTTGCCCGCGGGGATACCGCCGCGGCCCGCGACCTCACGGCGGGAAAGAAGTGGACCACCGAGCGCGCCGCCGGTTGGGGTGGAACGCCCGACCCGGCGTCGGCCTTCAAGTTCAACAGCGACGGCACGCTGACGGTGCAGCCGAAGTACGGCACCTACAACTGGTTCATGACCTCGACGGCGCTGCGCGACGGCACGCTGAAGGGCTTCTGGATCGACAAGAAGGCCAAGTGGTACGCCGAGATCCGCTGGAAGTTCCAGAAGGGGACGAGCACGGCCCGGCAGCCCGCGTTCTGGTCCATGGACACCTGTCATCTCTACGGCAAGCCGGCCGGGTGCCCCGGCGCCAACCGCGAGTACGTCGAGCCGGACTTCTGGGAGTACGTCGACCAGAACTCCATGGGTCTTCACTACTACCACGAGACGAAGCAGAGCCAGAACCAGATCTCCTGCGGCGGCAAGAGGTCCGAGGCGGCAGCTCCCGGCGAGAACGTCTGGTTCAAGGCAGGGCACCTCTTCACCGGGACGGAGCAGCGGTTCACCCGCGACGACGTCGTCTACTTTACGCGGAAATCGTCCGACACGTGCTACCTGCCGAACGGCAGTACTTCATCCCTGCAGCCGGCCGGGTTCATCTTCAACAAGATGCTCGCCGGCGACTACCCGATCCTGGTCGGCGCCAAGCCGGGCGAGATCATCACCATCGACTACGTCCGCGTCTGGCTCGCGCCGTAGAGGATCCCAGCGGACCCCGCCGGCAGCCAGCCGGCACACGACGCCGCCGGCGCGCCAAGACTTCGCCCGCCGACGGCCGCCAGGCCCGCGAGCGGGAGGGCTACGGCCCTCCCGTCTCCGTCGCGACGAACAGCAAGACAGGGCGTCGCCCGGGCAATAAGCTTTCCTCGTGGTGGACAGCGACGGGGACGCCCCCGTGGACCGGAACGGGGCAGCGCAGGGCGAAACACATCTTTCCGGCCAGGCGATCTACACCCGGCCGGTGCTGGCGATCTATGACCTCTGGGTGCACGGGCTCTCCAACCCGCTGGTCTGGAAGTGCCCGACCCCGCACCTGCACCGGCTCTACGCCCGCCACCTCAGCGCCAACCACATGGACATGGGCGTCGGCACCGGCTCCCTCCTCGACCGCGCGACCTTCCCCTCGCCCGCTCCCCGGCTGGCCCTGGTCGACGCCAACGAGGCGTGCCTCGCTGTCGCCGGCCGCAGGCTCCGGCGCTACCGGCCGGAGCGGTATCGGCGCAACGTGCTCGAACCCCTCGGCGACGTCGGCCCGCCCTTCGCCTCCATCGGCCTGACGTACCTGCTCCACTGCCTGCCCGGCGACCTGTGCGCGAAGGCCGTGGTCTTCGACCACCTGAACGCCTGCCTGTCTCCGGACGGTGTCGTCTTCGGCGCGACGCTCCTGGGGCGCGGCGTCTCCTCCACCCGGACGGCCCGGCGGCTGATGGCCGCCTACAACGCCAGAGGCATCTTCGCCAACGCCGACGACGACCCCCGGACGCTCCGCGCCGTTCTCGCGGCGCGCTTTCGGGAGGTGGAGATCGAAATCGTGGGCAGCGTCGCCCTCTTCGCCGCCCGCGGGCCCGCCTCGACGGCAAGACGTCGTTGAGTCGAGCTGAGGATGAATCGCCGGACCCTTAAAGAACCGCTGTCGCGAGCCGGCCGACCCGCTCAGCTTTTTGCCCACAGCGCCAGCATGGCGACGACCGCGTCGATCAGCGTCTGCGGCTCGGCCTTGGGATCGCCGAGCACGTCGAGCAGCTCCTTGAACCTGGCGGTGTCCTTGGGGAAGCAGGCGGCCGGGTCGGCCATCACCCTGTCCCACAGCTCTTTGGCCATGAAGCCGGTGGCGCCGACGGGGATCAGCGCCAGGCCCTTCTCCCTGGCGATCTCGAACTCCTGGGCGACGCCGTCGGAGAGCACCACCTCGCCGTCGCGGAGCTTGTTGCCGAACAGGAAGATGCCGGCCCCGGCGTAATCGGTCAGGTCGTTGCGGTAGCGCTTCAGCAGCTCCGGCCAAGAGATGTCGGGCACTGCCTCCTGGGGGAAAGGCCGCAGCACGAGCTGGTCGTCCACCCGCGACCGCCTGGTGGAGTAGATGCGCTCCAGCGCGCCGGTGATCACCGCGCTGCCGACGCCGTAGCCGAAGCCGGAGACGATCCGGTAGCCCTTGTCGACGAGCGTCTTGCCCAGCCCGCGGATGAGCGTCGCCGCGCGGCCGCCGCTCCAGTCGTCGCCCCACTGGTGCGCCGCCCCGGAGACGAGCACCGACTTGGTCTTGTAGGCGCGCTCGATCCGCGCCAGCACCTCGGTGATCTGGGCGTAGTCGTTCAGAAGCAGCGTCTGGATGTTGAACCGCTTGAGGTCGTCGATGAACAGCGCCTGCTGCCGGCCCTTGTAGGCGAGCGTCTCCGGGTCGGGGAAGTCCTTCTCGTCCAGCCGCTTCATGAAGCAGTAGTGGGTGCGCATGTTCTCGGCGTAGCTGGCGCGGATGCGGCTCAGCACGTAGTCGATGTTGGGGTCGGAGAAGCTGAAGCCGAGGAACAGGAAGGTTTTCGAGATCAGGTCGCCGGTGAGCGCGGTGACGAAGGCCTGCCCGGCAAGGTGGTAGCGCTCGTAGTCGTCCTTGATCAACACCGTCTTGCCGGGATCGGAGATGTCGCCGTGCATCTTGTAGACGACGGCGTCCCGGCGCGGCAGGCTGAGCGCCAGGTGACCGATGGTGTACTTCACGTCCGGCCGCTTGCCCGCCTCCTCCAGCGCCCGCTCGACCAGCCGGTCGTAGTTCGTCGTCCAGTAGGTGAAGATCGGGAGCCGCGCCAGGATCCGGTGGTTGGCCGTGACCTCGGCGTCCTTGGTGAACTCCTCCAGCATGACGCGGTTGATGTCGGCGCGGTTGCCGAAGCGCTCGTTGCAGTAGTACTGCGCCAGGGCGACGAGGTTGGTCTCCTTCTCGACGTCGAGGCCGAGTTCCTCCGCGACCGACTTCAGCAGCATCCGCCAGTCGACGAAGCCGGCGGGGCGCGACAGGCCAGCGCCGACGAAGACGGCGGCGTTTCCCTCCTCGACCTCCTTGGAGAAGGTGCGGACGAACCCGTCGATCTGGCCGTTGCTCATCGTCATCGTCCCCCTGTGGCTGCCTCTCGCGGGCAGACAAGGCCGCCATTATGGCGCAGATGAGGACGAGGTTCGACAGGGGGAGAGCGGACGAAAAAACGGCGCCACGGATGTCCGCGGCGCCGGTCGTTCGGAGGCCCTGGCCCCGCACTCTCCCGCACGGCGGGAGAGGCGGGTGAGGGATGTGCGTGTGGAGCTTAGGCCTTCATGCTCACGTACGGCCCAGGGGCGTCCTCGATGGCCGGCAGGCCGCCGGCGCCGGGATCGCGGGCGGGCACCCGCTCGTCGCCCGTCTGCTTCTTCACCCACTGGTCCCAGTCCGGCCACCACGAGCCGTCCTTCTGGGTCGCGTGCGCCAGCCACTCGTCGGGGTTCGCCGGCGGCTTCTTGTCGGTGTACCAGAAGCAGTACTTCTTCGCCGCCGGCGGGTTGATGACGCCGGCGATGTGGCCGGAGGCGGCCAGGGTGAAGTGCACGGGCCCGGAGAAGATCTGCGTCCCCTTGTAGGTCGAGGTCCACGGCGCGATGTGGTCTTCGCGGGTCGACAGGAAGTAGGTCGGGATCTTCACCTTGCGCAGGTCGATGGGCTCGCCGGCCAGCGTGATCCCGCCCGGCTCGGCCAGCTTGTTCTGCTGGTAGAAGTTGCGCAGGTAGAAGCTGTGCATGGCGTACGGCATGCGGGTCGAATCAGAGTTCCAGTACAGCAGGTCGAACGGGAACGGATCGTTGCCGAGCAGGTAGTTGTTGACCACGAACGACCAGATCAGGTCGTTCTCGCGCAGCATGTTGAAGGTCGTGGCCATCTCGGAGGCGTCGAGGTAGCCGCGCTCGGCCATCTTCTCCTCGAGGTAGGAGATGGTCGACTCGTCGATGAAGACGCCGAGTTCGCCGGGCTCGGAGAAGTCGAGCATGGTGGTGAAGAAGGTGCCGGTGCGGACCCGGTCGTCGCCCTTGTTGGCCATGTAGGCGATGGAAGAGGCGAGCAGGGTGCCGCCGATGCAGTAGCCGACGGCGTTGACCTCGCGCTCGCCGGTCGCCTTCTCGATGACGTCGATGGCCTCCACCGGGCCGCGGGTGACGTAGTCGGCGAAGGACTTCTGCGCCAGCTCCTCGGTCGGGTTGACCCAGGAGATCATGAACACGGTGTGGCCCTGGTCCACCGCCCACTTCACCCACGAGTTCTTCTCGCGCAGGTCGACGATGTAGAACTTGTTGATCCACGCCGGCACGAACAGGAGCGGCCGCTTCACCACCTGTTCGGTGGTCGGCGAGTACTGGATCAGCTCCATCATCTCGTTGCGGTAGATGACCTTGCCGGGCGTCGTCGCGATGTTCTTGCCGACGATGAACTTGTCGTAGTCGGTCTGGCTGATGCGCAGCGAGCCCTTGCCGCGTTCCAGGTCCTTGAGCAGGTTCTTCAACCCGTTGATGAGGTTCTCGCCGCGGGTCTCGATCGTCGCGCGGATGACCTCCGGGTTAGTCATGGCGAAGTTCGTCGGCGACATCGCGCTGATGAACTGCCGGGTGTAGAAATCGACCCGCTCCTTGGTCTTGGGATCCAGCCCCTCGACGTGCTCGACCCTCTGCTGCATCCAGCGCGAGGTCAGCAGGTACGACTGCTTGATGTAGTTGAAGACGTCGTTCTCTTCCCAGGCCTCGTCCTTGAACCGCTTGTCGTCCTTTCGCGGCTCGATGATCGGCCGGCTCTCCTGCCCCATCATCCGGCTGGCGGTGTGCTGCCACAGGGACATGTAGTCCTGCCACAGCGACATCTGCGCCTGGACCATCTTGGCTGGGTCGGCCATCATCTTGGAGGTGAGCTCCAGGAAGCTGTTGGCAATGTTCAACGGGTCAGACAGCCCGGGCTGCTGTGCCATGTAGCCATTCTTGGACAGCCAATCGCTGAGGATGCGCTGGCTCCGCTCGGCAATCTCCGAGAACGACTTTGCAAGTTCGGAAGTGTCAGGCATCTGTACTTCCGTGCCTGGTTGGTTGGCCATGACTCAATCCTTTATGATCCCACAGAGCAAATGCCGGCTCCTCCGGAGTCATTCTATCGCCGGCAACCACGCGAACGCGAGGATGAGGTTACAGACGCCAAGTCTGTCAAGCTGTTTATAGCCCCGGACCCGGCCACGGGCAAGGGACGCAGGCCGGTCACCAGCGGGACCCTGCCCTGCGCCGAGAGGCGAGACCAGGGCAAGAACAAAGCTCCTTAACGCAAGCAGGCTGACAGTAACGCGCATCAGCAGATGGCGGCGGCGTCGGGCCCGCGCCCGCCGGAGACGGTTTCGGCTGCAAGTCGCGCCGCCGCCGCTCGTCGGCCGCTTCAGCGGTTTTGAGTTGGCTTCGGGGCGGCTTCCGGCTGGCTTCGGGCGTCGACTCTTGAACGGGGAATGCGAATGAGCGAAGGTACCGCTGCCGTCCATGCCGACGCCCGCGGATGTCCCGCTGTCGCCTCGGCCGCAGGAAATCACGCATGAGCCAGCAATTCCACGCCATCCGCAGGCTGCCGCCGTACGTCTTCGCCGAGGTCAACGCGATGAAGGCGAAGGCGCGGGCGACCGGCGATGACATCATCGACTTCGGGATGGGCAATCCCGACTTCCCGACCCCGCCGCACATCGTCGAGAAGCTGAGCGAGACGGTCCGCGACCCGCGCACCCACCGCTACTCCGAGTCGCGCGGGATCAAAGGCCTGCGCAAGGCCGTCGCCGGCTACTACGGCCGGCGCTTCAACGTCGACATCGACCCCGACAGCGAGGCGGTGGTGACCATCGGCTCGAAGGAGGGGCTCGCCAACCTCACCCATGCCATCACCAGCCCGGGCGACGTCATCCTCGTCCCCAACCCGAGCTACCCGATCCACCAGTTCGGCTTCATCATCGCCGGCGCCGCGGTGCGCAATATCCCGGTGTCTCCGGACGCGGAGTTCCTGGCCGCGCTCGACCGGGCGGTGCGCCACAGCGTGCCGAAGCCGACGGCGCTGGTGCTGAACTACCCCAACAACCCGACCGGCGAGCTCGCCAGCCTCGACTTCTACCGCGAGGTTGTCGATTTCTGCCGCCGGCACGAGATCTACATCCTGTCCGACCTGGCCTATTCCGAGATCTACTTCGACTGCCCGCCGCCGCCGTCGATCCTGCAGGTCCCCGGCGCGCGCGACATCGCCGTCGAGTTCACCTCGATGAGCAAGACCTACTCGATGCCCGGCTGGCGCATCGGCTTCGCCTGCGGCAACCAGCGGCTGATTGCGGCGCTGGCCCGGTTCAAGTCGTACGTCGATTACGGCGCCTTCACCCCGATCCAGGTCGCGGCGACCGCGGCCTTGAACGGCAGCCAGACCTGCGTGGCCGAGACCCGCGAGCGCTACCGGGCCCGGCGCGACGTGCTCATCTCCGGGCTGCGCCAGGCCGGCTGGGACGTTCCGCCGCCGCCGGCGACCATGTTCGCCTGGGCGCCGATCCCGCCGGCGTTCGCCCACCTCGGCTCGCTGGAGTTCGCCAAGATGGTCCTCCAGGAGGCGAAGGTCGCGGTCGCGCCCGGCATCGGCTTCGGCGAGCACGGCGACGGCCACGTCCGCTTCGCCCTGGTCGAGAACCAGCAGCGCACCCGGCAGGCGATGCGCAACATCAAGGCCTTCCTCGCCCGCTATCACAACGTGATCGAGCGGAGCGAGAGGAAGGCGTCGGTGGCGCTTTAGAACATGGAGGACGCGGCGGCAATGCGGGCGTGGCGATGAGCGAGCCCCTGCGCGTGGCCATCGCCGGCCTCGGCACCGTCGGCAGCGGCACGGTGAAGCTGCTGCAGCAGAACGCCGGGGCGCTGGCTGGCCGCTGCGGCCGTGCCATCGAGATCACCGCCGTCGCCGACCCCGACCGCCGCGACCGAGGTTTCTCCGTCGAGAGCTACGCCTGGTACGACGACGGGGTCGCCATGGCCCGCGAGGCACCGGCGGACGTCGTCGTGGAGCTCGTCGGCGGCTCCGAAGGGCCGGCGCGCCGGGTTGCGGACGCGGCGCTGGCCGCCGGGCGCCACCTGGTCACAGCCAACAAGGCGCTGATCGCCCACCACGGCCTGGAGCTTGCTGGAGCTGCCGAGAGGGCCAGCGTCCACCTCGGCTTCGAGGCGGCGGTGGCCGGCGGCATCCCCATCATCAAGAGCATCAAGGAAGGGCTGGCCGGCAATCGCTGCTCGCGCGTCTACGGCATCCTCAACGGCACCTGCAACTTCATCCTCACCGCCATGCGCGAAGGCGGCCGGGAGTTCCAGGAGGTTTTGGCCGAGGCGCAGGTGCTGGGCTACGCCGAGGCCGACCCCACCTTCGACGTCGACGGTATCGACACGGCGCACAAGCTCGCGATCCTGGCGACCGTCGCCTTCGGCTGCCGTCCGGATCTCGGCGCAGTGCACGTGGAAGGCATCCGCCACATTTCTCCGGTGGACATCGCCTTCGCCGAGGAACTCGGCTACCGCATCAAGCTGCTGGGCATCGCCGCGCTGACCGAACACGGCGTCGAGCGGCGGGTGCATCCCTGCATGGTTCCCGCCGGCGCGCCCATCGCTCACGTCAACGGCGTCTTCAACGCCGTCGTCGTCCATGGCGACTTCGTCGACAGCCTGGTTCAGGTCGGGCGCGGCGCCGGCGAGCAGCCGACGGCGTCCGCCGTCGTCGCCGACATCGCCGACATCGCCGCCGGGCGCGCCTCGCCGGCGTTCGGCGTGCCCCTCGCGGCACTGGAGGATCCGCCGGCCGTTCCCATGGGCCGCCACCGCGGTGCGTACTACGTCCGGCTGATGGTCCTGGACAAGCCCGGCGTGTTCGCCGACATCGCCGGCATCCTCCGCGACAACAGCGTCTCCATGGAGGCGGTTCTGCAGCGCGCCCGCGCCCCGGGCGAGGCCGTGCCGGTGGTGCTGATCACCCACGAAGCCGAGGAGGCGGCGGTGGCGACCTCGCTGGCGCAGATCGGCGGGCTCAGCGCCTGCACCGAAGAGCCGCGGATGATCCGCATCGAGCCGTTCTGACCCCTCCACGCGTTCCCGCGCCCTCCCGCCAGGACATTCGCGAATTCCGGCGCATGGATTGCCGCGACGCGTGCCGCAACGACCGCGGGCGCTCCTCCGCATGATGTTGTGGACGACGAGCACCTTCTGGCGCATATTTAGCTCCATGTCCCTCCCGCGCCCCCGGTCCGGCCGATGATGCCGTCCGCGTCGCCGCTGCTCGCGGCGGACCTGGATGGCGCGGTGCTGGGCGTCGAGCGGTCGCTGTGCGGCCGGCGCTGGCTGCTGCGCCCGGCCGACGACGGCCTCGCCCTGGTGCTGGCGCAGACCCTGGACCTGCCCCCGGTCATCGCCCGGATGCTGGCGGCGCGCGGGGTCGAGCCGGCGTTCGCCGAGGACTTCTGCGCGCCGACGCTGCGCCGGCTGCTCCCGGATCCGCGGCTCCTGAGCGACATGCCCCGAGCCGCCGAGCGGGTGGCGGCGGCGGTGGAGCGCGGCGAGGCCATCGCCGTCTTCGGCGACTACGACGTCGACGGGGCGACGGCCAGTGCGCTTCTCGTCCGCTTCTTCCGCAGCTTGGGCCGCGAGCCCTCCGTCTACATTCCAGACCGGATCCGCGAGGGCTACGGCCCCAACGCGCCGGCGCTGCGCGGGCTCGCCGCCGCCGGCGCCCGCCTCGTCATCACCGTCGACTGTGGCACCTCGGCGCACGAAGCGTTGAGCCAAGCGAAGGCGCTGGGCCTCGACGTCATCGTCGTCGATCACCATGAGGTCGGCCGGGCGCTGCCGCCGGCCGCGGCCGTCGTCAACCCCAACCGAACCGACGACGCCTCTGGGCAGGGGCACCTCGCCGCGGTCGGCGTCGCCTTCCTCCTCGTCGTCGAGGTCAACCGGCGGCTGCGCGAGCAGGGTTTCTTCCGCACCCGCCCCGAGCCCGACCTGCGCCAATGGCTGGACCTGGTCGCCTTGGGCACCGTCTGCGACATGGTGCCGCTCCGGGGCGCCAACCGGGCGTTCGTCAGCCAGGGGCTGAAGATCATGGCCCGCCACGGCAACCACGGCATCGCCGCGCTGGCCGAGCTCATCGACCTGCGCCACCCGCCCGGCGCCTTCGAGCTCGGCTTCATGTTCGGGCCCAGGGTCAACGCCGGCGGCCGGGTCGGCGAGGCCGGCATGGGCGCGCGCCTGCTCGCCACCGAGGATGCGGCGGAGGCCCGCGCGCTCGCCGCTCATCTCGACGGCTTCAACCGCGAGCGCCAGCGCATCGAGGCCGGCGTGCTGGCCGCGGCGCTGGACCAGCTTCAGGGTGAAGCCGCCCATGCCCGGGCGTGCCTGACCGTGGCGGCGGGCGAGGGCTGGCACCCGGGCGTCATCGGCATCGTCGCCAGCCGCCTGGTCGAGCGCTTCGCCAGGCCCGCCATCGTCGTCTCGCTGGACGAGGAGCGCGGCGTCGGCTCTGGCCGGTCGGTGCCCGGGCGCGATCTGGGCGCGGCCGTTCACGCCGCGATCGAGAAAGGGCTGCTGATCAAGGGCGGCGGCCATCCCATGGCCGCCGGCTTCAGCGTCGCCCGCCCTCGCCTGGACGAGCTTGCGGCGTTTCTCGACGACCATCTCGCCGCTTCCACCGCCCCGCCGCCGCCGTTCTACATCGACGCGGCGCTCGGCCTCGTCGGCGGGATGCCGGCACTGCACGCCGGGCTGGAGCGGCTCTGCCCGTTCGGCTCGGACAACCCGGAGCCGCGCTTCGCCCTCTCGGCGGCACGGATCACCTCGGCCTGCCCCGTGGGTCAGGGTCATCTCCGGCTGACGCTGGCCGACCCGGAGGGGGCGCGGCTCGAGGCCATCGCCTTTCGCTGCGGCGGCACGGCGTTGGGCGCGGCGCTTGCCGACCATGCCGGCGCTGCCTTCCATCTTGCCGGTCGGCTGCAGGCCAAGGTGTGGCAAGGCACCCGCCGGCTTCAGCTCCTCGTCGAGGACGCGGCGCCGGCCCTCACCTGATCTCCCTCACGGAAATCGCAAGTCCTCCGCCGGCCCGAGGTGCCCGCCGGCCCGAATTAACACGTGCATAATGTTATATGATCACTTTCTACATGGCGCTAAGATCATTTCCTGCACATATACAGACAGACTTAGTTGATCTTGCCGGAGCGGCACGACGTTCCGGCCCAGGAGCCCGGGATGGAGCATTTTCCAGCGTTCTTCGCGCTGAAGGGCCGGCAGGCCATGGTCGTCGGCGGCGGGGTCACGGCCTGCCGCAAGGTGCGGCTGCTCACCGACGCCGGCGCGTACGTCACCGTCCTCGCGCCGAGGCTCGGCCGGGAACTGGCGGCGCTGGTCGATGCGGGGACCGTCGGTCACCGCGGCGAAGCCTTCGCGCCGGAGGCGCTGGCGGGGCAAACGCTGGTGATCGCCGCGACCGGCATCCACGCGGTCGATGCGGCGGTGTCCGCCGCGGCACAGGCGCGCGGGCTGCCGGTCAACGTCGTCGACGCACCCAGGCTCAGCACCTTCATCATGCCGGCGGTGGTTCGCCGCGACCCGGTGACGGTGGCGATTTCCACCGGCGGCGCCGCGCCAGTGCTGGCCCGCGCCATCCGCGCCCGGCTGGAGGCGCTGCTGCCGGCGAACCTCGGCCGGCTCGCCCGGTTCGCCGACGGCTTCCGCGCCGCGGTCAAGGCCACTCATGAGGGCGAGACGGAGCGGCGCCGGTTCTGGGAGCGGTTCTTCGCCGGGCCCATTGCCGCCGCGGTCCTGGACGGCGACGAGCGCTGGGCCCGCGAGCGCATGCTCGGCGCGGTGAACCGCAAGGCCGCGGACGACGGCGGCGCCGGGACCGTCGCCCTGGTCGGCGCCGGGCCGGGCGATCCGGACCTGCTCACGCTTCGTGCCGTCCGCCTGCTGGAGGAGGCCGACGTCATCGTCTTCGACCGGCTGGTCGGCCCCGGTGTCCTCGACCGCGCCCGGCGCGACGCCGACCGGATCGACGTCGGCAAAAGGCGGGGAAGCGCGGCGAAGAGCCAGGACGAGATCAACGCGCTGCTGCTCGCCGAGGCGCGCGCCGGCAGGCGCGTGGTCAGGCTGAAGGGCGGCGATCCGTTCGTCTTCGGCCGCGGCGGCGAGGAGGTGGAGTACCTCGAACGCCATGGCGTCCGCGTCACCATCGTCCCAGGGGTCACCGCCGCGACCGCCTGCGCCGCCGCCGCCGGCATCCCCCTCACCCACCGCGACCACGTCCAGGCGCTGACGCTGGTCACCGGCCAGGGCCGCGACGGCGAGCCGGACCTCGACTGGGCCAGCCTCGCCGGCGGCCGGCAGACCATCGCCGTCTACATGGGCCGGGCCAGCGCCGGGCGGATCGCCGGGCGGCTGATCGAAGCCGGCGCCGATCCGGCGACGCCGGCCGCCATCATCGAGAACGGGACGTTGCCGAACCAGCGGATCGAGACGGCGCCGCTGCGGGCGCTGGGCCGGCTGGCCGAGGCGGATCCGGGCGGCGCCGCCGAGCGCGGTCCCGCGCTGTTCATCATCGGCGAGGTCGTCCGCAAAGCGCGAGCTTGGGTCGCGCCGGCCCTGCGCCAGGCGGTCTAGAGCAGAGGTGACATTACGTTCAACCAGGACGCCGTCATTGCGAAAAGGCGAAGCCGACGCGGCAACCCAGCGCCTTCGAGACTGGATCGCCACGCCGCTGCGCGGCTCGCGATGACGATTCTACAGAAAAATGCATAACGTTAATCACGTGCCGGTCCAGGGATGAGGGAGCAGCCAATGCCGCAGCAGGTTCTCACCGCCAACCGGCTCAGCGACGGCGCCGTCGTCTTCCTCGACGCCGAGGGACGATGGTCGGAGCGGATCGCCGCCGCCCGCGTCGCCGAGAAGGCAGACGCCCAGGCGCTGACGAACGCCGGCGAAGCCACCGCCGCCGAAGTGGTCGCGCCCTACCTGATCGACGTCACGCTCGAGGCTGAAGGACCGCGGCCACTCCGCTACCGCGAGCGGATCCGCGCCTTCGGCCCGTCCATCCATCCCGAATTCGCCAAGTAAGCAAAGCGGGGTCAGCATGTATCGCTACGACGAGTTCGATCACGCCTTCGTCAACGAGCGCGTCGCCCAGTTTCGCGACCAGGCGGCGCGTCGCCTTTCCGGCGAGCTCACCGAGGAGGAGTTCCGGCCGCACCGGCTGATGAACGGGCTCTACCTGCAGCTCCACGCCTACATGCTCCGCGTCGCCATTCCCTACGGGACGCTGTCGTCGCGGCAGATGCGCAAGCTCGCGCACATCGCCCGGCGCTACGACCGCGGCTACGGCCATTTCACCACCCGGCAGAACATCCAGTACAACTGGCCGGCGCTCGAGGACGTGCCCGACATCCTCGCCGAACTGGCCGAGGTCGAGATGCACGCCATCCAGACCAGCGGCAACTGCATCCGCAACGTCACCGCCGACCAGTTCTCGGGCGTCGCCGCCGACGAGATCGAGGATCCGCGCATTTACGCCGAGATCATCCGGCAGTGGTCGAGCCTGCACCCGGAGTTCTCGTTCCTCCCCAGGAAGTTCAAGATCGCGGTGACCGGCGCCGCCGAGGACCGCGCCGCCGTCGCCTTCCACGACATCGGGCTTCGGATCGTCCGGGACGGTAACGGGGAGGGAGATGGAGAGGTCGGCTTCGAGGTGATCGTCGGCGGCGGCCAGGGGCGCACGCCGATGATCGGCAAGACCATCCGGCCGTTCCTGCCGAAGGAGCACCTGCTCTCCTATCTCGAGGCGATCCTCAGGGTCTACAACCTGCTCGGCCGGCGCGACAACCTGTTCAAGGCCAGGATCAAGATCCTGGTCCACGAGGTCGGCGCCGCGGCCTTCACCGGCATGGTCGAGGAGGAGTGGGAGCAGCTCAAGGGCGGGCCGGTCGAGCTGCCCAAAGGTGAGCTGGAGCGGATCCTCGCCTACTTCGCCCCGCCCGCCTACGAGCGGCTGCCCGCGGTCACGCCGGCCTTCGAGGCGAAAAAGTTCGAAGACCGCGCCTTCGCCCGCTGGGCCGAGGTGAACCTGTTTCCGCACAAGCAGCCGGGATACGCCGTCGTCAACCTGTCGCTGAAGCCGGAGGGCGAGCCGCCGGGCGACGCCACCGCCGCGCAGATGGACGCCATCGCCGACCTCGCCGACCGCTACAGCCTGTCGGAGATCCGGGTCACCCACGAGCAGAACCTGGTGCTGCCCTACGTCAGGCAGGCGGACCTCCACGCGCTATGGCAGGAGCTCGTCCCGCTGGGGCTCGCGACCGCCAACATCGGCCGGGTCACCGACATCATCGCCTGCCCCGGGCTCGACTACTGCAGCCTGGCCAACGCCCGCTCGATCCCGGTCGCCCAGCAGATCACCCGGCGGTTCAACGACCTGACGCGGATCCACGACATCGACGAGCTCAAGATCAAGATCTCCGGCTGCATCAACGCCTGCGGCCACCACCACGTCGGCCACATCGGCATTCTTGGCGTCGACAAGAAGGGCGAGGAGTTCTACCAGATCACGCTCGGCGGCGACGCGACCCAGACGGCGGCGATCGGCGCCATCATCGGCCCGGCGTTCTCCGCAGCCGAGGTCGTCGATGCGGTCGAGACCCTGGTCAACACCTACGTCGATCTGCGCGAGCCCGGCGAACGGTTCCTCGACACCTACCGCCGCGTCGGCCCGGCGCCGTTCAAGGAGAAACTCTATGCCACTCATTAAGGGGGGAGCGCTGAGCGACGACGACTGGGTGAGCGTCGGCGACGACGAGCCGTTGCCGGCGGACCGGCCGGTGATCGTCCCGCTCAAGCGCTGGCAGGCCGAACGGGACGCGCTCGGCGGACGGAACGCGGCCATGGGGGTCCGGCTGGAAAGCGCGGATAAGGCGGAGGCGATCGCGGCGGACCTGGGCCGGCTCGCTCTCGTCGCCATCGCCTTCCCCACCTTCCGCGACGGCCGCGGCTTCTCCACTGCAAGGCTGCTCCGCGAGCGCTACGGCTTCAAGGGCGAGCTTCGCGCCGTCGGCAACGTGTTTCGCGACCAGTTCCTGTTCATGCACCGCTGCGGCTTCGACGCGTACGAGGTCGCCGACGCCCGCGAGGCCGAGGCTTTCGCCGCCGCGCTGGCTTCGTTCTCGGTGGTCTATCAGCGCACCGGCGACGGCCGGGTACCGGCGACGGCGCTGCGTCAGCTGCGGCGGGCCGCGGAATGAGCGGCGCCGCGTCCGCCGCCCGGGTGCAGCGTGTGCTTCCGGCCGAGGCGGAGGCCGAACTCGCGCTGCGGGCCGAGGCGCTGTCGGCGCGCCATGCCGAAGCCGAGCCCGCCGACCTGCTCCGGGCGATGATCGAGGACGAGTTCGCCGGCGAGATCGCGCTGGTGTCGTCGTTCGGCGCGGAAGCGGCGGTGCTGCTGCACATGGTCGCGGGCGTCGATCCGTCGACCCCGGTCGTCTTCCTCAACACCGGCAAGCTGTTCGGCGAAACGCTCCGCTACCGCGACCAGCTCGTCGGCCGCCTGGGCCTGCGCGACGTCCGCACGATCGTGCCGGATCCCGAGCAGCTCCGCCGGATCGACCCTGAGGAGGTGCTGTGGTACGGCAACCCGGACATGTGCTGCTACGTCCGCAAGGTCGAGCCGCTGCACCGGGCGCTGGAGCCGTTCGCCGCCTCGATCTCCGGGCGCAAGCGCTACCACGGGCAGGGGCGGAGCGACCTGCCGCTGGTCGAGGCCGTCGACGGGCGGATCCGGGTCAACCCGCTGGCGACCTGGGGCAAGGCCGAGATCGACGGCTACTTCGACGCCCACGAGCTGCCGCGCCATCCGCTGGAAGCGGACGGCTTCCTCTCCATCGGCTGCATGCCCTGCACCGACCGGGTCGCCCCGGACGAGGACGTCCGCGCCGGCCGCTGGCGGGGCAAGGAGAAGACCGAGTGCGGCATCCACGCGCCCCGAGCGCAGTGGCGGATCATGGGCATCGACTGAGCGGGCCGACTGTGCGACGCCTACGTACCGTCCCAGAAGAGGACGGAGCACGGCGCTGGTCTCGACGTTTGGCGTAAAAGGCAGCCGTCATCTGCGAGGAGGCGAAGCCGGCGCCCGTAGGGCGGATCAAGGCGAAGCCGGATCCGCCGAATGTTAATCGACAGCCATTCGTCGGGTTACGCCTGCGGCTAACCCGACCTACTCTGCCGAGCCGCTCGCGGCTCGCGACGATGGCACGGTTATATGGCACGTATGCTTGAGGTTCAGAGGTTCACCCGGGTCATGAACGCGGGCGGGTAGCGCTCGCCGGCCGCCGATCCCGGCGGCAACAGCTCGTCGATGTGCTGCAGCTCCTCCGCCGCCAGGGTCACGTCCAGCGCGCCGACGTTCTCCTCCAGGTTCCGCCGCCGGCGCGTGCCGGGGATCGGCACGATGTCTTCGCCCTGGGCCAGGACCCAGGCAAGGGCGAGCTGCGCCGGGCTGCAGCCCTTGGCCTTCGCCAACGCCTCGATCCGCGCCACCAGGTCGAGGTTGCGCTGGAAGTTCGAGCCCTGGAACCGCGGCGAGTGGCGGCGGTAGTCGTCCTCGGCCAGATCCTCCGGCCTCTTGATCTGGCCAGTGAGGAAGCCGCGGCCGAGCGGCGAGTAGGGCACGAAGCCGACGCCGAGCTCGCGGCAGGTTGGCAGGATCTGGTCCTCGACCTCACGGCTCCACAGCGAGTACTCGGTCTGCAGCGCGGTGATCGGATGCACCGCGTGCGCGCGCCGGATGGTCCCGGCTCCCGCCTCCGACAGGCCGAGGAAGCGGACCTTCCCCTCCTGCACCAGCTCGGCCATGGTACCGACCGTCTCCTCGATCGGCGTATCGGCATCGACGCGGTGCTGGTAGTAGAGGTCGATGGTCTCGACGCCGAGCCGCCGCAGGCTTGCCTCGCAGGCCTGGCGCACGTACTCCGGCCGGCCATCGACGCCGCCGAAGCTGCCGTCGGCACCGCGGACGTTGCCGAACTTGGTCGCCAGGAACACCTGCCCGCGGCGGCCGGCGATGGCCTTGCCCACCAGCTCCTCGTTCCGGCCGACGCCGTACATGTCGGCGGTGTCGAGAAAGGTGACGCCGAGGTCCAGGGCGCGGTGGATCGTCGCGACCGACTCCCCGTCGTCGCGCGGGCCGTAGAACTCCGACATGCCCATGCAGCCGAGGCCGAGGGCGGACACTACCTCGCCGACCTTGCCGAGCCTTCGTTGCTGGATCATCTGCCGCTCCCTCCCACGTCCGCCGCCCGGTGCCGCGCCCTGCGCGCCCACGGGAGATGGCGCCTGCCGCCGTCCGTTCCAGCAGAGACGGCGAGCTTTCCGCGTCACCGGCCGGTCGGCGGCCACTGCACCGAGACGCGCGAACGCAAAGGCCCCGCTCGCGAAACGAGCGGGGCCCGGCTGCGGACGATGAAGGGGCTTTTACGAGGAGTAGTACATCCGGAACTCGACCGGGTGCGGGGTGTGCTCGAAGTTGTACACCTCTTCCCACTTGAGCTGGATGTAGCCGTCGATCAGGTCGTCGGTGAAGACGTCGCCCTTCTTCAGGAAGTCGCGGTTGGCGTCCAGCTCGTTCAGGGCCTCGCGGAGCGAACCGCAGACGGTCGGGACGTTTTGCAGCTCCTCGGGCGGCAGGTCGTAGAGGTTCTTGTCGATGGCGTCACCCGGGTGGATCTTGTTCTGGATGCCGTCGAGGCCGGCCATCAGCATCGCCGAGAAGGCGAGGTACGGGTTCGCCGTCGGGTCGGGGAAGCGAACCTCGACCCGCTTGCCCTTCGGGTTGGAGGTGAACGGAATGCGGCACGACGCCGAGCGGTTGCGCGCCGAGTAGGCCAGCAGCACCGGCGCCTCGAAGCCCGGGATCAGCCGCTTGTAGCTGTTGGTCGACGGATTGGTGAAGGCGTTGAGCGCCTTCGCGTGCTTCATGATGCCGCCGATGTAGTAGAGGCAGCTGTCGGACAGGTCGGCGTAGCCGGAGCCGGCGAAGGTCGGCTTGCCGTCGGCCCAGATCGACTGGTGGACGTGCATGCCCGAGCCGTTGTCGCCGGTGACGGGCTTCGGCATGAAGGTCGCCGACTTGCCGTAGGTTTGCGCCACCATGTGGACGACGTACTTGTAGATCTGCAGGTGGTCTGCGGAGCGCACCAGGGTGTTGTAGACCATGCCGAGCTCGTGCTGGCTCGGCGCCACCTCATGGTGATGCTTGTCCATCACCAGGCCCATGTCGATCATCACCGAGGTCATCTCGGCGCGAAGATCCATCGCCGAGTCCACCGGCGGCACCGGGAAGTAGCCGCCCTTGATCGGCGGGCGGTGGCCGGCGTTGCCCTCGGGCAGAATGCGGCCGGTGACGTACGGGCCCTCGTCCGAGCTGAACTCGTAGAAGCAGTGGTTCATCTGCACGTCGAAGCGGACGTCGTCGAAAACGAAGAACTCGGCCTCGGGGCCGACGTAGACGGTGTCGCCGATGCCCGTGGACGCGAGGTAGGCCTCGGCCTTCTTCGCCACCGAGCGCGGATCGCGCAGGTAGGCCTCGCCGGACGAGGGCTCGATGACGTCGCAGAACAGCACCATGACCGGCTGCGCCGCGAACGGGTCCATGACCGCCGTCGTCGCATCCGGGACCAGCGCCATGTCGGACTCGTTGATCGCCTTCCAGCCGGCGATCGAGGAGCCGTCGAACATGATGCCATCGGAGAACGCGTCGGCGTCGACGAAGGGAGACGACATCGTCAGGTGCTGCCACTTTCCGCGCGGGTCAGTGAAGCGCAGATCGACGTACTTGACCTCGTTCTCCTTGAGAATCTTCATCACGTCGTCGGCGTTCTTGCAGTTCAGGCTCATGGTGCGGGTTCCTTTGGTGGCTTTTTTCGCGTCGAAGTTAATGGAAGTCGGGAGGCTTTGAAATGGCGCTTGCCGGCTGCTTCGGGAGAAGGGGGTCAGATGGCTTCCGTCCCGCGCTCCCCGGTCCGCACCCGGATGGCTTCTTCGACCGTGGTGACGAAGATCTTGCCGTCGCCGATGCGGCCGGTGCGCGCCGCTTGCTGAATGGCCTCGATGGCCCGCTCGACGAGGTTGTCCTCGATGACCAGCTCGATCTTCACCTTCGGCAGGAAGTCGACGATGTATTCGGCGCCGCGGTAAAGCTCGGTATGGCCTTTTTGTCGGCCGAAACCCTTTGCCTCGAGCACGGTGATGCCTTGAAGCCCGAGCTCGTGCAAAGCCTCCTTCACATCATCGAGCTTGAACGGCTTGATGATCGCCTCGATCTTCTTCATCGCTTGCGCCTCTTTCCTTCCGTCAGCACACGGCAGCAGACGAACGAACAGGTGCGTGAGAATTGCGTGCGTCCCGGCCGGATGTGTGCATGAGGTTAACGAAGCACAGTCCATGCCAACCCACGCGCGCCGGACGACAAGCCACCGCAGCGGTTCCGTTTTCCACCCGGCGGCGGCGGAGCCGGCGGTGGCCGGTGGTTCCGGGGCGCGCGTAGGCGGTAGCGGATCTGCCCGCTGCGTGCTCATCTGCCGAGTTTTTGGGCAAGGCCGACGCCGCCGGGCGCTCGGATCGGCGGCGCGACCGCCGGCGCAGGCGCAGGCCCGAGGCCGGCTGCCCCGGCCGGGGGCTGGTATATTTGTTGCTCGGGGAATGACAGTTGCGACACAATGGCAGCTACGGACGACGCCACGGGGTCATTGAAGCCTCGCGCTGAACACCGCCGGACGTGCGGTCGCCGTGTCTGGGAAGACGGAGGACACCACCGAATGAAAAAGCATTTCTGCGCCGCGGCCGTGCTCGCCGCGGTGGCGTCTCTTGCCGCGCCCGCGGCTCAAGCGGGGCCGACGCTCGACGCGGTCAAGTCCCGCGGCCAGGTGATCTGCGGCGTCAACACCAGCCTCTACGGCTTCAGCACCCCCGACGAGAAGGGCCGCTGGACCGGGTTGGACGTCGACGTTTGCCGTGCGGTCGCCGCCGCGGTGCTGGGCGACGCCGAGAAGGCGCGGTTCGTGCCGCTCAGCGCGCAGCAGCGGTTCACCGCGCTGCAGTCCGGCGAGATCGACATCCTGCCACGCAACACCACCTGGACCTTGACCCGCGACACCGCCAACGGCCTCGACTTCACCGCCATCAACTTCTACGACGGCCAGGGCTTCCTCGTCCCCAAGGCGCTCGGGGTCAAGAACGCGAAGGAGCTGTCCGGCGCCACCATCTGCGTCCAGACCGGAACCACCACCGAGCTGAACCTCGCCGACTTCTTCCGCGCCAACGGCCTGCCGTTCAAGCCGGTGACCATCGAGAAGTACGAGGAGGTCACCCAGGCCTTCCTCGCCGGCCGTTGCGACGCGCTCACCTCGGACAAGTCCCAGCTCGCCTCGATCCGCGCCAACGACACCCCCAACCCCGACGACTACGTCATCCTCCCGGAGACCATCTCCAAGGAGCCGCTGACCCCGTCGGTTCGCCAGGGCGACGACCAGTGGTTCGACATCGTCCAGTGGGTGCAGTTCGCCACCATGGAGGCGGAGGAGCGGGGCATCACCTCGCAGAACGTCGACGAGGCGCTGAAGAGCGAGGACCCCAACGTCAAGCGGATGCTGGGCGTCACCCCCGGCATGGGCGCCGCCCTCGGGCTCGACGAGAAGTGGGCCTACAACGCCATCAAGCAGGTCGGCAACTACGGCGAGAGCTACGAGCGCAACGTCGGCCAGGGCTCGAAGCTGAAGCTGGAGCGCGGCCTCAACGACCTGTGGAGCCGCGGCGGGCTGATGTACGCACCGCCCATCCGCTAGGCAGGAGACGCCGCCCGGCCGGCACCGGCGGGCGGCGACCTTCGGGGTCTTCTCACCGGGCTCGGCGCGGGGCGCAGGCATGGCATCGACGGACGGATTGCGGCAGACGCCGCACGGCGGCCGACCCGCCCCGCGGCGGCGGTCGGGGGCGTGGTGGAACGACCGCCGGGTGCGGGCGGTCCTCTACCAGCTCCTCGTCCTCGGCGGGGTCCTGCTGCTCGGCGCCTACCTGGTCGGCAACACCCTCGACAACCTGGAACGGCGAAACATCGCCACCGGCTTCGATTTCCTCGGCCGCGAAGCGGGTTTCGACGTCAGCGAAACCCTGATCTCCTACAGCCCCGCCGACACCTACTTCCGCGCCCTGCTCGTCGGCCTGCTCAACACCCTCCTCGTCTCCGTCCTCGGCGTCATCCTCGCGACCATCCTCGGCACCGTCGCCGGCGTCGCCCGGCTGTCGCGCAACTGGCTGGTGGCGAGGCTGGCCACGGTCTACGTCGAGACCCTGCGCAACATCCCGGTGCTGTTGCAGCTCTTCTTCTGGTACACCCTGATCACCGAGGCGCTGCCCAGCCCCCGCCGGGCCCTCAACCCGCTGCCCGGGGTGTTCCTGAGCAACCGCGGCATGCGGGTGCCGGTTCCGGTCGCGGACCAGGCTTACGTGTACGCGGCCATCGGCCTGGCGCTGGGGATCGCCGGCGCCTGGCTGTTCGCCCGCTGGGCCAAGGCCTACCAGGACCGCACCGGCCAGATCCTGCCCAGGGGCTGGATCGGCGCCGGGCTCGTCCTCGGCCTGCCGCTCGCGGGCTACCTCGTCGGCGGCGCGCCGACGGCGCTGGACGTGCCGGCGCTGCAGGGCTTCAACTTCACCGGCGGCGTGGCGGTGACGCCGGAGTTCGCGGCGCTGCTGGTCGGCCTCGTCGTCTACACCGGCTCCTACATTGCCGAGATCGTCCGCGGCGGCATCCTCGCCGTCTCCCACGGCCAGACCGAAGCGGGGCTGGCGCTGGGCCTGCACCGGGGCACCGTGCTCAGGCTGGTCGTCCTGCCCCAGGCGCTGCGGGTGATCATCCCGCCGCTCACCAGCCAGTACCTGAACCTGACCAAGAACTCGTCGCTGGCCGTCGCCATCGGCTTCCCCGACCTCGTCAGCGCCGCCAACACGTCGATCAACCAGACCGGCCAGGCTGTCGAGGGCATCGCCATCATCATGGCCGTCTACCTGACGGTGAGCCTGTCGATCTCGGCGGTGATGAACTGGTACAACCGCCGCATCGCCTTGCAGGGAGCGCGCTAGCATGGCCCGCTACCCGGAGTCGCCGAACGAGATCTTCGCCCGCGAGGAGGAGCCGGACGAGGGCTGGCGCCGGCCGCCGCCGTCGAACAGCCTGCCCTTGCGCAACGTCGTCGGCGACTGGGCGAAGGCGAACCTGTTCAACAGCGTCCCCAACACCATCCTGACGCTGCTTTGCGCCTGGCTGTTGTGGGAGACGGTGATCCCCATGACTCAGTGGGGTGTGCTGGAGGCGGTCTGGCGCGCCGACGATCCGGCTGCCTGCCGTGCCGCCGAGGGCGGCGCCTGCTGGGCGATCATCGCCAACAAGTACCGCTTCATCCTCTTCGGCCTGTTCCCCTACGACGAGCACTGGCGGCCGCTGGTGGCGATGCTCCTGTTCGTCGTCGCCATCGCCGTCAGCTGCGTGCCGCGGTTCTGGCGGCCGTGGCTGGCCGGCCTGTGGATCGGCGTCTTCGTCGTCTGCGGCGTGCTGATGTGGGGCGGCGTCTTCCGCCTGTCGTTCGTCGAGAACGCCCGCTGGGGCGGCCTGCCGCTGACCCTGTTCCTCTCGGTCGTGGGCATCGTCTGCTCGTTCCCGCTGGCCATCGTCCTCGCCCTCGGCCGGCGCTCCGACCTGCCGGCGGTGCGCGCCGTCTGCGTCGGCTTCATCGAGTTCGTTCGCGGCGTGCCGCTGATCAGCGTGCTGTTCATGGCCTCGGTGATGTTCCCGCTGTTCCTCCCCGAGGGCGTCACCATCGACAAGCTGCTCCGCGCCCAGGTCGGCATCATCCTGTTCACCGCCGCCTACCTGGCCGAGGCGGTGCGCGGCGGCCTGCAGTCGGTACCGCGCGGCCAGTTCGAGGCCGCCGACGCGCTCGGCCTCTCCTACTGGAAGAAGACCGGCCTGATCATCCTGCCGCAGGCGCTGAAGACCTCGATCCCGGCGATCGTCAACCAGTTCATCAGCATGTTCAAGGACACCTCGCTGGTCATCATCATCGGCCTGTTCGACCTGCTGTCGACCGCCAAGGCAGCGCTCAGCGACCCGCCGTGGCGGCCGTTCTACCTCGAGGCCTACCTGTTCGCGGCGCTGATCTACTGGGCCTTCTGCTTCTTCATGTCCCGCTACAGCCAGTACATCGAGCGCCGGCTCGAAACCGGACACCGCCGTTCATGACGCCCGAGGACGCCCGAACCCCCATGTCCACCCAGCCCAGCCGCACCCCGGACGCCGCCGTCGCGATCTCGCTCGAGAACGTGCACAAGTGGTACGGGCAGTTCCACGTGCTGAACGACATCACCCTCGCCGTGCACAAGGGCGAGCGCATCGTCGTCTGCGGCCCGTCGGGGTCGGGCAAGTCGACGATGATCCGCTGCGTCAACGCCCTGGAGCAGCACCAGCAGGGGCGCATCGTCGTGAACGGCGTCGAGCTCACCAACGACGTCCGCACCGTCGACAAGGTGCGGCGCAACGTCGGCATGGTGTTCCAGCAGTTCAACCTGTTCCCGCACCTGACCGTGCTCGACAACCTGACGCTGGCGCCGATCTGGGTGCAGAAGCGGCCGAAGCACGAGGCGATGAAGACCGCGATGACCTACCTGGAGCGGGTTCACATCCCCGAGCAGGCGGGGAAGTACCCGGGCCAGCTCTCCGGCGGCCAGCAGCAGCGCGTCGCCATCGCCAGGGCGCTCTGCATGAAGCCGGAGATCATGCTGTTCGACGAGCCGACCTCAGCGCTGGATCCCGAGATGATCAAGGAGGTGCTGGACGTGATGGTCGAACTCGCCGACGGCGGGATGACCATGATCTGCGTCACCCACGAGATGGGCTTCGCCCGCACCGTCGCCGACAAGATGGTGTTCATGGACGCCGGCTCGATCGTCGAGGTGGCGCCGCCGCAGACCTTCTTCAGCGCGCCGAAGAGCGACCGGACGCAGAAGTTCCTGAGCCAGATCCTGTCGCACTAAAGGACCCGCGACTTTGCGTGGCTGCGTAGGTCGGATTAGCCGAAGGCGTAATCCGACGAATGAATTTGGAGACGGCCGCAGCGAGTCCGGTTTTGGCTCGACGCATCCGACGATTTCTTCGTCGGCCTCCGCTTCCTCACAATTGCCGCGTGTTCTCCTCAATCCGACTTGACGACGTCCTGCGGCTTGGCGCTGGCCGCCGGCACGCGGGCGGCGAAGCGGGCGACGCTGCCCACGATCTCGGTCTCCACCTCCCGAAAGCGCGCATCGAGGACGGCGCGGAGCGTCCGGGATCGTCGTCCGCGTTGGCGAAGATGCCGCGGGCGTTGTAGGCGGCCATCAGCCGCCGCGCGCCTCGGGTGGAGGAGACGCCGCGCCCCAGGAGCGTGGCGCCGAAGACGACGCCGTCCGTCCGGACCCAGGCAGGCGGTCAGGTGGTCGAAGACCACGGCTTTCGCGCACAGGTCGCCGGGCAAGGCAGTGGAGCAGGTACGTCAGGCCGATGGAGGCGAAGGGCGGGCCGAGGGAGCCGTACCCGCCGAATGTCACCGCCATCCATCCGTCGGATTACGCCTGCGGCCAATCCGACCTACATTGCCCCTACGCCGTCACCCTACTTGCGCGGATCGGGACGCCGACCTTCACGTCATCGCCGCACTTGTTGCGGCGATCCACGTGGACCCGCGGAACGAGTCCGCGGGTGACGAGGATGGGGTAGCGCCTTGAGCCGACGGCCCTCCATCACCGCACGCTCCAGTGCCGGAGCTCCACCAAGCGGCGCGCCCTCTCCCGCGCGCTGGAGAGCGACGAGGTGCGGGCGCCTCCGATTATACTGGCCGGCCGGGCGCTACGGCGACGTGCTGCCCTCCACCAGCCCTTTGGCGGCGGTATAGGGGTCGATGCGCCCCAACGCGACCTCGCCCACGAGCACCTCCATGGTCGCGGCGCTGCGGCCCATGATGCGGGCGCGGACGATCTCCTCGGCGGTCTTGAGGATCCGCATCTCGGCGATCCGCCGCTTGCGCTCGGTGATCTCGCCGCTCTCTTCGAGGTGCGTCCGGTGGGCGTCGATGGCCGATACCAGCTCCTCGATCCCCTCCTGCTTCTGCGAGCTCGTCGCCAGCACCGGCACCTTCCAGCCGGAGCCGTCGTGGCGTGCGTCGCCGAGGCGAAGCATGGTCTTGAGGTCCACCACCGTTTCGCCCGCCTCCGGGCGGTCGCACTTGCTGACCACGTGGATGTCGGCGATTTCCAGCACGCCGGCCTTGATCGCCTGGATCTCGTCGCCCAGCCCGGGCGCGGAGACGACGACGACGCTGTGAGCCGCCTGGACGATGTCGACCTCGTCCTGGCCGACACCCACGGTCTCGATCAGAACGGTGTCGTAGCCGGCGGCGTCGAAGACGTCGACGACGTCGAGGGAGGCGCGGGCGAGGCCGCCGAGCGCGCCGCGGGTGGCCATGCTGCGGATGAAGATGCCGGGATCGCCGGCCAGCTCCAGCATGCGGATGCGGTCGCCGAGGATGGCGCCGCCGGAGAACGGGCTCGACGGATCGACGGCGACGATGCCGATGCGCCGCCCCGCCTTGCGGAAGTGCTGCGCCAGCACCCGGACCATGGTCGACTTGCCGCTGCCAGGCACGCCGGTGAGGCCGATGACGTGGGCACGGCCGGTGTGGCCATAGAGGCCGGCGGCGAGGCTGCGCCCGGCCGGGCCGGTGGACTCGGCCAGCGACATCGCCCGGGCGATGCTTCGCCTGCGGCCGCCGAGCACCTCGGCGATCAGCTCGTCGAGGCCGGTGGCGCCGGTTCCTTCCATGGATCCTCTCTCCCCGCTCCTCGCCGGCGCCGCCCCGCCCCGGCTTCGGCCTTACTTGATCAGCCGGCTGAGCTCGCGAAACGCCTGGGTGCCGGCCTGGCCCAGCCACTCGAAGACCACCATCTCCGTCGTCACGATCCGCGCCCCGTCCGCCTCCAGCCGGCGCAGCGCCAGGGAATGGCTGGCCTCGGCCCGCGAGGAGACGGCGTCGGCGACGACGAACACCTCCGTGCCGGCCGCCAGGAGCTGCTCCGCCGTCTGCAACACGCAGACGTGGGCCTCCAGGCCGACGACCACCGCCTGCCGGCGGCCCAAGGCGGCGAAGCGCTCGGCGAAGGTCGTGTCGGCAAGGCAGGAAAAGTGCAGCTTCTCGACCACCGCGCCGTCCGGCAGCAGGTCCGCCACCGCCGGCACCATGTGGCCGATCCCCTTGGGGTACTGTTCGGAGGCCAGAACCGGGACGCCGAGGGCGCCGGCCGCTTTCAGCAGGACCCGGGTGTTGGCGACGACGGCCTCCTGGTCCCTGACGGCGGGGAGCAGCCTGTCCTGGATGTCGACGACGAGGAGGCAGGCGTCGGCGGCGTTCAGCAGCATGGGGCCGATCTCCTGGCTCGCCGCGCCTGAAGACGGGACCGCCCCGAACCGGACCCGCGCCGGGGCGCGGATCCGGGCCGGCGATCCAGCTACGTGTTCAGGATCCTCGGCACCTTGTTCAGCCGCAGGCGGGAAATCTCCGGCATGCCGGAGCCGAGCAGCGGCCGCAGGTAGAGCAGGAAGTGCTCGGTGACGTCGTGGCCGTTGTCGGAGATGAACTCGTCCGGCATGACGAAGGTCTTGCCGGCGATCTCCTCGAGCGGGCTCAGGTGATACTCGACCGAGTAGAAGCCGGTGCGATGGATGGTCACCGAGCCGCTGTGGTGGCCCTGGGTCGAGCCGAAGTGGGCGTACTGCACCGCCTTCTCGCCCACCTCGCGGGCCTCGCGCTGATCGACGTCGGAGACGCAGCCGAGGAACGAGCGCTGCAGGTAGCCGAAGGTGTCGCCGCGCACCCGGGTGATGTTGGTGTGGGTCTTGATGTAGTCGGTGAGCAGGTCGGCCAGGGCGCCGGAACCGGAAAGCTGGACGTTGCCGTGGGCGTCGCGCTCGACCTTCTCGGCCAGCTTGGTCGCGATCGGCTCGCCGCTGTCGTCGTGGATGCCCTCGGAGACGGCGACGATGCACCGGCCGTGCTTGTTGTAGACCTCCTGGACGTCGCGGACGAAGGTCTCCAGGTTGAAGACACGCTCCGGCACGTAGATCAGGTGCGGGCCGTCGTCGTCGAACTTTCGGCCCAGCGCCGAGGCGGCGGTAAGGAAGCCCGCGTGCCGGCCCATGACCACGGCGACGTAGACGCCGGGCAGGGCCCGGTTGTCCAGGTTGGCGCCGGCGAAGGCGAGTGCGACGAACCGCGCCGCCGAGGGATAGCCCGGCGTGTGGTCGTTGATCATCAGGTCGTTGTCGATGGTCTTCGGAATGTGCACGCAGGTGAGCGGGTAGTTCTCGCCCTTGGCCTGCTCGTTGAGGATCCGCAGCGTATCGGAGGAGTCGTTGCCGCCGATGTAGAAGAAGGTCTCGATGCCGTGGGCCTGCAGGACCTTGAAGATCTCGGCGCAATACTTCTGGTCCGGCTTGTCGCGGGTGGAGCCCAGCGCCGAGCACGGCGTGTTGCCGACCATCTCCAGGTTGTGGGTGGTCTCGCGGGTGAGGTCGAGGAAGTCCTCGTTGATGATGCCGCGCACGCCATGATAGGCGCCGTAGACGCGCTCCACCGACGGAACCTTGCGCGACTCGATCACCGCGCCGACCATGGACTCGTTGATGACCGCCGTCGGGCCTCCGCCTTGCGCCACCAGCACTTTCCCACGCAGCATGATGCTCCCTCCATTATCCTTCTAATTTGCCGAAGCAAACTCGATGCTATGCCCGTCGGCGCCGCGTGCCTTCAGGTCTTCTCCTGGCCGGACGATTAGCACGCCGGCAGAAGCGGTAAAAGCGCAAAAGCCGCAGCGATGCTGCGGCCCATGCTCCCGCCGGCCGCCCGGGCGGCCACCCGGGTGGCCACCCGCCGGGCACCTGACCGGCCCCTTCGACCGGCGCCGAAGCGGCCGTCTAGCGCGGCCTCAGGATGACCTGGGCGGCGTCTTCGTCGTAGGTGACGTTGAAGTGCTGGAGCACGCTCTCGCCGACGACGGCGCGCCCGCCCATGGCGTCGTCGGCGACGAAGGCGACCTCCACGTTCTCCGCGGCGATGCCGCCGACGCGAACCGCAGGAAGCTGCCCGACCTCGGCGCGCACCTTGCCGGCGCCGGTCACGGCGACGCCATCGAGAAGCTCGGCGCCCTCGAAGCCCAACGCGACCTTCATGGCCGCCGGCAGAACCACGGCCTTGGCGGCGACGTCGATGGCGAGGGTCATCTCGTACTCGCGGCCGCCGAGGCCCAGGAGCGAAACCGCGACCGCCTGCCCGTCCAGGGCGCCGTTCCGCCGGCTCGCGGCCTGAACGGCAGGAGCCGCCGTCCTCGTCCGCACGTCGGGGCCACCGCGTCCGCGCGACGGCAGGATGCGCACGCCGTGCACGCCCTCCGCGCCGGACTGCATCACGACGTAGTTGTAGTTTCTGAGCAGGCTCATGACCTGACCGCGCAGGTCGCCCGCTGCCGTGGGCCGTGCCGGCTCGTCGCCGATTCGCTCGAGGCCACGCACCTCGACGCCGTGCATCCGCTCCAGACTTCTGAGCTGCTCGCGCAGCGTCGCGCCCGGGATCTGCGCAAAGCTGACAAGGGGCAGAAGCGCCAGTATAAGCGCGATCAGAATTGGCGAAGTCTTGCGGACGACATGTACTCTCGCGGTTACATCACGTAAACGCGTAATGCCACTGCCTCGCATTTCGTATCCCCGCTCTTTTATGAGCTGTGCTGCGTTGGGTAACGCTGGGTCGTGGCGATTTAGTGGCAGGAAAACCCGAATCTGCGGTTAAGGGTGGCCGCCCGCGCCTTCACGCGGCCGGAATCTCTTGCGAAACGAGCAAACGTCATATAGTTGGCCTTGTAGGTTGAAATTCACCGGCGGATAATGATCCGGCGGTGCGGCAGCGGCGTAACCGGGCTGCCCACGAATATAAACGGCGGCGCCCGCTTGCCTGCTGGCGCCCGGATAAAGCGGGGACTGTCTATTGACCAGCGAGACGACGGCGTGCGCCTCGGCCGGTGCGGGGCGGGGCGGTCGCCCAGACCGGACGGCCCGTCCGCGGAGAGCGGTCCGGCTCACTGCGGTGGCCATGACGATGCTGCTGCTGGCCGGATGCGCGCCGCAGCCCCTCCTCGATCTCACCTTCGGCCCGCCGCCGCTGGTCTCGCCGACCACCACGGCCGGCAGGCTGGAAGACGAGCGCGGCCGCTTTCGTGACATTCTCTGCGCGGTCAACGACGCCCGCGGCGACGCCTTCCTCGACCGCAGGCCCTGCGCCGACATGCTCGTTCGCGCCGACGGCGAGCCGGCGGGCACGGGGCAGCCGGTTCATCTCGGAACAGCGCGCAAGAAGCTCCGCGTCGCCACCGTCTCCGGCCTCGGCGCCGACTGCTTCGCCGGGCTGGTCAGGCCGTTCGAGACCGGGCTGAAGCACCTGCAGACGCTGGGCTACCGCACGGCCGAGATCCCGATCCGCGGGCTGGGCAGCAGCACCTACAACGCCTCGATCATCAGCGACACCCTGGTCAGCATGAACCTGGAGCCGGACGAGCAGGTCGTGCTCATCGGCTATTCCAAGGGCATCGCCGACGTCCTCGAGTTCCTGCCGATGTACCCGGAGATGGCCGGCAAGGTGGCCGCGGTCATCAGCATCTCCGGCGCGGTGAGCGGCACGCTCCTGGCGGAGGGCGCGCCCGAGTTCATGTTGCCGGTGATGAAGCTCTTCCCCAACGGCCAGTGCTACAGCGCCGACCTCGGCGCGGTCGAAAGCCTGCGCCGGTCGGTGAGGCTGCGGTGGTTCGCGACCCACACCCTGCCCAAGAGCGTCCAGTACTACTCGGTCGCCACCTATGCCGAGCGGGAAAACATCTCCAGCTTCCTCCACGCCGGCTACGACGAGCTGAGCCGGATCGATCCGCGCAACGACGGCAAGATGCTCTACTACGACCAGATCATCCCCGGCAGCCGGCTCATGGCCTTCGTCAACAGCGACCACTGGGCGGCCGCCGTTCCCATCAGCCATCACAACCGCTTGCTTGAAACCTTCATTGCCGACAAGAATCCCTTCCCGCGCGAGGTGCTTCTGGAAGCCATGGTTCGGCATGTGGAGGAAAACCTGCTCGATGAGCCTCTCCTGGTTACGAGCGACGAGACACGCACCGCCGCGCGGTAACCCTGGTTGGCCGCCGGCTCCGCCAGGGGCGGACCGGCAGGGCTGAGACGGCCGCGGGGACATCGCCATCGTCCACACCCTCCTCGCCCTCGCGACCGTCGTCGTTCTCGCTCTCGGCCTCGCTCTCGGCGGCTGCGCGCAAAAGCCCCTGCTTCCGTTCGACGTCGAGACGCCGCCGGTGATGCTTGCCCCCCTCGGAGGGATCGGCCAGGTCGAGGACCAACGCGCGCGCTTCCGCCAGATCGTCTGCGCCGTCAACGACGACCGCGGCCGGCAGCTGCCCGACTACAGGCCCTGCGAGCACATCCTCTGGCGCCTGCAGGGCGAGCAGGCACCGTCCGGCGAGCCCGTGCACCTGGATCGGCCGCGGCTCCCCATCCGCCTCGTCTTCATCGGCGGCCTCGCCTCGGAGTGCGTGGCCAACCTCGTCCCGCTGTTGCCCTACGCCTTCCGGCACGTGCAGCAGCTCGGCTATCCCATCGAGGAGCTTCCGGTCCCCGGGCTCGGCAGCAGCAGCTACAACGGCCGGCTGGTCACCCGGGCCATTCTGGCGATGAAGCTGAAGGAGGACGAAAAGCTCGTCCTCATCGGCTATTCCAAGGGCGCCATCGACATCCTCGAAGGCCTGGTGGGCTCGCCCGCGGCCGCCCGTCGGGTCGCCGCCGTCGTCAGCATCGCCGGCGCCATCAACGGCTCGCCGCTGACCGAGGCGGCGCCCAAGCAGCTCCTCACGACCCTGCGGCAGATCCCGGTGGAAGCCTGCCGCATCGGCGACGGCGACGCCCTCGACAGCCTGGAGCGGGACTTCCGGCTACGCTGGCTCGCTGAGAACCCGCTGCCGGAGGGCGTGCGCTTCTATTCGCTTCCAGCCTTCACCGAGCGGCAGAGCATCTCGCTCGCCATGCGGCCCAACTACGACCGGTTGAGCCAGGTCGATCCGCGCAACGACGGCCAGCTCCTCTACTATGACCAGGTGATCCCGAGGGGCGCGCTGCTCGGCTACGCCAACGCCGACCATTGGGCCGTGGCGATGCCGATCAACCGCGTCTATCCTACCTTATCCCAGGTCTTTGCCGACCGGGCGGCCTTTCCCCGAGAGGTGCTTCTCGAGGCGATCGTCCGTCATGTCGAGGAGGACCTGTTGCACCGGCAAACCCGCCCCGCGAGCGAAGCGGCGCCCCCGCCCCCGGCAAAAGCGCCGACGTCATGAGGCTGATGCTCGTGCGCCTGTCGGGCGCAGTCTTCGCCAGCTACTGGTTCATTCCGGGGATGATGACCGCCGTGGCCGCGACCCTCGCTCTGGTCGGCGTCTGGATCGACCGGGTGTGGGAAGACGCCTGGCCTCCGGGGCTCGGCTGGCTGCTCTTCAGCGAGCCGGACGGGGCACGGGCGGTGCTGCAGGCCATCGCCGGATCGATGGTGACCGTCGCCGGCGTCACCTTCTCCATCACGATCGCCACCGTATCGCAGGCCACGAACCAGTTCGGGCCGCGGCTGATGACCAATTTCCTGCAGGACCTCGGCAACCAGATCACGCTGGGCGCCTTCGTCTCGACGTTCGTCTTCTGCCTCATCGTGCTCCGCACGGTGAGCGGCGCCGACGGCGAGGACGACAGCATGTTCGTGCCGAACATCTCGATTGCCCTGGCCATGCTGCTCGCCATCGCCAGCCTGGCGGTGCTCATCTACTTTTTCCAGCACGTCCCGGACAGCGTCCACATTTCAATGATGGTCTCGGCCGTGGGTTTGCGGATGCACACCCTGATCGACGAGCTGTACCCCACGGCGATTGGCGAAGCGCCGGACGAGGATCCGATGGAGGCGGGGTATGCCCACGGCGGGGGTGCCCTCGAGGATGCCGCGCCGGTCTTCTCCACCGTGCGCGGATACGTCGGTCACATCGACCCGGGCGTGCTGATGCGGGCGGCGCGGCGGAAAGATATCCTCGTCTGGGTCGCCGCGCGCCCCGGAGACTTCGTCGATCCCACCGTGCCGCTGGCGTTCGTCAAGCCGGCCGCCTACGCTGACGCGAAGACAAGGAAGAATGTGCGCACGGGTTACATCGTCGGCAGAAAGCGAACTGAGACGCAGGACCTGTTGTTCCTCGTCGATCAACTCGTCGAGGTTGCCGGCAAGGCGCTGTCTCCGGGCATCAATGATCCGGCCACGGCCATGACCTGCGTCGATTGGCTCACCAGCGGCATGATCCACTTCGTCAGCCGCGCCGTCCCCAGCGCCTGCCGTTACGACCAAGACGGCATTCTCCGTGTCGTGGCGCAGCCGATTGACTTCGCGGAGTTTGCCGAAGCCGCCTACACCCAGCTTCGGCCGTACGTGGAGACGGACAGGAACGCGGCGCTGCACATGATGAACGCCTTCGCCCGGGTCGCGCAGCATTTGCACGAGCCGGCGCACGCCCGTATCCTCCGCGCTCAGGCGGATGCGCTGAAGGCGGGCTGCGACAGCGAACTCAGCCATCCGGCGGATCGCCAGGCCGTCGCGGCGAGGCTGGCTTTCGTTCACCAGCGTCTCGTGCCACATCTTGGCCCAGATCCGGCGCCAGCATGAGGGCGTAGGAAGAATGCACAACACCTGCGGCCGCCCGCCGATCCAGAGGGGCGGCGTCAACGGCCGAAGCGAAGAGGGGGATAGACAGACATGGCGCACATGAACTCGCGGGTTACGGTTGCCTCGCTTGCCGTTTTGGCGCTGCTCGCCGCGGCCGGGGCCGCCGAGGCCACCAACGGCGGGGTGCCTGACGAGGGCGCCACCGGGGGAACGTCGGGCGGGGTGCCGGGCGACATCACCATCACCGGTCCGGACCCCGACCTGCCCGGCCTCGGCGAGATCGTGCTCGACGGCGACTACGTCGTCGCCGCGGGCGGGACCAGGGCAACCGCCGTCCTCGGCTCGGTCGGCTTCGACCCGGCCGGCACGGTGATCGGCGGCACGCTGACCTTCATCGGGGTCGGCGGCGCGGCACCGGAGCCCGATCCGCTGGAGGCGACGGCGACGTCCCGGGCCACGTCCACGACGGTCGCCGACGACGAGGACGACCTCGGCGGCGACGACGACCTCGGCGGCGACGACGATCTCGGCGGCGACGACGGCCTGGGCGACGACGACGGCCTGGACGATCCCGGCACCTCGACGGCAACCGTGACCGACTGCACGGTGACCGGCGGCACCTACAGCCTCGCGGCCGGCGGCGGCGAGGCGCAGATCGAACTCGACTGCGCCGGAAGCAGCCTGCTGGCGACGTGGCGGATCTTCGTGACCCAGACCCAGGGGCTGGCGGTGGCGCAGCAGTTCCGTGCGGTCCAGTTGGAGACGCTGCCCGGCGCGATCGACCCGGAGATTCTCGACCTGACCCTGACCCTGACGCTGCGGTAGCCGTTCCTTCCAGCCGTCCCGCGTCGGACCGCGACCAACAACGCCGCCATCGCGAGAAGGCGAAGCCGACGAAGCCGTAGGTCGGATTAGGCGAAGCCGTAATCCGACGGATGAGTGGTCATGCATTCGTCGGGTTACGCCTGCGGCTAACCCGACCTACATCGCCACGCCGCGGCTCGCGATGAAGGTGTTTGGTAGCCGCGTCGCACCAGCCGCAGCTCGTTCCGGCAGCCCCCGACTTCCGTAAGAGGTGCCATCCCCTCGCCGCCCTTCCAGGCTTTCCCGCGTGCCCCCGTGGGGCAGGTGCGCTATGACCTCGTCGAGAGGCGCCAGCAGGGGAGCAAGCCATGAAGGTCTTCGACGCGTTCGTCCGTATCGACCTGCCGGAAGCGGTGGAAGCCGACCCCGGCACCCGCAAGAACCCGGCGTTCGAGATCGAGATCGTGGCCAACGGCGACATCCCCTTCCCGCAGGTGATCCTCCAGGCCCAGAGCGGCCAGCACGTCGTCGGCGGCGACGCCGTCGAGCCGGCGCCTGGCGAGGCCCATGAGGCGAGCTACGTCGTCCACGTGCCGGCCGGGCTGTTCGGCGCGGGCGAGGTGCGGGTGCAGGTCGAGGGCTGCCGCAAGGCAGAGTGGCGTGCCGCCGGCGGCGGCGACTGGATCAAGGCCTTCCGCACGCTCCAGGTGAAGGCGGCGAAGCCGGCGCCGCGGCCCGCGGCATCGACGGCCACGGGTGCCGTGACGCTCTACTTCGGCATCCACAAGCACATGCACCAGCCCTACTACAACACCACCGACGTCAACTACTGGGACGGCGAGAAGGACGGCATCTTCGGCTCGCGCACCGGCAACTACACCGGCTTCGTCCCCGCAGCGGTCCGGCAGTACGCCGAGGCCGGCCTGCCGCACGCCGGCCTGTCGACGAGCTGGTCCGGCTCGCTGATCGAGCAGCTCGACCGCTGCGCCCGCAACGGGCTGTGCGGCGGCGCCTTCTCCGGCTGGAACGGCGCGCTCCGGGCGCTGGCCGGAGAAAAGACCGCGCTCGGGCATCCGCGCTGCGACTTCAGCGCCTTCGGCTTCTATCACCCGCTGATGGCGCTGATCCCGGCGCGCAACATCGTCAAGCAGATCGAATGGCACCGGCGGATCGTCCGCGACGCCTTCGGCATCGAGGCCTCCTTGGTGATGTTCCCGCCGGAAACCGCGTTCCACGTCCGGATGATCCCGGCGCTGCGCCAGGCCGGCGTCGAGGCGATCATCTACGACTCGATCCACCGCTTTCGTGCCTGCAAGGACTACCCCTACGCCGGGATGAACGAGGGAATGCTGCCGCCCAACCCGGCCGAGCAGGTGAACCCACCCGTCGACGACTGGCTGCAGCTCCACAACATCTGGGCGGGGTCGAAAATCTCGCCGAGCCTGCTCCGCCCCGAGTACGTCGGCTACGAGGACGCGGACGGGACGGTGCACAAGATGATCTGCGTCCCGGCCGAGCGCTACATCGGCAACGAGGACGCCCGCGGCGGCTTCGGCGCGCTGCAATATGCGAGCGTGCTGGGTCAGGTCTACGACAGGATCGTCGCCGACGGCAGCTTCGATCCGAAGCACCCGCCGTTCTTCCTGCTCCATTCCGACGGCGACAACCACGGCGGCGGCGCCGATAGCTATTACCACCACAACACCGCCGGGCTGGTCCACTGGCTCCAGGAGGACCCGCGCTTCGAGCTCACGTCCGTGCTCGACTACCTGGAGCGCTTCCCGCCCGACCCGTCGCAGGTGGTGCACATCGAGCCGGGCTCGTGGAGCGGCGCCGACAACGGCGACCCGCAGTTCATGAAGTGGTTCAGCCGCTACAACGAGCCCTACTCGCCCGACCTCAACTCCTGGGCGGTGCTGACCGCCTTCCAGAACATGGTCCACAGCCTGGAGGACGCCGAGCCGGGGCACCCGGCGCTCACCGACGCGATCCGGCTGATGCTGACGGCGGAGACGAGCTGCTACTGGTACTGGACCGGCCAGCACGTCTGGGACCAGCAGGTGACCAACGCCGCCAACGTCGGCCACGGCCTGATCGGCGGCGCGCTGGGCGCGATCGCCGGCCGCGACACGACGCCGCCCACCATCTTCGCGCCATGGGTGGTCCCGGAGAACCCGGGCGGCCAGACCTGGGGCCAGAACTGCCTGCGCGAGGCACCGCGCCAGGGCGTGGTCCACACCTTCGTTTACGACATCGCCGGGCTCAAGCGGGTCGAGGTCGTCCTGCGGACGGCGAAGGGCGAGCGGCGCCTGGCCATGCGCAACCACGGCCCCTATCCATCACAAACGGGTGCCGCCGCCGTCGCCGACTACTGCACCGCCGAGCTTCCCGTCGGCGCCGGCGACGTGCGCTACTACGTCGAGGCCGAGGACGGCCGCGGCAACGTCGCCCGCGGCGCCCTGGAGCGGATCTTCCTCGCCTGAGCTCCGCTGCGCCGCCCTCACCTCCCTGCGTGGGCCAACACCCTCACCCTCCCCGCTTCGCGGGCCAACGCCCTCACCCGCCGGCTTCGCCGGCACCCTCTCCCACGGCTTCCGCCGCGGGAGAGGGCAAGAGGGCGACGATGATCGCGAGCACCTCCCTCTCCCGCGCGCCGGTAGGCGCAAGTGGGAGAGGGTCGGCGTGAGGCGGTCGGCGGGCGTGGCGCCGATCGCCGCGCCTCAGGCGGTCTCCGCCTCGCGCGCCAGTCGCTTTTCCTCTTCGGCCGACGGTGGCGGCGGGTTGGCGGGGATCTCGCCCGGGCGGTAGTTCGGCAAACGTCCCGCCGGAATGATGGTGAGCGCGGCAAGGCCGGCCATGATCAGCAGGCCGATCTTGAGCGCGCGCAGCCGCGCCTCGGTGTTGATGCGCACCGCTTCTTCGACCTGCTCGGGCGTCGCCGTGGTCCGGGCCATGATCGTCAGCAGCTGGTCGTTGCTGACGAAATTGATGTTGTCGAGGTTGAGCTGGGACTGGATCTCGGTTGGAAAGCGCGGGTTTTCGGCCAGGTGGCGGACGACGACGGTGCTCAGCAACCCGACCATCAAAGCGCCCGCCACCGCCGTGCCCACCGCGGCGGCGAGGTTCTGGGTCGTTCCGCGCAGGGAACCGACATCGCTCGCCAGCTCCTTTGGCGCCGCCGTCACCAGGACGTTGAAGACGAGGGTCACCAGCGCCCCCTGGCCGAGGCCGAAGACGAAGAGACCGACGAGCACGGGAAGCTCGGTCCATTCGTTGCGAACGACGAAGGCGAGCCAGAGCAGGGCGACGGTGCAGACGATGAAGCCTGCCCGGCCGATCTGCCGCGGGGTCAGGGTCTTGTACAGCCGGACGACCAGGATGGCGGTAAAGAACACCGTGAGGTTGAAGGGCATCATCGCGACGGCCGTGGCCAGGGGCGTGCGGCCCTGTACGATCTGGATATAGAGCGGGACGGAGAAGTTGAGCGCGGCTTCGAGCGCCACCACCGCGAACATGGTGTAGACGGCGGCCCGCTCCGACGACGACATGACCACGCGGAGATCCAGCAGCGGTGTCTTTCCGGCGGCGGCCACTCGGCGGCACCAGGCAATGAGGCACTGGAGAAGAATGATGCCGACGACGATCATCACCGGCGCAGGCGACAGCCCGAGAATGTTGAACGGCGCGCCGGGCGTGGCCAGGCCCAGCCCCCACCGGTTGAGGTTGTTGAAGCCGAAGCTGATCAGGATGATCGCCGCCGCCGCGAGGACGACGCCGACGCCGTCGATCTGCACCTCGGGCCGACCCTCGTCCTTCTTCAGCTTGAAGCTGAGCAGAAACACGATGCCGGCGACGACGATGAGGATGCCGAAGACGGGCCGCCAGCCGATGAAGGTGCCGAGAACGCCGCCGATCAGAAAGGCGGCGGCGCTCGCGCCCGCCCGCGCCGAGCCCAGGGCGCCAACGGCGGTCGCCTGCTGGGTGCCGTGGTAGTGGTTGGCGATCAGCGCGACGAGCGCGGGAACGATGACCGCGGCCGACATCCCCGACAGGCCCTGCGCGGTCAGCATCAACGTGGCGTTGGGGCTGAAGGTCATCAGGGTCTGGGCCACGGCATAGATCGCGACGACGATGCGGAACATCGTGGTCGCGCCGAACCGCTGGGTGAGCTTCGCGCCGAGCATGACGAGGCCCGCGACGGCGAGCGAGTACATCACGATGCCGGTGGCAACGGTGGTCGGGGGCACGCCGAAACTCGCGACCATCCCGCTCATCGAGACCGGAAGCGCCGCGACGTTGAACGACATTATGGCCTGGCCGAGCGCGATCGCGATCATCGGCACCCACGACTCGCGTGCCGACACCTCGTCGGCCGTCACCGCAACGCTCATGACGTTTCTCCCAGCATCTTTTTTGTCTGCATTTCCGGCCCCGCCGGGGGCGGATTCTTTCAGCGTCTGGGCGCGGAAACGAACAGGTCCATGCCCAGGCTCTGCGACAGGAACTTGGCGACGAGCTGGCCCTTGACGCTGTTGCCGGCCGCGTCCAGCGGCGGCGCGAACGTGCCGAGGCCGCCCTTGCCGGGCGACACCGTGACGATGCCGCCGCCGATCCCGCTCTTCCCCGGCAGGCCGATGTCGTAGAGCCAGTCGCCCGAAGTCTCGTAAAGCCCCGCCGTCGCCATCACCGCCAGCGTGTAATGGCAGACCTCTGCGTCCACGACCCGCTCGCCGGTCAGCGGATTGACGCCGCCGTCCGCCAGCGTCGCGCCCATGACCGCCAGATCCCTGGCGCTGACGTTCAGCGAGCACTGCCGGGTATAGAGGTCCACCGCCTCCGACGGCTCGCAGTAGACGCGCCCCAGGGAGTGCAGCAGGTTGACGATGCCGCGGTTGCGGAAGTTGGTCTGCCTGGCCGACTCGCAGACCTCGTCATTCATGGGCAAGGCGTGGCCGGCGAACCGGGACAGGCCGTCGTGGAGGAAGCGCCAGCGCTCCTCGCAGCCCTGTCCCGGTGCGAGGCTGGTGGTGGCGATGGCGCCGGCGTTCACCATCGGGTTGGTGCGGCCGTCGGCGCTGAGCTCGACCGCCGCCAGCGAGTTGAACGGCAGCCCGGTGCCGTTGGCGCCCACCTTGGCGCGCATCACGTCCCAGCCGAGCTCCTGGCAGGCCAGCGCGAAGACGAACGGCTTCGATACGCTCATGATCGAGAACTGCCGGTCGGCGTCCCCGGCCTTGAAGACCCGGCCGGCGGCGCTGACGATGCAGATGCCGAAGAGCTCCGCCGGCATCCGCGCCAGCGCCGGATAGACCTGCGAAACCTCGCCGTCCCGGACCCCCCGAAACCGGGCGTGCGCCTCGGCGACCAGCGCATCGACGTCCGCCGGCGTCGGCAGATCGCCGGTCGAGACATAGGAGTACCCGCTCGTGGCTGCGGCGGCAGCGTCCATTATGAAGCCCTCCCCGGTCAGGCGCCGTGCGTCCACGACCTGGTGGACATCTGGGCCCGTTTTTCTTTTTCCCGGCATCGTCGCTTGTTGCAACTGCGAAGTACATTTCCGCCGGTTTCTTGACACTAGCGGCTGCAAAAAGGCTGTCAAGCAGGGTTTTACTGCTGGAAGCTTGTGCTGCGTTACCGTTGCGTGACGGCGCGCCGGTTCGCTATGGAAGTCGCCTGAACTGCTTGGCCAGCATCAATCCCTGGCGCTGGTAGGACGAGCCGATGGCGGCGCCGTAGAGCTTGTCCGGGATGCCGGCCAGCCGCTCGTAGACGAGCCGGCCGACGAGCTGGCCGTCACGCAAAGCGAACGGCACCTCGAACGAGCGGATCTCGAGCACCGCGCGCGAGCCGGCGCCGCCACTGCCGGCGTAGCCGAAGCCGGGGTCGAAGAACCCGGCGTAGTGGACCCGGAACTCGCCGACCCGGGTGTCGTAGGGGCGCATCTCGGCCGCGTGGTCGGGCGGAACGGCGACCGCCTCCTTCGACGCCAGGATGTAGAAGTCGCCGGGGTTGAGGATCAGGCTGGCCGCGGCGTCGGCGCCCACCGGCTCCCAGAAGTCCTCCGGCCGGTAATGGTCGACCAGCGCCAGGTCGATGAGGTCGGTGTGCCGCCGCGCCCGCCAGCCGACGGGATGGCCGGGCTTTCCCTCGCCGGCAAGATCGACGGTCACGGCGATGCCCTGGTCGATGTCGGCCGTGCCGCCCGCCGCCGCGACCAGCGGCGTCTCCCGATGCAGGCGGCGGAGCTGGGTATCGGTCGCGGGCGGATTGCCCCGCTGCAGGCGGAGCTGGTTCAGCCGGCTCCCCTGGCGAGCGACGATGCTGAAGGTCCTGGGCGAAACCTCCGCGAACAGCGGGCCCTTGTAGCCGGCGGCGACCTGGTCGAAGACCGCAGAATGATCGGTGATCAGCCGGGTGAAGACGTCGAGCCGGCCGATGGAGCTCTTGGGGTTGGCCAGCGCCGACACCCGGCTCTTCAGCGCCACGCTTTCCAGCAACGGCACGACGTAGACGCAGCCCTTCTCCAGGACCGCACCGGCGGCAAGGTCGATCTCGTGCATGCCGAAGGCGTCGAGACGCTCGCGCACGGTGGCGCCGGGGCCGGGAAGGAAGCTCGCCCTGACCCGGTAGGCCACCCGGCCGAGGCGCAGGTCGAGGCTCGCCGGCTGGACCTGGTCCTCGCCGATCTCGGCGGACGCGAGGATCTCGCGGCCGCGGACCATCGCCCGCAGCTCCTGGGCCGGCAGGATCCCGGTCGGCCGCGGCCCGGCCGACGCCGGTTCGCCGCCTTCGAACAACCCGTCCGGCCCCTCCTCCGCCGCCATCCGCCGCCGTTCCTGCCCTGCCGCGCCCTGCGCCTACTCCGGCGCGCCCCAGACCCGGACCCAATCGACCCGCATCGGCCAGTCCTTGGAGCCGAGGATCACCGGGAAGTCGCCCTCGTCGGCGATCGCGAGCCACGGATACTCGGCGTAGCCGTTGCGCGTGCGGAGTTCGTCATTGAAGTAGAAGTCGAGGCTCTCGCCCCGCTTCAGCAGCATGCCGGCGACGTTGAACCGGCCGGTCCAATCCGTGCCTGCCGGCACCTCGATGACGCTGTTCTTGCGCCGGCCGCGCTCGCCGAAGTGGCCGATGTTCCAGAACGACCAGTTGTTGCTCTGCTCCATCTGGTGGCACTTGGGCAGGTCCGGCCGGTCGCCCTTCTGGTCGCAGGGCTCGCCCAGCGGCCTTAAGTCGAGCCAGCGGTGCAGGGCGCCGATGTAGCTGTCGCGGCCGGCGAACGGGTAGCTGAGGTACTCGAAGAAATCGAGCTCCATGTAGGGCGTGCAGCGGCCGTAGAGATGGCAGGTGTCCATGCTCCAGAAGGCCGGCCAGCCGGCCCGCCACAGGGTGCCGCGCCGCCAAGGCGCATACCCGGGGTCGTTCTGCTCGAACCACTCGGGCGGCGGGATCTCGAAGGCGAGCGCGGCCTCGAAGTAGGCGCCGCGGCCCTTCACCGAGAAGCCGCCGAAGCCGCCGCCCTCGCGGGCATAGGTGGTCAGCACGGCGAGGTTCGAGGAGCTCGCCGTGGCGAGCGTCAGCACCCCGCCCTCGATGCCGATCCCCTCCCTCGGCGTCTGCGGGTAGTCGAACGGCTTGCCGGCGCGAAACCACTTGAAGCCGGCCGCGTCGCGCGGCGCACACGGCCCCGAAGCCGGACAGCCCGCGGCGTCGAAGTCGAAGGTCGAAGGCTCGTTGAAGTCGTCGCAGAAGAGCAGCGCGGTGTAGCCGGCGGCGGCCGCGGCCGGCGGGGGCGCGACGTCGCAGTCGGCGCCGCCGCCAGCTGGCGCAGGATCGGCAAGCGCCGGCACCGCCGGCAAAGCGCCCGCCAGCAGCACCAGCGTAGCGAGAAGAAGCTGGCAGGGGAGAAGGTGGCCGGGGAGAAGAGGGACGGCGGATCCGGCCGAAGCTCGAAACGGCATGGGGGCCTCGCCCGTGGTCAGAGGTAGGGGTTGCGCGGCAGCTCCTTGAGCGTCCAGTTGGCCCCGGTGATCCGCGCCTGCAGGGCCTCGCTCGGCTCGCGCTTGAACAGCGCCGCCGACAACAGGCTTGAGCTGTGCAGGCCGACCTTCTCCAGCGCGTCCATGCCGGCGATCGCCGCCTTCAGCGTCGCCCGCACCCGCCTGTCCCTGGCGCTGCCGCCGGAACACGGCACGAACTCGACGCCCTCCAGGTAGAACGTGTTGCAACCATGGAAGGCGATGTGCCGCAGGTGCATGCCGAGCAGGAACTTCTCCAGCTCGCGCTCCGAGACCGTGTAGACGTAGTTGCCGACCGGTTCGAACGAGTGCCCCTTCTCGGCGCGACCGAGAGCGCTCTTCGCCAGGCTCTTGCACCGGGCGCGGTGGACGACCTCGTCGCGCGGCTCGGTCAGGATCACCGCCTTGCGCGCGACCCGGAACATCTCGTAGAGCGCGATGTACGGCCTGGGGAAGTGGTGGAACGCCTCCTTGCAGTAGACGTAGTCGAAGCTGTCGTCGCCGAAGGTGAGCCGCTCGGCGTTCTGCGCCGAGTACTCCGATATGAAGCCGCTCTCGCTGCCGATCCTGAGCAGCCTGTCGTGCATATCCGAGGCGTGGACCCGCTTGGCGCCGAGCGAGATGAGGTAGTGGGCGTCGGCGCCGTACCGGCCGTCCCCGACCGTCAGCCACGAGCTCTCCGGGTCGTCCTCGACGAAGGGCTTGACCGCCGAGCGGATGCGGGTGTGGAGCCAGTGGTCGAGGTTGCCCTCGCTCATCCACGTCTTCGCCACCCGGGCGAAGTCGCCGTCGCCGACCGCCCGCTCCCACTCTTCATGATGCCGATCGTAGCGGACACTCGACATGATGGTCTCCAACGCTCGCAAGGGCGCGCCGCGGCATGGCTGTTGTCGGCGGGCATGGGGGCACGCGGCGTCTGCCCCGCCGCGGGCGATGAGCGCAACGCCTCGCCGGCGGCGTCCAGGCACGCGCAGTTCCGCCGCCCCTATACTAGGCCTCATCGCCCATCACTAATGCTTTTTTACGGCAGTCGCGCCGCCGGCGCCCGCTTCGGCTTCCGGAGCACCGTTCGCACGTTGCACGGCCGCTCCGTGGTCCGGGCCGGCCGCCGGCGCGCCAGGCACACTTGCTGGGTGCCGTCCACGTCGAACACGTCTAGAGCTGACAACTCCTCGTCGTCGCGCAGCAACGGCCGCAGCAGCACGTTGGTGTCGAAGCCGGTCACCTCCGGCCGGCCCTCTCTGCCGCGCGGGCGCGAACGGCCTCTGTATCGCGAGGGCGATGCCGGGTAATCCGCGGCCGCGACGCTTTCACCCACGATCGAGCATTCGCGAGCAGCCACGTCCTCTTCACCACTCCGCCGCTGATCCGACGCCGATCCGAGGCCGCGGAGGCAGTGCTGGTCGCCGGGCCGCGCGACGCTACCGCCTGCGGGCGAGGCAGGCGACGTGATCGGCGATGCCGCGAGAGGTGGGCGATGCCAGCTGGCGGCGGACCAGCACCGTCGTCATCATCGCCGTCATCAGGATGAAGAACAGCGGGTGGATGAACCATCCGAGCGCGGCCAGGGCGAAGTAGTAGGCGCGGATGCCGGCGTTGAGCTGCCAGACGGCGTGGCTGAGGATCAGCGCCATCCGCCGCGCCAGTTCGCCCTCGCCCCCGGCCCCGCCCTCGGAACCGCCGTCCGCCGGGCGCCCTTCACCCTCGGGCAGGCCATCGGAACCGCCGACGCCATCGGCACCGCCGGCGCCGGCGCCGCCTTCGCCCTCCGCACCGGGGCCCGCCTCGGGGCAGGCGAGGCGGCGGGGGCCCTCCGGCGGCAGCTCGTGGGCGTCGGGAGCGCTGCCGATGATCGCCGAGAAGTAGTTGAACTGCCGGATCGCCCAGGTGAACTTGAAGAAGGCGTAAACGAAGATCGAGATCAGCATGAAGATCTTGAACTCGAACAGCGCCTGCGTCCCGGTCCGCAAAAACACCGACAGGTCGACGATGGCGCCGTGCACCGTCTCGGCCGAGCCGATGACGCCGACCAGGCCGGCGATGACCAGGATCGTGGTCGAGGCGAAGAAAGTGGCGCTGCGGATCGAGTGCCCGATCAGGGTGGCGTCGACGATGCGGTTGTCGCGCCTGAGCAGTCGCCGCATCCACGCCTCGCGGACGTCGACCATCTTGGCGTTGATGCTGTTCGGGCGCAGCAGCCGGCCGTCGAACAGCGTGTTGTAGACGA
>Ga0209573_1000798_pt1 | contig 57478 bp, 38 predicted proteins | sample TNRBio252014_DNA_FD_185870 | JGI IMG/M metagenome (GOLD analysis project Ga0209573, IMG submission 185870) | Wastewater treatment Type I Accumulibacter community from EBPR Bioreactor in Madison, WI, USA - TNR Reactor_6/25/2014_ DNA (SPAdes)... | ecosystem: Engineered > Bioreactor > EBPR >...
TAATTTTGTTTGGCTTTTTGCATTTCAACAATAAATCGTTCACCAAACGAGCTAATACAGTATAAGTCAAAAATTGCTTTTCGGTCTAAAGCAGTTTGTCCAATATGTTCATTGTTGCTGTATTTTAGATCCGCAATTTTCTTTTGTTTTGGCAGAATGACCTCATTCAAAAAGTCTATCAACAGGTCTTTATTCAGTTCCGTTCCGAACAGTTTTTTGAATCCAAAATCCGTAAAGGGATTAATATATTTCTCTTTGATTGCCATCTTTACATCTTTTTAGACATTAATGCTGTACTGATTAGTGTTAAAGTTTTTCGATTTCTTCTTTCGTGAGGTCTGTCGCTTCCTGTATTTGCTCAAAAGTAAACCCCATTGATTTTAATCTTTTGGCAATTTCAATCTTCCCTTTTGTTTCTCCTTCGATGAATGCGGTATCAATCACATTTTTCAGGTCTCGATATGATTTTAAACTTTGCTCGTATTGTTCTTTTTCTTCGGAAGTAAATTTTGCAATTTCGGCGGCTTCAAATAATTTCTGAAATACACGCTCTTGTAATTTCTTTGGTCTTTCGGTTAGATTTGGCAAGTGCTTTAACACATATAACCACTTGTCATACGTCGTCTCTAATTCTTCCTCCGTTTTGGCAAAATGTGGCATTTCCAAGTAAATAAAGGTTAATTTATCATAGAACACGTTGCCATTTTGGTTCTTTAATTTCACCTCATGTCGTACTTCTTGAACATCGGTTTTAGCGACGGCATTGGTTTCTTCATCACTGAACGTAAAATCCAAGATTCCCACCGTATAAATGGGAGATAATTTATAATTCCAATCTCCCGATTGTGCTTGTTCTTGTATCGGAAAAGACGCATAAAATACACTTCTGTCTTTAAAATAATTTTGTTTGGCTTTTTGCATTTCAACAATAAATCGTTCACCAAACGAGCTAATACAGTACAAGTCAAAAATTGCTTTTCGGTCTAAAGCAGTTTGTCCAATATGTTCATTGTTGCTGTATTTTAGATCCGCAATTTTCTTTTGTTTGGGTAAAATGACCTCATTCAAAAAGTCTATCAACAGGTCTTTATTTAGTTCCGTTCCGAACAGTTTTTTGAATCCAAAATCCGTAAAAGGATTAATATATCTTTCTTTGATTGCCATTCTTACCGTTTTTTATTTCTGGACTAAGGGTTGTGAATGGTATTTGCGGACGTTTTTTGTATTTGGGTATCACGCTAGGATATGGATAGGATAAGGATTTGCCCATGAATTGTCAACGGTATTTACACAAAAAACCATGATGCTCCGTGGGGCAACACGCGATCTGACCTAGATAGGTACAGTCTTAGACAAAAAAGATCGTCCATTCACAGATGAACGATCTTTTCCAGCGCCTAAAAATCTAAATATTTAGAATGCAGTACTTCCTGCGAGCACGACCCGTTGCATGGTTTTGGTGGCAATCATTGGGAGTGCGAATGGGTTGGTATCTTCTGGCAATTCAAAGTTAGGTTCATCGGCATCAAGTTTCACCACGCGGCGTGCTTGTGAAAAACGTAGGCCGGGAGAGTTGCCATAGCTGTCTAAGTTGGCAATAACGACACGGTTGCGGGTAGAGGAAATGTGGAGAAATTCGTTGTCGCCCACATAGATGCCCACATGTCGGCCACTGCTACTATAGCGGGAGGAAAAAAGAATCAGATCGCCGGGTTGTAGTTGGCTTCTGGAAACACGTTCACCTGCTCCTGATTGTCCACTTGTATTGCGTGGGACTGCAACGTCAAAGACATCTTGCACCACTTGTTGTACGAAAGCCGAGCAGTCTATGCCACGCCGGGAAGTTCCCCCAAAGCGATACGGAACGCCGCGCCATTTGTCAGGCATTGCACGAAGCATGGCCTTGGCACGAGAGATCGGCATCGGTTTAGGGCCGGGCATTTCCATTACCAATCTTTCAACTGAACGACTTGTTTCGACAACAGCAGCAGATGCACTTCCAACGCTTGCATTTGCCACCAACACAACCAAACTAAGAGCAGACAAAATTCGGGATAACACCATAATAATCACGTTTTTTGGATAAGCCATATAACTTTTGGTACATTGGCCCATCGGTGAAGGATTACGAAAAATAGACTGCTGGTCTTAATAGGGGTTGATATACAACTAAGATAGGCCAATGAAGAACTGTAAAACAAATTCAAAAGACGATGAATGAACCTTGTTTCATGGTTGCTTCACAATAAAGGGCTTAATTAACAAAAACTTGGCTGTAAATTTGCAAAAGTGTGATCTCCGTACCGCAACATTTTCGTTTTTGACCTTTACTTTCTGCCACTCCGATGCGGCAACCCTTAAAACTTTTTATGATTAATTTATGTGTTTGAACCAGATTAGCACCCAAGTCGTGCGAATTTTCGCATTTTTATTGTTTTCCGTACCAGCACTTTTTGCCCAATCTCCCCATGCAAAAATTTCAGAGGCTGCTTGGTTGGATGCGCAAGAAGATGGCTTGGCGGAGGTTTTGATCCTTTTGGATTCAAGACTTGATTTATCGGACTTAAAGGTGTTGCCGACTAAGCATCTGAAGGCGGAAATGGCATATGCACAGTTACGGCTCGATGCAGACCAGCGCCAAGAACCAATTCGCACCTGGCTTACCCTACAAGAAGTACCTTTTACCTCTTTTTGGATCGTAAATGCGGTGTCTGCCACCGTGAACCAAGAACAGTTGTTGCACCTCTCAACGTATGTGGAAGTGGAAAAAATAACCAGTAATCGTGCAGGGATTCGTATCGCCAAGGCTCGGATGGAACCAGCTTCCCCGCCTTCGGGAATAGAATGGGGGATTTTAAAGACCCAAGCAGACAAAGTTTGGGCGTTGGGGATTAAAGGAAACGGTGCCATTGTTGGGGGCTTGGATACGGGATTTATGTGGGATCATCCAGCAATTAAGAACCAATACCGAGGCTGGGATGGTGTGAATGCGGTGCATAACTACAATTGGTATGATGGCGTAAAGCAAAATAGCCCGCTGAATCCTACAGGGACAAATCCTTGTGGTTTAGATATAAAGGTGCCATGCGATGACGATAATCACGGTACGCATACCATGGGGACTATGGTTGGCTTGGACGGCGAAAATATAATTGGTATGGCGCCAGAGGCAAAGTGGGTTGCTTGTCGGAATATGGAACGCGGTTGGGGGGCGCCGTCCTCGTACTTGGCATGTTTCCAATGGATGCTTGCCCCAACGGATGTTAACGGTCAAAGTCCTGATCCACAAAAAGCACCTCATGTGATCAATAACTCATGGTACTGCGCTCCAGAAGAAGGTTGCCCCACGCTTACAGAACTTATTCCTTTTGAGACCGCTATAAACAATCTTCGTGCGTCTGGGGTAGTGGTGGTGGTCTCTGCAGGAAATTCGGGGCCAAAGTGTGGTACGGTACAATATGGACCAGGCATATTTGAAAAAGCATTCACTGTTGCGGCCACCAACATAAATGACGAAGCAGCATCCTTTAGTTCTCGTGGTTTAGTGATCATGGACGGGAGCAATCGTATGAAGCCCAATATTGCCGCACCCGGACACAATGTGCGCTCGGGGATCAAAAATGGAGGATATGCAGCATTAAGCGGAACGAGTATGGCAGCGCCGCATGTAGTTGGTTTGGTGGCACTTATGATTTCTGCAAATCCAAAACTTGCTGGGAAAGTAGATGAAATTGAGCAAATCATCAAAGACTCCGCTAAAACACTTGTTGCCAATGAAACTTGCGGAGGTGTTGCCGGAACGCAAGTCCCCAATCCAACCTTCGGTTATGGAAGGATTGATGCGTTGTCAGCGGTGAACAAAGCCATTTTGGTCTCTACCGAGGCTGAAGAACAGCCAAAGGGATTTGTACTTACGCCACCTTATCCGAATCCATTTAACCCCAGCACTCGTTTCACACTCACTACAAACCAGAGCGAATACATAGAGGTGGCTGTTTATGATGTTTTAGGGCGGAAGGTGGCCGCTTTGTATAAAGGAACCCTGACCGCGCAAGAGACAATGGCATTTACTTTTGATGCAACAGGGCTAGCGAATGGCCTATACTTTATTCGTGCAAATAGCGAAACCCAATCCCAAGTTAAATCGGTGAACTTGCTTAAATAATCCTAATATGTGGGTAAATGGGAGAAATTGGAGGGCTTCTAATTCTTTTGATAACAACCTCTTATTAACCCACAATATGGCTGTGAAAGCTCCGGTGATTGAAAATTTTTTAGAAAAGAACTTGGCGGATGTGCTTGCCGATGCTTGCGCCCCCGTATGGAATTTTTCTTGTTCTGACCGCTTGGAGGCTGCCGATCATGCACGATTAGCGCTGTTTAAAGATGCGCTACGTCGGAATATGCACGGCTTGCACAAGACGCCCCCAAATTGGTTGTGGCCTTGGTTGTGGGAAAAAAGACGGGTTTCGAGCGCATTTAGACAACGGATTCCAGTTGGGTTTCTCCCACAAGAACACTGGTCTGAATTACCAACTGCTCACCGTTCGGACTTGGTTAGCCATCTATCGGATTGGGTGGCAGAGGATGTTCCATACAGCCAAATGATGATCTATGGAAGTTCGGGAACCACAGGTCATCCGTTATTAATCCCCAAAACGCCATATGCCGCCGCCCTATACCAAGTAGCACTTCAATTTTGTTTTGAACAATACGGCGTTCAGCCGGATTTTAGAGCCGGAGAAGTGGGCAATATGCTAATTTGCGCCCAACATCATACGGTTATCTATGGAGCCTTGCTTAGTACGTGGGGCAACAGCATCCACCTAAAGGTCAATCTGCATAAAAATGCGTGGTGCAAAGAATCCGACCGTAACCTTTTTTTAACCAAGTATAACCCTCCTGTTTTGACGGGAGACCCCATCTCTCTTGCCGAGTTGTTGCGGTTAGGCCTACCGCTTACGCCAGTTGTATTGGCCTCCACAGCCCTAAAGATGCCGGAGTCCTTAAAAGAAGCCCTCGAAACACGGTTTTTGTGCCCCGTTATAGATTTTTATGCCATGAACGAAACGGGGCCAATAGCTTTTGCATGTCCAAAAGGAGCCGGATTTCATGTTTTTATGCCTGATCTCTACGTTGAGGTTTTAGACGAAAATGGCTTTCATGTGGCTGATGGTGCTTGGGGCGAGATTACGGTTACGGGTGGAGGAAATGATTTTTTACCCTTGCTACGCTATCGGACGGGGGATCATGTCCAATTTTTTTCCGGTGTGTGTACTTGTGGCATCCATTTACCACGACTTGTGGGCTTAAGTGGTCGTAAGCCAGTTCCGCTTTTTCACAAAAATGGTACAAGGATCAATGAGGCGGATGTTTCAAAAGTCTTGCGTTATTGGCCTGTCGTCGCCTTTTCACTTTATCAACAGCTTGATAAAAGCATAGAACTGACGGTTCGTTGGATGGAAGACATCCCGACGAACACTACAGATTTGGTGGAAAGCCTTAAACATGTATTTGGTGATCTTCCAATTACGCTTATCGCCGATAATCAATTAGGGCAAGAACACAAGCCCTTGCCCTTTATCTCGGCTTTTACCGCATCAGTCCATTAAAGCTCGTTTTTGATAATCCTGAAAAAGTGATCAAAACGTGGTCTTCCTTTTTCTAAGTCCCAAGAAAACAAGACAAAAATGGCTTTCGCCACAATATGATCTTCTGGTACAAAGCCCCAAAAACGACTGTCTTCGGAGTTGTCTCGGTTATCGCCCATCATCCAATAATAATTCATTTTGAAGGTATAACGATTGGTTTTTTGGCCATCAATCTCGAATTGGTTATTGCCCAAGTATGTCAACGTATGTCCTTCATATTTCGTAATCGCCCGATAGAACATGAGCCAGTTCTGATCCGTTAGGGTAATAGTACTTCCGGCTTTGGGAATCCAAACGGGGCCAAATTGATGCGGGTTCCAATTATTGCCTTTCGGGAACATGACGTTCGGCATGGCCACTTCTTTTTCATAGATTGCTGGAGTGACGGAATTGATATATCCCGCTTGGATCATCTTCTGTGCTTCATTCCAAGTTAGGTCATCCTCTAAGGTGTTGCGGTTCCCATCTTGATAGTTGATGGTCCACTTTTGTTGCATGTTAAGCGGTTGACCGAGCTTTTTCTTGTTGATAAACACTTGTTTATTGATAATCTGGAGTGAATCTCCGGGCATTCCAATTAAGCGTTTCAGATAGGGCGTTTTGTAGTCCACCACGTTTTCTTCGGGCGGTAGATTAAAAATGACCACATCACCTCGTTTGATGCTGCTAAAGCCGGGCAGACGATAGTATGGGAATTGGAGGGCTTTTATCGGAATGTTGATCAAGGGTATGCCCAGTGTCATGGGCAAACGTGGGCCATAATGCAAATTTGAGGATACAATATACTCGCCAGCCATGACCTCGCCCTCCATAGAAGGCGTTGGAACGACAAAGAAGCCGAAAAGCATGTTTCGAAAAATGACTACAAAAGTAACCGCGAATACAATGGTCTCTAACCATTCGCGTAGAACGGTCTTTTTAGGCTGTTTTTTGTCATTTTCGCGCTGTTGACGCCGCGAGATGGTTGGAGTTTTTGTTTTATTTGGGGTTGACATCGGAGAGAAGAAGATTTATGGATGTAGAACAAACTTTTCTGGGTTACGCAATTCCTGAAAAATGTTGCACGTCCGGTTACTCAATTGCTTGGAAGATACGTTCCATTCTGGGGATTCCTGTTTGTGAATCTGACGAAAACAAAATCCGTGTAGCTTTTCCTATAATGTGGTCTTCAGGTACAAAGCCCCAGAATTTACTATCAGAAGATTCATCACGGTTATCACCTAAGACAAAATAATAATTTTGACGGAAAGTATATCGAGAAACCCTTTTTCCTGCAATCCATAACGTTTGGTCTTTCCACTTAACGGCTGCAAGACCTTCAAAGTCTGAAAGAATGGCGCTGTAAAGGGGCCAGTTTTGGGGCGTGATGGCAATCGTCTCCCCTTTTTTCGGGATATAGATGGGGCCGTAGTTGTCTTGAGCAAAACCAAGGCCGGATGGAAACAATTTTTCGGAGATGGATTCTCGAACGTAAGGCGCAACAGAGGTGACATAGGGTAGTTCTCTAAGAACATCTATGGCGGCAACCGATGCAGAAACCAAGATGGCGTTTGATGCGGTTCTGTAACGAATGGTAAGATCTAATGCTTCGATGCGTGCAGGTGGGATTATGGTGTCTTCATCCACCAATGTCACGAGCCAGTCTTGGGCTTGTAATGGCGTCAAGGGAACAAGTTTGCCATTGATGTACAGGTCTTTTTTCTGGATGCTTAGCGAGTCGTTCGGCATTCCCAAAACCCGCTTTATATAAGGCGTTTTTAAGTCGGTGGTGCGATTTTCGGGTGGGTAATTAAAAACAATGATGTCGTTTCGCTCTACCTGCCCCAATCCAGATAATCGCAGATAGGGGAAAGTGCCTTCTTTGATCACCCAATCCGTAAATGGAATCGTGATAGAAAGGGGCATCCGAGGCCCATAAGCCATCTTGGAGACCAAAATATAGTCACCTTTTAGCAGGTTATAGGCCATTGAGGAGGAAGAAACGGCAAAGGGGACAAAGAAGAAAAGGCGCACCAAAATCGAAGCGACAAAGAAAAACAAGCCCAATCGAAGCGTTCTCCGTAGGTCTTTTATGAGCGGTCTGCGTGGTTGAGGTGGATCAATTTTATGGGTTAACATAAGATGAAGTTCAACGCATGGGTGAGATTTTGGTAGGAGCGATCACAAGAACGATGCACCGAAGGCATCTATTGCCAGTGGTTATCTTATTTAGCTATTAAGTACATGCTTTATCCATCAATGCTGATGTTGAAAGGTTGAAAATGAGTAAGCTATAAAGAGTAATGTTCCCTAATTGGTATTAAGGTTCCTTACAAACTATTAATGTTTCTCAAGTTTGCCATAATGTAACGAAAAAAGGCGCACATAAGGTACGCCTTTGTGATCGGTTCAGGGTATTATCGAACACGGCTCCAGCCTTTTTGGATCATTTGCTGCGCCTTTTTGTATTTCATTTCCACCACCTCTCCAGTTGTTGGGTTCATGACCTTTACAATGTCGTTCCGGCTAACCTTATCTTCTTTGTTTCGGACGATCGGTGCTTGCTTAACAGTGGGGTCTTCTTTGGCCTGACCTTCTTTATACATGTCGTCAGCGCCAGCACCATAGCCACTTGAGGCTTGTTGATGAGTGGCTTTTGCCCGTTTACTGTCTAATCGTGTGTTTCTTCTTACATTTTCTGCACGTTCACGTTCTTGCACAAGCAGGCCAGACCTAAAGACAATGCTCAAAACTTGTTCATTTAGATCGTTCAACAATTCCGTAAAGAGGCTAAAGGCTTCTACCTTGTATTCAACCAAGGGATCTTTTTGGCCATAAGCCCGCAAATAAATACCTTCTTTTAGGTCGTCTAACTCACGGAGGTGTTCTACCCATCTGTCGTCTATGGTGGATAGAATGGCCGAGCGTTCCAAGGCGTCGTTTACCTCTTGCCCATGTGTGGCCAAGATTTGCTCAACATCCACCACTACACGCAGGATTTTGCGCCCGTCGGAAAAGTCCACCACGATTTTTTCGGGCCTCTCGGTAGCATTTTGGAGCATATTCTGCACGCCGTGCAAGAAATTCTCTGCCAACAGTTGGCGTTTGGCATGGTATGTTCGTTCTGCCTGTTTAAAAATCGTCTGTGATAGGGCTTTTTCACTTATGCTGTTGAATGCTGTGGAATCCAATTCTATAACAAGAGCAAATTGGCGCAAGACTTCATCCCGCAAGCCGTCATAATCTTTATTGGCTACATAACGTTGAGCAATATCATCGCATAAGTCTTGTAGCATTTGCAGGATGTCGCCGCGCAACCGTTCTCCTTTCAGGGCGTGCATCCGTCGGTCATAGATTACATGGCGCTGCGCATTCAATACGTCGTCAAACTCCAGTTGGCGCTTCCGGGTACTAAAGTGGTTTTGTTCAACCTTGGTTTGTGCCCGTTCTATACTCTTAGTGACCCAAGGGTGGGTAATGACTTCGCCTTCCTCCATCCCCATTTTGTCCATGACTTTTGCCGTGCGGTCATGTCCAAATAGCCGCATCAGGTCGTCCTCCAGCGAGACGTAGAATTGACTTTCGCCCGGATCTCCTTGCCGTCCCGAACGTCCGCGCAGCTGGAGGTCAATGCGGCGGCTTTCGTGTCGCTCCGTCCCCAGAATAGCGAGGCCGCCTAGGTTCGAGATCCCCGGAGCCAGCTTAATGTCCGTCCCGCGTCCCGCCATGTTGGTTGCAATGGTAACAGCGCCCTTTTGTCCTGCCTCAGCCACAATGAGCGCCTCGGCTTTTGCACGATCCACCTTTGCATTCAAGACATTGTGTTTGATGCCTTTACGGGTAAGCAAACGGCTGAGCATTTCGGAAACTTCCACAGAGGTTGTCCCGACAAGTACAGGTTGTCCGCGTTGTTGATAATCGGCAATTTTATCCAAAACCGCATTGTATTTTTCGCGCTTGGTTCTGAAGACCAAATCTTCCAAATCCTTTCGGGTAATGGGGCGGTTTGTTGGAATAACGTTGACTTCTAATTTATAGATCGAGAAGAACTCGGCGGATTCGGTCTCGGCGGTTCCCGTCATACCTGCAAGTTTTGCATACATCCGGAAGTAGTTTTGCAGCGTAATGGTGGCATATGTCTGGGTAGCAGCTTGCACCTTAACGTTTTCTTTGGCCTCGATGGCTTGATGTAAACCGTCCGAGTAACGACGACCGGGTAAGACACGGCCTGTTTGTTCATCCACGATCAGGATTTTGTCTTCCTCTACAATGTATTCGACATCTTTTTCGTAGTACGTATAAGCCCGGAGCAATTGGTTAATGGCATGGATACGATCCGCCTTTTCAGAGACTTCTGCATAGAGTTGCCTTTCTTTTTCTTGGCGGTTAAGTTCTGAACGGCGAAGGGCTTCGCGCCGTTTTACGTCCCGTTCATCACCTTCTAAGTGCGTCCATTCGCTTTCTTTTTCCACAAGTTCGGCAGCAATTTCGGCATTGATGCGGGCAATACCTTCCCCCACATCAGGAAGCACAAAGAAGTTTTCGTCGTGGTTCGCAATCTGTGCCACAAATTTATGCCCCAACTCTGTCATTTCGATGGAGTGGTTTTTCTCATCTACGGCATAATAAAGGGCTTCATCCACTTCAGGCATCCGTTTGGCATTGTCCTGAAGATAAAAGTACTCGGTTTTTTGGAGCAATGGGGCGATGCCAGACTCTGTTTTGAGTTTGGCCAAGGCTTTGTTTTTAGGGAATCCGCGATGTGCCCGCAATAAAGCTAAGCCGGCTTCGTCTGTTTTTTTAGCTTCCAGAAGTTTGTCCGCTTCCGACACAAACCGTGCGACGAGGCGGGTTTGGGCTTCTACCAATTTTTGAACAAAAGGCTTGTATTGCGCAAATTGTCCTTCGGTGGCTTGTGGAACAGGGCCTGAAATAATGAGAGGTGTCCGAGCTTCGTCAATCAAAACCGAGTCAATTTCGTCCACAATAGCAAAATTATGCGCACGTTGCATCAGGTGATCGGGTTCGACCACAAAGGAATTATCCCGCAGGTAATCGAAGCCGAACTCATTATTTGTTCCATACGTGATGTCAGCATCATAGGCCAATTTACGCGCTTCGGAATGGGGTTCGTGCATGTCTATACAGCCCACTTTGAGGTCGAGGAACTCAAAAATAGGGCGCATCCATTCCATATCGCGTTGTGCGAGATAGGGGTTCACCGTCACGAGGTGTACGCCTCGCCCAGAGAGTGCATTAAGGTAAACCGGCGCAACAGCCACCAAGGTTTTCCCTTCCCCCGTTTTCATTTCAGCGATGCGTCCTTTGTGTAGGACAACTCCACCCACCATCTGAACATCATAGGGAACCATATCCCATCGGATTTGTGCGCCGCCGGCAGTCCATTCTTTCCCCACAAAGCGGCGACAGGTTTCCTTGACCACGGCAAATGCTTCTGGAAGGATTTGGTCTAAGGTGAGTTGTAGTGCATCTTGCCACTCTTTGTCTAATTTCTCGATTTCTTGATAGAGCGCCATCCGTTCTTCGAGGGAGAGTTCTTCGGCTGGTGCGCCATCACCACTTGGCTCCACGATCCCGCGTAAACGCTGTTCGATGGCGTGTTTATCCGCCTCAATTTCCTCAAGAGCTTTCCGTATGGTGGCCTTAAAGGTCGCCGTTTTGCCCCGAAGTTCGTCATCGGTTAGGTTTTGGAGCAGGTTATACTGGGCGTTAATTTCGTCCACAATGGGCCAGATTTTCTTGAGTTCGCGCTCGTTGGGGGAGCCTCCAAAAACCTTTTGAATGAATTTAAGCATGTCTGAATTTTATCGGATGGTCTTAGCCGAGGTTGGCTTTTTAAATACAATCTTATAAAATAAGAAAAATGAAGCCCGATTGGGTTCAAAACAAGCCCATAAGACGTAATTTTAGCCGTAACGTTCCATAAACAAAGGCTTAGCCTCCGAAACTGACGGTTTTTTCATGAGTGACCAAGGCGTCTGGCAAGATATTCCGCTATGGCAACCCCAAAACGGGAGGGTAAATTACCTGAAGGCCATTTTGTTGTTGGTGTGGATGTGCGGGATTTCTGCTTGCGATCAAATTAATCAACCTGTTTTTTTAGATCCGCCACCTTTGCCCAAACAGTTGGTGGTGAACGGTGTATTTACGCCGGAGGCCTTTTGGGAGGTCTCGGTGACACTGCCGTATGCGCTTTTTGAAAATCAGGCGGCTCCTTCATCCTTTTCCGAGGCATTCGTGAAACTTTATGGAAATGGGCAATTAATCGAAGTTTTGCCCTTTGTGGTGGCTTGTGGTTGTTATCGCTCGGCCACGAATAAGCCGCAATTTGGTGTAACGTATCAGTTGATTGTCTCGGCTTCGGGTTATCCAACTGCAACCGCAACCGCCCGTTTGCCCGATGCGCTCACGTTGGATCGGCAGAGCATGGGCATCAGTCGTTCAACGGAAAAAGGGCCACAAAACACCATCAATCGCCGGCTTTCGGCTTTGGTGGCATTAGAATTTACAGACGCCCTTACCGAGGGAGACCAGTATATGATTGCCGTGATGCAGGAAACCACCACATCCCTTCAAACCACTACTTATCCATCCGTTTTGGTTGGGTATCGGTTTAAATCCTCAAGCGAATGGTTGAGCGCTTCCGGGGAATTTGATGACGAACTTTCCGGCGAGGATGATCGGCGTCGTATTGCAACTTTTATAGACAAGGGGATGGCTGGTCAGCAGATTAAAATCCCTATTACCATTTCGGGATATACCCTGCGGTATCGTGAAGGAAGCACCTCCGAAGGGACAAAATTATTTACAGACCGGATGAAATACCGTGTTATTTTGGCGCGCATGTCTCCTGAGTTGTACCAATATGAGCGCTCTATCATGGATCAGCGAACGTTTTCCGATGTGCCCATTGTAGAGCCTGTTCCCATCTATTCCAATATTTCCAACGGCTTAGGGATATTTGCTGGTTATGCCGGAACCACTATTGAATTCCAATAGATGATACCGCGAAGCATGAATCGCATGGACATGCCGCTCGGAGCAAATCCCAACGATACATGCCCGCATTGTGCCCATCCGCCCAAGTAATCCGCAAGGCATGGTGACCAATCGGCTCTATTTTTTTGACGGTATGATGTTGCAAGGTCGGCAAGCGGAATATCATGACATCAAACCCCTCGCCCATGTTCTCGTGGCCGCCTTTACAGCCCGCACAAGGACATTCGCGCCGTAACCCATCTAAAGGATAAATACTCTCATGACCGTCTGTCCATTCGATGACAAGGCTTTGTTTCTGCGTTTGGACTTTAACGGATTTAGGTGAATAGAAGGCCATAAAATGTTATTTATTAAGGATAAAATTGCCCACTTGTGCCGATTTTCCGGCTTGGATTTTATACAAATATCTTCCGGCAGGCCAGTCCTGAGCATGAATGGGGAACTCGTGGAGACCAGATCCCAAAACGCCGGAATGGAGGGTGCTGACTTGCCGCCCCAATACATCAAAAACGGAAATATGCACCCATTCCGTTCGTTCAAGCGTTAGTTTTAACTGGGCAGTCATTTGGAAGGGATTGGGGTAAACCGCACCAATCTGCGGTGATTGGGGAGCTTCGTCCTCTGTGGCGACTAAATTAGCTTGTGGACGCACCACAAATACCCCTTGACCAATACAATTAATTGAGATCGCACCGTTTTTATGATAGGCATAAACATTCCATGCTCCATCATAAATGGGGGAATCGTCATTTGGGAAACAATCGAAATACCCAATTTCTTTGGGATTATTGGGGTCAAAAACATCCAATATCCGAAGTCCTGCCGTGTAATTGGCTTGGTACAAATACCGCCCCTTAACGTATTGGTTGTGATCCACCGCAGAGGACAAACTAAAGTATTCCTTGGCCAATAATGGCCGCTGGAGATCCTCAATATTCATAATGATGGTTCGGGTGGCATTGCTGGTGAGACCCCGTGATTCGTCGAACTCATCATCAACGAAAATGTATCTATGGTCTGGGGTTGTCCAACCTTGATGGACGTAGCCCACGTTTGGATAAACCGTTATCGAGAGCGATTTTGGGTTGGATTTATCGGTCACATCTACAATATTAACAGCCGTTTCGGCATAACAAAAGCAAATTTCGCGTCCGGTATATCGGGTGTCGGGGCCTTTGTAGTTCACACATTGCGCATCATGGATGTATCCGGTTCCGGCACGGCCCGTTCGGGGTTCTGAGAAACAACCAACGAACTTTGGTGCAAGGGGGTTTCGAATATCCACCATATGCAAACCGCCGCCACAACTCGGACTGGAGCCATTGGTTCCCACCAAGTAGGCATATCCGGACTCCTCGTTTACGACAATATCGTGTACGCTTGCTGCGCCAGTGTAGCGTGTGGTTTCTGTGAACGTTATGGGTGGATTAGGAACGTTTAGCAGATTGTGAAGATCAAATACTTGCATCCCGTGTTGCCCTGCGGCATCTCCCACAATAAGCGCATAGTGCTGATATGTTTTTATTTCGCGCCAGATATTAGGATTTGAAGTAGTAGGAATAGGTAAAATGCCAAGGTAAACTGGCTTTTCCGGATTTGTGATTTCAATAAAAGAGGTTCCGGTAGAGATACCCGCCAAAATAAATTCGCGCCCACTCGCCGCATCCGTCCATCCCCAACTACCAGACATCTTGCCTGATACGTCACCATCTTTGAGGGTAAGTCCTGCCATATGGCGTGGAAGGTAGGCCAGTAAGTCTATATTTTTACAAGGATAACCAGCAGCAAAACCATTGGTACAGGTTACTTTACCCAAGATAGAGGATGGGACTCCTTGAGCTTTGCCCACTTGCGGAAGGAGATATAAACCCAGATAGATCAAAATCCGAAAGATGTTTATGTACATATCGTTGAACTTATGTAAAAAGGAAATTGGTGTTTTTTGAAAGTTCTAAACTACGATGTTCAATGAACTGTTACAAAATGTTTCTAAAGACATAAGGAGCGGTTTCAAGGGATGATGGGGCTAAATTATCTGGGTTAATAGGGAGGCAAAAGTGCTTTACGGGCAATTTTAGCGTATCTTTTACCCAACCTCACGATTATTCCATGCCACAAGACCTCCAATACCTCCTTTCTTTCGTTGTATTGTGCTTGTCTGCACATTACATTGGACGATTGTTTTCTTCATATCGGTTACCTTATATCACGGGCTATCTATTCACGGGGGCTTTGGTAGGCTCTTCTGGATTAGGTTTATTGCCTCACGAGGCCAACGAGTCACTACAATTCCTTAACCATGCTGCACTTGGGCTTATTGCCTTTATTGCAGGTAGCGAATTGTATTTAAGGGAATTGCGTAAGCAGGTGAAAACCATCGTTTTGATTTCTTTTGGTATTATCAGTGTTGTTTTTATTGTTGGTGGCCCCCTTATTTTCTTATTAACCCATTATATTCCATTTACACAAGGTTTTGATCCTCAGGCAAAATGGGCAGTAGCGCTACTTGGTGCTACAATTTTATTGGCCCTTTCGCCACCCTCTACCATCGCTGTAATCAAAGAAGTTCGTGCAAAAGGGCTTTTTACGCGCACAGCCCTCAGTGTAACGGTTGTTATTGATGTCGCCATTGTGTTTTGTTTTGCCCTTAGTGTAAATTTTGTAGAGCCACTATTAGATGCCTCTAAGCATATAGATCTCCGGTTTATCTTATTGATTTTATTCGATTTAATCTTGGCATTTGGTGTAGGCTATCTTGCTGGTTTTATGCTCAAGCAAATTTTGTTTTTTCGGATACCCAATGCGGGTAAAATGGCACTGATTTTGGGCTTGGGCTATGGTATTTTTTGGATGTCTAAGATGATTAAAGGATATACCCTTCTGCATGGCCCTTTTCCCATCCATATCGAGCCATTGTTAACGGCCATGATTGCAGGGATTTATGTAACGAACTTCACGGCCTATCGAGACCTCTTCGAGGAGTTGTTGCATGATCTAAGTGTACCGGTTTATGTGGCTTTCTTCACTTTTACGGGCTTGGTGCTTGAGGTTTCACTGCTGTGGGCTATGCTTCCATTTGCGGGATTATTGTTCATTGTCCGCGCCTTAAGTATTTTTATCGGAACAAACCTCGGTGGGCGTATTGCAAAAGCGCCAACCCAGTTTAGTAAGTTGTCTTGGATGGCTTTTATTACACAAGCGGGCATTGCTTTAGGGCTTTCCGCAGAAGCGGCCATGCACTTTCCTAAGTTAGGTGTTGCCTTCCAAACGCTAATCGTATCGGTTATTTTGTTGAACGAAATTTTTGGCCCACTCTTTCTGAAAAATGTTCTACGAATGGTTGGTGAGGCCAATGAACCCTCGGATGTTATAGAAAAATCTTTACAGCGGCGGGCTGTCATTCTTGGGATTGATGGACAGTCTATCACCTTGGCACGGCAGTTGGCACAGAGTGGATGGCAAGTCTTGATGGCCGATAGCGACCCCGTGCGTATAGATTTGGTCTCTGGGAAATCTGTCCATGCGGGAATCGAGGCCCAGCACATGTCTTTCCTCAGCAAACAAGCCATCGAAAGGCTGCTGACGAAAACCCCAGATGCCTTTGTGGTGATGTTGGATACCGATGGCGAGAACCTCCGTGCCTGCAAGTGGGTACGGGAACATGCAGACCTCCGCCTTATTGTTCGGCTTCATTCGGCCTCGATGGCCGAGCAATTCCGTGCCTTAAATGCCTTCGTTTTGGACCAAACATCCGCAATGGTTAACCTGATCCAACAGGCCGTTGTTGCGCCCCAATCCACCGCTTTGCTGATGCACGAGGATACAAAAAGGCAAATTCGGCAGATAAAAGTGACCAATGTGAGTATGGACAATACCCTCGTCCGTGATTTACGCCTACCCGCAGATGTTCTGCTCTTGGATGTGATCCGTGAAGATGTTGTCGTGGTTCCAAATGGTTTCACCCGTATCCGTGTGGGCGACGAAATGACGGTGATCGGCCACCCCGAAGACTTGGATATTGTCACCATGCGGTTGGGATATTGAGCATTGTCGGGGGGGGTATTCCAATTAGGGAGAATTACGGTTTATAGCTTACTCGTCTTCACAACCTTTTAGGTGTTGACATGAGCAACGTGAATGACGAGGTAGCATCAACCTAAGCATTCGTTTCCATCTGTGCTTTCCCCTGCAAAGCCGCAACCAAGCCCGTTAACACCACCAACATCCCAAATAAGGAAAGTGTGCTCGGTTTTTCTCCCCAGAGGAGAAAGGTCATAAGTGAAGAAAGAACCGGCTCGACCAAAATGACCAAGGTAACGAAGGCGGGCGGGATGTAGCGAACAGCATAGTTCATTGCGCCATGGCCTGCAATTTGTGGCCCAAGCGCCATTAAAGCGCAGATTCCAAGTACCGTCCACGATACCACGAGATTGGTCTGTAGCAGTAAGGAACAGATCAAAACGGTCAGGGCGGCAATAAAATAGACCGGAAAAACGTATCCAAGCCATGAAAGACCATGTTGCCGCACCACACGTCCGGCCATCATATAGCCGCTAACGGTGATCATCCCCAAGATCGCCAATCCATTGCCAAAAGCGGCTTGGGGAAACTGCTTGTTGCTTAAATCCCCAAAGGCCATGAGCGATGCACCCAAAAAACCCAAGCTAATACCTATTAGCAAGCGTTTATGAAAGCGTTCACCCAATATGAAAAACGAGGCAATGGCAATAAATAAGGGCGATGTATTCACCAAAACAGTGGAACTTGCTACCGTTGTAAAATACAGCGAGCTAATCCAGGTAACAAAATGAAGGCCCAACATCACGCCCGAAAGAAGCACCAAATGTTTGTGTTTTGGGGAAAGCGCACGAATTTCCGGCCATGCACGCGGAAAAAAAGGTAACAAAAAAAGGGTTGCCAGCAGCGTTCGGTAGGTAGCTACGGCGAGGCCATCGGCTTCGCCGGAGATTAAGCGGATCAAAACCGAGCTACTGGCAATGCACAAAATGCCAAAAGCCAAGATTGGATACAGTAAGCGAGGTTGTTTCATCGCAAACGATCCATAGAACGTACCAAGTTTTCGTCTTTACGAATGGCGTAAAGGGCCAATAATTGAAACACAAATCCCAAAAATGCGCCACCAATTCCCCAGAGAATAGCAGGGTTTTGGGTGAAGTTCATCCACTGTACAAACGGCGTTGTGATTAAATAAGCCACTTTAGAAAGCCCAACGGCTAAAAAAGCAACAATGGCCGCACTTCGGACGGTGGAGATTTGTTTTTTGCGGTTCAGAAATTGAAAAATCCCCCAAACGGCCAAAACCACCGAAATACCAGCAAGTGCGATTCCACCCCAAAAAAGCGGTTGTGACATTGCCAGATTCATTTGTAAGACCGGAATGAGGGAAAGCAAAAGGATGGAAAATACCAAGTATAGGGTCTGAATGCGTTGCCACATAGCAAAAAAGGATAAGGGGTGAGGGTAGTTGTTGTGTTGTCACGAGAAGGCGTTTTTGCCTCAAAGACGCCTTGAAGGCACCTTCGTATGAATTGGTGCAGCGTTCTGGAAAGTTCGTTGCTTAAACTTGTGTGCGCCAGCGTGGTTTTGCAATGTTTTTGGCCACTTTTTCGGCAACACGTTTCCCAAACTCATCCGTTGGTGTTTTACCACCCAAATCTGCGGTACGAAATTCGCCACGACGGAAAATCTCGAATAGGCTTTTACGGATGGCATCGGCGGCCAAGTGCTCGCCAAGATGGCGCAACATCATCTCCGCAGAGCGGATAAGGGCGGTTGGGTTTGCTTTGTTTTGACCCGCAATATCCGGTGCAGAGCCATGAACCGATTCAAAAACGGCATATTCACTGCCAATATTTGCCCCCGGAACAATGCCTAAACCACCAACCAAACCCGCTGCGAGGTCGCTCAAAATATCGCCAAAGAGATTCGTCGTCACAATACAATCGTAGCGCTCTGGATTTGTAACCATTTGCATGCACATATTATCCACGATCACTTCCTCGAAACGGATTTCTGGATACTCTTTGGCGATTTCGCGCCCCAGTTCCAAGAATAAGCCGGATGTTTTTTTGAGGATATTTGCTTTGTGTACCAAAGAGACCTTGCCACGTTCGTTAAATTTGGCGTAATCAAAGGCATAGCGGAGGATCCGCTCGGAGCCGAATTTGGTTACGCGCGCAATGGCTTCGGCCACGCCGGTTTCGGCGTCAAATTTCTCTTCACCAATATAAAGCCCTTCGGTGTTTTCGCGGAAGAGCACCAAGTCCACATGCTGGAAGGCCGTTTTAATCCCCGGAAGGCTATAACTAGGCCGGACGTTAGCGTACAGGTCTAAGGCTTGTCGTAGGGAAACATTTACGCTTTTAAAACCGCCACCAACAGGCGTTGTGATGGGGCCTTTTAGTGCAACTTTGTGCGTTTTAATGCTATTTATTACTTTTGCAGGGAGCGGTTCCCCACCGGCATCAATGGAGCGCATTCCGGCTTCTTCTTCCAAAACCCAAGTAATGGGGACGCCCGTGGCGGCCAAAACATCTAAGGTTGCCTCGGTGATTTCGGGACCGATACCGTCTCCGGGAATAAGAACTATTTTGTGTGCCATTAGAAAAAATGTGTATTGAATGAAATAAAATAGCAGGGAGGCGGCTAAGAATATAACTGTTAAAACCCTTTCATTTTTGCAAATATCGGTGAAGGCGTTTGGCCCATAAAAAAAGAGGCTCCAGAAGTTGAAGCCTCTCTATTGAAGTTTTATGTTTATGGTTGTTACTGTGCAATAAATTATCGGTACGATTGCGCAAAGTTGGCGGCCTTGTCCCAATTCCGGAGGGCTTCGGCAAGGGTTTGGTCTAATTTGTGGAACACCTGCACCGAGGCATCCAAGTCCCACAAACGCCGCGCCAAGAGTGCCTTAATTCTGACCTCCACCACTTCTTTGTTTTCCAACTGTTCTTTTCTGGTAAAGGTCTTTCGCTTCTCGTCTTGCGTATTTAATGAACCAGCTTTGTTGTTCTCGATAAACTTAAAGCCCTTTTTATCGGTGGCATAGCTCCAAAATTCGTTAAGCATGGCGTCAGGAATGCGGTAGTTCTTGATGAAGTCGCCTTTCTTAGATGTCCACTGCGTCCGGAATTCGGGGCGCATGTTCAGCCAATGTCCGGTGAAATCATCCTCTACGCTGTTGCGAATCAGGGCAATGACGAGTGGCTTGGGCAATCCTAAGGAATCCGGAAGGATGATGTCTGGCAAAATACCACCTCCGCCGAGAACCGTACGGCCATTAATGGTTTTGTACTTTAAAGAGTCCGGCGCTTGTGCAATGAGGTCTTCTTTTTTCAGGACACCTTTGTTTTTGCGTTCAATTTCTAATTTAGATTTATAGTAGGCTTCTTGGTCGCCATCAGCATAAGGGGTTTGGATGAGTCTTCCGGAGGGTGTAAAGTACCGCGAGATGGTCATTTGCATAACCGAGCCATCCAGAAGCTCAAATTGTCGCTGCACCAAGCCTTTTCCAAACGTCCGTTCTCCCACCACCAAGGCGCGGTCGTGGTCTTGCAAGGCTCCGGCGACGATTTCGCTGGCGGATGCAGAACCCGAATTAACCAAGACGATAACGGGTAATTTCTCGAAACTTCCCCGCGAGGTAGAACGGTATTGTTCGTTAAATGACTGGATTCTGCTCTTGGTATAGACAATCATTTTGTTGGCGGGCAACAATTCATCCACAATCCGAACGGCCATTTCCATATACCCGCCTCGGTTGTTACGGAGGTCTAGAACCAAGCGTTCCATACCAAGACCGCGCAACTGGTTCATGGCGTCGGCCACTTCTTGGTAGGAAGTCCGGGCAAAGCGTTCCAGATTGATGTATCCCGTCTTGTCGTCAATCATGTGTTTTGCCGTAACGGTATAGAAGGGAATGGTATCGCGGATGATGTCGAAGGAGAGGAGTTTATCCACGCCATTTCTACGGATTTTAAGGGTGACTTTGGTTCCTTTCGGGCCTTTTAGGTGGGCTTGAACATCTTCATTTTTCCAGCCTTTGGTGTCTTTGTCGTCCACTTTTACGATAAAATCACCAGCTTTAAGCCCTGCTTTTTCTGAAGGACCATCCGAGATCACTTGCTGTACCATCAATGTGTCGTCCACAAAGTCGAAGAAAATCCCAATACCCTCAAAAGAGGCATCAAATTCTTCCCGTACCCGCTTCATGCGTTTGGCATCAATATAGACGGAGTGTGGGTCTAAGCCTTTTAACATACCCTCGATGGCGTTTTCGGCGAGCTTGGCCGAGTCCACATCGTCCACATATTGTTGGTTAATGAGCGAAAAGGCTTGGTCTAATTTTTGAAGACTTTGTACAACATCTTCACCGGAAAAGACTTTTTGGATGCCCATTCCAAAGAAGAATCCGGCGATAAGGATTCCGGCTCCGATGTAGGAAAACTTTTTCGTAAAACGCATACGGATTTTAGACAAAAGGTTTGTGGTTATTTGCATACATTTGGGGTATTCATGCAGCTAAGAACTCTTTGTAATTACATGAACGATTCCCACATAGTATTTCTTTAGACGCTTTAAAGCCTTAGAGGTAACAAATTACCGATAAGGCGTCCATTCTTTAGACACAGAACGATTAAAAAGGGTGATAGAGACCGCATTTTGGAACCACTTCAGCATGGTGCGTGCATAACCAATAGCACGATACCTTCTGGGATCTTCGTAGAGCGTCCATCGCCAAAGAAAACGAATGCCTACCTTGTTTTGTTGTCTTGCGTGTTGAGCAATACGTTTAAAGAGGTCAAAATCTTCTCCGGCCACCAAATCGGTTCGATAACCGCCTAATGTTCTAAAGGTTTGTGTAGCGACAGCATGACATTCACCCCGTCCCATGCCCATTCCAATTTGGTTTAGAAACCAGAAGTAGGCATTACACCCGCCAAGAACGAGGTTGTCCTTCCAATTCGCCTCTTCGGGATGAACGGTTACGCGGCAAGTAGCTGCTCCGCCCATACTGGCAGCCTCAACCAATTCCTGCAAAAACGGTTCCAACTGAACTGGAAAACGTACATCGGCATTAAAAAAGATCAAGACATCACCTTGTGCAACGGCTGCACCTGCATTTCTGCCTTCGGAGATGGTCTGAGGCTTTGTGTCTTCATGAACCACTACTTTATCGGCATAATTTCGTGCAATCTCCAAGGTTCGGTCGGTCGAACCACCATCGGAGACAATAATTTCCAAACCTAAACGTCGCTTCATTTCCGGTGAGAAAGACTTAAGCAGTTTTTCCAGAATTTTTTCTTCGTTTAAGGTCGGGATAACAATACTGGTTTGTGGCAAAACGCGGAACGTTGCCAAAACCTCTTCCAACGTCTCTGGTACGACGTGCAAGGTTTCGAACATCATTTTGGTAAAGATTGATGAACGGAAAGGAAAGGGCGTTATCTGGCTGGTCACCTTTTCCCAAAAGAACAAAATTGGTCAGGAATTACGGAAAAGAAAAAGACTTGTTCTGTGGTGTAGGAAAAGTTTTTCTTAATTTGCCATCACAACGGCTTTCAGTTGGCTTAGACTGAAGGACGAAGTGGGTAATTCCTAATTACTTGGTTTAAACGACCAAGATACACAATTTCCCCAATATTTGTTACTTCCTCACAAACTGTTTGTTATGACGAATAAACAAATTGCAAAATCCTTGCAAGAAGTTGCTGATTTACTTGAACTTACGGGTGGGAATCCTTTTCGGGTAAGGGCTTTTGCCAATGCTGCCCGTTTGCTACAGCGGTTGCCGGAGCAAGTACAGGACTTGTTATCCGAAGGGCGACTAACCGACGTACAAGGGATCGGAAGTGGCTTGGCCAATGACATTGCAACCTTGGTGGAAACAGGTGTTTTACCACAACGCAAAGAATTGGCCGATAAACTCCCACAAGGTTTGCCAGAAGTCTTGAAAGTTAAGGGCCTGGGGGTAAAAAAAGTACGTGCTTTGTGGCAGGGTTTGGGTATTACATCTATAGAAGAATTGGCGGTTGCAGCACGAGAAAACCGCTTGCTCCATGCGGAAGGTTTTGGTAAAAAAACGCAAGAACAGATTTTAGCTTCTATCGCATTGTTAGAAGTCTATCGCTCGCAAAGGCGTTATGCTACGGTCTATCGCTCGCTTATGCCGCTATTAGAAATGCTTGAGAATCACACCGAAACGGTGCAAGGTGTGCCTGTGGGAGAATTTCGTCGCAAAATGCCAACCGTCTCCAACGTGACCGTTTTGTTAAAAGCCACACAGGAAGCACATATCCTCAACGCGCTAAGTGCTTTAGAAATAAAGACGGAGGCGGAAGGAACGAATACTTGGAAAGCATTTTTACCAGATGGTTTTGAGGTGAGGTTTGTTTGGGCGGAGTTGGAACGTTTTGGGACAGAAGTTTTCTTAGAGACCGGGCCAACCGCTTTTGTCGAAGCGTTCACGGAGAAATCTGGTGCGCTACCTATGGTCTCGGACGAGGCATTGTTGTTTGAACAAGCAGGAATCACTTTCGTTGAGCCTGAATTGCGAGACTTAGACCCCGCACAACGCTCGGAGTTTGAACGCCGTGGTCATAAACTGATTGAAGTAAGTGACCTCAAGGGCACACTCCATAACCATTCCACCTATAGCGACGGCGCACATTCTTTATACGAAATGGCTGAAGCCGCTCGCGAAATGGGCTTAGCGTACTATGGCGCTTGTGACCATAGCCAGTCTCTAACCATCGCACATGGTATGAGCATTGAACGTGTACAAGCGCAACGCGCCGAAATTGCCCAACACAATGCCGCTTATGCACAAATGGGCGTGAATTTTCGCATTTATTCAGGAATCGAGAGCGATATTTTGAACGATGGTGCATTAGATTACCCGCAAGAAATTTTGGCCTCTTTTGACCTCGTGGTTGCAAGCATTCATAATGGTTTTAACATGACGGAGGAAGCCGCAACCCAACGGTTAATTAAGGCCATCGAAAACCCCTATACCACAATTTTAGGACATCCGACCGGAAGGCTGCTGCTTGCGCGGGAGGGCTATCCGGTAAACCACCGCAAAATCATTGACGCGTGTGCTGCAAATGGGGTGGCGATTGAACTCAACGCCAATCCCTATCGTTTAGACATGGATTGGAAGTGGATTCCGTATGCACTTGAAAAAGGCGTTTGGATTTCAATTAATCCAGATGCACATGCAAAAGAGGGGCTTCAGGATGTATTTTGGGGGGTAGAAGTTGCAAGAAAGGCTGGGCTGACGCCCGAAAATTGCTTAAATGCGTTGCCGCGAATAGCGTTTGAGCAGTGGCTTAAACAAAAAAAGGCCAACCTCCATTTACCTGCATAAACCAAGTTTACTGTGTTCATCAATAGGTTCCAAACTATCTTTGCCCTTGCCCTCCTATTTTCGGTTCTGGGCCTGTTTGTTTTAGGCATCACCTTTTGGTTTTCATATGCCTTTAAGACCGACTACAGCGCAGAGGTGAAAATCAAGAATTTGCGTGGGAATGTGACGGTAGAGTGGCGGAAAGACCGAATTCCAGTCATTCGGGCTTCCTCGGAGCATGATGGTTTGGCCGGGTTGGGGTACAGCCATGCGCTACGTCACGCCCTGCCTATGGCCGTTTGGCGACAAGTTGCCTTGGCCGAGACTGGGCAGTGGTTTCCGGGAGATTCTACGGCCATTATAGACCGGATGTCCAAAACGATGGGAATCGGCAAAATGGCCTATGCGGCTTATCGGCAACTTCGGCCCGAAGAGAAAAACCGCCTCGTAGCCTATACCAATGGCATAAATGCCGTCTTTGAACATCCAAATGAACAAGTGAATGATGATTTATTGCTATCGGGACTAAAACCAAAGCGCTGGGAGCCTTGGCACTGCCTTGCGGTAGAACATTTATTGGCTTGGATGGGGGCAGAACCCTATAAAAAAACCGCTGCTGATACCCTGCAACCCATGTTCGAGAAATTTATGGCAGACCAAAAAGTGGTAAAAAAATTCTTACGTTTGCATGGTTTTGAGAATGGAATGGCTTGGGTGGCGCGTCAAAGTCGGGATACTTATTTCTTTCATCGCCACGTTTATGGCGCTACCGCATGGCCATTGGTACAAGAAGCGGTTTTGAACTGGGGAGGTGGGAAAAACGAAGTCCTGAGCATTCCCGGAACCCTCCTCTTTCCGTCTGGGAGAAATGAACGACTTTCTTGGCACTTCCTTCTGACAAGTGCTTTCAGCGCCGAGCGCTTGCCCAAAGGAGCCGACAGCCTTATTGTGCCAGAAAATCGTGTGGTGCGGGATATGGAAGGCAACGAAACCCTCGTCACCATCCGCACCAATGGAAGCTCCTTTTTTTTGCCCGAAACATTCAAAAAGAAGTACAAAAAAATAGTACAAGACACGCTTTTAGTGGAACGTGACACGACCGTCGGTTTTGTCTGGAAGTTTGGTTGGCCGGGTTTTCGTGCCTTGAGTGATCAAAGTTCCTTTCGTAACCTCCTGTTGGGAGATACAACTGGCGTGACGTTTCGGCTATTTAAAGGGAATGGGCTTATGCTTACAAATGATGGGCGATGGTCGGTCCGAGGGCAGCCTTTGGTGCGTGAAAACTTCCCAAATGGCGTATTGATCTCGGACTCGCCTTGGGCAAGCCATACTGCCACGAGGCTTCGTCAGGTGCTTGCCAGTGGTCTTACGCCACCACAATTTCTGGGTAAGTTCGAGGATTCTTATAGCCCTTTCGTCCGGCCTGTTGTGAAAGGGCTAATCGGTATAATGGAAAAGAGAAAAGACCTGACCTATGCCGCAAAAGACGCCCTAACCTATCTTAGAAACTGGAAATATGACTTCAGCAACGAAAGTATTGCGGCTTCTGTTTTTGATGCGTGGATGGCAGAATATTATAAGGGCTGGTCGTCTATACCGCCGCCTGATTCCACGATGTTTGCGGGTCAAGACTCTGCACAAACAGCCCTAAATAGCCTGAAACTGAAGAAAACTTTGATCTCGGTGGTGAGTCGGTTTAAAGACAAAGATAGCTCTCCACGCGACTTTAGCTCCTTCCAATGGGGACTTACGCAGGCGGGTTTGGTATATTACCCCTTATGGTCTGCCAGTTTTATCCCTCTCTCTTCAGGAAAATTGGCCGATAACCGTTTTGCGCCAGTTCGGATCGCACATAGTGGGCACCCCACAACTTTACAATGGCGTGCCACTCGGATGTTAACAGACTTGCCGTCACCTTCGGTCTGGGAGGGCTGGTTTGCCAACCGTTCTTCAGAGTCATGGATCATCCAACGCGCCAACTTAACTCACGAGGAAATGCTCTCGCGATATAGCATCGCAGACCGTCAACAATTCATTGAATTAGATCAACGAAGAGACGTAGAGGTCATCGGAAAAACTCAACTCATTCCTTCGATTTAAGAGAAATAAAAATATGCAAAAGGTGTATTTTGGTATTGATGCCGGCGGTACAAAAACCGTTTTATGGGGTGCAACACCAGACAAAAAACGCGACTTCACGCTATCCGATGCGGGTATCAACTTATATCGTATTTCTAAAGAGCGAGCAAAAGAAATCCTGACTTCTTTGGTAACAAGGGCTATCGAGGCTTTCCCCGATTTGCAGGTCGGGGGGATTTGTGTCGGAGCCGCCGGAGCTGGAACCTCGGATATGCCGAATGCGCTGACACCCGTCTTGGAGCGGGAGGTTTCTGAGGCGCTTGGGCTGCCTTTCCGGTTGCTGAATGATGCCAATATCGCCTTAGAGGGCGCACTCGTGGGGGAGAGCGGCTTACTTACAATTGTGGGGACGGGTTCAAATGTGCTGGGGAAAACCCACGAAGGTCGTTTAGTGAATACGGGGGCTTGGGGCTACCTCATTGGAGACGAAGGAAGTGGCATGGCCATTGGTTTGGCCGGATTGAAGGCCGTAGCTCATGCTATTGACGAACAAGAACATCCCTTATTAAGGCAGCTCTTCGCCGAGCGCCTACAAATGTCTAACCGCGCTACACTTCTCGATTATGTGTATCGGAGCCAACGCCCCATTCAACACATCGCCCCTTTGGTCTTAGAAGCTGCCGAAATGGGCGATGCACCTGCCATAGAGATCGTTTCTCAACAAGCTGAAGGCATTGTAATTCATATTTGCCGTCTCGCCCATCGTTTTGATGCCCATCTGAAACATCAACTTGCCTTTATTGGCGGTTTATATAACAATGAATATTACCGAAATACTTTGCATGAGGTATTGGCCCGGAAATTAGGCCATTGGCAGATTGTACCTGCAAAACATACACCCGTCGAAGGGGCGTGGCAAATCGCCATGAAGGAATTTGAGTGAGTAGGCCGATTGCCAGAATACACCGTTATTCATTGTAGTTGGCGTAAAACCAATCCGTATCATTATCGTACCAAAATTGGGTCGGGTTTATAGAACCATCAACCTCATTGCTATAGATGGTGGTCATTTCATCTTTTTTGAGGCTGGTCATGTATTCTATTTTAGCACGGAACTTGGTTTTAAACGAACCATAATAGACAGGAAAAGCAAATTCCCATAAATTATTTGGTGCTAAGCCTATTTTGGCAAAACCAACCCCACAAATATTATTAGACTCATATTCAATGTCTTGCCAGTTACCTTTTAGATCCTTTGCCTGAACAATAAGGTGAATATTTTTTTCTAATGTTGGGAAATATAACGTATCTTGTGTTGTATTTACGATAAATAATTTATATGCCTCATGGTTGTCTAGTATTAAATTTTGACCTGATCTTCTTTTGGTTAATTGCGTTTTGTCAATAAATAATTGTATTTTATTTGCATGATAATTTAAGTTTATACTTCCGAATTTAGGGCCGTTTGCTTGAATAACGCTTCCATTATTATTTAGAACTGGCCAAGTGTTTTTGGTGTCCGTTTTGTAATAACCACTTCTTGAAATTTTATAATTAATATTAAGTCTGGGAGTTAAATTATTTAATGGAAATGACCAAATAACTTTTCCATAGTTGGATAAATACAAAAGATAATTTTTGTCAATTGCATACAATACCCTGTGTTCATAATCGTCAATTGAAATGAATAAGTATTTGGGTTCAATATAGACCTGAGCCATTGGATTTGCAAAACCAACTAAATGATAGTTGTCTTTAGTTGTGGATATGCCAAAAATATTATCTGACCAATTCGATACGTAATAGCCTTCATCCTTAACTGGAATAGGTGAAGAAAGGCTATTTCCATTATGGTCTATGGCAATCCAGCCCTCTTTTGTTTTAACAAATAAGTACTTGGAACTCGTACTTTTTTTTCGAGGACTTAGCTTGGGCGGTAGTGCTTGAAGGAACGGAGTGGAGGAGACTTTTTTGCCATTTTCATCTATTAAATACCAATAACCATCCGTATATTTTGCAAAAGCCCTATTGCCAAAAAAATATGAGACGGATACCCATTCTGGATTCGATAGGATGACTTCTCCATTTGGGTTTATAAAACCAACATACGTTTCTGGGCTATACAATTTTTTAATACCAAGGGTATCTTTTGGGGTTGAGTAGATATTTACAAGAGCCTTACCTTCAACGAAAAAGCCATATTTATAATCAAGGCTCCATTTTTCTTTAGGAACAGTGAACATGTACTCGCCTTGAGCATTTATAACTCCTATCTTTTTATATGATTGATTATTGTCCTCGTCGTAATGTTCAACTTTAGCATATCCATTAACTAATTCATCAATCACTTTGTATTTACGAAGTGGGACAACCCAATTGCCTAAAGAATCCAAAATACCACAGTCAGGTTTTGTTGACCAAGGATCAACAGGAGCTGAATTATTATTCTTTTGAAACCATACTAAAAAAGTGTTTTTTGTAAAAGATTTTGTGGATACATAAATCGTATCAATAATTAAATCACCTTTTTTGTTAATAATACCAAATTTTCCCAAATGTGCCATTACTTGGGTGAAGTTACTGTTATTAAAATCGTATAGTTGTTTAAAATTGTGTTCAAATAACATTGCTCCTTTTTTGTTAATAAAATATGGTTTCTTATCAATATAGACCCTTGCAATACCATTTTTAAAAGGAAATGCAAGATCGAATTGTTGTGGAATCTTAAAAACTCCATCCCCGCCAATATATCCAAATTTCCCACCCAAACGAGCTGGTGCTAATCCTTCATTAAATTTTGATGCAGCATGGAATTTAGGCTTTATAATTTTATTTCCAAACTGATCAATATAACCAAACAAACCTTTTTCATGAATTGGGAAATACGCTTTTATTTCTTGCCCATTAACCAATGAGAAGACAAAAAAATGGTAAGAATGGGTGCGCTCTTTAGTTTTATTGGGTGGTTCATAATATAAAAAGTTGTATTTAATATTGAATATAAATTGCTACTTTCCAAATATAAACGTATTCAATTTGAAAGTCAATTATAAAAGATGCTTTCTAAGTATTGTTTTCAAGTTGATTCCTTATGGATGGCCGGAGGGAAGCATAGAAACCTTTTTTCTTCAAATTCGCCGTGAAGCTTTGTTTCATAGGGACTTATCCTATTCTTTAAGGTCAAATATTGCACTTATTTATCCGAAGATGATCCATGCTCTTGCGTACTCGGCCTTTTCTGCATTACTTTAGCTAATTCTGCCACCCATACCATTGCCCATTCCTCAACCGATCGAAATATGCCAAATCCAGTCTCAATCTCTTCTGTTGGCGCGTCGCTGTCTGTAAATGATCGCCCAACCCTTGAACTCCATGACGGGAAGACGCCGGAAACTTCGGAACTGAAGCCATACGTTGTGGAATTGCAAAAATTACTCCGAAACAAAGGCTTTGAAATCCCTCAAGATGGCGTGTTTGGTGTACAAACCAAAGAAGCCGTTGTGGCTTTTCAGCGAGGGAAAGGACTGAATGATGATGGGGTAGTGGGACGGAAAACCTGGGCCGCACTCTATGTAAACGATCGGCCATTATTACGGCTCTACGATGGTTTTGATCATGTCACGCCGCACCTCCGCGACGCTGTTCGGGAACTGCAAAGTGTCCTCCGAGACAAAGGCTATCCGGTTGGAAATATTGACGGACGATTTGGCCCCTTTACCGAGAACTTGGTAAAACAATTCCAAAAAGCCAGTAGCCTAAAGGATGATGGAATCGTTGGGCCGGGCACTTGGGCTGCCCTCTTCAAAGTACACTTGGAGTCTCCCTATTATAAAGACAATCCCATTCTGAAAAATATCCAACTTTCTCCTGCAACGCCCATTATGATCCGCACAGGTTGGCCCGCAAGTAGGGTTAGAATGGGGGAACTCTATAACCGGATGGGGGGACTGATTCGGGCGATCCACAGCCTGACCGAAATCCCCGTCGAGTCGGCTTTGGCGGTTTTTTATGTGGAAAGTGGCGGTCGGGTGCATGTTCAAAACCGTGCAATTATTCGATTTGAAAACCATCACTTCTTCCGTTATTGGGGAAAGTACAACGAGGCGGTGTATAACCGTCACTTTCAGCACGGTGGACAGGCTGGCATTGGCGGTAACTCGTGGCAAAACCATCGCTTCCGCGAGACCTTAAACGAGCCTTTTAAGCCCTTTCATGGTAAACAGGATTTGGAATACCGTGTTCTGGCATTGTCGCAACGCTTGGCGGGGGATCCAGAACCCGGCCTCATGTCGTGTAGCATTGGTGGGCCTCAAATTCTGATTTCGGCCTATCGAAACATCGGATATGAGAGTGCAATGGCCATGTATAATGCGTTTCAGGCGGGCGAGGCATCCCATATTTTGGGCTTTTTTGATTTTTGTAGAAACGTAAAAGCGCCGGAAGCTGGGGCAATGATTCGCTACCTCAAGGAAGGAAAAATACGCACCTTTACGCAATACTATAATGGTTCTGGGCAAGTGGAGACGTATTCTAAACTTATAAATGATGCACTTGCCGAAGCCAAACAATTGGGCATCCGCGCTTAAATCGTTTCCTATTGGTGCAGCGATTGCGGGATTTGTAGCCATCGCTTGGCTTTTGGCAACAGCAAAGGCATATAACTTGCCTTTAGGAGCGGCATTTTTGGTATTGGCTTATAGTGGAACGTTTTTGGTCTATACAATAGATAAACTCCCGTTTTTATCGCCCGAAGATGCGTTTAATTACAAAAAGCCATTCTCGGTATTTGGGCTACTCTTTTGGATGGTTTGCGCCTTTGTTGTAGTGGTCGTTTGTGTTTTTTTGCTTCCCTTTTCCGTATGGTATTACCTCTTGCTTCCGGGGATATTGGCGCTGATGTATGTTTACCCACTTGTTTTTGGGAAACGGATAAAGGCTTTCGGAGTCATTAAACCCTTTTGGATGGTTTTTGCGTGGGGGTTCAGTGGCGTGATCCTGCCTTTTGGGATCGCCCAAGCTCCGGTTTTCCAAGGGCTGATCTGGGTTGTGCTTTATCGGGCAATGTATATTTTCCCCAATATTTTTATTTTGGACTACTTAGATCGGGTTGGTGATGCTGCAAATGGGATTAATACGCCTTTCCAGAAATGGACATTGGCACAAATGAGGGGTGTGATGGGGCTTTTTGCCTTAGTGGGTTATGTGCTTTGGTTGCAAACGGCTTTTCCCGTTATAGACTATATTGGCTTGGTTGTGCTAACCGCTTTTGGGAGTTTGGTATTACCCTCTTCGATGTACCGACATGGGATGGATTTATTGGTGGCTTGGCCTATTTTGGACTATGTATTTTAATAACGGTTCAAGCGAATTTATGAACCATTCATTGAGGTGGCACATCCAACCCGAACTTTTTTTTGCCCAATTTCGTTTGAAATGAATTAGTTTAGCACATTGCTAACCACCGTGAACCCCAAATGGAAAACCTATGCAACCGCTTTTTTGTCGTATATTCTTGTTTTTATTGATGTTAAGTCCATTGGCTTTTCAGTCTTTATATGCCCAAGATGAGGTAGGATCGCAGCGTGTCAAGGTCAGTATGGATTATGCCACGTTCGCTTATGATGCAAATTCGAGCCTGTTTGAAATCTACTTGTCTTTCGAGGTGAAGTCCTTACCCTTTAGGCCCGCACCAGAAGGCGGCTTGGTGGCGTTGGTTCCACTTCAATGGAAACTTACGCGCAATACGATTCAAGGCAATGGTCAGGCAGTTGCAGAAACGGTAAAGGGCGATGCCCTGCGGCTTGCTTTCCCGATAGCAGACACGACCTATATAGGCAGCAGTCAGGTTTTTCAGCACTTGTTTAGGGATTTAGTACCTCCCGGTGAGTACGAACTATCATTACGGATTTTGCCAGATGCGGGTCTTGGGATTGTGGGTGAAACCTTGACCCGTCAAGTGAACGTGCGGAATTTTGCGCCGCAGCCTATAAGTGCGGCGATGTCGGACATTATGTTTGTTTCTGCCCTTGAACCTTCGACCAATCGGGATGATGTTTTTTATCGGAGTGGGCTATCAGTACGTCCTAATTCAAACCAGCTATATGGAAATGGTATGGATAAATTACTGTTCTATGCAGAGGCGTATAATATGTCTCGCATCAAAACAGATCCAGATCAAAACGAGTTTACTTTTTTGGCCTATGTCTCGGCGGCCACTGCTCCGCAGGCACTTCCGGGCTTAGAACTCCGCCAAGAAAGACCCCTCCGCGAAAATGAAGTCTTGACAGGGAGTTTTGACGTGAGTCAGCTTGTTTCGGGTGCATATTTCTTGCGGGTGGCGGTTCTGAATGCAAACAACGAGGCGGTTTTAGAGCAAAGGCGTAAATTCTTTGTTTACAACCCCAACATCCAATCCGTTGAAGCCAAAATAGACCCGGACGAAGACTTCTTGGCCTCTGCCTTTGTGAATATGACCGAAGAAGAAGTGAAGGATGAGATGGAACACATCAAAATTGTGGCTACACTGACCGACGAAAGGCAGATGGCGAAAATGGTGACTTTAGAAGCAAAACGCAGATGGCTGTATGATTTTTGGTTGGCCCACGATCCCAATCCACAGACATCCATCAACGAATATCGCATGACGTTTTATGAGAATTTACGAACTGCGAAAGACCGTTATTCCAATAGGTTTACTGTTGGTTGGAAGACAGACCGTGGGCGCACCTTGCTAAAATATGGCCTTCCTTCCGCTACCCAGCCCAATCTTTCTAAACGAGAAACCGTTCCTTATGAGATTTGGGAATACAACAATATTCCGGGCGAAGGACGTGCAGAGTTCATCTTTGCAGATATGGGCGGATTTGGCGAATTTGAGTTGATCCATACAACCGTTAGCGGTGGCCGCAAAAGTCCAAATTGGCAAGCCGAGGTTCTAAAGAAAAACTGATGGCGTAAAACGATTTAGTGGATGACCCGTGACGATAAACGGGTCGTCGCGTTTTTACCCGTTTCCTTGATTCATGTAAAGGGGAATTTGTGGGTTTTCCTGAATGCGTGTTTGCCTTGGAATGGACGTTCTGTCTAAGTGGTTTTGGGCTGCAACAAGAGGACGTACTAAGGATGGAAAATTTTTCGTGAGCACAGCCTTGGTGGTGATGTGGTTTTGGCATCTCACGATGGTGTTCAATATCACAATTTCGTGATCTTTCCTTCATCTCACCGAAACATCACTTCGTCATTTTGCTTAAAAATGTTTGGTATCTTTAGGGAAGTTGTCCATCCACCTAATCCCCAAAACCATTGGCAAAGAGTACACAAACCCAAAAACCGCTACGGATTGCGTTCATCGTTCAAGGAGAGGGCCGGGGGCACATGGTTCAGGCGATAGAGATGAAAAAGATTTTTGAATCTGCAGGTCATCAGGTCGTAGGGGTATTAATTGGTCGCTCAAAGAGGAGAACATTACCCGCTTTTTTTGAAACGGCATTTCAAAATCAACTATTTCATTTCGAAAGTCCTAACTTCATTACCGATGACAAGGACAAGGCCGTCCGGGTGATGGCCACTATTTTTGATGGTTTCTTACATGCCCGAACGTATTGGCGCAGCCTTCAGGCCATCCATAACACGCTACAAGAACTTCAGCCAGACCTTGTTTTCAATTTTTTCGACTTGATGGCCAGCTTCTATGCCATTCGGTTTCGTCCTAAATTTCCGATTATTGGTATTGCGAATCAGTTTCTCTTGTTGCATCCAGATTTTCCGAAGCCCAAGGGCATGATCAAAGATTGGTTGGGGATGCACTTGTTGGTTTGGGCCTCCAGTTGGCGAAATCATGAAAAGTGGTGTCTTTCGCCTATTCCGATGCGTGATTTACCTGCAAAAAAGGTGGTTGTTATGCCGCCCATCCTACGAAACGATGTACGAGCATTGCCAAAAGTGCCCAAAGAGAACTTTATTCTGTCTTATGTCATCAATAATGGCTATGCACAAGACTTGTTAGAATGGCATAAGCGGCATCCCGAGCTGACGGTGCATTGCTTTTGGGACAATCCAAACGTGCCGCCAATTTTTCAACCACATCCCAACTTCACGTTTCATCAGGTGGATGCTCAACGCTTTCTGGACTACCTAAACCGATGCAGAGGTTTGGCTGGAACAGCAGGGTTCCAAACCACTTGCGAGGCCATGTACCTAAAAAAGCCTTTCGTGGCGATGGCGGTAGCTGGGCAATACGAACAGGCCATGAACGCTTCCTTTTTAACGAAGATCGGTCAAGGGTGTTATGTACATAACCTTACATTGGACTGGTTTGCGGAAGGAAGTGATCGGAATATTGCCCCGGACGTGGATCAGCCCTGGTTGGTGAACCAAATTCGTTTCGTAACACGTCTAACAGACTTGGCGGGATAGGGCACCGTAACAGATCGTGCTAAAACAAAATACCCAACTCCAAGCTAAGGAATCGGGTATGATTTGATGCAGAACGGTAGTGAGGTGGTGGTGGGGTGGGGCGTCAACGAGACGGCGGTAGCATCAAAATCGGTTTAGTTTTGGATTTGTTTAACCAAGGCGTCTCGTCCGTTATTGCGGATTTGGCCAGCGGCAAACTCAGCATCCGACTTGGTGTTATAGCGACCAATATTCACACGGTAGAGCGTGTTGCCGTTTAATTGTGTAGCATGAACCCAACCGCCGGACACTTGGTTGGCCTGCATTCTGGCACGTTGTACATCGCCTGTTGCGGCAATTTGTACGGTGTAGCGTTCTGGTTGAGACTGTTCTATGGTGGGGTATTGGGGAGTCGCATTTTGTGTGTTCTGGCGGGATGGGCGGGCGGCGACTTCGGTGTATTCCGTAAATTGTCCTGTTACCTCTTCAAGCAATTCAAGTTTTACGCGGCCAACGCCTTGTTTTACCATTTCGATGTCTTCAGCAGCTTGCATGGCCAAGTCAATAATCCGGCCATCATTGGTAAATGGGCCTCGGTCATTTATCCGTACAATCACACTTTTGTTATTGGCAAGATTGGTAACCCGTACTTTAGAACCAAAAGCAATGGTACGGTGGGCAGCGGTGTATTGGTACATATCAAAAACTTCACCATTGGCCGTTCTGCGGCCTTGGTATTTGCCGCCATACCAAGATGCCAAGCCATAGCTCACAGCTGTTACTTTCCAGCGGCGACCTTCATAGGGGCTGCCAGAAGTGGCGTTCCCATTCGGAGGAGGCGTATAAAGGCGCTCCGATGGGGTAGAAGGCTCATAAGCTAAAACAGGACTCGTGGTGGCTGATGGGCCTACATTCCGAGCAGCAACGTTGGATGCAGGGGCAGATACTGGCGCAGGCACATAGGCCGGTGCAGGCGAAGGGCGTGTTGCTGTACGAGGCGCAACAGATGGTGCTGCAGAACTGCGGTTTGGCGCGGCTGAGGCATAGCCGGCACGCTCGTTACGATATTCGGTATTCGTTGGCTGTACATAATGACCGCTTTGTGGTGTAGCAACCATCGGGCGGCTTGGTTGAGCAACTTCTTGCTCCACCTCACGGCTTTCTAAAATTGCAACCTGACGCCCATTCACTTCTTCAATGCGAACCGTCCATGAGCGACGGCCATCTTGTGGCAATGGAATGAATACGGGTTGCTCTTGTCCCGATAAAGTCTTGTTGCCTATATCGGTCGCTTCGTTTTTCCAACGCCCAGATTGGCCCCATGCCGGAAGGACGAATGTAAATGCCAAGCAAAGACCAAAAAAAGTTTTGGCAAATGTTTCCGAATTACAAGTACTTACACCAAACGGAAAAAATTTTTTTCTCATAACACCCCCTACTGGCATAGGTTTTGTGGTTAATAAAGTTGCTCAGAACGCCCTCGCTTGTGGGTTGGACGAAAAAACCACTTACAGGTACTCTTGGGGGGACTTCGCCGTCCCCCTGAGAGAGGGGTGATCAAAGAATTTGAAACGGTGGGAGACCTGCGTTGTAGGTGGTGGGTCTCTGTTTCTGTATCGCTTTGATACGCATATAAGCTTTTCGTTTAAACACTGTCTTAAAAAAAATCCCAAAATGATACAGGTGTTGTGGTTTGCGAGCGTCTTGGAGAACAAGTTGGAGATTTTGGTCTGAGTGGTATTTTTCTTAACCTCCTCATTAAATTGGACTTATCTGAAGAGATTTTTTGAGCGTGCTCAGCGTGTCATATTGAGATCGGGCTATTCTTGAACTGATTTCTATGAGAGGCTTTTTAAAAAACGTGAAGTGCCGAAGTGCGTTTCATGGTGTCTTGTGTGTACCGCTTACAAACCTTTGAGGACTAATACCAATTAGGGAAAATTACTGTTTATAGGTTATTCGTTTTCAACCTTTCAACACCCAAAGGGGGTGGAAGCGTTGATGGATAAAGCATGTGCTTAATTCCTAATTGGTATAAGGTTTAATGACCTGTTTCTGAAACATCCATTGAGGTTTAATCAAACCTGAAATATGTATGCGCGTGCGAAAGGTGGGTCTGCATCTTTCCAGATCAGAATGGTGTTGCAAAGAGAGGCTAAACAGTAAAGGTCTTTAGAATGGTCTCGTGGCCGTTGTGCGATGCGGTAAGGGGTCGTATGTGGCCTTCTGTTGCGGGATAAAGATAAGGGCCGATTTAATAACCCCTCTTGGCAGGTTTAACAAAAGCATCGTTGTAGCCAAGTTGGCGTAACTCGGCAAGTACTTGCTGTGCGTCTGTTTTAGAGCGGAACAAACCAAAATTGAGACGGATCAAATTGTCTAATCCGGCATTTTCTTGCCACAAATCATTTCCTAAATACGTTTGTTGTTCACGGATGGATCGTTGGTTTTGTACTGCAGAGATTTGGATGGTCCAATCACCATTTGGGGTAGTATAACTTGAGCGTTTTAGTAGGTGTGGGCCTGTTGTCCCCATACGGGTTATGCCATTGGTGTTCATGGGTGAGAGCGATAGTGGTACGTCTTCACCTCCTAAAGCATTTACATGGTTTGTGGTATTGCCAAGTAAAGGGGAAACTGATTTACGTTGGTTGGTTTCATTAAAATTAGAGGAAAACCTATTGGGTGAAGGATTCGCTGTGGTCGGAGCTTCATAGCCAGAAGGTCTTGAGGGATAGCTAAGAGGTTTTTCGGTAACGTGTAGTGGTTGGGTTGTTTCTGTGGGAAGACGGTGAGCGCTTGCTGGTGGCATTGAAGGGTTATTCCAAGAGGGATATTCTCTGCGCTCAACCACCCGATAAGGATCCGAGGGAGCATAAACGACGCCACTGTTCATCTGAATCGGAGAAACATTTCCAGCAAAAGTGTTGGTCCGATTTATGGCCGTAGCGGCTTGTTCTACGGGAACGATTTCTACTTTGGCAATCCCCGTCTGTAAAAGTCCAATCTGGGCTGCGGCACTCCCAGAAAGCCCAATAATTTTGTTGTCTCCTTGTCCGGGGCGGTCATTAATACGCACCACCACCGATTGGTTGTTGTTCAAATTGGTTACCATGACATATTGACCAAACGGAAAAGTCTTGTGTGACCCCGTAAAATCCCAATGGTTATAAGGCTCGCCGCTTGCCGTAAGGTTGCCTTGGTCTTTTTCGCCATAATGACTGGCGATGCCGGTTTTCGCTTGAAAATCCTTAGCCATCTGGTAGGCGCCTGATGATGACGAAGGGGCTGGAGGTGGAATACTTCGTACAATACCACAAGCATTCCAAACAAAAGCCATGAGGAGGAGTACGATCAATAATGCAAACTGGATAAGTCTGGATTGATGCTTGTATGCAGAATGGTGGGATGGTCTCATTTTTTTGGACAAAGGGGATGCGGAAGCCAATTGTAACCATGTTGTAGGCAATCAACTATCATACCAAGTTTGCGTTAGAACGCTATTTAAGAAAAAAAAGAAGTATGGTCATTCTGAGAGGTTATAACGCATTGGATAACGGTGTCAAGAAGGTAATAACGTCAAGTAAACACCATTAATCATTCACATTAACCTTTTACACCGATGAAGAATATTGTTTATGCAATGCTGTTATCTGTTGTTTTTATGCAATTCGTAAAGGCGCAATCGAGCAAAGAAGCCCTTGTTTCTTGGAATAAGGATGGTTTTTCAAACTCTGTGGTTCGTGTTCAGGTGTACGAGGCAGATAGCAGGGCCACGCGGGGTAAAACACATGTCGTTGTAGTTCAAGAAGTCGCGGAAAATCAGGGTGTTTCAGGTATGGAAGATGCACGGTACTTGGCCGAAACGTTGGCCAAACAATTTAATTTAGAGGTCGAGCATACCCTCTTCGTACACCACATTGGTGCATTTTCTTTTGATGGCGGGAAAGGTAAGAAGGGATTTATGTTTGGGACGGGTTATAAACGGCAAGAAAATGGCAAACTTAGCACCCCTACTTGGCGATTAATCACCACAGCGGATTTGGTAGAATATACGGATCGCCAATATCGCTTGGCTTTGGCACGATAGTTGTCTTATATCGTAAAAGTCTCCTGAGTTTCTTGACCTCTTGATTCAGTTTGAATCGGAGGTCTTTCTGTATGTGAACTTCCGAAAAAGGTTTAATTGCTTCGCCGGAAAGAAATCTGTTTTTGTCGAAAAGAAAACCCTTTTGATCGAATGGCGGAAATGTGTGTTCTACATAATAGGGTATTTTCGCTTTAGTAAGACCAATGTGTATTACCTTGATCTTGACCTCCACAACCTCCAAAAAATAAAGCCATGAAACGTTATAATACGCTTAACTCCTTCATTAACTACCCGCCGGGGTGGACAACTGCATCCCTGACGATTTTGTTTTTGCTCCTTTCTGGCGTCCAGCTGTATGCACAAGCGTCCCTTTCGATAGCAAAACGATCCAATGTCAGTACAGTCGCCTCTGGGCAATCATTTTATTACACCATTCAGTATGCTTGTTCAAGCCCAACAACACCGTGTAATGATGTTGTCGTTCGAGATACCTTGGCAAGTGGGATTACTTATATCGGAAATGTTGGCTCGGTTCATACCATGTCATCATCGTATAGTAGTACAAGTCGGATTGTCGCCTTTAATTTTGGGACTTTGGCGGCAGGGTCAACCGGAGAACTTCAGGTAACGGTTAAGTTTCCTGAAGGTGTTACGCCAAATGGGACAAGCGTTAAGAACCGCGCGGCCATATTTTCGTCGAATGCAGCAACACTCACCAGCAATACAGTTTCTGTAACGGCAACCGCATCCTCAAAGTGGGAGGTGGATAAGCAAATCACGACCTCATCTTTTGTTGACTTTGATGTTTCTTACCGTGTTGCACTTTGTAGCCCCAATTCGGGAAATTTAGGTGGTTTGAACCTCCAGAATGCCCGTTTGGTAGATACTATTCCTCTGGGAGCCGTGTTTGTATCGGCCAGCAGTGGCGGAGTTTATGAGGCCATCACGCGAACCGTAACATGGTCTTTAGGAAATATTGGTGTCACGAATGGTGGATGTACGAACCGCACGGTAACGGTACAATACCCAAGCACCGCTTTTGCGAATGGCCAAACTGTCATCAACCGCGTTGAAGGATTTGGAACACCATATGGATTGGCTGAACAATCTATGGGAACAGATCAAGTGAGTCATACCCTCACGGGGTTTGTTGCCTCGACGGGTAGCACGCTCAATAAATATGTGGATTTTGGGGAAAAGGTGGTGGGTCAAACCGCTGTATATACTTTTAATCTGAAAAACAATAGCAACGTATCTGTCAATAACTTTGTACTTGAGGATGTTATCCCGTTAGCACTGAATGTGTCCGAGGTTACTTCGGGCGCCTATCCATCATCTTCTCCCGTCAATATTTGGTACAAGACCACTTCAAACAGCACCTATGCCTTGGTTCCCGGTAGCCCCTTTATGGGCAATACCACCATATTGGTTTCGTCAATGGGGTTAGGAAATGGGGAGATGATTACGCACTTAAAATGGGATTGGGGCACGGTTGCGGTTGGGTTTGCTCCAGCCTCTTCTGCTGCTCGTCCGGGCTTTAAAGCAACCGTACTTGCAACAAACCGGAGTGGTGAAGTTGTTTCAACGGGTAGTGTGATTCAAAACTGTGGTACTTTAGGCTTTGTATATAACAGCAATACCACCAACCGGAATGCTTGTGTGAATGTGGAAGTTATTGACCCGATGGCCCGTCCTTATCCCTATAAAGAAGAAACGACGAGTGGTCCGTATTTGCCGGGGAGTATTGTTGGATATCGCTTGCGGGTGCGGAATTATGGTTTGGCGACGCATAAATTAGATAAACCGATTTTGATGGACTTGTTGCCCGAAAGCCAAACTTTTGTAGATGGTTCTTGGACGTATGACGCCGGAAATGCAGGAATGGGCGCTCCCAAATTCGAGAAATTAGACAACTATGCGGGAACAGGGCGCACATTGCTGCGATGGTCTTGGGAAGAATCCGTTCCTGTAGATGCAGCAGCCTATGTTAGCTATCGGATACAAGTTAAGTCTGGTACAATCTATGGCGCCTTGGCGAATAAAGTCCAACTCACTTCCAATATGGGAAATGTCCGTTGCCCCGCTACCAAAGAAACAGACTTGTTAGATTTAGATGGTGATGGCAGTACCTCAGATCAGATCTGTAATTACACACATACCATCCAAATCCAAGGCGTCCCAGCCCTATCCGCCAACAAATTGGTGAAGGGCCAATATGATGATGCGTTTCGTAAATATCCAGAAATTGGTACGTCTATGCCCGGTGGGACAGCGGACTATTTGTTACAGGTACGTAATGATGGCAATGTGCCCATGAATGAAGCGGTCTTAATTGACGTATTACCCGCCATCGAGGACGAAACTGTAATGACGAACGATGGACGGAAGAGCGAATGGCGCCCGAACTTGATCGGTGCTGTGGAGGCTCCAAAAGGTGTGACGGTTTATTATAGTACTGTAAAAAATCCATGTACCGAAGAATTGGGAACATCTAAACCCAACTGCGAAAAGCCCGAATGGCATACCGAACTACCGAAAGACATCACAAGTGTACGTGCGCTAAAGTTTGATTTTGCGAAAGTTGAAATCGGTCTGGGTGAGACATTATCCTTGTCTTGGCCGATGCGCGCCCCAGCCGGTGCACCAACGGAAGGGGAAGTGGCTTGGAACTCCTTCGCTTATACGGCTACCCGTGCCGATAACGGCTCGCGCCTTTTGGCCGCAGAGCCGACCAAAGTGGGGATTGCCCTCAAGCCCATCAAAGGGATGTCTATCGGAAGTTTCTTCTGGTTGGATGACGACCGAGATGGAAGCCAGAATGAAAAAGAAAGCGGTTTGAACGGGGTTAAAGTGACGTTGATTCATCCCGGTGCAGACGAGAAACCCGGAACCGAAGACGATAAGGAAATGGCCTTTAGCTATACGGGCGATGATCAAAAAGGCCAACCCGGTTTCTATCTCTTTCCCAATGTAGAAGAAGGTGTTTATGCGCTCCGCTTCGACTTGCCGAAAGGCTACCGTTTTACCAAAATGGATGCTGAAAATGACGATCTTGACTCCGACATCAACCCAGAAACAGGATATACCGACGTTTTCAAGGTGTCTGGCACATCGGTACTGAATGTGAATGGAGGGGCTTGGGCGGCAAAAGCCGACCTTGCGCTGAAAAAAGGCGTTGATAATCCGATTGCTCAAGGTGGGCAAAACGTGACCTATTATATCGTTGTTGTGAATGAGGGGCCAGATGATGCCACGAATGTAACCGTGCATGACCCACTTCATGCCTCACTCACCCATATCGGGAATGGAACTTCGCAAGGAACCTACGACCCTATCAATGGCGAGTGGAACCTCGGAACAATCCCTGCAGGTGGACAAGCCGAGCTAAAAATTGAGGTGCAAATCGGGAAAGAATGTATGGTCTATAACATTGCACAAGTTACGGCGAGCGATGCACTCGACCCAGACTCTACGCCAAACAACTATCTCGGTCTTTTCGATGAGGATGATGTGGATGTTGCTGTTGTGAATGGTTGCTCATTCTCCTCCGGTGGAAACAATGGCGGATTAGAATCTAATGGTAATTTGGCGAATGCTATTGCCACACGGAACTTTAACCGTGCCCATTTGCCGGGTGTACAAACTGAATACGGCCCGTTTGATCCCAAAACCGAGAAACAACTGAACAAGCGTGATGCACTCGGTATTATCCTCGATGTGATCCCACAACAAGGTCCCTTAAAGAGCAACTCGATTGTCACCACGCCCAAAGATTTGCAAGGCATTACCAATGCCACCAGTTTTTTTGCAGTGGATTATATGTACACCGATAACCGCCGTATTGGGGCGATTTTGGCCAATACTACGCCGGATGGCTATACCTACGAACACACAAAAGCCATCTGCGACCGTTTGAATGGTGCTACGTTAGAGGAACTGACTACCGTGATGGTCATGGGACAACCCTTCCAGATGTCAACCTTACGCCATCCTGATGGCTCGGTGGATTATGCGTCTTGGTTTGTGGTGTATCAGACCGCCGATGGTTTTCAAGTCGAGAACCAGTTCCGTCGTGCGGGTTACAAAGCCTTGAAAACCGGCAACGAAATCTTAAATTTCCAAGTTTGGTCGGTTGTGCCACAATTTACGAAAGGCATGGTAGAGGAAATTTTGATCGCCCTTCAGAAGCGCGGTGCGGTAAACTGGACGGGTAACGCACCTCAGTTGCCAAAAGTGTTCGTCCGTAAAGCTCAATATGCTTCGGGTAAAATGAGGTTAGAGGTGGTCAATTTGGCTGGTGCAAAAAGTTTGACGTTGAACGGAACACAAGCCCGTACCGAAAGCGGAGATCGTTTGCCGTTCTCGCAAGTGGTTCCACTCGCCCAAACAGAAGTTGGAAGCCGCGAAACGCTCGAAATTCCGGTAAACAACCTTTATGACATCGGCTTCTCAATCAGCAATGAAAAAGATGTGGCTACCGACGAATTGTATTTGGCAGATGGGCCTTGGGGGGCAAGTGCCGATCCGGCTGGCGCAAATATCACCCACTTTACCGTGAAAGCCGTTGATGCGGCCCATACCGGAAACGATGTTTATTCGGTGGATCGCAATATTGAGGTGAGTGGTCGGGTAAAAACTTGGGTTGCCGTTTTTCGTAGCTTACAGCCGAATCAGTTACCCGTAAACTTGAGTGCATATAATACACTGCGTTTCAAAGCAAAAGGAACGGGGACGCTCAAGGTGGTTATGGAAAAAGCGGGCATCAAAACGTGGGATCAGTATGCCACCCGTGTTAGCCTTTCTGGAAATGAAGCGATTTATGAATTGCCTTTCCCTTCCTTCCGTATTGCAGATGGAACCGGAAAATTCCGTGCCGAGGACGTAACCCAATTGGTGTTCTATGTGGAAGGGAATGGCCAAACAAGCCAAGACTTTACCCTTAGCCTCTCGGATGTAGAATTTGGGTTTGGAACTAATGTGGCCAACGAAGGGGATGCACAACCGAATACCTTCTCCTTGGATCAGAATTATCCAAATCCTTTTAATCCAAGCACCAATATCCGGTTTTCCTTACCAACGTCCGGCAGGGTCGCCCTCAAGGTATATGACATGCTTGGCCGTCAGGTAAGTACGCTGGTCAATGAAATGCGTACAGCAGGGGTACATACCGTCACCTTCGACGCAGCCAACCTCCCAAGTGGGACGTACATATATCGCCTCGAAGTGGCAGGACAAGCCGTCATTACCCGCAAAATGATTTTTGTGAAGTAAGATCAAGTCTCTTCCGCCGATTAAGTGGCCGCTTTCGTAATAGGGAGCGGCCTTTTTTTGTGATACGAAAGCTGTAAAAGCGTATTTACATCGTCTTGGATGTATATTGAAGCAATATTTTCACCAAATCCGGTACATTCATGTTTGCCAAGACTCGCCTTACGCTACTGTTTCTTTGTGTTGCGTCTCTATGTGTTTTGCCGTTACGGGCGCAAAAGCAGGCCTTCAAAATAGCGTTTGGTTCCTGTGGCCACGAAGATCACCCCTTGCCTGTTTTTGACTTGGTGGTAAAGCATAAGCCCGATCTCTTTGTTTTTCTTGGGGATAATATCTATGGCGACACCAAGGACATGAACGAATTAAGGGCGAAATATGGCAAATTGGCCGCTAAGCCCAGTTTTCAAAACCTCAAACGGAATACGAAAATCTTGGCCACATGGGATGATCATGACTATGGCTGGAACGACATCGGAAGACATTATCCTTTTAAAAAGGAATCCAAAGAGATTTTTTTGGACTTCTTCGGAGAGCCTCAAAACTCGCCAAGACGGCAACGAGAAGGTATCTACACGTCTTATTATTACAAAAGTGGTGGGAAAACCCTGCAACTGATCTTGATTGATAACCGAACCTTCCGTGATGATGTTTTGCCTTATAGTGGGCAGTTCAAAGACGATAAACGATACTTCTATTCCTTAGATTATGCGCCATACACCAAGCCCGACTCAACCTTCCTCGGCCAAGCACAATGGAAATGGTTGGAGGGCGAATTGTCTAAACCGGCAGACTTGCGCATAATTGGCTCTGGTTCACAATTTGGGATCGAATACAATGGTTATGAGGCTTGGGCAAACTTTCCGCACGAGCAAAAGCGGTTATTAGAATTGATCAAGAAAACCCGTGCAAATGGCGTGATGTTCATCACTGGAGATGTCCACTATGCCGAAATTTCAAAGCTCCAAGAACCCGGTCTCTATCCAATCTATGACGTTACTTCCAGTGGCCTGTCTTCTACATGGCACTTTGCTACACCCAACAAGAACCGTATCGAAGGTCCCATAATGGAAAATCACTTTGGGCTGATTACCATAGATTGGGCAAAAAAAGACCCTGCAATCCGTATGGAGGTCTATGACGTTGCCAACAACCAGCGGATCGAACACACCATTCGCTTGAGCGAGATTGCGTTTAAATAAGGTGTGTTTTGGGTAAATCAGTCTTAACAAACTTGACTTTTGGGTTATTGTAGGAACGCGCTCGTGATTACAGAAGTGCAAGAAATTAGCTCAATTCTGAAAGCTAAATCGTTTAATACTGAGCCAGCCTATCGAAGCCTGCCAAGAGGGCAGACGGGCTTGCCGACTGAGCGCAGATAAGCCTGCCGGCGGCCTTCTTTTTACGGCAATAGAAGCCGGCGGCTGAGCCAAGTCGAAGCCCGGCGGATTTTTCTAAGGGCCGCCCTGCCATTCAAGAATCATGAAGGAACTCACGGGGTTACGTAAATGCTGGTTTTACAAGGGTTTTTTTCAATTTTGAATGAACGGCAAAGCCCCATAGAGGTGACATCTTTGTAGAAATCGGTTTCCAAATTTACACAAAGCCCCGTAGGGGTGACATCTATATATGACATGAGTAGAGCTGGTTGAGCGTAGCCGAAGTCCGGCGGCTGAACTATTTGGCAGATTTTCCTAAGCGTTGCATGGCCATAATTGAACAACACATTCTACTATAAGATAGGGGCGATCTCAATAACAATATTTTGAAATTCACAACTTACGTGGGGTAAACAAATTTATAACCAACACCCTTGACGGTCTCTATGCGTTCTTCGCCCAATTTGCGACGTATCTTCCGAATATGGACGTCCACCGTTCGCACAACCACATAAACATCTGTTCCCCAAATTTCCTCTAAAAGTTCGTCTCGTGTAAAAACCATTCCCGGATACGAGGCCAATAAAAACAATAGTTCGAACTCTTTTTTGGGTAATTTAAGGGGCTTTCCGTGTAGCCGGACGACATATTCCTCACGATTAATTTCAAGGTCTTTGAAAAAAAGAACTTGTTCACCTTCCTCCGTCTTTTGTGTACGTCTTAGAAGAGCTTGTACACGGCTAACCAACAAACGCGGGGAGACAGGTTTCGATAGGTAATCATCTGCTCCCGCTTCAAGTCCCAGTACCTCGCTTTCTTCGCTCATTTTTGCGGTTAGCATAATGATCGGTGTTTGTGCAATTCCTTCTTCTGTACGAATGGCTTTACACACAAAAACCCCGTCCAAGCCGGGCATCATGATGTCCAAGATCACCAAATCCGGTTTTATTCGGCGGGTTTTTTCGAGACCTTCGGCGCCGTTAAAGGCCAATTGGGTGGAATACCCAGCCTTGTTTAAGTTGTATTTGAGCAATTCTAAAATATCTGGCTCATCGTCTATTAAAAGGATGGTGGCCAACGAGGTGTTGTGGGGGCGTGCAGGCATTTTGGGGGGAATTATGAAAAATAACGTGTACGGCGGAGCAATACACGAATTCTTGTTGCGAGTTTACGGATGGAAACAGGTTTTTGCAGATACACATCTATGCCACTATCCAATGCCTCTGTTTCTTGTCTTATGGCATCGTGTGCATAGGGCGATCTTGCAGAACCAACCAAGGCCACTATGGGAATATGAAAAGAGCTTATCCTGGATCGGATCGCGGGCCAAGCACGGATGAAATCCAGATCATAAACTTCCATTTCCAATAAAATGACACAAGGTTCGGTGACAAATTTATGCGTACTCACCTCTTCTTGCCGGATCTGATGCCACGCAAACCCTTCCGATGCCAAGTTTTGGGCTTGCACGGGGTTACGCAAGTTTTGGGCGGGTACATAAAGGATGGTTCCGGGCATGGGCAATACGCATCATCGCATGGTAGTAGGCATCATATTTTGTGTGAAGATAGCTTTCCGAGATTGCGAAATGATTAGGGACATGTTACCCTTGCGTTACCGAACAGGGCTCAATCCCCAAAACGTGTTTATGGCTTAATACCAACGTTTTCTTATGGACTTTCTGCCAGAATTTTTTATCTATAACCGCTATTGCGCCAAAGCGAATGACGAAAAAGGCTCCTTGCTTTTTGAAAAACTGTCTAAACAACAAAAACCGAAAGTATTATGGATTGGTTGCTCCGATAGCTGCTTCCCGGCCAATCAGATTGTGGGGCTATTTACCGGATGAATTGTTTGTACACCGAAATGTGGCCAATATCATACATCATACAGACATGAACTGCCTTTCAGTTGGTGGCTATTTTGAGAAACAACAAGACTAACGTTTACAACTAAGTTCCATTTGAGAAGAACCCCACTGTTCCATTACCTCAATCACAGGCAAAAGAGAAAGCCCTAATTCAGTCAGTTCATATTCTACCCGTGGCGGAATTTCAGCAAAAACAATACGTTGCAAAATATTGTCATCTTCCAATTCTCTTAGTTGATTAACCAACATTTGTTTGCTAATATCAGGAATTGCCTTTTGCAACATTGAAAAACGGTTGCAACCTTTCCTTATCAAGTGAATAAGGACAGGTTTCCATTTGCCCCCAATGCGATTAAGGCAGTAGGTAACAGGACAGTTATTAGGATTGAAATCTTTGTTTTTTCGCATAATCATTGAAAAGTCTTGTTTTTTGTCAATAGTCTAAAAAAATAGACTATACTTTATTTCAAGACAAATATAGTAATTTTGAACCAAATATCAACAACTAAAATCATTGGTTCAAAATGAAAGCAATCATAAGAGTAAAAGCAGGGAAGGATTTTTCCACTATGCAAGTGCAGGAAATCCCAACCCCCACACTACAATCGGGTGAAGTAAAGATTAAAATGGCAACAAGTCGTATTAACCCTGTGGATATGGACTTGATGAAAGGTTTCCCTACTTTGAAGTACAAAAAGCCTCAAACCGGAGGCATAGACGGAGCAGGTACGATTACCGATATCGGGCAAAATGTGCGTGATTTTAAAGTGGGCGATAAAGTGTTTTTTTACAGGAAATTCAGCGATATTGGGACTTGGGCAGAAGACATTGCTATTCATACCGACTATATCGCCAAAATTCCTGCACATCTTACCACCGAACAAGCAGGTACTATTGCTTTGCCTTTGCTTACGGCTTATGACAGTCTGCAACAATTAGGGGCAAAAAAAGGTGAAAAAATACTCATTCACGGTGCAGGCGGTGGCGTAGGATTTTTAGCCGTTCAAATAGCCAAAAATATGGGATTAGAAGTTATCGGGACGGCAAGCGGAAAAGATATTGACGAACTGAAAAAAGTAGGTATTGACCGAGTGATTGACTATCGCAAAGAGCAGTTTGCGAATGTGCTAAAAAGGGGAGAAGTTACCTATATTTTTGACCTTTTGGGAAAAGACATTTTGTTGCAATCCATTGATTTACAGCCTAAAAAAATTGTTTCGGTGCATTATGTTGTACCTGAAAAGATGAGCAAGGCGGGTGTAAATTTACCCCCTATTTTGAAATGGATTTTGTCGCTTACAATGACAAAGTTTCGCAAAAGGGCCAAAAGAAACGGGGTAGAACTTATAGGACAGGTTACAGGGGGGAACGGACAACTTTTGGGAGAAATAAGCCGTTTGGCGACTGAAAAAACGTTTTTTGTTCGTGAAATTCCAACTATTAAACTGAAAGAAATTGAGCAAAAGGGCTTTACGAAGACAGATGTAGGGAAAGGAATACTTTTCGGGTAAAAAAACAGCCACCAATATTGCATTTAGCTCCGCTGATTTTACAATTGTGACAAGACGGGCAGACGTGATAAAATGAACTTTGGTGCTTTCTATCACCGGGCTTATCCTTGCTCCGGCGGATTTTTCTAAGGGCCGCCCTGCCAAGCAAGAATGATGGAGGAAATCACGGGATGGTGTAAATTATGGTTTGGCAAGGGTTTATTCCAGCTTTTAACAAAAAAACCAGCCACATCGGGGCGACATCTTGGTAGAAAATCATTTCCAAATACACAACAAAGCCCCGTAGAGGTGGCATCTATAATAGCGGGTTGCGCCAAGTCGAAGCTTGGTGGTTGAGCTATTAGGCGGACTTTAAGACACACCTCCATTTTTCCGCCGGAACTTACCCACAAAGAGCGGGTAGATCAGCTTTGTGAGTTAAACGTGGTGGAGCAGGGTTTATAATGTGAGCCAATCTACTGTCGTTCAAAATGCTTGGGCAAAAGGCCATTCACTTACCCTTCATGCGTGGATTTATGGTGTCCATGATGGGTTGTTGCGGGATTTGGGCATGTGTATATAGCGCCAAGAACAATTGGAGCCATTGAATGCCCAAGCCCTCGAATTGCTTGGAGCCTCCAATGTCGTTGTCTTGACGACGTCTGCAATCCTATATTCCCTCAAAACAAGAAGCCTTTTTGGGTATAAAAAAATGATGATGACCTCGCAAACGGATCAAAACAACCTAATTTTAGTGCGAAATGCAACTTCGGAAGCGGACTATCTGGCAGCCCAAAAGCTCATTAAGGACTATGCCGTTTTTTTAGATGTGGACTTGTGTTTCCAGAATTTTAATCGCGAATTGGAGTCCCTCGACACCATGTACGGCCCACCAAATGGTTGTCAATACTTGGTGTTTTATGATGGAGCATTGGCGGGTGGTGTTGGTCTTCGTCGGTTTGATGAGGAAACATGCGAAATGAAGCGCTTGTATGTCTATCCTTCTTTTAAAGGGAAAGGGCTTGGAACGCTTTTGGTGGATTCCGTTATTGCTGAAGCCAAGCGCTTGAAATACAAGAAAATGGTTTTGGATACCATCCCAAAATTAGAAACTGCCCTTCATATGTACTTCCGACGTGGGTTTTATGAGGTTTCGCCTTATTACGACAACCCACACCGCCACACTATGAAGGTCTATTTTCTGGCTTTAGACCTTTAACTACGTCATTAGCCCTTTGAATAGCGCCATTAGACCGTAAGGGCAGCAAAAGCCCGCAACAAGCCTTCGAAACGCTGAAGCATCAAAAAGGAAGAAAGCCCCATTGCTGCCGTTGAAAGCACCAAACTCCATTGGCGAATCTTGAGCGGTGTGTACTTTAAGACCAAATAGCCAATCCCCATCGTGATAAGGACAATCGTAATTTGCCCGACCTCCAAGCCTATGTTAAATGAAAACAAGGGGAGGAAAATGCTTTCTTCTTCACCCAGCAAATCGCGTAAATAATTGGAGAAGCCCAGACCATGTATAAACCCAAAGGAAAGAGCCATCACATATTTCCATTTTAAGGGCGGAATAATCTCCGTATTGCGTGGTTCTGGCATAACCGCATTCATACCCGCTGTAATAAAAATGGTTAGCGGGATCAAAAACTCAATCAACCCTGCATCCACTTTAACAACATCAAGGGTCGCCATTGCCAAGGTGATGGTATGCCCTAACGTAAAGGCTGTCAACAAGATCAAAACCCGCTTCCAGTCGCTCATGGTATAGAGCGCAATCAACGAGACAACAAATAGAATGTGGTCGTAGCCCTGCACATCCGCAATGTGCTCAAAGCCCATCCGGAGCCAAACGAAGAAAGTTGAAAACATGGTCTTGGGGTTAGAAGATGTGCATCGAAAATAAGAACCAGCCTTGCTTTTTCAAGGTTCTAAACCAAATTTTGGCGTAGGTCAATCATTTCCAAAGTGGGTCTAAAGCCAAAAGGCTTGACGTACTTTTCATCTCATGCGAGCGTCTTTGCCTTTCGTCGCTTTAATATAATATGTGCAAGGCGCGGAATGGTTAAAAAAATTAAGTTCTTATTGGTTCTTTGTTGGATGATCTGGTTGTTTTGTGGCTTTTTGGCTTAACTAATTTAGGAGAATATTTATTTTTAATAAAAAAGCAAAACTTTGAAAGCGTTTTCCTTGTTTTCTTTTTCTGAAAACTTGCATTCTTGTAAATTTTATTGCTTATTTGGCTTTGAAAATTATTTAGTAATGAATTAGCCCTGTTTGGCCAAAATAAGTAAAGAGGTTGTTGCCTTGTGGCCGTTAGGGTAATCCGTTGAACAAAAGGACATGATGAAAAAAGGACTTCCGGGTGAACGTGGTTTATACCATCCCGACTTTGAAAAGGACAGTTGTGGTGTTGGTTTTATTGCCCATATCAAAGGAGAGGCCAATCATCAGATTGTGGCCGATGCCAACCAAATGCTCATCAATATGGATCATCGTGGGGCTTGTGGTTGTGAGGCCAATACGGGCGATGGTGCTGGTATTTTGACCGCGATTCCGGATAAATTCTTTAGGAAAGTAACGGCATATTTGGGTTTTGAACTCCCCGAAAAAGGGCGATACGGAACGGGGAATTTCTTTTTTGGTCATATGGAGGGCGAGCGGCAGCGCATGAAAGAGGTGGTGGAAGAAATGGTTGCCCGCGAGGAACTGACTTTTATTGGCTGGCGAGACGTTCCGACGGATCCCGTCCGTGCCGACTTAGGCCCAACGGCGCGTGCGCATAGGCCCTATACCGAGCAGCCCTTTATTGGCGCACCGTCGGGGATGACGTCAGACGTTTTTGAGCGCAAACTGTATCATGTCCGCAAGCGAATTACCAACCAACTACGGCTGATGGAGGAGGATTTTTATGCCTGTAGTCTTTCGGCAAGAACCATTGTATATAAAGGCCGACTGACGCCCGGTCAGGTTGTACATTATTATCCAGACTTGGCCGATTTGGACTATGAAAGCCATTTGGCTATGGTACACAGCCGGTTCTCTACCAACACTTTTCCGTCTTGGGATCGTGCACAACCGAAGCGAATGATGGCCCACAATGGGGAGATCAACACCCTCAAAGGAAATGTGAATTGGATGTATGCCCGACAAGGCCACCTAACGTCCGAACATTTGGAGGTCTCCATTGCACAGCCCATTTGCGAACCCGAAACTTCCGATTCTGGGAATTTTGACAACGTATTAGAATTATTGGTCTTAAGTGGTCGCTCTTTGCCCGAAGCCATTGCCATGATGATTCCGGAGGCATGGGAAAACCACGAAGGAATGAGCACGGCAAAGCGGGCTTTTTACGAATACCATGCCAATCTTTTGGAGCCTTGGGACGGGCCGGCGTCCATTTCATTCACGGATGGGCGGTACATTGGTGCGGTATTAGACCGGAACGGCTTGCGCCCAAGCAGGTACTACGTCACCAAAGACGACCGTGTGATTATGGCCTCGGAAGCGGGGGTGATTCCTGTTGCGCCACATTTGGTGGAGGCCAAAGGCCGTCTTCAGCCGGGGAAGATGTTTTTGGTGGATTTTGAACAAGGGCGCATTGTGCCGGACGAGGAGTTGAAAAATCAACTTGCTGCGGCGAAGCCATACGAAGCATGGTTGCGAGATCAGCAAATTACCTTGTCGGAGATTGTCGCTACAACGGATTTTACGCTTCAGCATCATGAAAAAGAAAGCCTGACCGCCCGCCTAAAAGCCTTTGGTTATACAACAGAGCACTTGCATTTCATCCTAAACCCGATGATTAAGGCTGGTTCGGAGCCTTTGTTCTCTATGGGAAATGATGCCCCACTTGCGGCGCTCTCCCACCGAGATCGCTTGCTGTATGATTATTTCCAGCAACATTTTGCGCAGGTGACCAATCCGCCGATAGACTCTACGCGGGAATCCCTGATTATGTCCTTGCGGTGCTATGTTGGGCCACAAGGGAACTTATTGGCGCCCGATCCCACATCGGCACATCGGCTTCGGTTGGACAATCCTATTTTGTCTAATGAGGAATTGGCTGCCGTCAAAGGAATGAATTTCCGAGGTTGGACGGCCTCGGTGGTGGACATTACCTATCCGGTTGCAAATGGGGCACGTGGTTTGGAGCAGGCTATAGACCGCATTTGTAAAGAGGTAGAACGTGCCATTTGGCAAAAACACAGCGTGATTATTTTGTCCGATCGCCATGTTTCACGAGACCGAATTGCTGTTTCGGCACTCTTGGCCTCTTCTTCCGTGCATCATCACTTAATTCGGACCAAACTGAGAACACGGGTTGCCTTGGTGTTGGAAACGGGCGAGGCACGCGAGGTACACCATCATTGCGTTTTGTTGGGATATGGCGCCGACGCAATCAATCCATATCTGGTCTTTGAATCGGCGTTAGAGGATTTAGAAAAAGGCGCCTTTGGCCGCCACGTAACGGAGGAATATTTGGTCCAATCCTATAAAAAAGGGGTAAGTAAAGGTATCCTGAAGGTGATGGCCAAAATGGGTATTTCTACGCTCCAAAGTTATAAAGGGGCGCAGATTTTTGAAGCGGTTGGATTGGACAAATCGTTGGTGGAAAAGAGTTTCTCTGGAACCATCAGCAGAATTGGCGGGGTGACTTATGAGGATTTGGCCGAAGAAGCCTTACGCCGTCATGAAGCCGCATTTCCGAATCAAGCAGAAGCCCAGCAATTGGATAACCCCGGCGAATATCATTGGCGGAGCAATGGAGAACGACATATGTGGACGCCCGAAGCCATTGCCCAACTGCAAAAAGCAGCCCGAACAAATGATCGGGAAACCTATTATGCCTTTGCAAAAACAGTGGATGACACGCCAGAAAATGCAAGTACCATCCGGAGTTTGCTACGTTTTAAAACAGGAAGCACAGCCATTCCTTTAGAACAAGTTGAACCCACTGCCGAGATCGTTAAGCGCTTTGTCACCGGAGCGATGAGCCTTGGTTCCATCTCGACGGAAGCACACGAGACACTTGCCGTTGCGCTTAACCGACTTGGCGGGAAGTCCAATACCGGCGAGGGTGGCGAAGATTACTTCCGGTTCGAGGCCATGCCCAATGGCGATACCAAACGCAGTGCCATCAAACAAGTGGCTTCGGGGCGTTTTGGCGTAACCATGTGGTATTTGCACAATGCCGACGAATTGCAAATCAAAATGGCACAAGGAGCAAAACCCGGCGAGGGTGGCGAATTACCCGGCCATAAAGTGAGTGAATACATCGCCTCGGTGCGGCGTTCTACACCCGGTGTTGGGCTTATTTCCCCTCCGCCACACCACGATATTTATTCGATCGAAGACCTTTCGCAACTTATCCATGACCTGAAGAATGCCAATCCGCGTGCGAGAATCAGCGTAAAATTGGTCTCGGAGGCGGGTGTCGGAACCATTGCGGCAGGGGTTGCAAAAGCCAAGGCAGACCATATCCTTATTTCTGGACATGACGGCGGAACGGGGGCATCGCCCATTAACTCTATTAAACATGCCGGATTGCCGTGGGAATTGGGCTTGGTAGAGGCACACCAAACCTTGGTCATGAATGGCCTTAGAAGCCGTGTAACCTTGCAAACAGACGGGCAGTTAAAAACTGGTCGGGATGTTGTGATGGCGGCCATTTTGGGGGCCGAAGAGTTTGGCTTTGCTACCGCACCACTCATTACAATGGGTTGTATTATGATGCGTAAATGCCACCTCAATACCTGTCCTGTTGGTGTGGCTACACAAGACCCCGCATTACGGAAAAAATTTAAAGGTTTACCGGAGCATGTGGTCAATTATCTATGGATGGTTGCCGAACATGCCCGCGAAATTATGGCCGAGTTGGGTGTAAAATCCATCAATGAATTGGTTGGGCGGGTGGACTTGGTTGAGGAGAATCCAGACGTTCGGCATTGGAAAACGCAAAAAATTGACCTTTCTGCGCTCTTGGTTCCGGCGGAGTCGCTTTATGGAGATGTTCCCGTTGTCTGTACAGAGATTCAAGACCATGCCTTGGTAAAGTCCTTAGACAATACCCTTATGGCTTTGGCATTTCCTGCGCTTGAGCAATCGAAACCCATTCGCTTGGCCTTGGCCGTCAAAAATACGGATCGGGTCATCGGAACCATGCTGAGCAACGAAATTGTGCGGCGTTTTGGCGAACCAGCCTTGCCCGAAGACACCATTTGGGTGAAGCTGCGCGGCTCGGCGGGGCAAAGCCTGGGAGCCTTTATGGTTCAGGGCGTCACCTTAGAGGTGGAAGGCGATGCAAATGATTATGTAGGGAAAGGACTTTCTGGGGGCAAAATCGTGGTTTATCCAGATCGAACGGCCACCTTTCGTCCAGAGGAGAACATTGTCGTGGGCAATGTTTGTTTCTACGGGGCTACAAGTGGCGAGGCTTATATTCGCGGCCAAGCCGCAGAGCGCTTTGCAGTGCGAAATTCGGGCGCAAAAGTGGTGGTCGAGGGCGTTGGTGATCATGGTTGCGAATACATGACGGGTGGCCGTGTGGTCATTTTAGGCCCTACTGGGCGCAATTTTGCAGCCGGTATGAGTGGGGGCATTGCCTATGTTTTTGACCAAGATGGGACATTCGCAAGCCGATGTAATACCGAGATGGTCAACCTCGAACGGTTGGAAGAACCAGAGGAAATGGTACAATTACACGAGTTGATCTCGCAACATGCGCAATATACAGGCTCAACATTAGCGGAAAACCTCCTAAACCATTGGCAAACGAGTGTCCGCAAGTTTGTTAAAGTCATGCCCACAGATTATAAGCGGGTATTAAATGCCCACAAACAAAAACAACTTGCATTTGCGTAATGCTCAGGAAATGCGTCATTACTCACAATAGAAATTAGAAAATTATACCTATGGGAAAGCCAACCGGATTTCTTGAATTTGCAAGACAAACCATTCCTTATCGCCCCGTCTTAGACCGGATTCGCGATGCCGACGAAATTTATACACATCCACACGAAGCGGCCTTACAAACACAAGGGGCACGTTGTATGGACTGCGGAATTCCCTTCTGCCACTCCGAGACAGGTTGCCCCGTAGATAACCTCATTCCAGAGTGGAACGATTTGGTTTATCGCGGGGAATGGAAAACGGCCCTTGAACGCCTGCACAAAACCAATAACTTTCCTGAATTTACGGGTCGGGTTTGCCCAGCACCTTGTGAAGGATCATGCACCTTGGGCATTAACGAACAGCCCGTCACCATCAAAAATATAGAGCAATCCATTATTGATCGTGGTTTTGAAGAAGGTTGGGTTTCTGCAAATAAACCGCGCTTCAGAACGGGGTTTCGGGTGGCCGTTGTTGGAAGTGGGCCTGCGGGATTGGCCGCTGCCGATGAATTGAATAAATTAGGCCATTCTGTGACTGTTTATGAGCGTAACGACCGAATTGGTGGCTTGCTAACCTATGGCATTCCTAACATGAAGTTAGACAAAAAAGTGGTAAAAAGGCGTGTGAAGTTGTTAGAAGAGGGCGGAATCCAATTTGTTACGGGAGCACATATCGGACAAAATGTGGCTCCAGAACGCTTGCGTGACGAATATGATGCGATCGTGCTGGCCGTCGGTGCTACGCGCCCACGCGACTTGAATGTACCCGGACGGGATTTGGCTGGGATTCATTTTGCCATGGATTTCCTTGAAGCCAATACCAAAAACGTGCTGGACGGTCTTGCTGCCAATGTTCCATTTATAGATGCCAAAGGAAAAAAAGTGCTCGTGATTGGTGGGGGCGATACTGGAACAGATTGCATCGCAACTGCGATCCGCCATGGTTGTGCCTCAGTCGTCAATTTCGAGATTATGCCAAAGCCACCCATGAGCCGTGCGGAGAACAACCCTTGGCCGGAATGGCCCCGCATTTTACGGGTGGACTATGGTCATGCCGAAGCCGAAGCCGTTTTCGGAAGTGATCCTCGCACCTTTGCCGTGGTCACCAAAGGCTTCGTTGGGAATGAACATGGGCATGTGGTGGGCATCAAAACCGTTAAAGTCTCGTGGGAAGGTGGAAAACTGACCGAGGTGGCCGGAACCGAAAAAACATGGGAGGCCGATCTGGTCTTGCTCTCTATGGGTTTTTTAGGGCCGGAAAATACACTTGCCGAGGCTTTTGGTTTAGCAACCGACGCCCGTTCCAATTATAAAGCCGCTTTTAAACATCATGAGACCTCGGTTCCGGGCATATTTGCTGCCGGAGATTGTCGGCGTGGCCAATCGCTTGTCGTATGGGCCATTCGTGAAGGCCGCGAATCAGCAAAAAACGTTCACCAGTATTTACAAAACATACAAACGGCAAAACCTGTCCTCGAAAAAGACACTGTTGCCGCTTAACAAGTCATCTCTCCTCCATCCTCTCTCTTTTGGTAATAGGGCTAAGGACTGTCTTTCAAGGGCAGTCTTTTTTTTCGTGTTGCCGCTTGGCGATGTGCGGGATTTCAGGGCACAAAACCGTCACCCCAGCCCTAAAGTTAATTTAAAAAACCGCACTTGAATTTAAGCACTTCACCCCGGATGATGCCAAACCGCTGTTACCAACTGGCGTTCTTGTAAACCGTGTCTGTAAACCATTGTCATTATTGAGTTTCTCTGTCATGTTGTGTCGGGTGTCACTCCCCCCTACACTTTTAGGGCAAGGTAGCTAAGCATAGATAGCTGTTTATTTTCGAGGTATGAAATCCATAGTTGCAGCTTTTTTTGGTGTCGTCTTGACTTTATAGCTTGTATCAAACAATCACGTCCGTTCCTTAAAAAGCTGTTCCTTTTATATGTCGTAATCTCGTTATTGCTTTTCCCCTTGCTCAACTTCATTCGGATAGGTTTATCTTCGGTAT
>Ga0209573_1000799_pt1 | contig 57476 bp, 37 predicted proteins | sample TNRBio252014_DNA_FD_185870 | JGI IMG/M metagenome (GOLD analysis project Ga0209573, IMG submission 185870) | Wastewater treatment Type I Accumulibacter community from EBPR Bioreactor in Madison, WI, USA - TNR Reactor_6/25/2014_ DNA (SPAdes)... | ecosystem: Engineered > Bioreactor > EBPR >...
TTCGGCAACCTGAACGGGCAGGGCACGTGCAGCACGCCCAGGACCATCCCGGTGGGCGGCAACACCACCTGCACCTTCAGCAAGACCATCAGCGGCAACGCCGGCGTGACCCACACCAACACCGTGACCGCTACAGGCCTGGACGACGACGGCGACCCGGTGAACGGCCAGGGCAGCGCGACCGTGACCATCGCCAACGTGGCCCCCAGCATCACCGTGGTCAAGACCGCCAACCCGACCAGCTTGCCGGAGTCGGGCGGCGCCGTGCAGTACACGGTGCGCATCGACAACACCAGCAACGCCCAGGACCCGGTGGTGATCACCAGTCTGGTGGACGACCGCTTCGGCAACCTGAGCGGGCAGGGCACGTGCAGCACGCCGCAGACCATCCAGCCGGGCGCGTCCTACTCCTGCACCTTCAACAAGACCCTCAGCGGCAACCCCAGCACGCCGCACGTCAACACGGTGACCGCCTCTGGCACGGACAACGATAGCACGCCGGTGAGCGGGCAGGGCAGCGCCACCGTCACCTTCACCAACCAGACGCCCAGCATCACCGTGAGCAAGTCGGCCAACCCGACCAGTGTGCCGGAGTCGGGCGGCGCCGTGCAGTACACGGTGCAGATCGTCAACACCAGCAACGCGCAGGACCCGGTGACCATCACCAGCCTGAGCGACGACCGGTTTGGCAACCTGAGCGGCCAGGGCACGTGCAGCACGCCGCAGACCATCCAGCCGGGCGCGTCCTACTCCTGCACCTTCAACAAGACCCTCAGCGGCAACCCCAGCACGCCGCACGTCAACACGGTGACCGCCTCTGGCACGGACAACGATAGCACGCCGGTGAGCGGGCAGGGCAGCGCCACCGTCACCTTCGTCCCGCCGTTGATAAGGGTCACAAAAATACCGTTTCCGACCAGTGCAGTATCGGGAACGCTGGTCAACTTTGAAGTCACGATCCAGAACACCAGCAGTGGCAAGGTTGACATTACCAACCTAAGGGATGACCGCTTCGGTGATCTGCGGGTCACCTGCAATCTGCCCTATAACAACATCCAAGCTGGTGCATCAAGGATGTGCGTTTTTTTCGGGAGGGTGACCGGTCAGCCAAACACCGTCCACCGCAATATTGTAACCGCTGAGGGTGTGACCGACCCGGGCGGCCAGGCTGTATCCGGCGCGGGAAGCGCAGATGTAACCATTCTTGCTCCTCCCTCGCCTGCGACGGCTGGCCGGGCCGGCGACAGTCCGCAGGACCTGATCATCATCACCAACAACGGCGCGCGGGTGACCTGGCGCTACGGCGGCCAGACGGGCCAGTCGGTCAGCAACCCGGTTAGTAACCCGTCCAACGCGCGCCGTACCTACCTGCCGCTGATCATCAGGCGCTAGGCGCAGGGGCCGGGCCGGCCAGGGATGTGCAAGCTGCTATGGACGAAATCCGCACCCACACCATCCTCAACAACCGCTACGAGGTGCAGCGCGAGCTGGGCCGCGGCGGCATGGGCGCGGTCTATCTGGCCCAGGACCTGCGCTATCGCAAGCCGGTGGCCATCAAGCTGGCCCGCCTGGCCAGCCCGGAGGCCCGTGACCAGTTCCGCCGCGAGGCTGATTACCTGCAGAAGCTGCACCACCACAGCCTGCCGCGGGTCTGGGACACCTTCAGCGACACCCAGCGCGACTTCCTGGTGATGGAGTACATCCCCGGCGACGACCTGGAGACGCTGGTGCAGCGCAAGGGGCCGCAGGCAGAATGGCAGGTGCTGCGCTGGGCCAACGAGCTGCTGGACGGCCTGGCCTTTCTGCACACCCAGAGCCCGCCCATCATCCACCGCGACATCAAGCCGGGCAACCTCAAGCTGCGCGGGGACGGCACCCTGGTGCTGGTGGACTTCGGCATCGCCAAGGAGTACCTGCCGGGCGTCAACACGGTCGCCGGCGCCACAGCCGTGACGCCCGGCTTCTCGCCGCCCGAGCAGTACAGCGACAGCCTGACCGACGCCCGCTCTGACCTCTACTCGGCCGGCGCGACCATGTACTTTCTGCTGACGGGCGTGGCGCCGGCCCCCGCGCCCGCGCGCTCGTCCGGCGACCAGAAGCTGCTGGCCCCCTCCAGCTACACGCCGGGCGTCTCCACGGCCACGGAGATGGTGATTCGCAAGGCGCTCAATCTGCCGCGCGAGCAGCGCTGGCGCAGCGCCGCCGAGATGGCCGAGGTGGTCGACCAGGCGGCGCAGCGCCTGGCCGCCGCGGCCAGCGTGGCGCGCAAGCCAGCGCAGAACCCGCCGCGCCAGGCGCCCGACAAAGCGCCGCCTGGCCCCCGGCCCCAACGCAACCCGGCCCCGTCCTGGCCGCTGTTGCTGGGCCTGTTCGTGGGCATTGTCGCCGTGGTCGCCGGGGCTGTTTTTCTGCTCTCGCGGACAGGCGACAGCCAGACCGCCACAGCCACGCCGGCCGTCGCTGTCGCCGCCCCGGCTTCGGCCACGCCTACCAGCCTGGCCAGCGCCACGCCAACCACGGCCGCAACGGCGGTTGAGCTGCCTGCCCCGGCGGCGGCCGAAGCGGCTGCGCCCCCCGCGCAGCCGCCGGCCGACACGCCGGGCCCGCCGCCCACTTCCACTCCCATCGCTACCCGCACGCCGATCCCACAGCCGCCGACGGCCACGCCCACGGCCCGTCCGGCTGTGACCGCGCCTGCCGCCCCTGCGGCGACGCCTACCAACCCGCCGCCGGCCAGCAGCGTAAGCGTGGCGCTGCTGGAGCCTGCCGAAGGCGACACACGCCAGGCCGAGGCGATCTTCCGCTGGTCCGTGGCCGGCAGCCTGCCGCCGGGGCAGGCTTTCGAGGTCTTTTTCTACAAGGCGGGCGAGGACCCGCTGCGCGGCTTTGGGCTGGCCGCGCCGACCACCGGCGCCAGCATCCAGGTCAACCTGGCCGCGCTGGACGCCAGCCCCGCCCATCCGCTGGACCCAGGGCAATACCTGTGGGGCGTGCGGCTGGTGCAGCAGGCCACGGGCGCGCCGTTGCGGGTGCTGGCTGACGGGCGGCGTTTGATCTACGAGCGAGCTTCGCAGCCGCAACCGCAGCCGCAGCCCACCAGCCCACCAGAGCCGACAGCGACGCCGACATCAATCCCGTAGTCATCAGGCGTGTGAAGAGAGTTGAGCAAATGCCTAGCAGACTGGTTCGCACATTGGCCGCAGGCATCGTCGGGGCAATCGCCTTGCTGCTGACGTTGAGTTTTGTGTTCGATTTTGAGAGCGCTTCCTCGCAGGAGAGCAGTCCGGCCGGGCTGGGCGCATGGACGCAGATCAACGTGGCAGGCATGGGTGCTGACACGCGGGTTTATGCGGTGCGCCGTTCGGGCGCGCTGATCCTGGCTGGCACGCAGACCCAGGGGTTGTTTCGCAGCGCGGACAGCGGCGTGAACTGGCAGCAGGTTCCCCAGTACACCACCGCCTATGTGCGCGATCTGTGGATGGGCGGTACGGGCGGTCAGACTATCCTGGCGGCGACCTATGGCAGTAGTCTGTTGCGGTCGACTAACGGCGGCGCAAACTGGACAACCGTCGGTGCCAACATTGGTAGCAATTTACTGTATGCCCTGGCGTCGTCCGGCAACGCCATCTATCTAGGCACGGCCGACCGGGGGGTGTGGCGCTCGGTGGACAACGGGGCCACCTGGACGGCCACCGGCGCGATCAGCAGCCCCGGCGCGGTGTCGGTGGCCGCGGTCACGGCGCAGATGGCCTATGCCGGATCGGTCAACAACGGGCTGTACAAGACCAGCAACAGCGGCGCGAGCTGGCAGCAGATCGGCTTTGCCGGCAAGACCGTGCGTGCGCTGGCGCTGGACCCGCGCGACAGCCAGGTGGTGTGGGCCAGCGTGCTGGGCGATGGGGTCTATCGCAGCGCGGACGGCGGGCAGAGCTGGCAGGCGGCCAGCGGCGGGCTGGGGGGCGCCAACGTCCTGGCCATGCTGGTGAGCAACGTCAGCGGCAGTTGGCAGGTTTTGGCCGGCACGCAGGGCAGCGGCGTGCTGCGCTGGAACGGCGCTGGCTGGGAGGCGTGGGGTCTGGCCGGGCAGGATGTGTACAGCCTGGCGCCGTGGAGCGATACCGTCTACGCCGGCACCAGCCGCAAGCTGTGGGAGTACACCTATCTACCCACCCATACCCCGACGCCAACCAGCACCCCCACCCATACCCCCACGCCAACAGTGACGCCGACGGCTGGGGTGGCCATCATCCTGCGCAATGCGCCGGAGAGCGCGATCCAGCCGGGCCAGCAGATCGAGTACAGCATCGAGTACCGCAACGGCCGCCTGGCGGTGAGCAGCGTGGAGATCAGCAACGTGATCCCGGACTACGTGCAGTTGGTGCCGGGCAGCATCAGCGGCGGGGGCACGTCGAACGGGAGCCAGCCGGGTGCAGAGGTCAAGTGGAACATGGCGACGCTGGCGCCCAACGCCACGGGGACGGTGCGCTACGTGGTGGTGCGGCCGACATTCACGCCCACGCCGACGGCGACCCACACGCCGACCAACACCCATACGCCGACGCGCACCCACACGCCGACCAACACGCCCACGCCGACCAACACGCCGCGGCCGGGTGAGACACCGCCAACCGACACACCTACACCGACGCCGACCCACACGCCGACAGTCACGCCGACGCCCACCGTCACCCCCACCGGCGGGACGTGCGAGACGCGCATCAACGGCAACGTCTTCGAGGATCTGAACCGGGACGGGCAGTGGCAGCCGGGCAGCGAGCCAGGCCTGGCGGGGTCGCAGGTGACGCTGGTGCAGACCGGCGCCCTGGTCACCACGCCGGCTGGCGGCTACTTCCAGTTCATCCTCAGCCAGGCCGGGACCTACATCGTGCGCTCGACCAACCCGGCCGGCTTCGGCAACCTGGCCAACTCGCCCATCGAGCGTCAGGTGATCGTGACAGCCTGCCAGACCACCACCGTCAACTTCGGCAAAGTCAAGCAGTTCTCCATCACCGTCAGCAAGACCGCCAACCCCAGCAGCCTGGCCGAGCCTGGCGGCAACGTGCAGTACACCGTGCGTATCGACAACACCAGCGCGGTGGACGCCGTGACCATCAGCAGCCTGACCGACAGCGCCTTCGGCAACCTCAACGGGCAGGGCAACTGCACCACGCCGCGCACCATCGCCGTGGGCGGCAACACCACCTGCACCTTCAGCAAGGCCATCAGCGGCAACGCCGGGACGACGCACAGCAACACCGTCACCGCCTCGGGCACAGCCGCCAACGGCGGCGCAGTCAGCGCGCAGGGCAGCGCCGTCGTCACCCTGAGCAACGCGCAGCCGTCGATCCAGGTGACCAAGTCAGCCAACCCCAGCAGCGTCATGCAGCCTGGGGGCAACGTAGAGTACACCGTGGAGATCAGGAACACCAGCAATGCGCAGGACCCGGTGACCATCACCAGCCTGACCGACGACAAGTTCGGCAACCTCAACGGGCAGGGCAACTGCACCGTGCCGAGGACCATCCAGCCTGGGCAGAGCACCACCTGCACCTTCACCAGGCTGGTGCAGGGCGCGGGCAACACGACCCACACCAACCGGGTAACAGCCAGCGGCGTGGACGACGAGAGCAGCGTCGTCAGCGGCAGCGGCACAGCCACCGTGACTATCCTCAACGCCGGCTCGGCCATCAGCGTCAGCAAGAGCGCCAACCCCAGCACCGTCAACGAGCCTGGCGGCGTGGTGCAGTACACCGTGCGCATCGACAACATCAGCCCGGCCGACACCGTGACCATCAACAGCCTGGTGGACGACCGCTTCGGCAACCTCAATGGGCAGGGCACCTGCACCACGCCGCGCACCATCGCCGTGGGTGCATCGTACTCCTGCCAGTTCAGCCGGAACATCAGCGGCAACGCCGGCGCCACCCACAGCAACACCATCACCGCGTCGGGCGTGGACGGGGACGGCGACCCGGTCAGCGGGCAGGGCAGCGCCACCGTGACCTTCGCCAACGTGCCCTCGTCGATCAACGTGGTCAAGAGCGCCAACCCCGGCAGCGTGCCGGAGCCGGGCGGCAACGTGCAGTTCACCGTGGCGATCCAGAATACCAGCCCGGCCGACGTGGTGACCATCAACAGCCTGGTGGACAGCGTCTTCGGCGTCCTGAACGGGCAGGGCAATTGTAGTGTGCCGCAGACCATCCAGCCGGGTGCGCAGTACCAGTGCAGCTTCGTCAAGGCGGTCACCGGCCCGCCGGGCGGCACGCACAACAACATCATTACAGCCAGCGGCCTGGATGACGACGGCAGCCCGGTATCAGGCCAGGGCGGCGCCGCGGTGACCATCTTCACCCCCACGCCGACGCCGACCCACACGGCGATCGCCACACCGACGCCGACCCACACGGCGACCGCCACACCGACGCCCACTTTAACACCGACCGCAACGCCAACTGCGACGCCGACCCGCACGCCGACGGCAACACCTACACGCGCACCTGGAGATCCTTGCCCTGTGACTATCACCGGCTGGAAAGGCGAGTATTGGAACAATACAACGTTGAGCGGCACGCCTGCCTTGTGTCGCGATGATGCGAGCCTCAATTTCGTGTGGAACAGTGGTTCTCCCAGTCCTTTAATCCAGCCAGATCAATTCTCTGCTCGCTGGACGCGCCAGATCAATTTTACAAGCGGCACCTGGCGGTTCTCTATCCATCACGACGATGGCGCTCGGCTTTATGTTGATGGCGTGTTGGTCTACAACAACTGGTGTAGCAATTGTTCAGTGGATGGTCAGGTAGATGTGCCCCTGTCGAGCGGCGCACACATCGTAGTCATGACCATGTGGGAGAACATAGGCTGGTCATCCGCGTGGCTCACTTACAGCAGACTAACAGACTCGATTGCCGCCGAAGACGCTCCGTCTGAGCTCGATGAAAGTGAAGGCGAAAGCCCGCAGGACCTGATCATCATCACCAACAACGGCGCGCGGGTGACGTGGCGCTACGGCGGCCAGCAGGGCCAGGCGGTCAGCAATCCGGTCAGCAACCCGTCGAACTCCCGCCGCACCTATCTGCCGCTGATCATCAGGCGCTAGCCGCGGCCTGCGGGCTTTGTTCTGAAGGAAGTTCAATCCGTGACCGAAGATATCCGCACCAACGTTGTTTTGATGGGCCGCTACCAGGTGCAGCGCGAGCTGGGCCGCGGCGGTATGGGCGCAGTCTACCTGGCCTTTGACCTGCAACACCGCAAATCGGTGGCCATCAAGGTGGCGCGGCTGGGCGGGGCCGAGGCGCGCGCCCAGTTCCGCCGCGAGGCGCTCTACCTGCAGAAGCTGACCCATCACAGCCTGCCGCGGGTGCTGGACGTCTTCAGCGACACCCAGCGCGACTTCCTGGTGATGGAGTACATCCCCGGCGACGATCTGGAAGCCCTGGTGCGCCAGCAAGGCCCGCAGCCGGAATGGCTGGTGCTGCGCTGGGCCGACGAGCTGCTGGACGTGCTTGATTACCTGCACACGCAGGATCCACCCATCATCCACCGCGACGTCAAGCCGGGCAACCTCAAGCTGCGCGAGAACGGCACGGTGGTGCTGGTCGACTTCGGCATCGCGGCCGAGCGCCGGCCGGAACATGCCTCGCTGGTGGGCATGACAGCCGTGACGCCCGGCTATTCGCCGCCGGAGCAGTACAGCGACAGCCCGGCCGACGCGCGCACCGACGTCTATGGGGCCGGCGCGACGCTGTATTACCTGTTGACGGGCGTGGCGCCGGCGGCTGCGCCGGAGCGGGCGAGCGAGGCGGCGACGCTGGCGCCGGCGCGCAAGCTGGTCGCGAAGACCTCGGCCCACACGGATGCGCTGTTGAGCAAGGCGCTCAATCTGGCCGGCGAGGAGCGTTGGGCCAACGCGGCCGAGATGCGCCGGGCGGCGGCGGTGGCCTCGCGCAAGCTGGCCAGCGCTGCGCCGCCGGCGCCGCTGCCCGATCCATCGCTGCCGGCCGGCCCCGTACACGGCATCGGCACGGAGGTTCCGGCGGGCAAGCGCCGCGTTGGCATGGCGGCCGTGTTGGGGCTGCTGGGGGTGGCCTTGCTGGCCGCGGCCGTGCTGCTGTGGACGATCGGCGGCCGCCAGCCTGGCCTTGCCTCGCCTACGCCGTCGGAAGCCACTGGCGCCCCTGGTGATCAGGCCAGCGCCGCGACCGCGACCGCGGCGGCCTTGGCTGGCATGGCTGAGCCGTCGCCAACGCTGACAGAAGCGCCGTCTGCCCCAACGGCCGCCCGCGCGGCGCAACCAGAGCCAGGTGAAGCCCAGGCCGCGCAGAAAGCAGCAATCTCGACCGCAATCCCGACGCGCACACCTGTGAACGCGCCGTCCACGTCGACGCCAGAGGCGCCAACCCAACCCAGCCCGACCAGCCCAGGTGCGGCGACCTCGCCGGCCGCCACACCGGCAGCGCCAGCCGCTGACGTGACCGTAGCGCTGCAAGAGCCCAACGACGGCGACACGCGCAGCGGCGACGTGCTCTTTCGCTGGAACGTGACCGCTGGCAGCCTGCCGGTGGGCATGGGCTACCAGGTCTTTTTCTACCAGCCTGGCCAGGACCCACTGCGCGACGGGTTTACGGTGGCCGACCCGCTGGCGGCCAACAGCGCGCAGGTCAACCTGGCCGGCCTGGACGCCGACCCCAAGCATCCCCTGGAACCCGGCGCGTATCTGTGGGGCGTGCGCATTGCGCCGCTGGGCGGCGGCCGCGCGGTCAGCCTGGTGGCCGAAGGCCGGCGCATCATCTATCAGCGGCCCGTCCAGGCGCCGCCGACCAACACGCCGCAGCCCGCTGACACGCCCGTGCCGCCCACCGATACGCCGGCGCCGCCGCCCACCGATACACCGGCGCCGCCGCCTACCGACACGCCAGGGCCACCGCCCAGTCGTTCCTTCATGCCTGCGGCCCAGCCGAGCGATCTGCGCCATGCCGGCGCAGGGGGCGCGCTGGGCCTGGGGATGTTCGTGGTGGTGCTGTGCTTGGCCGTGTGGAGGCCGCGGCGCCTGCTCTGAGCGCGTCGCCGACGAGACAGTCGCTCATGCGCTGGACACACAGCCGTGGCTGAAAACGGCGGGCTCGGTCGGCCCACCCTCCAGTTGTTGCACTCCTTCAGGCTACGTCCGGGGTGCTTCGCAAAGACCGGCCCGAGCGGCTATTATCAGGTTTGTTTTTCAGGACAAGATGTCATGCAATCATCCAGACGGAGTTTGATCCCAGTCATCATGGTAACCGCAGTTGTTGCGCTGCTGGCCGCGCCGCTGCCGCTGCTGTTGCACGCCGCAGAGGGCCGCACAGCGCAGAGCAACCCGCCGGCTGCGCCCGGCAGCAGCCCGGTAGCCTTTGTCGAAAACGCGGGACAGTGGCCAGATGGCGCTCGCTTCCAGGTGTGGAGCGGCGGCCAGGGGACGCTCTGGCTGGCCGACGACGCTCTGTGGATCACTCTGCTGGAGCCATCCAGCCGGCAGCCGCTATGGGAGCCGGACCAACCCGATGCGGCGCCGGCCGTGCGGCGCGGCGCGCACATCAGGCTGCGCTTTGCCGATGCCAATCCTGCGCCTGGCCTGGAGGGGCTGGACCGCCTGGACACGCGCATCAGCTATTTCAGCGGCGCAGATGAGGCCAATTGGCGAGCAGGAGTGCCGGTCTGGAGCCGCGTGCGCTACGCCGAGCTCTACCCCGGCATCGACTTGGAGCTCGGGCCGGGCGCGGGCGGCTGGTCGTGGCGCTTGACGACGCGAGCGGTGCAGGCCGCGCCGGCGATCCGCCTGCTGGTGGAAGGAGCTGACGCGGTCGCCGTCGATGGCGAGACGCTGGTGGTGAGCGCCCTGGGCCTGAGCTATGCGCTGCCTTTGCTGCAGTCGTCCGTGGCCTACCAGATCGAAGCCGGGCCGGTAATGATCCCTGTCGCGCCGGCCGGCGGCAACGCAGCACAGCCAGCCGCGCCGGCCGAGGCCAGCCGCGCGCCCGATGACATGCGGTTCAGCACCTATCTGGGAGGCCTCTTCGAGGACGTAGGCCGGGCCAGCGCCGTGGATTACGCCGGGCGGGTCGTGGTCGCCGGCTATACCGAGTCCGAAAATTTCCCCATGACACCGGGCGCGTTCGACACTACCTTCAATGGGGTGCTGGATGCCTATGCCGCCCGTTTCAGCCCCAGCGGCGGCGCCTTGGAGTTCGCCACCTACATCGGCGGCAGCGGCGACGACGGCAGCCAGAGCGTGGCTGTCGACCGGCTAGGCCGCGTCTATCTGGCCGGCTGGAGCGAGTCGGCCAACTTCCCCACCACGGCCGGGGCCTACGACCGAAACTTCAACGGCGGGGTCAGCGATGCCTTCGTGTTGCGACTCAACGAAGCCGGCAGCGCGCTGGAATACGCCACCTACCTGGGCGGCACAGAGTGGGACAAGAGCGTGGCGGTGGACGTTGATACGTCCTACCGCGCCTACGTGGCCGGCTACCTTTTCTCCACCGACTATCCTACCACGGTCGGGGCTTACGACCGCATCCACAACGGCAACCGTGATGGCTTCGTGACCCGTATGAACCCTGCCGGCAGCGGTTTGGACTATTCCACTTTCCTGGGCGGATCGGCCAGCGACTGGCTCTGGGGGATTGCCGTGGACGGCGGCGGCCGCGCCTATGTCACCGGCGCCACCACGTCTTCCAACTTCCCTGCCACGGCCAGCGCCTACGATCCGACCTTCAATGGCGCCACCGACGGCTACGTGGCGCGCTTCACCAACACGGGCAGCGGACTGGAGTACTCGACCTTCCTGGGCGGCAGCGGCCTGGACGCCAGCTACGCTGTGATGATGGACGGCAGCCATCGCGCCTACGTCACCGGCGAGACCAACTCCAGCAACTTCCCAACCACCGCCAACGCGTTCGACCGCAGCTTCAACGGCCAGGTCGATGCCTTCGTCGTTCGCCTGGAAGCATCGGGCGGCGGTTTGAGTTACAGCACCTACCTGGGCGGCGGCAACGTGGACCGGGGACTGGGCATTGCCGTCGACGGCGTCGGCGGCGCGCACGTGGCCGGCGAGACCTCGTCGGCCGATTTTCCCACCTCGGCCAATGGGATCGACAGGACGCACAACGGCGGCCTCGATGCCTTTCTGGCGGCGCTGAGCAACGCCGCGGATGCCTTAGTCTACGGCACCTTCCTCGGCGGCAGCAGCGATGACTGGGGCGCCAGCGTGCGCCTTTTCGACAGCAACACGGCGCTGGTCACGGGCGACACGCTGTCGATCAACTTTCCGGTCACGGCCGACGCCTACGATACCTCCTTCAACGGCTTCAAGGACGCCTTCGCCGCCAGGCTAGAGTACGTGGCGACCAGCGGGTCCTGTGTGGTAACGCCGACCCCCCTGCCGCCCAACCCGGCCACGCCGGCCAGTTCAGGCGTGATTGAGCGGCAAGTTGCCCACTGCATGGACGACGCCTACGTGCGGGTGGACACCAACGAGCTGCTCTACAACACGAACCTGGTGCGCATGGGGGCCAGGGAGAACGGCGCAGTGCCCTACGTCAGCGGTTTCCTGTTTCGCGATGTGCGCATCCCCCGTAATGCGACGATCCAGTCGGCCTATCTGGAGCTCAGGCCGTGGGGCTACCAGTCAGGGGTGCCCATCGACGTGCAGATCGTGGGCGATCTGCGGCCGCAGTCAGACGATTTCAACCCCAGCAACCTGCGCCCGCAGCAGCGCCCCAGAACCTCCGCCTCGGCGCGCTGGTTGATCGATACCACAGTGGTCGGGCCTAGGCAATCGCCTGACATTGCGCCGGTCATTGCCGAGATCGTGCGCCAGGCCGGTTGGCAGCCCGGCAACAACCTGGCGGTTCTGATCGATTTCACCAGCGCCAGCCGGTATTACATCGATTGGCAAGCCTACGATTATCTGGCCAGCGGCGCAGCACGCCTGGTGGTGAGCTACGCAACAACGCCCACCCCAACGTGGACGCCGACGCCAACACCGACCGCCACGCCAACACCGACCGCCACGGCAACACCCACGGCAACACGTACAGCGCCGCCTGCCCAGAGCCGGTCGCTCTATCTGCCGCTGTTCTTGCGTCTCTTCGACGTTCCGTGGCCGACGCCAACGTCCACTCAAACACCCACGCCCATTCCAGGCGATCCTTACGAGCCAAACAATAGCTTCGATCAAGCTTGGGGTCCCTTGAACTCCGGCCAGGTCTATCGGGCTCTGATCTACGCACCCAGCGACGTGGATGATTTTTATCGGTTCGACATGCCCCAGGCGCGCACTATCCAGGTTGATCTGTGGGACATTCCGGCTAACAACGATTACCACCTGTACTTGTACAACGCCAGTCGGACTCTGGTTGGCTATTCGGGCAACGCCGGCAACGCGCCGGAGCAGATTAGCACTGCCAACCTGCCACCCGGGCGCTACTACGTGCGGGTGCAGCGCATCGCCGGCCACAGCGCTACCCAGCAGTATAGCCTGCGTGCGGTCTACCGTTGATCCACTGAGCATCATGAACCAAGACCTCCACACCAACCTCGTCCTGATGGGCCGCTACCAGGTGCAGCGCGAGCTGGGCCGCGGCGGCATGGGCTCGGTCTACCTGGCCTATGACCTGCAACACCGCCGGCCGGTGGCCATCAAGGTGGCGCGCCTGGGCGGGGCCGAGGCGCGCGCCCAGTTCCGTCGCGAGGCGCTCTACCTGCAAAAGCTGCACCATCACAGCCTGCCGCGGGTGTGGGATGTGTTCAGCGACACGCAGCGCGATTTCCTGGTGATGGAGTATATCCCCGGCGACGACCTGGAGACGCTGGTGCAGACTCAGGGGCCGCAACCGGAGTGGCTGGTGCTGCGCTGGGCTGATGAGCTGCTGGACGTGCTGGACTACCTGCACACGCAGGACCCGCCCATCATCCACCGCGATGTCAAGCCGGGCAACCTGAAGCTGCGCGAGAACGGCATGCTGGTGCTGGTGGACTTCGGCATTGCCGCCGAGCACCGGCCAGAGCAGGATGTACTGGTGGGCATGACGGCTGTGACGCCCGGCTATTCGCCGCCAGAGCAGTACACTGACAGTCCAGCCGACGCGCGCACCGACGTCTTTGGGGCCGGCGCGACGCTGTACTACCTGCTGACAGGCGTGGCGCCGGCGGCTGCGCCGGAGCGGGCGAGCGGGGCCGCGACGCTGGCGCCGGCCCGAAAGCTGGTATCGAAGATCTCGGCTAACACGGATGCGCTGCTGAGCAAAGCGCTCAATCTGGCCGGCGAGGAGCGCTGGGCCAACGCGGCCGAGATGCGCCGTGCGGCGGCTGTGGCCTCGCGCAAGCTGGTGAGCGCTGCGCCCCCGCCGGAACCCGAGGCGCTGGCGCCGGCCACGGCAGCGGCCGTCGGCGGCACGGGTGCGGCTGCGCCGGGCAAACGGCGCGTTGGCTGTGCTGTGGCCTCAGGGTTGCTGGGAGTGGCGCTGCTGGCAGTGACGGCGCTGCTGTGGATGACCAGCGTGCGTCAGCCCAGCGCTGCCTCCTTGGCGCAGCCGATGCAAACCAGCGCCGGCCTGCAGGCAGCCAGTGCATTCGATGCCGCCGCAATGGCGACCACCGTTGCGCCATCGCCTACTGCCCCCGCTGTCAAACCCTCGCCCACAGCGACTCTGGAGGCGCAGGACACGGTAGTCGAGCCGACGTCGCTAGTCAGTCCCACCTCGACGCCGATTGCAACGCACACATCCACGCGGGACGTCGAGCCTAGCACGGCCACGGCGACGCCCACGGTTCGCCCGACACGCACGCGTTTACCAACAGCCACCTCGCAATCTGCTACCGCCAGTTCTGCGCCAGCCGCTGCCTCTCCGACCGCGCCAGCTACAGCCACAGCGGTTGCAACTGCTACAGCGGCGCCCACTGTACCGCCTGCACCGTCGAGCAATCTGGTCAACCTGATTGAGCCGGGCGTTGGCGCTGTGGGTAGCGGCGTTCGTCTTTTTCACTGGCAGGCCAGCCAGGCAGCTGCCGCCAATCAAGGCTATGAGCTGGTCTTCTGGCGTCCTGGCCAGAACGCCATGGGGGACGCCTTTGGTCCCATCGGCGTTACGCAGGACAGTTCCGGGCAGATGCGCGTTGACCTGGACAAAGCAGACCTGGTGCTGGGCGCGCTGTTCGATCCAGGCGACTACCTCTGGGGGGTGATGCTGGTGGAAACCACCCCCTACCGGCGCATTGCGTTAGTCAGTGAAGCGCGCGCGTTCCGCTTCGAGCGCAGCGGCGGCGGGCAACCGGGTGACCCGCCGCCCCCACCGCAGTCAACGCCTGATCCGGGGTAGCCCGATCGTGAAAGGAGCGTCAGTCTTGAAGAAATCAGACAACAAGCGTATGGCCTTTGGCTTTGGTCTGCTGTTGATGGCGCTGATAGCCGTACTTACTGTCTCCCCAACGATCATTCAATCTGCTGCGGATCATGCGCCGATCCAGCAGTGGTCGGCGATTGCGCCTCTTTCCCAGCCATTGCTGACGGAGTCCACCGTGGTGTCCTACGCCGGCCAGAGCTACATCTTCGTCGTGGGCGGCAAGAACTCGGCCGATGATCCGGTCACTAGCGTCCAACGGGCCATTATCAATCCCGATGGGGGACTGGGCAGTTGGCAGAACGTGACTCCGTTGACTATACCTGTCTATAGCCATGCTGTGGCAGCCAGCGCCAATGGCAGGTTCTTATATGTGATTGGCGGATGGAACGGCAGCGCGCGCTTGCGCGAGGTGCGGCGCGCTGAGGTGGGTTCGAGTGGTACCCTGAGTGCATGGATTCGACTGGGCGATTTCCCGGAGCCAATTGCGGTTCATAGCGCAGTTGTTGTGGCGGATCGCATCTATGTTGTGGGTGGACAGAACGACTCCAGCGTTCTGCCCAAGGTTCGCTATGCCACTATTCTGGCTGACGGCAATTTGACAGCCTGGGCGCCAGCGCCCGACCTTCCCCGCCAACTCTACCGCCATGCGGTGGCCGCGCACAATGGGTATCTGTATGTAACCGGCGGCGATGACACCGTTGGCGCACAGAACCTTGTATACTTTGCCAAGGTCAACGCTGATGGCAGCCTGAACGCGTGGCAGAGCGCTGCGCTGCCGGCCGCGCGCTTCTATCATCGGGCGGTCATCCACGACGGACGCCTGGTGATATTGGGCGGAACGACGAACAACAGCACAGGGCAGGCGCAGGTTTGGTCGGCGCCGCTCAGTAGCAATGGCAGCCCTGGATCCTGGCAAGGAGAGCCAACTTTGCCACAACCGCTGTTTCGCTTTGCGGCTGTTGTGACGCGTAAGAACGGCTCAGATATGATCTATGTGTTGGGTGGACTGCGCGACAACGCCTACCAAGCCAACATCTATCGCTCCGCTGTACCACCAACGCCTACTTTTACGGCGACAGCGTCTCCCACGCATACGCCTACTCGCACACCTACCCCCACAGCAACACCTACCCCTGGATTGCGTGCGCTTTTGCTGCGCAACGACCCGTGGACCGAGATGCAACCGGGGCAGGAGATACGCTACACAGTCTATTACCGCAACGGGCCACTGCCGTTGACCAACTTCGAGATCGTCAACGCCGTGCCGCAGAACGTGGTCCTGGTGCCGGGCAGCATCAGCAGCGGCGGTATTAGCGCTGGCGGCAACGTGCGTTGGGCAATCGGCAACCTGGCCGGCAGTGCCAGCGGTAATGTCTCCTATCTGGTACGCGTACCGACGCCAACGCCGACTCACACACCGACGCCGACGCCCACTATCACACCGACGCCGACCGCTACACCAACCATCACGCCGACGCCAACGGCCACCCCCACCGATCCCCCTACGCCAACGCCGACCGCCACCGCGTGCGTCCACCGTATCGAAGGTACAGTGTTCAACGACATCAACCGGGACGGCGCCTGGCAGCCGTCGACGGAGCCGCCGCTGGCCGGTTCTCGAATCTTGCTGGAGGAAACCGGCGCATCAGTTACCACCGGCAGCGGCGGCTTCTTCTACTTCACCCTGAGCGGACCAGGCACCTTTCATGTGACGGAAACCGATCCACCGGGCTACAGCAGCTTGCCGAACGCGCCCAACAACCGAACGGTGACAGTGGACGCCTGTCAGGTTGTCGTCGTCAACTTTGGCAATGTGCCGCAGACCTGCGCGATTCAGGACTTCAGCTTCGAGCAGGGCCCGCCGCCAGCCAGCGCTTGGACACTCGCGGCCAACAACACATGCGGCTGGATAGGCAATCATTCATCTGCCTGGGGCATCAACGCTGCGCATCACGGCGTCAATTCTTATTGGGCGGGCGGCTATTGCGGCACCCCCTCAAGCCCCAGCACGGACTCAGTCACGCAGACGATTACCGTGCCAACCAGCTCGGGCAATCAGACCCTTTCCTTCTGGCTGTTGAGCTATCGCCCCAGTGCTGATGATCCAACGCCGGATGACTACTTCAGAGTCCTGGTCAACAGCACAGTGATCTACTCCCGTAACATGACGCGGGCCAACGATACGTATCCTAACTGGCTGCAAGTCACACTCAATCTTTCGGCCTATGCCGGCAGCACCGTGCAGCTACGGTTCACTGGCGTCTCGAATGGCGCCCTAACCGGCAACGTTTTGGTCGACGAGATTCGCTTGGGCGCGTGTGGAACCGCGCAGTCGCTCGACGATTCGCTGCCAGTCTCTCAGCTTGACGGCGACCAAGGGGAAGTTACGACAGGTGCGTTGGAGCAGGGCGCAGCGAGCGCTCCTGATTTCCCGGACCTTGTCACGGTGATCAATCAAGGCGCCACTGCCACCTGGCGCTACGGCGGCCAGGCAGGCCAGATGACCAGCAACCCGGTAAGCAATCCGTCGCGCCTCATCTACCTACCGCTGGTGCGTAAAGAATAGGTGAAGAGTAGTGAGAACGTGACCTGTGGAAAGCAAAGCGACACTGATCCTCTACTTTCCTGGCACCAACGCCAGCTATCAGGTTAAGCCCGGTGCTGAGATCATCGCCGGGTTGTCCGACCTGTGCGACATCAACCTGCAACGCTACTTTGCAGGGCCGCGCGTGCGCGCCATCTCGCGCATCCATTTCAAGCTGATCTCCTTCGAGGATGCCGGCTACGCCATCGTCGATCTGTTGAGCACCAACGGTACCTCGGTCAACGATCGCCCTCTGCCGCCGGGCGCGCCGCGCTTCTTGCGCAACGGCGACTACATCCAACTGGCCGGCTGTGAGGACTTCGTCATCTCAGTGGTGACCGATGTGAGCAGCGCGACGCAGGTGTTTGGCGACATGCAGCCGGCCGGCTCGAACGTGGCCCCCTCGCGCGAGCAGGTTGGCCTGCGCTACATACACGGCCTGGACCAGTTCGTGGTCGATGGCGCACCGGTGCCGCACGCCCATCTGACGCCGCTGGAGCACACCCTGCTGCGCTATCTGTACAACCGCACCGGCCGGGTGTGCAGCTACGACGACCTGGCCGTACACGTCTGGGGCTACAAGCGCTACGACAAGGTCGAAAACAACACCATTGCCAAAACAGTGAGCAACCTGCGCAAAAAGCTGGACAGCCTGGCCAGCGGCTCAGGCGAGCGCTATATCGTGACAGTGCATGGCCGCGGCGTGAAGTGTCTGTTGTTGCCGGAGTGAGTCTGTGAGCGGTCACGAATCGTTCAAGAAATCTTCAGGGATTCGTCAAGCATTGTGCGGCCAGGTGTGCTAGAATTGGGCGCAATCATGCGACAAGCGCGGCGATGGAGGCAAAGCTTAGCTGGCGCCAGACGCCGCAGAGGTTCGTTTCCAGGTGCGTCTGCGCCTTGACGGCGCAGCGGAAGGAGGACTGACGATCAGGGAAGCCAAGACGTGGCCAGGAAGCCGCAGACAAGCAGGACGTTTTCGAGTAACCAACCCAACCCGAGGAGGTAGATACTATGGCGGCTGAAGAAATCAGGGCGGACTACGACCAACTCGCCCAGGTTGCCAACCGGTTCAACCAGCAGAGCCAACAGATCCAACAGATGACCCAGAACGTGCAGCGCAGCATGGAGACGCTGCGCAGTGGCTGGGAAGGGCGCGGGTCACAGGCCTTCTTCAACGAAATGCAGGGCAAGGTATTGCCTGGGGTCAATCGATTACACCAGGCGATGGCGCAGGCCAGCCGTGTGACCCAGCAGATTTCGCAGACGGTGAAGCAGGCCGAAGAAGAGGCCTCGGCGCCATTCAAGGTGATGTGATGAACACCACAGCAGGAGATGACAGGAGGTTGACATGGCAACAGATGTGATCAAACTAGACTACGCCAAGGCCGAGCAGATGATCCGTACCTTTCAACAAGGCAAGGAGCAGCTGCAGCGCTCGATCCAGGAGATGCAGGGCCTGGCGACAACCATCGAAGAAGGGGCACTGCTGGGCCAGGGCGGCGACGCCTTCGTGGATGCCATCCGCACCAAGCTGATCCCGGCGACTACCAAGTTGAGCAACAAGTTCGACGAGCTGGCCAAGGACGTGGGCATGGCTGTCAAGTATATGCAAGAGGCCGACCGCACGTCCAAGGGTATGTTTTAATCAGGAGGCTAAGCCATGAGAAATGCTTTGCTGCGCTTCGCGCGCCAAGTGGTGGCCAACGTGCTTTCCCAATTGACGCAGCAACTGAACATCGTGCAGCAGCAGGCCCTGGCGCCCATGCGGCAGATGATCCAGCAGGTGACAGGCGGCGTCTGGGTCGGTGACGGGGCCAATGCGTTCGTGCAGGAAGTCTCGAGCCTGATGATCCCCGGCGTAGGCAAGGTGGGCGAGAACATCACCACCATGCAGCGCAACTTGAACCGGGCTATCGAGGTGATGGACCGGGCCGATCAGCAGGTCAACAACATGGTGCGCGGGCTGGCCGATGTGTTCAACGGCATCTATCGCTAGGCCGCAGGCCACCTTGCAAACAACGGTGAAACCGGAGGAGTGACATGGCAGACAAGGTTTTCATGAATGTGCCGGCTGTGCGGCAGATCGCCAAGAACTTCAAGCAGGTCGGCGACACCCTGGACAACGTGGCGCGGGTGATGGAGGCGCTGGTCAACATCCTGCGCGGCACGGCGTTCGTCGGTCTGGTGGGTGGCCTGGCGCTGGCCCAGTATATCGACAGCATCAAGCCCCACATCCAGCAGATGTCGCGCAAGTGCCAGGAACTGTTCAGCGACCTGAACAAGTCAGTGGACGCGTATGAACGAGGCGACGGGCTAGGCGCAACGCGCTTCTATTAGTCGTGACTTCTTGAGTACAGGAAGCTCGAGCCGGGGCGACCGGGAGCGTGTCGTCCCTGCTCGAGCTTCACGCTTATGATGCACCGATGAATCCATGAGCGCCGACATTATTCAGACTCAGTACGATCGTCTTGCCGTGGTAACGCAACAATACGCGCAGCAGGCCGAGGCGGTAGCTGTCCTTCAGCAACACGTAGAGCGCACTGCTCAGACGTTGCGCCAAGGTGGCTGGGAGGGCCGAGGCGCCGCTTCTTTCGGCGCTGAGATGGATACCGTAGTTCTGCCTGTAATGCATAGGCTTCATGCCGCTTTCGTCCAGGCACACACAGTTACTTCCAAGATTGCTGAGGTCATGCGTCAGGCCGAAGAGGAAGCTGCCAGACCGTTCAAAGGAACCTGGGTCGGCGCAGCACGCAATGCCGGCAAATCGCCAGGCCTGGCAGCAATGATTCCCGAACGCGGCCGGCTTCAGCCTGACCCATATGTTATCGACGGCATCAGGCAGACTGACCTTTCGGTATTTTTCAGCCAGTACGAAGACAGTGACGTCATGTCGAGCGATGTTCTGGACCGATATCTGACGAATCCGCAGATGATGGCATTCCAGAAGAACCTCACCAGCGCGCTAGTAGATCGAGTACGGCATGGCGATGCACCATTGACTCCGGAGAGCCTGTACCAATTGGCGCTTCAGGGAGCCGGCGATCCTGGTACAGCTCTGATCGTGGCGCACAACGTAACCAAAGCATTGGCTCGCGGACGATCGCCGATTCCCTGGGAGAAAGTATCAGACGATCCGTTAGTTTATCGCCTCAATGGTGCAGATGTTACTTTTGAGCCGGCAAGTTTTCATTCGGATGCTGGACTAGTCGGGTCTCGTGGACGCCCGACTGTGTTCTATGCTATGTTCTCGGCTGATGCCTTGGGCACAAAGGACGAAGGTGATTGGTATCACTACTATCTGAATGCGGCAGCCTCCTATTGTGCCGCGACAGGCCAGATCGATTTCGACAACGCAGGCGGAATAAATCCTTTCGATTACCGAAGAGTGGTGGATAATGCCATCGACGGCGCCATGAATGAAATGAAGGCGGGGCTGGTGACCAATCCTGCGGCGCATGCAGGCTGGCGCTACGCCAACGCGCTAAGCTACTTGGAAGGCGCAAAGTACGGTGCTGATTATGGCGGCACCCAGGATGAAGTGACTCGCGAGACCAATATTCATCGCCAAGGGGCGCTGCTGGGACTGCAGCTCGCCGGTATTGAACCCGAATCCTCATGGCGGTGGTACGTAACGAAGACCGGTAGCGCAGCAGGGCAGTTCGACACAAGGGTTGATTTGGCGAAAGACACTTATGCAATACTTGACCCTTGGGGACGTGAGATCGAGCATTTCGGCGGTGACAAGACGGGTGGTAACGATGGAGGCATGCGTTGATCCCCGACAAATGGCGCGCAACCGCCGTAAGCATCGCGTTAGCATGGTTATTTGCGGCTTGTGCGATTATAGAAACGGACCGCACCGGAGTGAAGGAGCCAGGAGGCATGGGCCTGACCACAACCACAATCGACCGGCTGTTTGAAGACGGTTCAGCGCATTCCTATCGTCAGAGTGGCAGTGAGACAGTCGATCTCTATTGTCACGTGGTAGAAGGCGCATGGTGCTATTTCGTGCCGCAGGGCAGACTCGAACCCTACGATGGTCGTTATGACCCCCAGATCGAAAACGAGGCGAACCGGATTGAGTCCGAATTTGCCAAACAAATCACTCGCGAGTTGGGCGTTGAGTACATTGCCCAATCGCGCAACAACGGCGTCAAAGTGCGTTGCGTCCGTCCGGAGAACAGCCGCGCGCCCGTGGCATGCCAGATCGATCGCGGCGGCGGCTGGCAAGGTCTGTCCGTGTTGCCGTGATTTGTCAGCAAGCCAGCACGATTGAAGCGAGATCGCCCCTGTCCTGGCCGCTGGTCGTCTCGCAGCCGATTCTTTGATCCTCTTTATGCCGTTGATCTTTGGCACATCCCGAGGTGAGTAATGGCAGCACCGGTGATTCAAGTTGATTATGATCGTCTGGCTGAAGTAGCCAATGGGTTCGGGCGTAATGGCGAGACCGCGGCAGCCCTGCAAAGACAGGTGCAGCGCAGCGCCCAGCAACTGCGCCAGGGAGGCTGGCAGGGCCGCGGCTCCGCCGCTTTCTTCGCCGAGATGGATGGTATAATTTCGCCGGCCATGCAGCGGTTGAGCGCGGCGCTGAAAGAGGCGCAGAAGGTCACGCTACAGATTGGCTTCCTGATGCGCCAGGCGGAAGAGGAGGCGTCGCGGCCATTTCGGGGCGCCGGCGCAGCGGCGCCGGCGATAGCAGACCCGGCTGTGGCCCCGGTGCATGACCCCAGCCGTGACAGGGAGTACCTGTGGGGACTGATCACCGACGAGTATCACTATCGGCCGGCTTATCGGCCATTTGCTGGCAGCATCTCGCCCGATGGCATTAGCCCCGGCGATATTGGGCAAGGTCAGCTGGGCGATTGTTATTTTCTGGCGGCGCTGGCATCGGTGGCGCAGCAGCATCCTGAAGCGATCTGGAATGCCATCAAGGACAACGGTGATGGCACCTATACGGTGACATTCTACCAGAACGGCAGGCCGGTTGAGATCACGGTGGACAACGAGTTTCCGGTGCGAGAAGACAACGATGGCAATCCGACCACCCAGCCCGCGTATGCCAACACAGGCGGCACGCCCCAGGAACTGTGGCCAATGATCATGGAAAAGGCCTATGCTCAACTGGAAGGCAATAGCTATTCGGATATCGAAGGCGGTTGGCCCGGCGAAGCGGTGCTGCTGCTGACCGGCAGGCCTTTTGCGCGGCTCGACCTCAGCGCAGCGACGCCGGAGGAAGCAACAAACCGTCTGCAGGAATTGCAAAATTACCTGAATGATGGACACTATCTGACGGCGGCCACGCGTCCGAAAGGCTTGCTGGAGAATGGCGCAGGGTGGCCAAGCAATGTGGTTCCTTTGCATGCTTATTCAATCGAGCGTGTGGACGTAGGAAACGGCTTGATCTATCTGCGCAATCCTTGGGGCAGCGGGAGTGCTCCCGCTCCGATGACGCTGGAGCAGTTTAACATGTATTACAATCACACAACCGTCAACCAATCTGGAATACCATGAGCGCCAGACCACAACCTACATGGAGCCAATGATGACACGAATTAGATTGTGGCTGGCTGGGCTGCTTCTGGCCGGAAGTGTAATGTCCGGCTGTAATTCTACACTGGACCTTGGACAGCAGGAGATGACGACAGTGTCAGAGCCAACTTATGTACACCAACTAAGCATTCAAGAATCGACAGTAGGCCGGTTAGACACTGGCTGGAATGTCGGGGTGCAATGGATATCTGACGAGCGATACGTGGATGCCGAGGGCAAAGAGCAGCGAGGGCGTGTCGCGCGTATCAGCGTGTGGAACGACGCATTGGAGCAAAATGACACCCTGGAAGTCTACGAAGGGATGGTTTTCCCGATCGGTGAACAGCGCTTTCAGGTGATTAAGCTCAAGCCCAACAGCTCGCTCAGCGCGGCACCCGGCAGCAGCAATGGCTACATCGTGATCGGGCAGTTGCCCTGACTCGTGAAGGGCGGCGCACCGGAGGCAACGTCCCATGCCAGTTGGTGTCATTCAGGTGCAGTACGAGCAACCTGCTAACGTGGCCGGTCAGTTCGGTCGCACTGCCGAGAGCGTCGCTGCGACACAGCGATCCGTGCTGCACAGCGCTCAGCAACTCCGTCAGGGTGGCTGGCAGGGTCGCGGCTCGGCCGCGTTCCAAGCTGAAATGGACGGTGTTGTCTTCCCAACCTTGCAGCGGCTCAGTGCAGCGCTTCATGAGGCGCAGCGGGTGACGCAACAGATCAGTGCTGTGATGCGCCGGGCCGAGGAGGAAGCGGCGCATCCATTTCGGGGACTTGGATGGCAAGTAAGCGCCCCAGAATCATCGGACGGCGTTACTCCTTCGGCTGCTGCCGGTGGAACTTCCGGACAGGGTTCACCCAGTCCTAGCCAGTCAGCACCAGGAGTCCTGCGACCCCTGATTGACGTTGCCAAGAGCATCTTCAACGCCGCAGACCAGATCGGTGACATGCTGCCCATACCGGCGTCCATCCTCTTGGCCTTGGGTCTGTCGCCTGGCGCCAAATACGCGGGCCAGGTTGTCGTCCGTGCTCCGCAGTGGCTGGCGGATCTGGGCATCAACGGGCGTTGGTTGAGAAACGCTGCGGGCGTGTCTGAGCATTTGACCCACATCAAGGCTGGCAACATGGCCGTCCATATTGGCAAGGGCGCCAAGGCTTTAGGCGCTGTGGGCGCATTGATCGTTGCTGGGCGAGGCGTAACCGCGGTTGCTGATGTGTGGGAACGGCGCAGCGGCGAATACGCATCCTACTCAACTTCTCGCCGCGTCTCAGCCATGGCAGTGGACGCAGCCTTGTCGGTGTTCCCCCTGGCTACCGAAGTGGGCGGTGGCTTGGTGGGCGTCAAGGTCGGCGCGACGGCAGGCGCTGCCATCATGGGAACCTTGGGTTCCGTCATTCCCGTGGCCGGAACAGCCGTCGGGGTCGCGGCCGGCGCGGTCATTGGCGGCGCCTTAGGAGGCTTCGCCGGCGATTGGTTGGGTGCCAAGATTGGCGAAGGTGTAACCGGGATGATCCAGCAGGCAGGCTGGCGTGAGCCGATGATCGACTTCATCGACGGTGCGCTCGCTCAGCCTGTTGCCAGCGGAATCAATGGCGCAACCACTGTCTTGCGCTCTGTTGCAGGTCAGTTACGTCCGCCGCCCTTGCGATTTGGATGGTAAAATGACCAGGGAGTTACCAGCGTTTCCAGAGATCCTCACAATTCGCGGCAGTTGGCGGCGGCAGGCCTTGGCAGTGGGCGCCAGCATTGGCTTCGTGGCCGTCGGCGTCTTGATGTTGCTGCTTCCACCGCCAGCTAAGTCGGTTTTGCCATGGTCTGGGGCTGGTCAAGGCGTCGTTGGCCTGATAGCCATCTTGTTTGGCGCCATGGGCCTGGCTGTGCTGTTGTACGTGGCCAGCCGGCCGATCTTGCTGCTGCGGCCTGACGGCGTGACCGATTGTCGCCGTCGGATAGATATCCCGTTTGCTGGCATGTTGTCAGTGTCCACCACAAGCCAACCTTCCAGCCTGACGGGCCAGCATATCTATCTTAAAATGCGAGATCCCCGAAAATATGCTTCGCTGGAACGGCTCAGCAAACGAAGCGGTCAGCCCTTGGCGGATCTGACGCTCGACTTGAGCCTTGCTGATCCTGAGGACTTCCAACGAGCGCGCCGCTATATCGAGCAGCACTTGCGGTGACTTTCGGTTCCTCGATCTCCTTTTCTCTTGCCAAAGGCGGCCAATATGACGGTATTTCAACTTTCGATCGAAGAGGTCACATTTGCCTTGGGTTTTCTTGGCGGCGCTGATGCGGCTGCTGGATACTTGACAGCCATCACTGGCCAGCTTTCCACTGATGAGCTGGCCGGCCGTGTGACGGCTGCTACTCATTCATTGCTGGGTCGTGATTTGCTCATCATCGATTCGGTCAGTGGCGACGGCTCCATGAATCCAGATCTGCGCGAGACTATTGCCGCCTTGATGACAGGTGAGAACAGCTTGCGAGTGACCGTCACTACCCAGGGTATGGACGAAGTTGTCACGTTCTTTCTGGATGGAGATCGGCCGGTGCGCCACCAACTGATCCAAGACGTGGTTACACGCCTTGTCTTGCTGCCTGACATAGATGCAGTCGCCGAGGACATTGTTCGGATGATGTGTCCGGTGGCGCTTGAAGAGCCAGCCGAGTCAATCCGGGTTGACGTTATACCTGCGGACATACTCCGACAAGCGCGCCTGCTTGCGGCTACCGCCTCCGCCGCCCAGCAGATGGCCTTGTTGCAACGCGTGTTACCGGTGGAAACGGCAGCCCGCCTGGCTTCCGACTTTGGCGATGCACAAGCAAGATGGGGGGCTGTGCTTCGGCTGTCAACAGGGACCGGAGAAACATTAGAGGCAAACCAAGGCTTCTTCACCGTTGCTTTGGCAGATCATGGTTGGCTATTCGATCTAGCCTCTGATCCGGCCCGGGCCGATGTTTACCTACTGAACGCTAGTTCGGTGCAGAAAGCCACGCGACAATTGACGATACAAGACCGTGGGCGTACTGAAAATGCCCTTCCCGCGTCGGCCAAGTCGGTTTTGTCATGATCTTTCATCAGGCCAGCGTCAGGGGATCGAAATGCGCCGCCGTCCTGGCTGCCGGTCGTAATGATGGACACGATCTAACGACGGCCACGCGTCCGAAAGGACTACGTACCTGGCCACTGTGGTACTGAGGAGTCAGGCGCCCCCAGATGCCATTGGCACGTGGGCATGCGAACTCCTCAAGACAGGCATGATGTGGTACCAGACGTAGAACTGGCTGCGCCCCCTCGCTGCTGATTAGCTGGAGCATCGATGAAACAAGTCTGCATGCTGTGCGAACGCACGTCGCCTGACGGCAACCTCTTCTGCCAGGAGACCTATTGCCCGGCCGAGCAGTCGCCGTTCGTTTTGGACCACGGCGAGTGGTTTGGCGATATCGAGATCGTGCGCCTGTTGGTCGTCCTGCGCTCGGCCGCGATCTACGAGGTCATACACCAACGCCAGCGCAAGTACATGAAGCTGGCCCATCCCGGCGCCGAGAACAAAGAGCGCCTCAAGCGCGAGGCCGAGTTCCTGCGCGACCTGGCCGGTGGCAAGGACAAGCTGGAGACCTTGCCCACCCTGCTGCCCGCGTTCGCCAACACCACCCTCAAACAGGACCCCTACGGCAAGACCATGCTGCGCGGCCACCTGCTCTATTTCTACCTCTTTGAGTTCAAGCCCGGCGACACCCTGCGCGAGGTCTTGGTCAAGAACCCGCAGCTTTGGATCAACCATGTCGGCTGGATCATTATCGACGTAGCCGCCGCCATCAACATCATGCACCGCCGCGGCGTTTACCACTACGGCTTGACGCCCGAGGCGATCCTGGTGCATTTCGACGAGAAGCAGAACATCCCTGAAGTCTTGTTGCTAGATCTGGGCATCGCCAGCGCCAAGGAAACCCTGCGCCAGGACTGGTACCCCATGTGGGCGCCGCCGGCCTACAGCGCGCCTGAGCTTACGCCGGGCAACGGCAGCGCCGTGCGCCACGACTACCGCACCGACGTCTTTGGGCTTGGCCTCTGCCTGTACGAGATGTTGGTGGGCGAACCGGCCTACCCCTTCAAGCTGCGCAGCGACCAGGAGGTCTACCAACTGGTGCGCAAAAACAGACGCGTCGAGATGAACCGCATCGAGGACGTGGAGACGGTGGCGCGCATCGCTGTCCAGGCCGTCAGCCCACGCATCGAGGAGCGTCAGCCCCACGCGGCCGATCTGGCCCAGCAGTTGCGCGACCAGGTAGGCGAGCCGCCGCGCGTCAAAAGACGACGCCAGCCAGCCCTGCGTTCGATCATGACCGCCGTCATTCTGTTGCTGGGCATAGTCTTCTTCCTGACGTTGGCCCTGATGTTGGCGCCGCGCTAAGCCGCCAGGTGTTTTCTACTCAGACGCGGGGCGCTTGCAGCCGTTCAACCAAGCCAAGTGCCCGGCGCCTATGGCCGAGCAATTACCTCAGGTTTTCCAATGAACAAGCCACTGGTCATCGACCGCCCGCCTCGCATCCAACCTGAACTACCCTTCGACGAGATCGACATCCCCTCGCCGCCGGACAAAGGCCAGAGCGGCTGGGAGCAGCTAGCCCAGATGGCGCTGCCGCTGGTGACGATCATCGCCTTCGTCTTCCTGGCCGGCGGCGGGGGCGGCCGCAGCGCGCTGATGATTATCCCCATGGGCTTCGCTGTGCTGGCTTCGGCTGGCGTGGGCATTTTCGTCCATCTGCGCCAGAAGCGTCAGGCGGCTGAGGCCGTCCGCGCCTACGAGGAGCGCCTGGTTGAGCTGACCAAACAGATGCACGTCTACCACGACATGCAGCGGCGCTTCTACTATTACAACTACCCCGACGTCAGCAATGTCTTCCGCGTCGTCACCAGCGCCCGCAGCGAGGTGGAAAAGGCCGAACGCACCCTGCGCACCGAAACCCGTCTGTGGGAACGCCGCACCGCCGACGAGGATTTCGGCGTCGTTCGCCTAGGCATCGGCGCCTTGCCTTCCACGGTGGTCTTCCGCTTCGAGAAATCGGACGACCTCACTGACCCCCAGGTGCGTGAGGCCCTCAAGCTGGAACAGGACGCCCGCTTCGTCGATGACATCCCCGTGGTCATTTGTCTGCGTCGCCCCTTCGACAGCGGCCAGCCCGGTGAGCAGGAGACCAGCAGCGAGAAGGAACAGCAGGCCGAGGATGCGCGCGCCCTCATGACCCCGGTAACCCACGCCTTGGGCATCGCCGGCGAGCGCACTGCCGTCTACGAGTACGTGCGCTCTCTGCTGGCGCACTTCACCGTCTTCCACGCGCCCATGGATGCCCGCCTCTTCGTGCTGGCCGCCTACAAACAGGAGTGGGCCTGGACCGACCAGCTGCCCCACTGCCAGACCGACGTGGAAACGGAGTACCGCTTCTTTCTGGACCAGATCCAGCCCGATGAAGAGGAGAAACCCTTCGACGAAAGCGACGAGGGGCCGCTGGTGCGCTACCTGGAGGGGCTGCGCCGCATCCTGGCCACGCGCAAGATCCAGTTGGAAAGCCGGGACGACCAGGAGGGCAAGGGCGATCCCACCCTCCCCTTCCAGTTGGTCGTGGTCGATCTGCTGGACTCGACCTACGACGAGAGCTCCCCGCTGCACGACCTGGAGTCGGACGCAGCCATGTCGATCCTGATCGAACAGGGCGACGAGGTGGGGGCAGCGGTCATCTTCCTGGTGCCAGAGCGGGCCAAGGTGCCCAGCGGCTGCCGCTCGGTGATCGAGATCGAGCGCACCACCCCCGCTACCAACAGCAAGAGCCAAACCTTCCAGAAGCTGCACTTCCGCTACGCCGAGATAGGGGTCAACTCCTTCCGCTATGTCGGGGTGGCCGACGCGGTCGTCAAGCCGGGACATATGGACGGCCTGGCCGAGACCCTGGCCCAGTACCAGGTGCGCCAGGGGCCGGGCGCGGGGCTGGCGCCGGCCGTGCCTTTCCTCGACCTTTACGGTTTTCGCTCGCTGGCTGAGCTGGAGGCCGACGTGGTGGATAAGTGGCGCCGCAGCCGTCAGGCCCGCCACGCCAACTGGCTGCGCTGCAAGATTGGCCGCATGTCGGGCAACAAGGCCCGCACTCTGGTCTTCTCGGCCAAGCGCGACGGCGTGCACGGCATGGTGGCCGGCAGCACAGGCTCCGGCAAGTCCGAGCTGCTGATCTCAATGATCGCCGGTATGGCCGTCACCTATGACCCCAGCGTGCTCAACTTCGTGCTGGTGGACTACAAGGGCGGCGGCGCGTTCAAGGAGTTCGTAGACCTGCCCCACTGTGTCGATATCATCACCAACCTGGAAGGCGACGCCGTCACGCGCATGTTCACGGCCATCAACGCCGAGATGAAGCGCCGCCAGAAGCTCAACGCCGACACCGGCACCAAGAACATCGTCGAATACCGCCAGCGCGGCCTGCACGAGACCCACTATCCCTATCCTTACCTCTTCATTGTCATCGACGAGTTCGCCGAGATGATCGCCGATCGCGCCGAGTACAAGAGCGAGTTGGAGAGCATCACCCGCGTCGGCCGGGCCCAGGGCGTCTCGTTGATCCTGGCTGCCCAACGCCCCAGCGGCGTCACCGACCAGATGCGCTCCAACATCAAGTTCCGCATCTGCCTGCGGGTGGAGACGCCGGGCGAGAGCCGCGAGATGCTGCGCCGCACCGACGCCGCCTTCCTGCCGCCGGGCATTCCCGGCCGCGGCTATTTGCAGGTGGGCAACGAAGAGGTGGAGTTGATGCAGGTCGCCTACACCGGCGACAAATACCGCGATCCCACCCAGGCTCCACCCCCTCCGGTGATCTGGCCCTTGCGCGCCGGCCCCTCCGCGGCCGTGCTGGACCAGGAGCCACCTGAGCTGTACAAGGTCTTGATCACCACCTTGCAGCGCCAGGCCAAGGAGTTGGGCTGTGCGCAGCAATACGCGCCCTGGCCAGCGTTTCTTCCTAAGCGACTAAACCTGGAGCAGGCCCTGATCGACAATGATACTACCAAGCCCGCGGTCACGGCCGCGCGTTACCTGGCCGATGTCGACCAGATCACGCTGGGCCAGCCGCGCGAGGGCTCGATCCTGACCCTCAACCCGGCGTTGGCCCATTGGCGCAGCGGCGAGTGCGGCTGGGTGGCGCCGATCGACTGGGAACGCTTCGCCATGCGGCCGGTGGTGGGGCTGGTGGATAACCCCTACGCTGCGCGGCAGTTGCCGTTGACCCTGGACCTGCCGCGCGGCCACGTGGTGATCTTCGGCGGCTCTGGCTGGGGCAAGACCACCTTCCTGCGCACCCTGGCCCTCAGCCTGGCTGCCACCCATTCCCCCAACGCGCTGCACATGTACCTGCTCGACCTGGGCGGCCGCAACCTGGCGCCGTTGGCCAACCTGCCCCACGTCGGCGCAGTGGTCAACCCCGACGAGGCTGGCTACGAGGAACGGGTGGAGCAGGTGCTGCGCGAGCTGACCGACCAGGTGGAGAAGCGCAAGGTGCTGCTGGCCAACGCCGGCGCGCCCGACATCTACAAGTACAACCAGGCCCATCCCGACTCGCAACTGCCCGCCATCCTCCTGGCCATTGATAACTTCGTCGAGTTCAAGGAGACCTTCGGCGGCGACGCGCAGGCAGAGGGCGTCGAGACGGCCATGGACAAGTTCGTCGCCCTGGCCCGCCAGGCCAAGCCCTATGGCGTTCACTGCGTCATCACCGTCAACCAGCTCAACGCCATGCCCGTCCAGCTTTACAACCTGTTCACCGAGCGCCTGACCTTGAAGCTGGGCGACGCCACCGAGTACCGCCAGATCGTCGGCGGCTTTGTCGCCGAGCTGCCCGATGTGGCCGGCCGCGGCTACGTCAAGGTTGGCTTGCAGCCGCTGAGCTTCCAGATCGCCAACCCGCTGGACCTGCGCAGCGGCGCGCTGCAAGAGCCGGCCAACGAGGCCAAGGAGCTGCAGCGGCTGGGCCAAACCATGAGCGACTACATTGCCAGCGCCAGCCGGCCCTACAAGCTGCCCGCCCGGGTGGACGCCCTGCCGCGCTCGATCCTCTTCAAGCAGATCCTGGCCCGCAAATACGGCCTGGAGCTGGATGAGGGCTTCCTGGCGCAGCTCAAGGAGGTCACTAAGGAGCAGTGGGCCAAGAGCACCGATGCCGACCTGGCCGACTGGCTGCGCGTGACCATCGGCGTGGTCTCGGGCAATCGGCTGCGCGAGATGCACCTGGAGGCCAAGGCCGACGGCGTCCACGGCCTCATCGCCGGCGGCACCGGCGCTGGCAAGTCCGAGCTGCTGATGACGCTGATCGTCGGCCTGGCTCTGAACTACGATCCCAGCATCCTCAACTTCGTGCTGGTGGACTACAAGGGCGGCGGCGCATTCGCGCCCTTTACCCACTTGCCCCACTGCGTCGATACCATCACCAACCTCAACAAGGCGGCGGTGCGGCGCATGTTCACCGCTATCAACGCCGAGATGGACCGGCGCATGAAGCTGTGCGTGGACCTGGGCGTGAGCAACATCGTCGAGTATCGCGCCAAGGGCTATCACCTCAGCCACGCCCCCTTCCCGCACCTGTTCGTCATCATCGACGAGTACGCCGAGATGATCTCGGAGAACCCGGAGTTTAAGGACGAGCTGGACCGTATCACGCGCGTCGGCCGCTCCATCGGAGTCAACCTGTTGTTGGCCGCGCAGCGACCTATCGGCGTCACCGACCAGATGCGGGCCAACATCAAGTACCGCATCTGCCTGCGCGTCGAGGCCGTGGACACCAGCCGCGAGATGCTGCGCCGCTCGGACGCGGCCTTCCTGCCCAACGGCATGCCCGGCCGCGGCTATCTACAGGTGGGCAACGAGAACATCGAGCTGATCCAGGTGGCCTACACCGGCGAGAACTACCCCTACGCCGAGCCGCTGGAGGGCGGCCGCCAGCCCAAGTTCTACGACGTGATCGTCGATCTGTGCAACGACCTGCTGGCCGAGGCCAAGGCCCCGCGGCCGCGCACCCCCTGGCCCCCCTTCCTGCCCACTCACATGACCCTGGCCGAGCCGCTGGGCGACGGCTACCTGGACCCGGCCTACCGCCCGCTGATCACCCTGGGCCAGGCGCTGCCGGAGCCGCTGCAGCTTAATCCCTTCGCCCAGCAGTGGCTGGACGGCGCCGGCCGCTGGCCCGGCGTCAAGTGGAGCTCGACAGCTATGCGCGCCATTGCAGGCCTGCTGGACGATCCCTACAACGCCCGCCAGATGCCGCTGCTGGTCGATTTCAGCAAGGGCCACGCGGTGCTGTTCGGCGCCTCTGGCTACGGCAAGACTGCCTTCGTGCGCACGCTGATCGCCAGCCTGGCCAGCTCCCACTCGCCCAACGAGTTCCAGGCCCACGTGCTGGACCTGGGCGGCCGTAACCTGGAGGTGCTGACCGCGCTGCCCCACGTGGGCACGGTGATCCTGCCGGACGAGGCCGGCTACGAAGAGCGGGTACAGCAGTTGCTGCGCGAGCTGAACGACGTGGTCGATCTGCGCAAGCGCAAGTTCGCCGAGGCCGGCGTCTCGACACTGTTTGAGTACAACGCCTTAGGAGACCGCCCCCTCGAGCCGGCCATTCTCTTGGTGGTGGACAATTTCGCCGAGTTTCTGGAGACCTTTGGCGACGCCAACGAGGCCGAGGACGAGAATAACCCCCTCTTCGCTTTCGTGGCCCTTACCCGCCAGGCCAAGGCCTTTGGCCTGCACGTGCTGGTGACGGCCAGCCGCTTCAACGTGCTCAGCAACAAGCTGTTCAGCCTCTTCACCGAGCGCTTCACCCTGCGCCTGTCCGACTCGGGCGACTATGCTGCTATCGTGGGCAGCACCTACGAGGTGGAGGAGCAGCCAGGCCGCGGCGCTGTGCGGGTGGCCCGCACCCCGCTCAGCTTCCAGACCGCGCTGCTGCCCGGCACGGTTCACGAGGATGGGCAGGTGCGGGGCGAGGCCCAGCAGGTGCGAGCGCTGGGCCGGCAGATGGAGGCCGCCATCGCAGCCAGCGGCCAGACCTACAGCAAGCCGCTGCGCATCGATGCGCTGCCCAAGAGCTCGTCCTATCGCCAGGTGCTGACGGAGCTGCACGAACTGGACCCACAGCGCCCCTTCATGGAGGAGATGGAGCGCGCCACTCGCACGGTGTGGGCGCGCAACGGCTCGAAAGAGCACGCCGACTGGCTGCGGGTCACGCTGGGCATTGCCTCGGGCATGAAGCAGCGCACCCTGGCGCTGGAGGCCAAGCGCGACGGCGTGCATGGCCTGATCGCTGGCGGCACCGGCTCCGGCAAGTCCGAGATGCTGATGACCATGATCGTGGGCCTGGCGCTAAACTACTCGCCCGAGATCCTTAACTTCGTGCTGGTGGACTACAAGGGCGGCGGCGCGTTCAAGCCCTTCGAGCGCCTGCCTCACTGCGTCGATATCGTCACCAACCTCAACAAGTCGGCCGTGGCCCGCATGTTCAGCGCCATCACGGCCGAGATGATGCGCCGCCAGAAGCTCAACGCCGACACCGCCACCAAGGACATCATCGAGTACCGCCGCAAGGGGCTGCATCTCACTCACGCGCCCTTCCCTCATCTCTTCATCATCATCGACGAATACGCCGAGATGATCGACGACAACCCCGACTACAAGGCCGAGCTGGAGAGCATCACCCGCGTCGGCCGCTCCATTGGCGTCAACCTGGTGCTGGCCTCGCAGCGGCCCAAGGGCGTTACCGATCAGATGCGGGCCAACATCAAGCTGCGCCTCTGCCTGCGCGTCGAAGAAACCGACACCAGCCGCGAGCTGCTGCGCAAGCCTGACGCGGCTTTCCTGCCCAACGGCATCCCCGGCCGCGGCTATCTGCAGATCGGCAACGACAACATGGAGCTGTTGCAGGTCTCCTACACCGGCGAGACCCAGCCTGATGACCGCTCGCCGGCCGTGCTATGGCCGGCCCGGTCAGGAGAATGGGAACCATTCCAGAGGGACCGGGCCGAGCGCAGGGCAGGAGCCAGCGACGACGTGCCCAAGCTGTACGACGCAGTGGTCAGCCTGGCGGCCGAGCTGCGCAACGGCCAGATGGCGCCCAAGCCTTGGCCCGCCTTCCTGCCGCAGCAGATCAGCCTACAGTCGCCCATCATCGACGCCCAGCGCAACCGCGTCTGGACGCTGACCGACGCAGTGAGCGACTGGCTCAACGGCGACAGCGCGGGCCTGTGGCCGGGCGTAGACTGGGAAAACGGGGCCATGCGGCCGGTGGCCGGCGTGGTGGACAACCCCATGGCTGCCGAGCAGTTCCCTCTGCGCCTTGACCTGACCCGGCACCTGGCCGTGCTGGGCGACTCTGGCTGGGGCAAGACCTCGCTGCTGCGCACGCTGATCACGGCTCTGGCCGCCAGCCACTCCCCCGACGAGCTGCACATCTACGTGGCCGACCTGGGCGGCCACAACTACCGCAGCATCGAGGAGCTGCCCCACTTGGGCACGGTGGTTTACAGCGACGAGGAAGCCTACGAGGAGCGCCTGGCGCGGCTGCTGGCCAAGCTGGACCGCCTGGCTGAGGAGCGTTCGCAGCTTCTGGGCGAGGCGGCGGCCAACACCCTGTGGGAATACAACGCCCGCCATCCCGACCAGGCCCTGCCCGCGGTGTTGGTGGTCATCGACAACTTCGCCGACCTGTACGAAAACAATGAGGCCCTGGTCGAGGCCGAGATCATTCCCCTTGTGCGCCGCTCGCTGAGCGCCGGCATCTGCTTCGTGGTGTCGGCCAACGCGCCCAACAACATGCCCAGCAAGCTCTATGCCCTGTTGGGCGAGCGCCTGACCTTCAAACAGAGCAACACCGACCGCTTGCTGGACATCGTGGGCCGCGGTGCGCTGGAGATCGACGACATCCCCGGCCGCGGCTATATCCGCATCGGCAAGCGGCCCTTGCTCTTCCATGCTGCCCTGCCGGTCGGCCTATTCAGCGGCGAGGACGGCCGCGATGCGCTGATCGAGGCCGACGAGGTGCGGCTGATCGCCCAGCAGATGCACGCGCATCTGGCCGCCAGCGGGCTTGCCCGCCAGCATCTCCCCGATCCCATCGACATCCTGCCCCTGGACGTGGCCCTGATCGACGTGCTGGAGCAGGCCGGGCCGCCGCCTGCGCAGCGCATCCAGGCTGTGCTGGGTATTCTGGACAACCTACAGCCGGCGCGCAGCGACCTCAAGACCCTGGGGCCGCACTTCGCTGTGGTGGGGCCGCCGCTGTCGGGCAAGACCACCGTCCTGCTGGACTGGATCCTGGCTCTGGCCGAACGCTACGAACCGGAGCAGGCCATGATGGTGTTGATCGACACCCAGGCCAAGCTGATGGACTACGGCGGGCAGCACAAGCTCAGCGACCTCCCCCACGTGGTCGCAGCCGTGTCGGAGATCGAGGAGTTGGAAGGGCTGATCGCCAACTTGATGGCCGAAGGCGCCCTGTTGTCCGGCAGCGAGGCCGGGCCGGGCCGGCCAAGCCGCGAGATCTTCGTCTTCATCGACAACTTCGACGACTTCAGCGAGGAGCTGGAGAACCAGCGCAGCCTGCTGGAGAGTTTGGGCCGCCTGCTGCGCCGCTACCAACGGGCCGGCCTGCACTTCGTCGTGGCCTTTACGCCCGAGGCCAGCACGTCGGACCTGCGGCGGCGGGTGCTATCGGCGAACTACGGCATCGGCTTGCAGACCGCGGCTGCCGTAGATGTGCTCAAGGTCAGTCGCACCCCGGCCGGCGTGCGCGACAAGTCACTGCCGGTGGGCCGAGGCTATCTGGTCAAGTCAGGCCAGCCTGTGTTGCTGCAGGTGGCCAGCCCCTACAGCGGCATGAACGGCGGCGATGGGCTGATCACTTCGGCGTTGGCTGGCGAGGACGATCTGCAAGGCGAGGCCGAACGGATGGTGCGGGCGCTAGATGCCTGGGTCGAGCGTATCTCCACCCGCTATGGCGGCGTCAAGGCGAGCTGGTCCAGGAGCGTGGCCGGGGAGGAGAAGCCCAGAGCTGCCGGCCAGCCCAGCGCCAAGGCTCAACAGATGCTGGCGCTGGTGCAGCGGGCGCTGCGGGTCGAGGCGCAACAGCCAGACGGCGGCGCGCGGTCTCTGCTGTCCCTCCTGGTGGCAGTCGATGTGACCAGGTGGCAGGACGAGGAGACACTGATCGCGCTGATGAAGGGCATCTGGCGCAAGAGCCTGATGGACTCTGGCATCGACGAGATGGGCGCAGAGCTGTTCATCGGCAGCTCCGACGAGACATCGGTGCTGTGGGAAGTCGAGCGTGTGCTGGCAGAGGCCGAACAGGCGCTGCAAGACCGCCAACTGGCCGAGTCTGGATCGGCGGCGCCCGAAGCCGCTATGCCCGAAGCGGCGACTAGCGAGCCAGCGGCCGAATCCGCTGCGCCGGAATTGGCTGGCATTCCAACCGACAAGGAGGCTGAAGCATGAGCAGCAAGCAGTCCCGCCTCGATTTGCTGATCGACGTCTTCGAGCTGGAGGGGCAGCCGGCCCGTGTGCTGTCCAAGATCAAGCCGCCGCAACTGGTGGAGGCCATTGTCCAGGAGTTTCGCGAGCTGGAGATTCTGGACGGCGACCCGTCGGGCTACTACCTGGTGCGGACCAACGACCAGACCCCGCTGGACGACGAGGCCGAGATGGGCCGCCAGCGCTTGTCCCCCGGCGCGCGGCTGATCCTGCGGGAACGGGAGCCGCCCCTGCCGGCTGGCGCGCAGCCCTTTAGCCGGCGCATCTATCTGCGCGAGCAGAGCGCGGAGAAGGTGTTTCGCCTGCACTGGCAGCCAGCCATCGTCGGCCGCAGCGTGGACAGCCAGCCGCACGGTGATGCCCCGCCGGACAGCGCGCAATGGGTGGCCGTCGACCTGCGGGCCTTTCCTACCGGGCTTCGGGTATCGCGCCGCCACCTGGTCATCAGTGAGAGCGACGGCCAGCTAACCGTCGAGAACCTCGCCCCCAATCCTGCCGCCATTCAGCGCGGCGCCGAGCAAATCGCAATCGAAGCGGGCAAGGTTGCGCTGCACGACGGCGATTTGATCCTGTTGGAACGCAGCCAGTTGGCGCTCAAGGTGATTATCCGTAACGGGCAGGCCAGCTCGCTTGAGGACGCGGCCGGTGAGGCCGATGAGAAGGTACAGGAGACATAGCGATGGCTAATATCATTCAAGCGGATCACGATCAGTTGAAGAGTATAGCTGCCCGGTTCGCCAAAGAGTCGCAGGCCGTGACCCAGACCCAGCAGGCGGTGCAGCGCGCCTACCAGCCGCTGCGCGGGGGCGGCTGGATCGGACGCGGCTCCGAGGCCTTCGTGCGCGAAATGGACGGCCAGGTGCTGCCCTCGGTGCAGCGGCTGGCCGCAGCTCTGGCCGAGGCGCAACGGGTGACGCAGCAGATTAGCGCCCTGCTACGCCAGGCGGACGAAGAGGCATCTGCGCCCTTCAGGCAGGGTGTGGGCGCTGGCCCCGGTGCGGGCGGCGGTGCTGCTGGCGGAACAGGTGGTGCGACCAGCGGCGCTGGCAACGACTATGGTAGTGCGACTGGCGGCGCAAGCGGAGCCTTCGGCGGCGCGGGCAGCGACTATGGCGGCGCGACCGGCGGCGCAGGCGGCGCCTGGGATACAGGCCACTTTGCTCCTGGCATGGGCGATCTGGGCCAGATCGCGGGCGACCTGGGTTTCATGCCCGGCGGCTCGGGCGACATCCAGGGCATGCTGAACGGCCTGGTACAAAATATCGGCGCGTTGCTGGGCGATGACCCCGCGATGGTTGGCATGGGCAGCAACTTCTTCCCCGGCGATATTCTGGGCGGCTTCGTAGGCGATGACGGCGCAGCCGGGGCTTTCGGCGATCCGCTCGACTGGCAAGGAGACCAGGCGCCGTTGGGCAGCGCCATGGCGGGCGATCTGCAAGGCGCCCCGCAACAGGGCTGGGGCGGCCTTGGCTCTGGCGGCGGTTCAGACTTTGGCTCGGGCAGCTCCGGCTTCGAGGCTGGCGGCTCAGGCCGGCCGTTCGAGTTGGACGACGGCAGCTATAGCTCCGGCGGCGGTGCGGATTTCGGATCCGGCGGCGCTGGCAGCGCAGGCCGGCCGTTCGAGATGGACGACGGCGGCTATAGCTCCGGCGGCGGTGCGGACTTCGGATCCGGCGGCTCTGGCTTCGGCGCTGGCAGCGCAGGCCGGCCGTTCGAGATGGCCGACGGCGGCTATAGCTTCAGCGGTGGTTCGGATTTCGGATCCGGCTACACCGGCCGCCCCTTCGAGACGGCCGATCTGGCGGGGTCGGACTATGGCTTCGGCAAGGCTGAAGGCATGGGCGCGGCCGCGCAGGGTGGCATGGGCAGCGGCGGCGGCGATTCTGGCGGCGGAAGTGGCAGTGGCGGCGGTGATTCTGGCGGCGGCAGTCAGGCCCCCAGCACGGCGCCTGCGGAGAACACAGCCGCGTCAGCGCCGCAACCAACGGGTGGGGGCAGCGGCAGCAGCGGCGGCTCTGGGCCGGCCGCTGCTGTGCAGTCCCCCTTTGGCCGCGGCATGGGCGGCATGGCCAGCGGCTTTTCCGCCGGCGCGGGCGGACAGGACGCTGATGCAGCCGCGTTGGCCGCGGCGCAGTCGGCCCGCATGCGCTATCAGGGCGCTGGCGGTGTGGGCGGCGTTGGAGAGGTGCGCGAGACCGTGCGTGTCGTCAACGTGGGCGGCGCGCCCGCAGCCCCAGTTGAGGCGTCGGGCGGCTCTGGCTTATCCTTCGGCATCGCTGCGGCCAGCCCCTTCCTGGCCCTGCTGGGCAAGGTCGTCAAAGACAAGGCCGACAAGCGCGACTGACCGCAAGCTCGTAACGTGGCATGACATGGAGATACAACATGGCTAACCCAGACCCTTCTGATACGGAGACCGCAGCGCAGAAGCCGGTCAACGTCGTCCTCTCGCGGGACGAAGTGGCGCTCGTCTTGAGCCTGTTGCAGGTGCAAACCATCCCGGGGCTGGAGCCTGAGCCTCTGGGGCAGCGCACGCCTGAGCAGGAGGATACAGCCTTTGTGGTGGCGGCGCGCGGGCTGCGGGCGCGCGGCCTGGCGCAGGCCCGGCCGGCCGACAAGCCGGAGGGCGCCCGGCTGACCGTACACCTGGGCGTTTTGGCGGCCGTCAGCGCCTGCGCCTTCTCCAGCGCCGCATTGTTCGTCTACCACTGGCCCAGCCAGCGCGAGCTGCCGCTGCGCGTCTTTGGCCACGTGCGCGAGGGGGTTTTTGTGATTCACACGCCGCAGGAAGATGCGCTGCACCGCTTTACCATGCTGGCGTCGCAAGAGCAGTTGGTCGATCAGGCGCTGGCGGTGTGCCAGTTGAGGGAGCAACCGGCGGCGCTGGCGGGCCAGTTGCGGCTGGCAGGCAGCGATTTCGCGCGCCTGCGCGCGCTGGCTGAACAGGGCGATCTGGCCCAGGCCCGGTCGCTGCTGGCTCTGGATCCAGCCTCGCAGGATCTGGTCAACTCCTTGCTGGCCGCCCTGGCCAGCCAGCCTCAGGTCACGATCGTGCAAACCTTGCAGGCGGCCGAGGCTGGCGCAGTGGCAAGGCGCGACTTGACGTTGGTGCAAGACGCCGGCGCGCTCTGGCTGGTGCAGCCGGTCAAGGGCGACGCCAACCTGCTGGCCGTGCGGCGGGTCACGCGTAGCGACGTGCGGGCGCTGCTGTTGGGATCGCTTTGATCGCAGCGGCATCGGCCGGCAAGGAGTGAGCGATGGGCGCAGATGTCATTCAGGCGCAATACGACCAGCTCGAGCAGATAGCCGTGCGCTTTGGCCGGCAAGCAGAATCGACGGCGCAGACCACGCAGCGCATGCAGCAGTCCATGCGCGCCTTGCAGGCCGGCGGCTGGGAGGGCCGCGGCGCGGCAGCCTTCTTTGCCGAAATGGACCGTAGCGTGCTGCCCTCTTTGCAGCGCTTGGTTGCTGCTCTGCAGCAGTCCCAGTCAGTGACGAGGCAGATCAGCCAGGTGATGCGGGCAGCAGAGGAAGAGGCATCCCGGCCATTTCACGGTGACAGCGCGGCGCCTGGACCTGGGCCGGCCCAGCAGGGCGGCGGTTTCTGGGGTGCAGTAGGCGACTTCTTCACCGGCGCTGGCGCCGAGCTGAAGGACATGGCGACCGGGCTGTGGGGCCTGGTCACAGATCCGGTCAGCGCGGCCACGGGGCTGTGGTATGGCGTCACCCATCCCGGCGAGCTATGGGATGCGCTCAAGCAGCCGTATGTCGAAGCCTGGGAGAACGGTCGGCCGTGGGAAGCGATTGGTCGAGGGGCGGTGGCTATCTTTACGACTGTGCTGGGAGCGAAGGGCGCCGACAAGATCGCCAAGGCGCTGAAAGGAGCAACACTTGCTGACGATGCAGGCCGGTTAGCGTCCGTCACCGATGACGCAGCGCGCTTGAGTTCGTTGGCTGACGATGCCGGGCGAATTGGCTCAGGTGCTACCGATGTGCGACGACTGGCCGACGCCAGCGATCTGGCGGGGAAGAGTCTTGACGAAATCGCCGCTGCTAACAAGCTGCGCTTTCCGCCCACATTCGAGGGCGCCGAGGCTGCCGCACGTGTCCCGAAGATATCGCAGCTTTCCGAGCGATATGGTAAGCTAAGCGTTGGGACCGAGGGTTCGCAAGCGTTGGTAGACGAGTTGGCGCAGTTGACCAGTCATGGGACTGGTGATCGTGTCGTCCTTGGGCCTTGGAAACCAGGGAATGCTCCGGATTACGCTCGCAGTTATATTGCTCAGGCGAAGTCTGGTGCTGGAATATGGTTCGAGACCCCTGATGGCATGTACGCCGTATTGGGCAAAGAACGAACATGGCAGGTCAACGAAGCATTTTTGCGGCAACAGTTGGAACGTGGCGTGCCGCGCATTGAATACGTGGGTGAGAGCATCGCTGACGTACTGCGTCCAGAAAACGCCGGGCGTGCAAGTTACAAGGAATTGCGCTATCTACTTGAGAATGCCGAGAAATACGGTTACACCTTCGATCCGATCAAGGGGGTGTGGACCAAATGACAGCCACCAATAGGAGTGGAGCGATGAACAGCGAATCCGAAATTGATCTTCAAGAGATCGACCATGACTTCGCGTTTCTCACCGACCATCACGGCTTTCAGACCGGCGCTCCCCGGATCGAGGGCGATGTGGTGAGCGTGGTGTACCACCATCCCAACATGGTTATCGAGTTTATAGTACACCATGGCGAATGGCAGGCGATGGCGCGTCCAAACTCGCCGACGATGCAAATGCAGCAAGTTTCACTCCAGGAGGTTCTTGCCTACCTGGCTCATCCGCCGATCGATGTAGCCGCCGACCAGACACGACCAGGCTTGACGCAACGCCAGGCTTTGGCGCAGCTGGCTGGCCAACTGGCTCCGCTAACAGACCAGATGATAGCCTTGTTCCAGCCGGAGCGTTGGCTCGAGACGTGGCAGGATATGCAGGCAGTGCTCAGGGAACGGCGCGCCGAGCGCGACCGGCAGTTTGTCAGTTGGTGGCGGGAGCAGAATAACCAGCCAACGGCGAACTGGCAGGGCGCGCCTGGATTGGACGCAGAGGAGCGCCGGGTAGCTGAGGCGCTGAAAGCTGCCGCTGAAGCAATGCCGGGGATTCCGGAGGAAGAACAGACGCCTTTCGCCCATCCCGACAAGTTCTTCGGCCCGATTGGCTTTCTGAATAACGGCTTGCCATCGGGTGGCGTGACATCTCACGCTCCCCAGCCACGTCGAAGTTGGCCCTTCACCGTGGCGGAAATGGCGCTGTTGCTGCGAGCCATCGATGCTGCGCCGGCGGGCGACGGCGCCAGCTCAGCCCTGGCGGCGCAAGACCTGGCCCAAGCGCAACAAGACCTGGCGAGTCGAGGCGTCTTGCAAGGCCGCAGCCTGGATCCTGAATTGGCAGCGGCGCTGCAAACGGCTGTCCAGCCAGACGCGGCCTTCATCGCATCAATCGTCCGCCAGGACCAGCCAGCGCGACAGGTGATGCTGAACCGTCGCGCGGACGAGGCAGTCATCAACTGGGTAGACGCCGCAGGCCGTTATCACTTCGACCTCTACCCCGCTGACCAGGCCAGCGCAGGTTTGTGGCGCTATGTAGCCTATGACCTCAATGAGCTGCCGCTGCACCCTGAAGGATCAGCCAGTTCGGCGCAGCGGGCAATGTCCGCAGCGATCTACACGGTGACCCTTGCTGGCAAGAACCTGCGGCAGAACCGCGCGGCGGCCTTCGGCTGGTTCATCGCCGACGGCGTCCTGTGGATGGTGCAGCCCGCCCCCTCTCATCTCCCCGGCTTGCCGTCCCCGCCAGAACCGCAGGCTGAGCTGGTGGACTACGCAACGCTAGAGGCGGCCATGCACCGCTATTACCATGAGGTGATTGAGGGTCCCGGCGTTTGATCCCTGTTTACGACGAACCTGGTTCACGAATCATTCCTGAAAACTTCAAGACAAATCGGCGGTTGTCTGGTTCAATAGGGTGTGGTTTCGAGTTTGGACCGCATGGAGCTAACCCGCATGGGCAACGATACCATTCAAGCGCAATACGACCAACTCGAGCAGATCGCCATGCGCTTTGGCCGGCATGCCGAGGCGACGACGCAGACGACGCAGCGGCTTCAGCAATCTCTGCGCGCCTTGCAGGCGGGCGCCTGGCAAGGTCGCGGCGCGGCGGCTTTCTTCGGTGAGATGAATGCGCACATCCTTCCATCTCTACAGCGCCTGTCCAGCGCTTTCCTGGAAGGTAATCGTACTACTCTGCAAATTGCGCAGGTGATGAAAGATGCGGAGGAAGAGGCCGCTAAGCCGTTCCGATCGGCGTCGGCCAGTGCGGGCGTAGCGCAAGCTGATAGCGCGGCAGATGGTTTGGGCGATGCCGTGGCTAGCGACCAGGCGTCTGATCAGATACAGTTGTCGCCCATTGGGCCAGAACAGTCGGGGCCGTTTCAGATTGGTTCTCCTATGCACCCGCAGATCCAACATGACAATGGCTTCTTGGATCAGTTTGCGCCGCGTGCGCCAACGCTGGCAGATCGAGCCAACCTATTGCGCTGGCGCGCAATGCTCGAAGGGTCCGAAGCATTTCGACCTGATCTTGCCGATGCAAATGCCGCCTACCGGCACTTCCTCGATGGTGAAGGTCGCGATCGTATCTTCTCTTACGAGCGCTATATCGAAAGCGATGTGAGTGGGCAAACGACCTTGCGAACCTTGATCACCGATGCACAGCGTCATGCGGAGGTGATGGGCCAGGGGAGGACTCAGTTCAGCATGTCCAGTGATGCGTACGCAGCCGGCGGCAGCGACGCGCGGCTTCCTTATCCCGAAACCGAGAATTGGCAGAAGACCATCGGGGCTCACTCCCTTTGGACAAGCGCTGACGTTCAAGTTGTTGGTAATGCGCCTGCTCGTACATTCACCATGACGTTCACCCTGCACGCAGAAGATCGATATAACTTCAATCCTGGAGCGGCCGATATTGCTACCGGCATTCCGGATAGTGACAACGGTGTGTTCGAGATCACCGGCCTTGCTCATCAATACATGAACTATGGGGTATTGACTCGCGTGGTCACATGGACAGAGGGCGACAGCGCCAACCCACAGATCGTGGATGTCGATACCAGTCGTAACCGTGGTCCTGGCGAGAATCGGCGTATCCGAAATCAACTCTAGGAGTCCCCGCCATGTTTTCAGGTCGAGTTCTGCTTCCCATTCTTATAAGCTTGCTCACTCTGGCGGGTTGCACGACCGATGTTGCTCACCAGCCAAACGCTACCCAGGAGACGATTATGGCAGCGCCATATCAGACTGATATTGCACAACTGAGCCAGTTCATCAACTTGCCAGCACAGCCCGCGCAGGCCCTGTGGCAGGTGAGAGAAAGAGGCGTTCGTGGTAATGCTATCGGGCCCACCGACACCGAGTTAGTCGCCGTGTTACAGCTAGACCAGGATATCCTCCAAGAGTTGGAAGGTCAGCTGGTCCAGCAAACCAGCCCAACTGACTTGTTCGTGGCTCACGATTTCGTCCAACCTTGGTTTCCTGACTCGGTTCAGCAGGTCTTTGTGTCCGACTCGGCATACCCCGAATACCTCAAGCTAACGGGCGTACGCTATCACCCTTCGCTCTTCGCCAAGGGCAGCCTGAACAACGGTTATGTGGTCATTGCCGATGGCTATGCGCTCATCTATCTTCACAGCATGTAGGGTTGCCCACAGGACCCAGAGGCGGTTTTATTCCAAATCAGCACCCGGCAACGGGTGGATACCATCCGCTGCTGCGCCAGGCTGCCAGCCAGGCGAATTTCGCTGCCTTGTCGTCTGCGCAACAGCTCCAGTTTTTACAGCAGTTCAATACGGCTTTTTCGCAGAGCTTGCTGACGGGAATGTCCAGGCCGCTGCTCAAAGTGGGCGCCTGGGCAGGTCTGCAGGTCCATGACTTCGTTGGAGCTCACTGAGCTTTGGAGTGGGTGACATGCGCTCTTTGACCTCTGTCGATCTTGCCTTCTCCTGGCCCGAAGCGCCGAAGCATCTGCCGCGGCGTTGGGTGGCGGTCTTGGATCCTTACGTCGATCAGGAACAATCCAGCATCGTGTCGGCGCGTTTGACCTTCCACTCTACTGACCCGATACTGGAGGATTTCCTGGCCTTTGCGGAGCAAGAGAAGGCACGCGAGCCAGGAACAGGGGGACTTCTCGGCCGGCTTGGCCTGAGAGGTCCAAGCGTCCCGCTTGGGCACAACGCACGTCCTGGCGCCTCCGACCCCGCTCCAGGTGCGCGATCGCTGCCCAGCCTGCGATCGGCCATTGACAGTGGCGTTGAGTACGAATCCATCCGACGACTGGTGCGAACCTGACCGTTCGACGGTCTACGAACAAGAGGCATTGTTGACTCTGGATGCTGCGCCACTTCCTGCCGGGGACCTGTGGGTAACCGATCTACAGGAAGGCCGCATTCGTGAGTTGACAGAAGTCCTGCAAGGATTTGAAGACTATCCATATCCTTTTTACATTCGGTCTTACCGCCCGTTTTGGTTGATTTCTCAGCGCCTGCTGCGTGTGTTGCATGACCACGTGGCCAGCGGTTGGCGTTGCTGCCGGCCGGTCAACGGGCTAATCTAAACCATCGTTCAGAGAGTATGGAGATCCACATGGCCACCAATCCCGCACCTGATCCCAGGCAGCAGCTACAGCAAATCGCCCAGGATGCCTTTGCGCAGGCGCCAACAACCTACATCAGTGGGTTTGTCAGCGGCCTGGGCGCGACCGACGTCTATCACGTCTGCCAGACCAACGGCCAAACGACCTTGGTGATCAACATGTCGTTGTCGCTGGCCAAGACCATGGCGCAGAGCCTGGCAGGTTTGATCGAGCAGTTCGAGAAGCAGACCGGACAGCCTGTGCTGACCATGCAACAGGCCAGCGCCGCAACAAGCGCAGTCTGACCTGCCGTTACCAGTCGTCTTGTCGAGCGCAGGAGCCCCATCCCATCGATTCGAGTTCGATAAGCAAGAGGCGTTATGGGTAACGACATCATCCAGGCCCAATATGACGCGCTCGAGCAGATCGCTGGGCGCTTCGGCCAGCAGGCCGAGGCCAGCGCGCAAGTGCATAGCCGTCTGCGTCAGAGTGCGCGCAGCCTACAGGAAGGCTGGGAAGGCCGCGGCTCGGTTGCCTTCTTCGGCGAGATGAACAGGGACGTGTTGCCAGCCGTACAGCGCCTGGCAAACGCACTCTCTGGGGCTCAAGCGACGACTCGGTACATCCGCCAGGTGCTCCAAGCTGCCGAGGAGGAAGCTGCCCGGCCGTTTCGCAGCGACGGCGCCAGCGCTTCGGCTGCAGCCGCGGCAGATGGCCAAGGGTCGCCGCTGCCGCTAGGCGGGCCACCCTTTGGCGACTACAACAATCTGGCGCGGATAGCGCCGTTGGTGCTGGGGCCGGGCGCGACCTATCAAGACCTGGCGGCCATGATCGAGCAGATGTACCGTATCAACGACCATCGCAACGGCGAGAAGTATGGGGTAGACGAGCCGGTCAAGATCGTACGTATCGGCGAGAACCAGTACCTGGTGGCTATCATTGGCACTGATGCGGGCGGCGACGGGCATACCGGCCCCAACGACTGGCTTGCCAACCTGAGCAGCGGCCGCGGCGTGCCTTCGCGCTTTCAACTGGAGGCGCAGAGGCTGATTGAACAACACATCCCGCCGGGCGCCACCATCCACCTGGCCGGCCACAGCCAGGGCGGGCATGTGGCCATGAACCTGGCCGGCACGCAAGACCTGGTTGACCGCTATCAGATCGGCAGCGTCAACACCATGGGCTCCAGCGGCAGCGTGCCCATCAACCCGCGCGTGGGCGCAGCCAACTATCACAACTTCCTGCTGGCCGACGATCCGATACGCGCCACCGAATTCGGTTTACAGCGCGTTCCCTTCACCAACGTCTATCTGCCGCAAGTCCCGACGGCCGGCTTCTTCAACCCGCTGGGGCTAACCGGTCTGGGAGGTAGCCCCTCCATCGATCCCCAGGTGATCCTTGAGACCGGAGGTCATGGTGGGTATGTCGATTCAGCCTATCTGGCTGGCCGGCCGCTGCCCTTCGCCATCGATCGCTGGGATGTGGTGGGTTCGTTTCAGGCCCACGGCTACGACAACTACCGACTGGCCTGGAACGACATCAACGCAGGCTGGTCGCATGGCGATTGGAGTCGCATGGCCTGGGGAAGTCTGGACTTCACCACCCATCTAGCTGCAACCTCGACTGTTGCTGTTGCCCAGAACACCACCAACGCCATGACCCAGTTTCTGCCGCGCGACTGGCAAGTGGCCATCGATCGTCAGTTCGACCACCTTGGCCGGAGGGTGACCGATGCTCCACTGCCCAGTCGCTGGATCCCAGACGCCATCAGCTCGGTCTGGTCTGGGTTCTGGGACTAACCTGAGAATAGCTGAATGAGCAAGTCAAGCGATAGTCACGTCTGGGAGCAACGCGTCTTGGCCCTCGCCAACACCCGCAGGTCAGTTTTGGGCGCTTGTGTCTTCATGTTGTTGGCGGCGACGGCGTGCGGCTTCGCCGGAACCGGAGTGGACTCAGGCCAGAACACGCTGACGGTGATCAATGGAGTCGATGGTCCCATCTGTTCGTTGCGCGTCAAGAAAGCGTCATCACAGACCTTCTGGGGGCGCAATCGGCTGACGGCGGGCCAGCGCCTGGCGCCGGGCGAGTCCTTCGAGGTGCGCAGGCTGGCAGCCGGCCGTTACGACGTGGACGCCCACCTGTGCGATGACGACACCCACCCCGGCTATGGCCGCTATGGCGTAGCGGTAGAACCAAACGCTGCAGGCACGTGGATCATCGGGCAATAGCACTGGAATGGTGGAAGACGACTATGGAATCTTTTACGCTTCGGTTGAGCCAGGATGAGTTGGCGCTGCTGCTGGAGGCGCTGGACATCACTCATTTGGGCGGCAGCCCGGTTGCGGCCATGCAGCCCTTGGCGCCTGACCAGGCGGTGTTGGTGCGGCCAGCGGTGCAACGCGGGCTGCTGGCGCGCGGGCTGGTGTTGCCCATGGTCGACGGCAGCCTGGCCATCGACGGCGCGCTCCAGCGCCTGCTGCGCCTGTGTGCCTATCCTGACGCAGCGCTGCTGATCACCAGCCGTTCAGGAGACAGCGAGCTGCGGCAACAGGAGGCTTACTTCCGGCTGGGAGAGCTGACTGTGCGCCACACCATGCCGCTGGATGGCGTCCACGAGTTGACGCTGCTGGCTGAGATGCCCGACATCGCTTCGGCCGTTGTCGCCTGGCTGGGCGAGCGCACGGCTGAGGTAGTTCAGCCGGCACTGCGTCTGACCCTGTCTCCGGAAGTGCTGGAGCAGGCGCAGGCCGCGGCCAATCAAGGCCAGGCTGCGATGGCGCAGGCGCGCCTGGTGGAGAGCGGCGCGCCGGCTAACGCCGCCGGCTGGCTGGCGTCGGCCCTGACCAACCCCACGGCGCGCCTGCTGGCCGTTGTGCTGTCGCCGCACTTAACAGGCGCGCCGTCGGCATTGACCCTGCTGTGCGACCGCCAGCGGTGCTGGTCTGTCGCTACCCAGGACGGCCCGCCGCCCTCGATCGCACTGGAGACTGTCGACGTGGCGACGGTCAGTGCCTCGCTGCGTGAGTTGGTCGAGCTGTGGTCGACCCCGGCAGAGGAAGGAAGTGCGCCCGGTGGCTGAGATGATGAATAGCGCAGCCGCAGCGATGCTGACACAGAGAACTTGCCGGCGCTTACGAGGTGATCATGGGTAACGGCATCATTCAGACTGACTACGACGCGTTGGCCGGCGTGGCCAGCCGCTTTGGCAACCAGGCGCAGAGCAACCAGGAGTTGCTAACGCGCGTGCGACAGGCGATGCGGCCGTTGGAGGGCGGCGGCTGGCAGGGCCGCGGCGCGGCGGCCTTCTTCGGCGAGATGAACGGCGAAGTACTGCCGGCTATACAGCGCCTGGCGGCCGCGTTGGATCAGGCCCGCTCGGTGACGCTGGACATCGCCCGTGTCGTACGGCAGGCGGAAGAGGAGGCGGCGCGGCCGTTTCGCGGCGGCCCGGCTGGACCTGGCGCGGCCGATGGCGCCGCCGCGGTTGCCGGCGTCGATGCGCCGACAGCGGGTAGCCGCGCGCTGCCAACGCCCATAGACCCCAGCCGCATCTTCACCGATTCCTACATGCAGGGCTTGGTAGGCTCGCGCGTCCAGGGCGCCGCCAGCCCGTTACTCAACCGCGCCATGGAGACCCTGGCCGGCAACCCGACGCCCCAGCAGGTGCAGCAGGCGCTGAACCAGATCGCCGAGGCCAGAGGTCTGCCGCGCGAGACGGTGCAAGCCCACTACGAGCGCTACCTGGAGCTGCGCAGCGAGGGCGAGCGTCTCGGCGCGGCTAAAGGCCACGAAGCTATCCCTGCGGTCAATCAGTTCTTCCACGATCGTTTCATGGGTAGCACGACACAACTACGCTATGGCAAGGTGGTGGGTGATGTGTTGGGCGTCGATCCGGTGTTTGGCGCGCTGCTCAACCCCAGCGGCGGCCTGGTCGGTCCAGGCAACGCCGCCGTCGACCTGGGCGAGAGCGCACTGGGCTACCACGGCGCGGTGCATGACGCAGCCGGGTACCTGTTCAACTACCATAGCGTCGGCCCTGGCTACGACTACCTGGGCCTGGAGGGGCGCGACACCAGTAGTCCGCTCAGCGGCCAGCAGGCCGGCATCCAGTACTGGACCCGCCAGCTCGACAGCGGATTCGTCGAGAGCACGCTTTCCAACACTGGCGGCTTGCTGTTGGGAGTGGCTGAAGACGTGAGGACTGGCATCTCCCAGGCCACTGATGTGGTCGTCGACGGTGCAAGCCGTGCTATCGACTGGTTCGACGACCGGTTTTAGGGAGCGCACCAGCCATGAGCGACACTGCGACGATTTCCTATCCGGTTGCCCTGACTCCCGCCGAGATGGCTGTGCTTCTGTCGTTGGCCGGCGGGCGAACGCTGCTGGGGCTGGAGCAGCCCGACCTCATCCCGGCCAGCCCTGCGGCCTGGGAACAGCGCTTTTTTCAGGGCCGCAGCGAGCTGGAGCGCAACCGTTGGCTGGAACACATCCCCGGCACGGTCTATTATCACCTGAACGAGCATCTGGGCGCCGTAGCAGCGACCGTAGCCGCGCCGACTATCGTGCTGGTGACCAACCTGGACTGGCCCGGCCAACCCCGGCAGCGCGTGGCGCACTACCTGGCGACGGCCGTGGCCGAGGCCTGCTTCGACGGCCAGCGCTTCCAGTTGGCTGCGCTGCGCTCGGTAGAGGTGATGCTGGCCCGGCTGGCCAAAGCCATGGGCCTGCCTCCGCAGCCGCCGCCCTGGGACGATTTCGAGCTAGCCAACGAGGCCGCGCGGCTGGCTGTGTCCGATCCACAGCCGGAGCGCCTGGCGCAGTTGGGCGTGCCCGAACCCAGCGTGACGCACTTTGGCCAGGCGTTGCGCAACGGCCAGCCGCGCGCCAGCGTGCAGGTGATGTCGGTGCGCTACGGCCAAGTGATGGCCAATCATCGTGTGCGGGCGTTGTTTGCCCGCAGCGGCGAGGCCTGGCTGGCCATTCCCATGAACGCGGCGCGGGTGCGTTTGACTCCGGCCTCGGCCAGCAGATTGGCAGCAGCGGTGCAACCACTGCTGCAAGCCGCGTAAGGAGACCATTCAGATGGTTGACAATGGCCTGGCGATGTCCCGTGGTGCAGTGCGGCTGCTGCGCAACCGAACAACGGTCTGCGCAGCGCTGTCGATCCTGTTCGTGCTCACGGCTTGTAGTCCTATGAACCCCAATCGCATCCACATCCGCATCCAGAACGCCAGCCCGGTAGACATCACCGACTTCTGGCTGGGCGCCGGCTCTGGCGCCGGCGGGCCAGGCAGCCGGGCCTATGGCGCCATCCCCAGCGGCGCAACTACGCCTTACCGCAGCCTCAAGGCCGAGTTTGGCTACTACAGCAACTATAACTTCATCACAGCCGATGGCCAGCGCTTTGTCGGTTCCACCATTCCTGTGGATCAGATCGGCCGTGTGACTTTGGATCCTGGCTATTACAGCTTCGTCATTGATACCAGCGGTCGTAGCGACCTGTTACAGATTGTTGCTGACGTGCCCGAAAGACCTGGAGAGTAGCATCCAGCGCCAGAGTAAAGCGGGCCGCACTCCCACCGACAACGAGCGTATTTGGCGTCGATTCCTGGGAGTTCTCTCCATGCTTCCAGGGCGCATTTGGCTTTCCTTGCCGCGTTGCCTGCTCATGTTGTTGACGGGATGACTGCTGTGCGTAGCTGTGCAGGCAGATGTTTGCACGCTTGCCATCCTGGCGCTGGTGTGTAAAATGGACGTTGGCAGGTCGCTGTGTTGCCGGCGTGCCAACCAGTAGGGATGCCCTGCAATGCCAGGGCATTGGGTTACGCGACCAGACCAGGGAAATCACACCATGACCAAGAGGATGCTTGCCAGTCTCGTTGCAGCGTTCTGTCTTTTCTCGCTAGTTGCACTGGCCGCACAGGCTCAGGCTCCGATCACCCCCCAGGTATTGAGCGTCGTTGCGCAGCCCGGCCAGGAGTCGCTGGGGTTGGATGTCTATTTTGTCGTCACCGACGCGCAAGGCCGGCCAATCCTGGACCCCAACCTGGAGGGCGCTACGATTCAGGTGGTGGGAGGGGCCAGCGCGCCCGTTCCTGCCAGCGTGGGCGATCCCCGCAGCGACATCTACGTGGTGCTCCTACTGGATGCCAGCGGCAGCATGCAGAATGTCATGCCCCAGGTGCGTGAGGCTGCGCTGGCGGCCCTCGAAAGCCTGCCAGCCAACGCTCGGGTATCGGTCATTGCCTTCGACGACAGCCAGCGGGTGATCAACGATTTCAGCAACGATTTCGCCGAGGTGGGCAACCGCATCCAGCGGGTGCAAGCCACGCCCGGGGGCGCCACCTGCCTGTACGATGCAGCCTGGGACGCCATCGACCGCCTGGATCGGTCGGCGACGCGGCCACAGGACCGCCGCGCACTGATCCTCTTCACCGACGGTCGAGACCAGCGCCGGGCTGATAGCGACGAGTCGTGCAGCATTCACAACTTCAGCGATGTGCTGCAAAAGGCGCGGCGCGAGCTCGGCACGCCCATCCATACCATCGGTCTGTGCGGCGCCAATTGCACCAACATCAACAGTAGAGAACTGCGGGAGATGGCCGAGGCCACAAGCGCCTTTTCGGCCATCGGCGGTCAAGCTGAGTTGGACGCCATGTTCCAGGCCATCATGGACGGCCTCAATGCCCAGCGGGTGGCGCGCGCCAACATCTTCCCCAGCCAGGGATTGGGCCAGGCCGTGCTGGCCGTCAAGCCGCGCGATATGGGCATACCCGTCACCACCATGTTCAACTTCATTTCGGACAAGAACTACCAGGCGCCGCTGCCACCGCCCGCCGTGCGCATCTCGCAGTTGGTCTATCAAGCGCAGGACAATACCTACCTGCTGGCGCTCTCCCTGGTCAACCCGCAAGCGATCGATCGCCTGGTGTTCAGCATTGAGGAGACCGAAGGCGGTAAGACCGTGCCTCTTGATCTTGAGATCAACCGGGGCGACCGTGATGTCGTCCAGATCGATTTCTCGGCCAGAGACCTTGAGGCTAACAAGACGTATACCCTCAAGGTTCAAGCCGTCGACACTGGCGAATTCTTGTTGGAGACAGCCACTGATAGTCCCTCCTGCCCGAAGGGTGACAAGACGTATTTGGCCTGCAAAGAGTTCAAGCACGAGCCGCCGGTGGCGCCAGGCTGCGATTTTATCATACAATCAGTGACGCCGGACTACGCTGCCGGCGAATTCGTTTTTGATCTAGTCATGCCAGCATTCTGCGATGAGGTATTCTACCAGGGGATCATCATCGAACGGGGCACGGGTCAAAAAGTCCAGGATATTGCGCGTAGCATCTTGTTTGCCAAGGAGGGTAGCAACCAACTGAGGGTTGCCATGCCGCCAGCGTTGCTGGCGCTCAAGCGCAACCAGGCGCCGCCTGAGTACGTCATGACGCTAAGTCTGGACACCAAGGACGACAGGAAGACCAGCCAGGAGTTCACCTTCACCCCGGGCGCGCCTCTCCGACCATCCTTATTCGCCAGCATCGGCCAGGGCTTGCGCGAAAACCCCTTTCTCTTGCTTGCTATCTTCGGCTTAGTGCTGGCTGTACTCGGCTACCGTCTTTACCGGGCCCAGAATGCACAGAAGCAGCGTGATGCGTTGAAGCGACCTCCTGTGCGCAACACCACCGAGGTGATCACGCCTTTGCCGCCGGCCCCGCCCGCTGCGCCAGTCTCGACCCCGGGCCTCACGTTGCGGGTGCTGAAGACGCCAGCCCATCCACCCAGCCGGGAGGTTGCCATTACCCGGTTCCCGTTTGTCATCGGCCGTAAGGAAGGCGACCTTATCGTTCAGGATGGCAAGATCTCCAAGCGCCACGCCAGCATCACGATGGCCAGCGGTCAATTCTTTATCGAGGACCTGGCCAGCACCAACCACACCTTTCTCGACGGCGAGAAGCTGGTTCCCAACACACCAGTTCCTCTGCCAAAATCGGCCCGCGTGCGCTTCGGCCCCGACACCGAAGTCGAGATCGCAAGCGCCTAGCGCTATCAGAGGACAGCTTGGCACGCTTAGTCACCCCTCGCCAGTGGCGCGCACGGTTTGGCGGGCAACGGCTGTTGCTTGCCGGCCTGCTGTGGCTGGCCGTCACATTAGCCATTCTGCTGGCGACATGGCTGACCGGGCGCTGGCTGGCGGCGTCCACGCAACTCCAGCCCATCCTGCAGAACGCGCCTGCGCCGGCTGCTCCGCAGCACAGCGGCGACGCTTGGCTGCTGCGCGGCGACAGCCCGCCTGCCATTCCCACGCTGGCGGCGGCCAGCGTGGCGGCAGTGGCCGGCGAGAGCGCGACGCCCTTTCTCCCGCCCACAGCGCCGCAGGTGGACGCGTTGGCCGATGACGTGGCGCCCCAGGCGGCCTCGATGTTGCTGGATGTCCCTCGCAGCCGCCAGGATCGTAACCTCAACTGTGAGTTGATCTCGGCCACTGACTTGGCGGCATTCTACGGCTGGGACTTCACCTGGCGGCAGCTTTTCGAGTTCGTCGGCGTCGATCCGGCTGGCGATCCCAACGTTGGCTTTGCGGGACGCAGCATGAACGACCCCGTAGGTGGCCTCTACCCCGCCGGCTACGGCGTGTATGCCGAACCGGTGGCGCGCGGATTGCGCAGCCTGGGCGTACCGGCCAGCGCACACACCGGCGTCGACCGCGCCTGGCTGCAAGCTCAGCTCTTGGCCGGCCATCCTGTCGTGATCTGGGCCGCCTATGGCATGCAACGCCAGCCGCTGGTCGAGTGGCAGACCGGCCGTGGCGACACGGTGCGCGGCGTACGCTACGAGCACACCTTCATCGTCGCCGGCTTCGACGAGAGCGGCGTGTGGGTCAACGATCCCTGGGACGCCACGCAACGCCACTATCCCTGGCCGGCCGTGGAGGCGTCGTGGGCGCTGTTGGGCAATTTGGCGTTGACTATCGACCTACCCTAACGCTCCGTCCGGTCCCCTGACCGGGCGAGGATCAGCTTATGAAGTCCTTGCCAGGCCACCATCTCAGCAATCGCTACCAACTGCTGGCCGAGGTCGGCAGAGGCGGTATGGGCGTCGTCTATCAGGCCCAGGACGCCATGCTGCGCCGCACGGTGGCGGTCAAAGTGTTAACGCCGCAACTGATGGCCGATCCTTCCTTCGTGCAGCGCTTTCGCCACGAGGCCGTTGCTGCAGCCAGCCTGCGCCACCCAAACATCGCCACGGTCTACGACGTGGGCGAGGACACGCTGCGCGGGGAGCGCATCCATTACCTAGTCATGGAGTTCATCGAGGGGGAGACGCTCGACCGCGTGTTGCAGCGCGGGGGCCGGCCCTTCACGTTGTCGCAGGCCGACGCCATCGTGCGCCAGGTGGCCGATGCGCTGGGCTACGCCCATCAGCGCGGCATGATCCACCGCGACGTCAAGCCGGCCAACATTATGCTGGGCGTCGACGGCCACGTCACGCTGATGGACTTCGGCTTGGTGCGCGCAGGCGAGGCCAGCCAGTTGACGCAGACCGGCACGGTGCTGGGCACGCCAGCCTACATGGCACCGGAGCAGATCATGGATGCCCAGGTGGATCGTCGGGCCGACATCTACGCCCTGGGGGTGGTGATCTACGAGCTGCTGACCGGCGATGTGCCTTTCCGGCGCACCACCCCCCTGGCCACGGTTCATGCCCAGGTCTATGATGCGCCGCCGCCCCTGCGTGAGCGGCAGCCGGAGCTGCCCCCTTCGGTGGAGAGTGTGGTGCTGCACGCTTTAGTAAAGAACCCAGGCGGTCGCTATCAGGACGTTAGCCACCTGGCGGCCGATTTCTCCCACGCTGTCACGGGGCAGATGCCGGAAGGGCTGGCCGAGAAGCGCGGCCAGCAGGCTGTTCCCCTGCCGGACGCAACGATCCAGGCGCCTGCGCTGTCTCGTCCATCTCCGGCTAGACCAGCGCCGCCGCCCGATCCGCCGCCGGCTCAGCCAGCGCGCGCCCGGCGCGTCTCGCCATGGCTCTGGATCGCCATTGGCTTGCTCCTGGCGTTAATAGGGGCAGGCGCTCTTGTTGCGTCAGGCGGGCTGCGGCCGTCCGGCCCGGCTGTTTCAGCCACCGCCACTTCACCACCGCCGCAGACGCAGCCCGTCGCCGTGGCTGAGGCGGAAACGCCAACGGCCACCCCAGCCACAGCGCCAGAGGGCCCGGCCGTTTTGCCGGCCAACACGTCTACGTCCACGGCAACCAACGCCGCAGCCCCCACCTCGACGCCCATCCCGCCCTCGCCCACACCAACAGCGCTACTCACGGCCCAAGCCCAAGTCATCGGCGATGTGCTCAACGTGCGCAGCGGGCCGGGCACCGAGTACGCCGTTGCCGGGCAGATCCGCCGCGACGAGACCTACCAGGTGGTGGGCCGCAACGCCAACAGCTCGTGGTGGCAGATTTGCTGCCTGGCCGGGGAGGCCGGCTGGGTGGCCAGCAACCTGGTACGCGTCACCGGTCCGGCTGATGCTGTAGTCGTGGTTGGGGCTGCGCTGCCGACCACCACGCCGTCGCTGGACCCGCCCCCGTCCACAGCGTCCGGCTATCACGCACTATCGCTGGCCAGCGTGGCCAATGGCAACATCGCAGATGGCTACGTCGACCCGCCGCTGGGTCGTGTCATCTTGGCCGGGGTGCCCTTCGATCTTGGCCGTGGCGAGACCTTTACGTCCCAGGCCGGCTCGCTGGCTAGCTATCCGACCAGCGCCAGGTTGGCTGCCAACGTGACCGGTCCTCAGGCGGTGTATCTGTTGCTCACTGGCGGCAACACGTTCAGCCGCTTCGCCGGGCGGACGGTGGGGCAGGTACGGCTAGCCTTCGACGATGGCTCTGTGCTGCCCGTCGATCTGACCGTGGGCGTCAACCTGCGGGAATGGAAGCATTTCGGGCAGGACACAGTAACAACCAAGAGCAGCGCCGATCTGGTCGAGGTCTGGCGCGGCGCAAATCGATATGATGCGGGCACGGCCATCATCGACATGTTGACCATTGGCGTGCCGCCAGCCTGGCAGGGACGGCGCTTGACCGGCATCGAGATCGTCGATCGCAGTGTGGACACAGTTGGCGACCCGGACCCGGCCATCAACTGGCTGGGCGCCACGGTGCGCATGGGCGAAGCTGCGATGCCTGCGCCGACTAACACACCCACGGCGCCTGGTCCCACGTCCTGCGCTCTGCCGGCTGGTCCCACTTTTGCCCGCGTTTGGCAGCGCGATCTGATGGGCTGCCCGACCAGCAACGAAAACGGCGTCACCAGCGCCTACGAGACCTTCGAGCGCGGCTTCATGGTTTGGCGCAAGGATATCGACAGCCACTTCGTCGTCTTCGATGACGGCGCTTGGAGCCGCTTTTCTTTTCCGCCGGCAGAACCTGTCGACCTCGCCTGCCCGGAAGCCGCTCAGCTCGGCCGGCCGCGGCGCGGCTTCAGCCAGGTCTGGTGCGGCTACCCTGAGGTGCGCCAACGCATTGGCAACGCGCTGGACGACGAGATCGGCAACGATCGGCCCCTGCAAGTCTTCCAACAAGGCTTCATGATCTTCATCCCCGAGCGCAACGCTATCTACGCGCTGCTGGACAACGGCTTGTGGAGGCGGTCCGATTGACCGCGTTCCGCATTCACCCTTGCTGTACTGGCAAGCATCTCTGATTTTCTCCCACTTCCCATCCCAAGGAGACTCCACCCATGCCCCTCCGCCTCGGCCTCAACATCGGCTACTCCGGCGCGCAGATTAGCCTGCCTATCGACCTGATCCAGGAAGCGGACCGCCTGGGCTTTTACGCGGTCTGGACGGCCGAGTCCTACGGCTCGGACGCGGTGACGCCGCTGGCCTGGATCGGCGCGCGCACGGAACGCATCCACCTGGGCACGGCCATCATGCAGATGCCGGGCCGCACGCCGGCTAACACGGCCATGACCGCCGTCACGCTCGATCAACTGTCCGGCGGCCGCATGCTGCTGGGGCTGGGCCTCTCCGGCCCGCAGGTGGTCGAGGGCTGGCACGGCGAAGCCTACGGCAAGCCGCTGGCCAAGACGCGCGAGTACGTCAGCATCGTGCGCACCATCTTCGAGCGCGAGCAGCCGCTGGTCCACCAGGGCGAGCACTACCAGGTGCCCTATGCCGGCCCCGACGCCACCGGGCTGGGCAAGCCGCTGAAGAGCATCATCCACGGCCGGGCCGACCTGCCCATCTACCTGGCCGCGATTGGCCCCAAGAACGTCGAGTTGGCGGCCGAGATCGCCGACGGCTGGCTGCCGGTCTTCTTCTCCCCAGAGCACTACGACGCGGTCTACAAGCCGCAGATCGAGGCTGGCTTTGCCAAGGCGGGCGGCGGCAAAGGTATCGAGCAGTTCGACATCTCGGCCACCGTGCCGGTGGTGGTGGGCGACGACGTCAACGCCTGCCGCAACGCGGTCAAGCCCTTCCTGGCGCTATACGTGGGCGGCATGGGCGCCAAGGGCAAGAACTTCTACCACGACCTGGCCTGCCGCTACGGCTTCGAGGCCGCGGCCGACGCGATCCAGGCGGCCTATCTGGCCGGACGTAAGATGGAGGCCATCATGGCCGTGCCCGATGAGTTGGTGGACGCGGTGGCGCTGTGCGGCCCGAAGGCGCGCATCGCCGAGCGGTTGGCGCTGTGGCAGAACAGCCCGGTGACCACCCTCAACATCGCCGACCCCAACCCGCTGAATGTGCGTGTGATGGCGGAGCT